>Ga0078972_1007293_pt1 | contig 24799 bp, 20 predicted proteins | sample YelNatPaOPGAMG01_FD_67568 | JGI IMG/M metagenome (GOLD analysis project Ga0078972, IMG submission 67568) | Hot spring thermophilic microbial communities from Obsidian Pool, Yellowstone National Park, USA - OP-RAMG-01 (SPADES assembly) (version 2) | ecosystem: Environmental > Aquatic > Thermal...
CTTTTTAGTTTACCACAGCCTTAAGCCAATCTTCTTTTGCCATTCTGGCATTTTCCTTGACAAGCCAGATCCTTAGGAAATTAGCCGCTCCAGTACGAGATTTGAAGCCATCCATAGGTCTGGTTCGCCTCCGGTACTCCTTTATACCTCGTTCTAAAGGTGACGTCGTCTTGGGTTGGATAGATTCTATTCTTAATTTAGCTTCCTTCATGACTTCTTTGATTTTATCCCTGTTGCCAGGGAATAACTCCCTGGTCTTGAGGAATAGGTTGTGGAGCTCATGCCAGGCACATAGGCGACTTTTGGCTTTAGGGAGGATAAAATTTAAAGCCGAGGCAATAGCCTGGTCACCATCGTGGATAACCAGCAACCCCCTACCAGCTTCAGGAATTTCTAAAGATTCAAGAAGGCTTATCCATCCAGCTTCACTTTTGTCAGGTGACAGAACTGCTCCAAGATAAGCTCTTTTGCCACTTTTACCCTCACCCAAGGCTAAAAGATTCCAGCAAGGCTTTCCCTTCACTTTAGCGTAAGCCTCATCAAGATAAAGTACCTTTAAAGGCTCCCCCAGCCCTGAAGAGGAAGCTTTCTTTGCCATCCTCTGAAAGCGCCGCCATAAGCTCATGAGCCCACAGTCCCACTCCATTTCCCGATCCAGCATCGCCTTAACTTGACGATAGCTTGCGCCGGAGAGGTAAAGTTCGGTTATCTTGCGGTCAAGCTCTATCCAGTATCTTTTTCTTTCAGGGAGGAAGAGGGCATTTAGGGCTATTTGTTTACCACAAGTAAGGCACTCAAGCTGAGGGACTCTGATCTGGATAACGCCCTCCTTCACTATGAGATAGCGCTGGTAGTGTCCATTGCGCTTAATTTGATTACTTTCTCTGGGACCACACCGAAGACATACCCAGGGAGTGGGCTTTCTCTCCCTTATTTTTTGCCACTTAGGACCAAGATGTCTAAATACTAAACCTTCTAAACTTTCCTCAAGCAATCTCCTTTTCCATTCCCTTAAAGTAGCTTTTGCTTCTAAATCAACCCACTCTACTACTTCTTTTGCAGTCTTGCAGTCAAGAATGTCTTGTGTTACTTTCATTTCGGGCTTACCTCCTTGCTCTGCTCTCAGTCTACTAAACAAAGAGTCTATCACAAGGTAGGTGAGCCCCTTACCTTTATCCTCTTAGAAAAGCCTGAGTAAAGTGAACGCTACTAAAAAATAGCAAACGACCTTTGATGCATCCATGTGCTATAATCTTTATTTGCATCGCAAGAACAGGGCCTAGCAAATAGATGAAGCTACCGCGCGAAGAAGTATTACATTTGGCACGCCTCGTTAGACTGGGGCTGAGCGAAGAGGAAATCGAGAAGTTCAGTGTCCAGCTATCTGATATTCTTGAGAATTTTGAAATACTTAAACAGGTCGACACGACTAACCTGCCTCCTATGGCACAGTCCATCGCCCTCCAAAATGTTTTCAGAGAAGATAATCCTCACCCTTCGTATGACCCTGAGGAAATCCTGGCTAATGCTCCCCAACGGGAAGGTAACTATTTCAAGATAAGGCCAGTACTGGAATAAGGTGAATGTAATGGAGGAACTCTACCGGTTGACCATTGACCAAGCATCTCGGTTGCTGAAACAAAGGAGCCTATCTTCTGTCGAACTGACAGAGGCGTGCTTGCGGCGAATAGAGCAAATTGAGAGCAAGATCCGCGCCTGTGTCACCGTCTGTGCCGAGACTGCTATGGAGCAGGCAAAAGAGGCTGACAGGCTGATAGCAAGCGGCCAAGACATCGACCCTCTTACAGGTATACCAACGCTGATAAAAGACAATATCTGCACCAAAAGTATCAAGACCACATGTTCATCTAAAATGCTGGAAAACTTCATCCCGCCATACGACGCCACGGTGGTCAAGCGCCTCAAATTCAGGAACGCAGTGATCCTGGGAAAGACCAATATGGATGAGTTTGCCATGGGCTCCTCTACAGAAAACTCAGCTTTTTTTCCTACCAGAAACCCGTGGGATTTGAATCGTGTTCCTGGGGGCAGCAGCGGTGGGTCAGCGGCCGCCATAGCTGCAGACGAGGCAATCTATGCCCTCGGTTCGGATACCGGCGGTAGTATCCGCCAACCGGCCGGCTTCTGCAATGTTGTGGGATTGAAACCAACGTACGGTAGAGTGAGCCGGTTCGGCCTAGTCGCTTTTGCCAGCTCGCTCGACCAGATCGGCCCCATAACCAAAAATGTTACCGACTGCGCACTCGTGCTGAATGCAATTGCTGGCAACGACCCGAATGATTCCACCACCGTTCCCTACCCTGTGCCGGACTATACCAAAGCCTTAATCCCACACTTAAAGGGTATGCGTCTTGGCGTTCCTAGAGAATATTTCGTTGAGGGGATGCAATCAGAAGTTGAGTCAACACTGGAAAGGGCAATAGAGAGGTTAAAAGAGCTGGGGGCAGAGGTAAATACCGATATCTCTTTACCCCATACCAAATATGCACTTGCCGTGTACTATATTATCGCCCCATCTGAAGCTTCGGCAAACCTAGCTCGCTACGATGGAGTGAAATATGGTTACTCATATCAAGAAGCTGATAACATGTGGGAGGCAATGGAAAAGACCAAACAGTATGGCTTTGGGGCTGAGGTCAAGAGGCGGATAATGCTGGGAACCTATGCACTGTCTGCGGGATACTACGATGCTTACTATCTCAAAGCACAAAAGGTTCGGACGTTGATCAAGAATGAGTTCGAACAGGTATTCCAAAATTGCGATGCTTTAGTCACACCGACTTCACCAACCGTGCCCTTCAAGCTGGGTGAAAAACTGGACAACCCTCTACAAATGTACCTAAGCGATGTGTGCACCTTGCCAGTGAACATTGCCGGACTCCCCGCAATTTCCGTTCCAGCGGGCTTTGCCAACGGTCTGCCAATAGGTATGCAGATTATCGGCAAACCTTTCGCCGAAGAGACTATCCTCCGCATAGCCTTTGCTTACGAGCAAGTGACCCAATGGCACACACGAAAACCACCAGTATAAGACAATCGTGCATTGGCCGAACAGATGAGGCCCGGCTTACACAAAAAGAGAAGGCTTCTCAGAGCGCTCAAAGAGATGAGCAGCAATTTTAACTCTGCTATAATGACACCGAAGATAGATGGTGGCATAGAACGCCGGACACAAAGGAGAGGGTATGAAACAAGGGGTGAAACAAATATTCAAAGCACTGGAGGCAGATGCCCGCCTCACACCAGAGCAAATTTCAACCATGACCGGCATCCCGGTGGACGAGGTTAAGGAGGTAATCAAGAAGGCAGAGGAAGACAAGACCATCCTCAAGTACAAGACTGTCATAAACTGGGCTAAACTGGGCGAAGACCAAGTATGGGCACTTGTTGAAGTCAAAGTCACCCCACAACGGAATGTGGGCTTCGATGCCATAGCCGAACGAATATATCAGTTCCCGGAAGCGCGCTCGGTGTACCTCGCTTCAGGAACATATGATCTTGCAGTGCTCGTCGTAGGGAGAACCATGCAGGAGGTTGCTATCTTCGTTTCAGAAAAACTGGCCCCATTGGAGGCTGTCCAGGGAACGGTAACCCACTTTATACTGAAGAAGTACAAAGAAGATGGTGAAATTTTGGAAGGCGGGGAGGGAGCCAAACGGTTGCCCTTGACCCCATAATACCAGGAAGACAACATGCACCCCAGCAGTTCCAGTCAATCGAAAACCACTACGCATACACATATCGCCGATAAGGTACGCAACCTGCCACCTTCGGGGATCAGGAAGTTTTTCGATTTGTTAGCCTCGATGGAAAATGTCATATCCCTGGGGGTGGGAGAGCCCGACTTTGTCACACCCTGGCATATTCGCGAATATGCCATTTACAGTCTGGAAAAAGGCTATACCATGTACACCTCCAACAAAGGTATGCCGGAGCTGCGTCGGGAACTATCAAAATACCTTCAATACCACTATGGAATCGAATACGATCCTGAAGAGGAAATTTTGATCACAGTAGGAGTAAGCGAAGGTCTAGACCTTGCTCTAAGAGCCATCCTTAACCCCGGCGATGAAGTAATCATCCCTGATCCATGCTATGTTGCCTACCCAGCTTGTGTAACACTAGCGGGGGGGATACCAGTCCACGTGCCAACCACCGAAGAGAACGGATTTCGAATTACCGCCGACGATATAGCTCAACAAATTACACCAAGGACTAAAGCGATACTCTTCGGGTACCCTGCCAATCCCACAGGCACAGTCCTAGCCAGAGAAGAACTGCTTCGAATCGCTGAACTCGCCATGCAGCGAAACCTGCTGATTATTTCAGACGAAGTTTATGGGCGTTTGGTATATGGTGTTGAACATACCTGTGTCGCGACCCTATCCGGCATGAAGGAACGCACCATACTACTGAATGGCTTCTCCAAAGCTTACGCTATGACTGGGTGGCGGATTGGTTACGCAGCCTCGGGACGCGAGATTGTCGCAGCTATGACCAAAATCCACCAGTACACGATGCTCTGCGCTCCGATAATGAGCCAGATGGCTGCGATAGAGGCCCTCAAAACAGGGGAAAAAGAGGTAGCTGCCATGGTCGAAGAGTATGATCGCCGACGGCGCGTTATGGTAAAAGGGCTGAGAGACATCGGGCTATCGTGTTTCGAGCCTCAGGGGGCTTTTTACGCTTTCCCTTCGATAAAGATAACTGGTATGACCTCTGAAGAATTCGCCGAAAGACTACTCATGGAAGAACACGTTGCAGTCGTCCCTGGGTCAGCCTTTGGTGCAAACGGCGAAGGATACGTACGCTGTTGTTATGCAACTTCCTTGAAAGAAATCGAAGAGGCCCTCAGAAGAATGGAAAGGTTTGTCCACCGACACCTCAAGAAATAACAGCACCAGGGCCGACCTAATTTGGCAATTAGCACGGTTATCCACCTCCACCCTCCCCATATTGCGATATGAACTGCTGACAAAGTTTCTCGTTCCCTGCGACTATTTCTCGAGAAAAAATATCTGCTGGCCTTCCCCGCCAATCGACAACCCTTCCGCCAGCCTCTGCCACCAGCACCAGACCACTGGCAATATCCCAGGGATAGAGATACCGATGAACATAAAGATTAAATCTCCCGCACGCCACATAGGCCAGTCCCAAAGATGCTGAACCGATAAGCCTCAAACAATGAACCCGCCACCACAGCTCACTGGCTACACTGAGCAATTCCCTACCTCGCTGTTCTTCATAGCCTAGATCCAGCCCCACCAATGATTTACCAAGCGAGCTTTCCACAGAAGTTTGAATTTTGGCACCGTTCAGAAAAGCACCACAGCCCTTTTCGGCGAGGAAAAGCTCTTTTCTAACCGGGTCATAGGTAACCCCGATAAGTACCTCTCGCTCTTTGACCAAAGCGACATTAACACAGAAAAAAGGTACCCCGAAGACGTAATTGTTTGTCCCATCCAATGGGTCGATAACCCATGTATAGCCTTGGACAGAAGACAAAGATGAGCCTGATTCCTCAGAAAGTATATGAAATTCCGGGTATTCAGCTCTGAGGAATCTGATTACATTCTCCTCCACCAGAATATCAATATCAGTAACAAGATTGCCTCTGCTTTTCTGCGTGACCTTTTTCCCCGATTTTAAACCTTCGAGGAGCATCTCTCCAGCCATCTCAGCCGCCTCAATAGCCACATCTTGGCAAATCTTGCCACTCCGAGCTAAAGGCAACCCACTCATGCTAATCCCCATAGACATTACAAACCTTGCCCTGGCAGAAAGAAGAGCACCACTACCTCGGTAGAACGAGCAATGGCAGGATTTATCGATCGGACTTAGAGAGAAGTCCCATCTTTTCCTTCACTTCTGCTAGCGTCTCTTTGGCAATAACCCGAGCACGCTCAGCACCGGCGGCGATAACCTCCGCTACGTATCGCCGCTTATTTGCGAGAGTAGCCCTCTTTTCCCGAAAAGGTGCCAGCCTCGAATTAATCCCATCGGCAAGAAGTCTCTTACAATCAACACAGCCTATACCTGCCGTCCGACACTCGGCAGCGATCTCTTCCACCCGTGCCGGATTGAAAAACCGATGCAGACTAAAGACATTACAAACCTCGGGATGACCTGGGTCAGAACGATACCGCCGAGCAGGGTCCGTGACCGCTGTCATGACTAGTTTCAGTGTCTCCTCGGGCGAGGCCGCCAGCTCAATGTGATTGCCATAGCTTTTGCTCATCTTTTGAGCACCATCTAGCCCCATTACTAAAGGGAAGGACGTAAGCTTGGGTTGAGGCTCTGGAAAAGTAGGCCCAAAGATGTTATTAAAACGCCGCACTATCTCTCGCGCCAGTTCCAGATGAGGAAGCTGGTCTTCCCCAACTGGAATCACCTCTGCCTTGTACAGAACAATATCAGCAGTCATAAGCACTGGGTAACCGACCAGTCCATAATTTACATTGTGCGGCTGCATTCTTGCTTTCTCCTTGAACGTGGGTACCCTGAGCAACCAGCCTAATGGCGTGACCATGCTTAAGAGAGTGTGCAGCTCCATCACCTGGGGTACATGCGATTGGACAAAAAGAATACTCTTCTCGGGGTCAAGCCCGGCGGCGAGCCAATCGAGCATCATTTCATATATATCGGCCTGCAGATGGCTGGTATTCTCCAGCGTGGTCAGCGCATGCACGTCTACAATGCAATAGATACAATCATATTCGTCCTGAAGCGCTACATAGTTCTGTATGGCGCCGAGGTAGTTCCCGATATGCTGTCTCCCTGTGGGACGTGCACCTGAAAAGACGCGCTTCCTCATAATGCTTTGAAGTTTATCACAAAGCCGAAGCAGCGACAAACCAGCGCAACTATACCCTCTGCGGTCTACATCCGCTCCGGAGCGGCTATCCCCATAAGGTCGAGCACCTTGGCTAAGACGACCTGCGTGGCTCTGACTAGCTTCAGCCTAGCTAAGGTTTGCTCTCGGTCCTTCGAAATGACCCTGCATTCCTTGTAAAAACTGTGGAACACCGTGGCAAGGTCCTGAGCATAGTACGATAGATGATGGGGTTCCAAAGCATTCGCTACCAGCTCTATAATCTCCGGCAATAAAATAATCTGCTTTATCAATGCCTGTTCTGGCTCCGAAGTAAGCAAATAGACGTCCCCCGACGAATAGTCAATCCCCTTCTCCTGCGCGAGTCGCAAAATGCTACAGATGCGCGCGTGCGCGTATTGAACATAATATACAGGATTATCCGCCGATTGCTTCTTCGCCAATTCAAGATCGAAATCCATCTGAGCGTCCGCGGAGCGGGAAAGGAAAAAGAACCTACAAGCATCTCTCCCCACTTCATCGAGAACCTCGCGCAGAGTAATAATGTCTCCACTCCGTTTAGATACCCTGACTATTTCCTTTCCTCGCCGCAGAGTGACTAGCTGACAGATTATGATTTTCAGTCGCTCGGGCGCTAGTCCTAATGCCATCATCGCTGCCATCATGCGGGGCACATGCCCCTGATGGTCTGCCCCCCAAATGTTCACCACCAAATCAAACTTTCGCTCAATGAACTTATTGAAGTGGTAAGCGATATCAGAGGCGAAATAAGTGGGTGAACCGTCGCTTCTCACCAAGACGTTATCTTTATCATCGCCCAAGGCCGATGAGGTAAACCACACTGCGCCTTCTTTGTCTACAACATAGCCACCGTCCCTAAGCAACTTCATAACCTTCTCATATTGCCCGCCAGTGTATAGGCTTCTCTCACTGAACCAGACATCGAATTGAACACCAAGCAGTTCTAGGTCGCGTTTAATCATTTCTAAGATTTTTCTCACACCCAGCTCGCCAAGTTGTATCAGAGCGGTTTCCTGAGGCATGGAGAGAAAACGCTCGCCCTCCTCCCGAGCGATCTCTTCAGCCAGGCTTACCATATAGTTACCCAAGTAGCCATCGGATGGAACCTCAGTATCTATGCCAAAGCATTGCCGATACCGCGCATAGAGCGTCCGGGCAAAAGCGTCAAGCTGGCTGCCAGCATCATTTATATAGTATTCCTTCTGGACCTTATAGCCTGCCGCACCCAGCACACTGGCAAGAGTACTGCCCAGCACAGCACCACGTCCATGCCCCACATGAAGAGGCCCTGTGGGATTAACGCTGACAAACTCAATCTGGACAGACCGCCCTTCTCCCAGATCAACATTGCCAAATAGGGAACCGCTATCAAGCACCACCTGCACCTGCTCGCACAGCCATCTAGGGCTCAGCACAAAATTGATAAACCCCGGAGACACCACAAGCACTCTATCTACCTCCGGGAGACTGGGGAAAAATTTTACAATGCCTTCAGCAATACCCAGAGGGGTTGACTCTTTGGCCTCTGCTCGCGCTAGTTTTAGCGCTACACTCGAGGCATAATCGCCGTACTTCGAATTTTGGGGGCGCTCAACAATTATTTCCTGCGGCGTAGTTGACGAAACTATTCCGTGCTGGCACGCATGCTTTATCGCTTGCCGCAGCGCTTCGGCTAGCTTGTGTTTAACAGACATCAGAATGATGACAGGATTTTAGCTCTTTTTGCGTGTCCCGCAGCCCTTACCGGTTGCGGACTTCTTTGTTGCTCCACTTTCTTTCGATGTCGCCTTTTTCTGGCTCGCCTTTGCCATGTCGGTTCTACCTCCTTTCGCCGAGTATTACCTCTGGCTGCCTAAATATTATAGCTACCACCATAAACTTGCAACAAAACATTAGCTCAATTCACCTTGCACTTGCCATACACGGGCCAGCTCCACAGCAAGACGGTGGTGTTCCGGCTTCTCCAGACGTGGGTCCTGCTGGAAGAGTCGAATAGCTTCATTACGCGCTAATTCCAGCAGTGCCACGTCCGACAACCTAGCCATGCGGAGGTCAGGCAGCCCGCTCTGACGTGTGCCAAAGAACTCGCCTGGTCCCCGCATCTCAAGGTCTTTCTCAGCCAAAGCAAAACCATCGTAGATTTGCTCTATAGCCCTCAGCCTCTCGACTCCCTCTGGGGACGGTTTCTCCGCCAATAAGAGACAATAGCTCTGCTTGCTGCCTCTTCCTACCCTTCCCCTGAACTGATGTAGCTGTGAGAGGCCAAAACGGTCCGCCGCCTCCACAAGCATAACAGTCGCATTTGGCACATCAATTCCCACTTCGACCACAGGCGTGGATACCAAAATGTCCAGTCTGCCATCCCGGAAAGCCTGCATGACCCTATCTTTCTCTGCAACCGACATGCGTCCATGTAATATACCAACTCTCAGCTCAGGGAAAACGTCCTGGGACAAACGCTCATATTCGTCCAGCGCCGCCCTAACTTCAACACTGTCCGAACCTTCGATAAGTGGACAAATGATAAACGCCTGCTCACCAGCAAGCACCCGCCGACGGATAAAATCGTACGCTTTTTGCCTTTGCTCTGGCCTAAGCCATCGTGTCAGGACTTTCTGCCTGCCAGGTGGTAATTCGTCTATTACCGTGAGATCAAGGTCGCCGTACAGAGTCAAAGCTAGAGTGCGTGGGATAGGTGTAGCTGTCATCACTAGTACATGGGGATTGAACCCCTTCTGACGTAATGCAGCACGCTGCATCACACCAAAGCGGTGTTGCTCATCGATGACCGCCAACCCCAACCTGCTAAACTCCACTCCCTTTTGAATAAGCGCGTGTGTCCCTATAACTATGTCCACCCTTCCTTCCTCAATCTCCTTACGCAGGGTATACCTCTGCCGCTCACTCAGACTTCCGGTCAGTAATGCTACTCCAAGCCGCCGCGACATTAACCCATCATAGTAAGCAATGTTTGTGTCCTCTGTGATTCTCCTACCCACCCTCGAGAAGACGAAACACACGCTACGAAAGTGTTGCTCAGCCAAGATCTCTGTGGGTGCCATAAGCGCCCCTTGATGATTGTTTGCTGCAGCTACTAACAGAGCAATGGTGGCTACCACAGTCTTCCCGCTACCGACCTCACCTTGCAGCAGTCGCGACATAGGCCTTGAGCGCTGCAGATCAGCCAAAATGTCATCTAGCGCCCGTTGTTGGGCCCCGGTTAACTTGAATGGCAGAGAATTGATAAATTTCGCTAGGTCATCTCTGTTCAAACTGAAAGGGCTGCCAGGTTGTCCTTCCTGCCACTCCCTCTTCTTACTGAGCACTCCGAGTTGAAGGAGAAATAACTCATCAAAAGCAAGGCGCTTCCTAGCCTCAGATTTTGTCGCATAGTTATCTGGATAGTGTGCCTGAACTATGGCTTCACACAGACTCATAAGTCCGCACCGTTGCCTAATTTCCTCAGGCAAGAAATCTGGCACCTGCCATGCCCAGTCGTCTATAACCCTTTTGATAAGACTCCGCATCTGCCTCGGATGTAGCCCTTTGGTGAGCGCGTATACCGGAACCAGGCGCCCTGTATGGACAAGTCCCCTGTCCTCAAGTAGCTCCCACTCCGGTGACTCGAAAACCTTCTGTCCCCTAAACTCGGTAACTTTTCCACTGATCATCACAATATCGTTGGTACGGAAATTCTTTGCCAGAAAAGGCTGGTTGAACCATACTGCCCTTATGTTCCCTGTACCATCGCCAAGAATGACTTCCGTGCTCGGCAAAGTCCCCAATTTGGTCACGTGGGACTCCCACACCGTTGCCAAAATAGTCTGCTCCTTGTCAACCTCAAGCTCCGAAATCTTCCGCTGCTGACTATAATCGAGATGACGCCTAGGGAAGAAATACAGCAGGTCACGAATTGTCCTTACTCCCAGCCTTGCCAGCCTGCTTGAGAGTACTGAGGAGACACCTTTTACATTGGTTATCGGAGAATCAAGGCCTAAGCTATCGAGAGGCGGCACAGGCCTCTGTCGTCGCGTCTGAGGTTTGCTCACCTTCTGGCCTTCTTGACAAATTCTTGCTGGCAACTTGCTGACTGTCGATTTATCGAGCCCATCCAGCCAATCCAGCACCTCTTGCACCCAAGCCTGGCGTTTGTCTTTGCTCCACTGCGCATAATTGTGCTTGGCTAACAAAGCATTAAACTTGGACAACGCTTCAGCAGAGGTTAGCTCACCCCTGTTGCGCATGCTCCATCTGCTTAAGTACTTGTCGAGGCCGCCAATTACCGCAGTATTGGAGTAGCCCCTTTTGCGCTCTAAGAGAAGTATGTTGCGAAGCGTTTCCACTTCCATGGCAAGCTCTCTCGATTTACTGCGTCCTCTAAGAACAGACAACAGGGTTACGGAATCTCATAACCCGTCAAGTCGTTTAACAACTTGGCTACCCGTTTCTGCGCACTTACCCTGCCAAGAACTTTCTATACCTGTCTCGAGCTTGTGCCCTGGTTATCGCCTGAGCCGAGACCAACACAATTAGGTCGAAGCTCCGCTACCCCGATAATAATGAGCCAACGAGTTTAACTTTGGATACTTTAAAGACAAATGCAAAGGCACCACAGCTATGTCTACTTCTTCCTTCGCCATCGCTGGGGTTATGTGTGAGTGTCTCCTGAGTCCGAGCTCCACAGTATATATCTAATGCCCTGCTTCATTGCTGTACATCATTCCACGGAAACAATGTAGTAGTAATGTGGCTGCCCACCGAACACAAACTCAATTTGCTTCTCTGGATATCGATCGCGTAGCTCAGCAACAACCTGTTCTGCCTTGGAAGACTCAACCCCGTTGCCGTAATATAGCGTTATCACCTCTGCTTGCCGAATCCCCGCTTTTTCAAGTGCTTCTAGGAGAACCTCGGTCACATCATCAGCAACAGCTATCAAGTCACTATCGTCAAGAATAGCGATGGCCTGTCCCTCTTTCACCTTCACCCCCTTGATCTGGGTACTGCGCACGGCAGTGGTAATCTCAATAGTCTTCACCGCAGCTATTGCCATCTCCATCGCACGCACATTTTCTTCCAGCGTCCCCTCGTAATTGAAGGCAATAAGTGCAGCTACTCCTTGTGGTATGGTCTTGCTCGGTACCACCGCAACCTGTTTGGAGGTGAGAGACTGCACCTGAGTAGCAGCAGGAATGATGTTCTTATTATTGGGCAACACAATCACCCTCTGAGAAGGAACCGCTTCCACAGCATTAAGTATCTCTTGAACACTGGGGTTCATCGTCTGACCACCGGGGACTATTGCTGTCGCACCCAGACTCTTGAACACCTCCATTAAACCTTCTCCGGACACCACAGCTACCACGCCGATCTCAAGCTTTGAAGCACGCTCCTGTTGCATCTCCAGGAAAGTTACATGCTGGTCATCCATGTTTTGAATCTGTAGCTGATGAAGAGTACCTAATGAGGTGGCAAATCTTATTACTCCCCCGGGGTCATAGGTGTGAATATGAACCCTCACTGTGTTTTCGTCGCCCACCACCACAACTGACCTCCCTTTTCGTTCCAGTCTCTTCCTGATTTTATCTGGGTTGAGTTTGCTTCCCTCGAGCAAGAAATTGGTACAGTAGCCATAAGCCTCTTCTGCTTCACCATCTCGCACAGTTAATCTCACATTCCCCACTGCGCCTGCAGCTATCAACTCGGGTTTGCGATACTTCATGACCTCTAGCTCTCCTTTGAGATAGTACAGAATCCCTTCCAGTAGCACATAGATGCCCTGACCGCCAGCATCCACTACGCCAGCCTCGCGCAATACAGGCAGCAGAAGGGGCGTCCTCGCTACCGACTCCTTAGCAGCTTTAACAGCTGCTTCTGTTATACTGGTGATATCATCAGAATTTTCTCTGGCGGCTTCTTCGGCAGCCTTGGCCGCATCCCTTATCACCGTCAACATCGTTCCCTCAACTGGCTGAGATAAACCTTTGTAAGCAGCATGCGATGCCTCGCTCAAAGCTGCCGCCCAGCTGCTTCCGCTGAGAACCTCCCTACCATCAAGCCCCTTAGCTAGACCGCGAAAGAATTGGGAAAGAATCACACCCGAGTTCCCACGGGCTCCCATAAGTGCACCTTGTGCCATAGCCTTAGCCATAGCAGCGACACTATGGTCTGACACCCTATCTGCTTCCTCCAGCACTGCACACATAGTGAGAAACATGTTTGTGCCTGTGTCACCATCAGGTACCGGAAATACATTGATTGCGTTAATATCAGGAACGCTCTTCTCCAACCAGGCGCTGCCAGCAGCGAACATGTTTCTGAATTCGTGACCATCACAGGCTACGATCTGCCTCATACCTTCTCCTTTTGCTTAGTGCCTAAATTGTGGTATCATTTTAACGCTACCGTCAAGACTAGCCAACACAAGGCTCGCCGTCCCAGTTGGCAATACCAGATTACAAATTACAAAGGAGTCTGAAACTTGGCTACAAAGTGTGAACTTTGCGGGAAGACGGGCCATTTCGGTAACAGGGTAAGCCACTCGATGCAACATACAAGACGGCGCTGGCTTCCTAATATCCAACCAGTCACCTTGAATATCAACGGGGAACGCAAGAGGCTCTATGTGTGCACGCGGTGTCTGCGCACTCAACATAAGCTAGCTCGTTAGACCGATTGCTTTTCTTATCTCGAGCAAAGCGCTTGCGGCCCCTTTCTTAGAACAGAAGATCGCTGCCCCAGCTACCAAAACATCAGCCCCAGCATTAACTACCTCGGATGCCGTATCCACATTGATCCCACCATCTACCTCAAGCTCTGCAGTAAATCCATCTTCATCCAACCACTTCCGAAGCTTGGCCACTTTGCCTATCATACCCTTAATCATGTTTTGACCGCCAAAACCAGGGTTAACAGTCATCACCAGCACCACGTCGACCAGAGGCAGAACTTCCCTTAGAAATTCCAAGGGAGTACCAGGATTTAAAGACACGCCAGCCCTTGCCCCCAAATCCTTCACCATTTCTATAACTCTGTACAAATGTGGGCAAGCTTCCACATGTACGGTAATTATATTTGCTCCCGACTTGACAAACTCGGCTATGTGGAGCTCAGGGCGCTCGATCATTAGATGCACATCCAAAGGTAAATGCGTCCAAGACCGAATGGCAGCCACCACCGGTGCACCAATAGTGATGTTCGGTACAAAATGCCCATCCATCACATCGACGTGTATGTAGTCAGCACCCGCTCTGGTTACGTCAGCGACCTGCTCACCAAGCCGGCCGAAATCAGCAGACAGGATTGAAGGTGCTAGCTTAACACGTCTATTTCCCATCATACTTATCCAAAAGCTTTTTTGCTCGAGCTAGGGCAGCGGCCACTTGCTCCGCCGCTGTGCCACCGAACACATTTCTTGCATTGATAGAGGCCTCCAGTGTAATACCGTAGACATCTTCGTCAAACAAAGGGGAAAACTGCTGATATTCCTTCAAGCTCAACTCATTCAAATCTTTCCCTCTCTCTGAGGCATATTTTGTGAGCTCAGCTACAAGTCCGTGAGCTTCACGAAATGGCAGCCCTTTTTTCACGAGGTAATCAGCCAGATCTGTGGCAAGTACGTAGCTGGACATAACATCCCGCATTCGCCCACCATTTATCCTCAGGGTGCTCAATAATCCACATAGCACATCCAGAGTCGATTTTACTGTATCCACAGTGTCGAAAAGACCTTCCTTGTCCTCCTGCATGTCTCTGTTATAGGCCAGTGGCAATCCTTTCATCACCGTCAGAATCCCAAGCAAATTGCCATACACCCTCCCGGTCTTCCCCCTAACCAGCTCAGCAACATCAGGGTTCTTTTTCTGGGGCATGATGCTACTGCCTGTAGCATAGGCGTCGTCAATCTCAACGAAGCTAAACTCTTGCGATGACCACAGAACTATCTCCTCCGCCAACCGGGATAAGTGCATCATCATTATAGCTGCAGCTGCCTGGTACTCTATTACGAAATCACGATCAGACACGGCATCCACACTGTTATGGCTTATCTGGCTAAAGCCAAGTTCCTCGGCCAGAAACTCACGGTCAATAGGGTAAGCTACCCCAGCAAGCGCCCCACTACCCAGAGGCAGTACATCAGCACGCTTAAGACAGTCATTGAAACGCATCGCATCCCGTTCTAGCATCTCAAAATAAGCAAGCAAGTGGTGAGCAAACAGAATAGGTTGAGCCTGTTGCAAATGTGTATAACCCGGCATGATTACGGTTCTGTTGCTTTCGGCCAGTCCCACAATAGCCCTCTGGAGCTTTCTTATCCGGTCAACCGTCTCATTTATGGACTCTTTCACAAATAGACGCAAGTCGGTAGCGATCTGGTCATTTCTGGAACGAGCAGTATGCAGCTTGCCAGCCACGTCGCCTATCTTTTCGAAAAGCCTGTCCTCGATGCTCATGTGTATGTCTTCGCACTCGGACCTGAACTTGAAGTCGCCTCGCTCTATCTCCTCCCTAATAGCGACCAGTCCGGAAATTATCAGGCTGGCTTCACTATCTGATATTAAGCCTTGCTTCGCCAGCATCTTTGCATGAGCAATGCTGCCTGCTATGTCTTGGCGATACAGGCGACGGTCAAATCCTAAGGAGGCAACATAATCTTGCGCTGCCTTGGCCACCTGTTTATGGAACCGCCGCCGCAGACCGTGGTGACTCTCAGGTTTCCGACGCATGTCTAAAAGCTAACAACCTTTTTCCCAAAATTGCTAACGCATCCCTAATCCGGGCTACCCTGAACCTTGGCCTGAATTCTTACCGGCAGACCCCAAATATGGATGAAACCTGGTGACGCGCTCTGGTCGAATACATCACCTTTGTCGTAAGTGGCCAGGCTATAATCATAAAGCGACATCGAAGATTTCCTACCAACAACCATACAATTGCCTTTGAACAGTTTCACCCTGACTGTTCCAGTAACATTCCTCTGGGCACTATCCACATAGGCAGCAAGGTCACGGCGTAACGCCGTGAACCACAGCCCATTATAGACCATATCTGCGTACTCACAAGACACCTTTTGGTTGAACCGGAGCTGGTCTTTCGTCAAAGTCATTGCTTCCAGAGCCTGATGCGCTTTAAGCAAAACCACAGCTGCTGGGGCCTCGTAAACTTCCCTCGATTTTATGCCTACCAACCGGCTCTCAACATGGTCAATTCTCCCCACGCCATGTCTGCCTGCTATTTCGTTCAGCTTTTGGATAAATGCCACCCCGTCCATTTCTTGGCCATTGAGGCTCACAGGTACACCGCTTGCAAATCCAATTTCAATGTACTCCGGCTCATCTGGACACGTCAACGGTGACCTCGTCCAGGCAAAAACTTCCTCTGGCGGCTCCACCCAAGGGTCCTCCAATACACCGCATTCAATGCTCCTGCCCCACAGATTTTCATCAATGGAATAGGGACTGGCGGCTTTCACCGGAACAGGAATACCATGCTTTTCGGCATAAGCAATAGTCTCTTCTCGTGTCATCCCCCACTCGCGCGCCGGTGCTATTACCTTAAGCTCCGGTGCCAAGGTGGCCACACTAACATCAAAACGAACCTGGTCGTTACCTTTACCGGTAGAGCCATGTGCCACAGCAACGGCTTTTTCCCTCCTCGCAGTCTCCACCAATAACTTGGCTATCAATGGGCGTCCCAAAGCCGTAGCCAGTGGATATTGCCCCTCGTAGACTGCATTCGCCTTCAATGCCGGGAAGATGAAAGAGTTGACAAAAATCTCTTTGGCGTCCACTGTCAGAGCCTTCACAGCACCTATCTTCAGAGCCTTCTGTTGAACCGACTGGAGGTCGCTGATACCACCTATATCAACTGTCAACGCAATCACATCCATCTTATATTTCTCGGCAAGCCATTTTATCGCCGCAGACGTATCCAAGCCTCCACTGTAAGCCAAAACAACCTTGTCCATACCTATTCCCTCCGACTCAGGACTTCATCCAAAATCCCGACAGCTTCATCCACATCTCTTTCAGTTATAATTAGAGGTGGCATAAAACGAAGCGCATTCGGCTTGACTTTATTGACCAGTAGACCCTCTTTGAGACAAGCTAGCACCACCTCATCTGCTATGTCGAGGCTGAATTCAACAGCCAACAGTAAGCCCTTGCCCCTTATCTCCGTGATAAAATCAAATTTCGCCTTCAGCTCCTCCAGGCGAGCCCGGAGATAATTGCCCACTCTCCTTACATTTCCGACTACATCGTTGCCTATGATGAACTTCAGCACTGCCAAGCTGACAGCGCAAACTAACGGGTTACCACCGAAGGTAGAACCGTGCTCACCTACACTAAACACCGAGGCTCTCTCCTTGGCTAAGAGTGCCCCAATAGGTACTCCACCTCCCAGCCCCTTGGCCAATGTCATTATGTCGGGCTCAACATTAGCCTGCTCATATGCAAACAGACTACCTGTACGGGCGATACCTGTCTGCACCTCGTCGAATATCAATAGGATACCCCGCTCATCGCACCAGGCTCGTAGCTCCCGTAAATATCCGTCGCTGGGTACGTTGACACCACTTTCACCCTGAATTGGCTCTACCATCACAGCACAGGTCTTGTCCGAAGTCGCCTTTCTCACGGCTTCGACACTATCATAGTCGACATTTACAAAACCTTCAGGCAAGGGAGTATATGGCTGCTGAAACTTCTCCTGTCCCGTAGCTGCCACTGTAGCCAGAGTGCGCCCGTGGAAAGAGCCACGCATAGTTATGATCTCGTAAGCACCGCCAAGGTGTAGCTTGCCGTATCTCCTCGCCAGTTTAATGGCACCCTCGTTGGCCTCAGCCCCGCTGTTGCAAAAGAAAACCCTGTCAAAACAGCTATTCTCTATTAGTAACTTGGCGAGCTCTATTTGCGGAATGGTATAGAACTGATTGGAGACTTGGATTAGCATCTGTGATTGTTTCGCTAGGGCCTCGACAACCACCGGGTGGCAGTGCCCTAGGCTATTAACCGCCCAACCGCCAACAAAATCAAGATATTCCTTTCCCTGCACATCCCAGACCCTTGCCCCCTTGCCACGCACCAATGTCACGGGCAAGCGTTTGGTTGTTTGCATCAGCAATCGGCGCTCCAGCTCCTGCCACTCATCCGTAAGGTTAGCCGATTGTAGTTCCATCCCCTTTCCCGTTTATCTCATTTAACAAAGCGTGAGGGCATGTCCCATCAACAATGCGTGTCACTGGCACTCCTGACAGCGCCACCAAACAGGCCTCGATCTTGGCAGCCATCCCGCCGGACACCACCCCTGAATCAAGCAAGCTCCTCGCTTCAGCCGGGGTTAGCCTCTTGAAAAGCTTTTTAGAGCCATCGTACACGCCTGGCACATCGGTTAAGAAGATAAGCTTCTCCGCCCTTAATGCTGCAGCAATCTCGCCGGCAACTGTATCACCATTAACGTTCAACAAATTCAGTGCATCATCAGGTCTCAGACAACCCAAGCTTACCGGGGCAATAATAGGCATGTAACCAGCTGCCAGAAGCATATCCAGCAGGGCCACATTTACTTCCAATTCCTCGCCAGTATAGCCCAGCTCTGGCGTCCTGTTGCGTGCTACCACTAGAGCACCGTCAACACCGCTCAGGCCGACGGCTTTACCGCCCAGACGCCAAACAGTTGACACTAACTCCTTGTTGACCAAACCCGCAAGAACTGCGGTGACGACCTTGAGCGTCTCCTCATCCGTCACTCTCAGCCCCCTTATAAAGCTAGTTGGAATTCCCAGCCGACCCAACCACTCAGAAACCGTGTTGGCACCGCCATGGACTACCACCACGGGTATACCTTGCTTCTGCAATACCACCAAGTCTTCCAGTGTAGTATCGGCACTGCTTAAGGTACTACCACCTATTTTAACGACCAGTGGTCTCACTTTTGCAGCCTCACTCCCTCGCATTATAGCTTGTGAGCATGTTGAAAAAGATATACCATGAAAATTTCATGTCCGGCGAGGAAAACTCAGCCCACTGCTAGCTCGTGTAAGCACTATTTATGGTAACATATTCCTCAGATAAATCGCACCCCCACGCCACCGCTCTCGCTGACCCCAGATTCAGATGCACCCTGATCGAGACTTCATCACTGTCCAAGTCCATGCTCAGCTTGCGCCTGTCAAAAAGTTGCGGCTTCCCGCCAGCCATAACACAGGTGTTACAGAGATACACGTCCAGCCTTTTCTCGTCCAGACGGATGCCACTCCGTCCCAAAGCTGCTACAATACGCCCCCAGTTAGGGTCGTTGCCATGAACAGCAGCTTTCACTAGAGGCGAAGCCGCAATCGTACGCGCTGCTAAGCGCGCTTCGTCCCTCCCGATAGCGCCTTCTACCACAACCTCTATCAGTTTTGTTGCTCCTTCACCGTCCCTCGCAATGTTCTTGGCAAGATAGACACACACCTCCTCCAGTGCCTTGCAAAAGGGACCGGCAGAATCCTCCCTTACCTTGCTGCCTGAGGCCCCGTTTGCCAGCACGACCACCATATCGTTTGGGCTGGTGTCACCATCAATGGTGACCATATTGAAAGAGACCTCTATTGCCTGCCGCAGGTACCTCTGCAAAAGACCAGCTTCAATATCAGCATCAGTAGCTAAAAAGCAAAGCATAGTGGCCAGTTGAGGATGTATCATACCAGCCCCTTTGGCTACGCCACCAATCGTAAACACACCAGACTCACCTTGAACACGCAACGCCACCTCTTTGGGAAAAGTGTCAGTGGTCATTATCGCCCTTGCTAGCTCATACCCGCCATTTTGCTTAAGGCTAATCTTCGCCACTCCCATCTGAATACGTTCCATTGGCAACCTAACACCTATGACTCCGGTGCTAGCCACGAGCATGTCTTCTGCTGCAACGCCCAGCTTCCCTGCTGCCAACCCGGCCATCTCCTCAGCGTCAGCAATACCTTGCTCACCGGTGCAGGCATTGGCACAACCTGAATTCACTATAACGCCTTGAGCTCTTCCGGCTTTCACGCGCCTCTGCGAGACAACCACGGGGGCAGCTTTGATTGTGTTCGTAGTAAAAACACCTGCTACTGTGCACGGCTTCTCCGAGTACAGGAGCGCTAGGTCCAAACCTCCACTCGGTTTTATCCCGCACTCAGTTGCTCCAGCCAGAAAACCTTCTGCTGAAGTCACAGTGCCCGAAGCCAAGAATTCAAATGCCACCATCTGACTGAAGCCACATGATAGCCCAAAGGAGCCTATTTTGCAAAGCGATAGCCAATAGCTATGCGGGTGGCAAGCCTTGAGTAGCTACGATACGCGAAGTAGTCGGCACCGACCTCCACAGCAGAGACATTATCATCAAGCAGAAACCCGCACCTAAAAACCCGAAACCATACAGCCTCATCGGTTTTAGCATATCGCTGAACAACCGCAACAAGCCGGGCTGGAGCTGCATATAGGTCGTAGAAGGTGCCAAGAGAGAACCAAATAATACATTCCCAAGCAAACCAGCAAACGAGCTTGCCACGCAGCCAACCCCCACAGTTAAGAAGACAATACCTAGCGCCCGAACAATAGGCTTGGGTTGCCACCAGTGCACCAGGCAGAGCGACAACACAAGCACTATGCCCAACACTGCTAAGGTCTGGTGAACAGTCCGTATGTAACCGGGCACCCGGCTGATCAAGTCGAGATGAGGTATTGTTCCCAAGCCAAATACAGATTCGTCGAGCAGGACTTTATCCGGCATCATACCATCGATGTCACTGTAGATGCGTGAGACCACTGCTTCTATATCGCCACCGATAACACCTGGCAACTCTGGTAAAGACGACATTTCCCTGGCGACATAATCCTTCATCACTTCTTTTATGCCCGTGAGAGTAATAATCATCCCTGACTCACCTTTATGAAGAGAGTCATAGATACTACGGACAATTGCCTCCACTTCCTGCTCAAACCTTGGTTCGAATTCGGCAAAACTTGCCTCGTCACTGGCAGAAACGCCATACCCTTCAAGCAGAGATTCCACCTGCTTGGTCATTAAGGTATAAACATCAAACTCTTTTAGTGCGGTCAGGGTGAAATCAGGGTTAAGCAAGGTCAGGTTCAACGTGATAACAATTCCCAGTAGGGACAAAACAGAGATCAGAGCCAAGCAAAACAAGCCTGAGAAAAACTGCTTAACACCGTCCATCAGGTCTCTCTTCCCTGAGCCCTTATCGCTAGACCCCCTTCAAAACAGTGAACAAGCAAGAACGTGAGAAAACTGCCTCAGTTAGATGAAACGGAAGGGAACAACTTCCGCTTTTTCGACTTAAGCAGGTTTTCCGAGATATAGATGAGCGGCTTTCTGGCAAGAGTAAACTTTTCGTGTAATCGACAAAGGACTTCAGCCAGTCCCAATAGTTCTGCGTCCCTATGCGAGCTAGCCAACTTGTAAAACCGCCTTCCTATCTCCTCGTAGTCCTCAGCAGAATGAGCTAATCTTCTGGGCACAACATGGCTTACATCTGCGCTGAGAGGAAATTGATAGCTTTGGGTTACATATTCGGGGAACATGCCCAGGATAAACAGGCATAAGTCAGCAGTCCTTTTGTAAAGCGCAAACCTGTGCTCATCATCCACACCCTCACAAAATTTGATAAGACTGTCCACATCCATATCGCTGAATCTGAAACGTCTCCATATGCCCTTCCTCACCCTCACAGCCACAGCAAAACTCCGAACCTTAGTAAAAGAGGCAAGCATATCAGCTAGATACTGCACGGTCCCCTCTTGAGAAAGGAAATCTACCACTTCCCGCGCATCAAACACAGGCACCTTCTGAAAGCCTGTTTTCTCTATTGTGTAGCTTTGTGCTCTAAGGTCCCTGGCAGCCTTCCTCAGCAGTACTTCAAACAGAAAAGCAGGGGAAACAGAGGTCATCACCCTTTCTTCGCTCGATGCTATCCTATCAAAGACCTTTTCCACTTCCTGGTCCAACATGCCCTCAATGAGCTGCGTATCATTTTTCACGACGTCAAATCTGCTAAGCAACTGAGGGGCGACTGTCTCAATCAAAAATCTGATATCACTATCTGAAAGTCTGACCTTTGGTCCGGGCATTTCCCTTCTGTCCTCCTTTACAGCCTCGCCAAAAATAAATTCTATCACCTATGTGAGGTGACTACCAGCACAACCGCCTCCTACCGCTCACAGACTGGCATCCTGTGCTTTCTTCTTCAATTCATACAACTTCGCTATAGCCTCTAGCGGCGTCATTGAATCAACATCCAGCTGGCTTATTTCCTTAACAAGCTTCGCACTATGATCAAAAAGAGGTAGCTGATGGGCCACTTTTTCAGCACTACCCACAACTCGATTGTTACCCAACCGCATCTGTCCGTTTTCCAGTTGCGATAACACCTCCTGTGCCCTCCGTATCACTGTCCGCGGCAGCCCCGCCAACTGAGCCACGTGTATTCCGTAGCTTTTGTCAGCTCCTCCCGGCACGACTTTGCGCAGGAAAATCACTTTTCCGCCGTCCTCCACTACCGCAACATTGAAATTCCTCACCCTAGGTAAGAAATTACTCAATCTCACAAGCTCATGATAGTGCGTGGCAAAGAGCGTCTTCGCCCTCAGGTTAGAATGGTTATGAATGAACTCTACCACTGCCCAAGCGATGGAAAGCCCGTCATATGTGCTAGTTCCTCGTCCGATTTCGTCCACGATAATCAGCGACCTAGGGGTGGCATTATTGAGGATATTAGCAGTCTCCAACATTTCCACCATGAAGGTGGATTGCCCCGCAGCAAGGTCTTCCTGAGCCCCGATTCTGGTAAATATGCGGTCGACGATACCAATAGTTGCTGATTCAGCGGGAACAAAACTGCCAATTTGCGCCAGAAGGACAATCAATGCTACCTGTTTGAGATACGTAGACTTTCCCGACATATTAGGACCGGTCAGGATGATAATCTGCGCATCATCGTTACATAGGTAAGTGTCATTGGGTACAAAAGCCTCAGCACCGAGAGTCCTCTCCACTACTGGATGGCGCCCGCCACGAATGGTTATGGAGTTACCTGTATCCAGCTTTGGTCTCACATAGCCGTATCTGGCGGCTACCTCAGCCAGATTCAAAAACGTGTCGATCTGCGCCAGCCCTCTGCTTGTAGATAGGATCCCATCCCCCACACCAGCCACCTGCTGACAGACCTGGCGAAAGAGCGCAGTCTCAAGTTCGACCATCCTCTCACGCCCATGCAGTATCGCTGATTCATATTCCTTCAGCTCAGGTGTGAAAAATCTCTCTGCATTGGCCAAGGTCTGCTTGCGTATATAGTCCGAGGGCACCAAGCGAAGATTTGGCTTGGAAACTTCCAAATAGTAACCAAAGACGCTGTTATACCCCACCTTCAGAGACTTTATCCCTGTTCGTTCCCTTTCTTTTCGCTCCAGATTAGCCAAATATTCTTTTGCCCGCCTCACTGTCAACCTTATCCCATCAAGCTCGGCGGAAAAACCCTCCCTTATTACCCCACCCTCGCCGATGCTGCCCGGAGGATCATCAACGAGTGACCTCTTGAGTAGATCCACGATTTCAGGAAACGGCTTTAATTCATCATCCAGCCACTCCCACCGCCAGCCACCTCCCTCCAGTTCTTCCCGTATGCTGGTGACCTTCTCCAAACAGTTACACAGGGCAACAAGGTCCCGCGGTGTTGCGACACCCCCTCTAACCCGGTTTACCAACCGCTCCATGTCAGGGATATCCTTCAGGAATGCACTCAACCTACGCCTTAATGCAGCGCTTTGAAATAGCTTCTCAACAGCTTCCTGTCGCCTTTCTATCTCTTTTATGTCAATAAGGGGTTGCCCAAGCCATTTTCTCAGCAACCTCCCTCCCATAGGTGTAAACGTTAAGTCAATGACTGAGATTAAGGACCCAGCGGCTACGCCATGTCTGGAACTGGCAAACAGCTCCAGGTTACGACGCGTCTGTGCATCAAGTGCCATGAATGAGCTTGTGGAGTACGTGGTCAATCCCGTCAATTGCCCTAGAGCCGATTTTTGATTTTCTCGTAAGTAACTCAGGGCAGCGCCGGCTGCCATAATAGCAAGTGGCAAACTGGCACAGCCGAAGCCTTCAAGAGAAACGACCCCAAAATGCTCCGTCAAAACCCTGTGTGCTACCTCGTAATCAAACCAGTAGTTATCAAGCCTGCTTATAGGTGCAGAAATAGAAGAGGCAAGCCAGTCACCCCCAACATTTTCTGGTACCACAATCTCTGCCGGCCCTAGGCGGTCCAGTTCATTGGTCACTTGACTCAGCGGTAGCTGCGTGGTGGCGAACTCGCCCGTGGTAATATCAGTATATGCCAAGCCGGCTTCATTCCCTTCTACAATTATGCTCACCAGATAGTTATTACTTTTATCGCTCAGCAGCGCAGGCTCAATAAGGGTGCCCGGTGTCACCACCCTGATGACATCGCGCTCCACTAGCTCTTTGCCTGGTGGGCTCAACTGTTCGCATATTGCCACCTTATAGCCACTGCTTACAAGCTTACCCAGATAGTTGTCCACAGCATGAAATGGAATCCCAGCCATAGGGACTCGCTGCCCCTTTCCCATTTCCCGGGAAGTCAAAGTGATACCCAGTTCCTTGGATGTGATCCTAGCGTCCTCGTCGAAGGTCTCGTAAAAATCACCCAGTCTGAAAAAGACTATAGTTCCGGGGTACTGCTGCTTTATCTTGAGATATTGCTTTCGAAGTGGAGTCATCGCCATTTCTCACCCTTCTCGTCTATTTTACCCCTTCACAAGCGCGAACAAAATGCGGTAGTGTCTCGTTTAGTCAGGCTTTCCTTTTTGAGGGGCAGCTCATCTACCTCGTGGAAGTCTGCCGCTCTTTCTCTTTTTTAGTTTACCACAG
>Ga0078972_1007294_pt1 | contig 24797 bp, 25 predicted proteins | sample YelNatPaOPGAMG01_FD_67568 | JGI IMG/M metagenome (GOLD analysis project Ga0078972, IMG submission 67568) | Hot spring thermophilic microbial communities from Obsidian Pool, Yellowstone National Park, USA - OP-RAMG-01 (SPADES assembly) (version 2) | ecosystem: Environmental > Aquatic > Thermal...
CAAGGAGAATTAAAATGAATGCTTTCTTTCCTGCTATATTATTAACTTATTTACAACCTTTTCGTCAACTATTTTCTAAACCTTGCTTTGATTATTTCAAAGCTTTTATATGAGCTATGATGATAATTGAAAGTAAAAAAACTTATACTGACCCCCATAAGGAGTGGACATACCGAAATTGTAGAGGTTATAATATTAAGTGAATAAACCTTACAGGAGGAGTTTGCCCTTTTCCCTTTATTTTTTTGACTAAATAACTTTAGATGAAATATAATTTTATTGGAGTATATGTTGAGGAATTTCTAAAACTTTGTTTCAAGCCTTGTAAATATATTTGTGTTTTGCTATACTTTTATTAGTTCAAGTTTTGATGAGAATTTATTCAAATTCATTGAGATCTATATTAATGGAGGAACTTTGCTATGGCTTCTAAAGAGTTGTTAAAAAAGATGCTTGATGCCCCGATATATATGGCACCTAACACTTATCTTCATTTTTATAATGGAGGAAAACTTCGTGCGGAATTCGTTGGAGAGCCTGATCCGAAAGATGATTACAGATCAGAAGAATGGATGTTCTCAACAAACCGAGCTATAACACCGGGTCGCGAGAATCCACCGGATAAAGGTTTTAGTAGAGTGCAATTGCCTAATGGTGAAATTGTGCTTTTGAAAGAGTTACTTGAAGAATTTCCAAACGAGACTTTAGGCGAGGCACATTATAAAAAATTTGGTGCAAATCTCGGCATTTTAGTTAAGATATTTGACGTCGGCGAAAATGCCCATATCCCTGTCCATTGGCATCCATCACCTCAATTTGCGAAAAAGTATTTGAACTCACCCTATGGCAAAAATGAAGCATGGATAGTTATCGGCACAAGACCGGGAGCGAAGGCATGGATCGGCTGGAAAGAGGACATTAACATAGATGAATTTAAAAAATGGCTTGAAGCACAAGATGTGCAAACTATGCGAGCGCATATGCACGAGATAGAGCCAAAAGTTGGCGATGTCATATTCCTTCGTGACAGTTTCGTTCATTCGCTTGGATCGGGACTTTGTATACTAGAACCACAAGAACCGACAGATTGGAATATTTTAGCGGAATGGGAAGGCTATCCATTTGGCAAAAATGATGGGACTTTGGGGTTAGATTGGGATACAGCTCTTGAAGCGGCTGATTTTACTAAGATGAGCCTTGATTATTTAAATAATTATGTCCGTAGAACTCCTGTTATTGCCCGTCAAAGTGATGGCAATGTTGAGGAAAGGCTTTTGCCAGAAGAAGCTAAACCATATTTCCAGCTTTCAAGATATAAGGTCAAGACAAAAATTGACGTCCCAAGAAGCAAAGGATTCCATTGTTTGACGGTTACACAGGGAAGCGGAATGCTACACGGAAGTTTCGGTCATGTGCCTATTAAAAGAGGAAAATCAGTATTTGTGCCTGCATGTCTGCCGGGTTATGAATTAGTCAGTGATGGCGAAGGAATTTTAGAGGTTGTCTATTTCTTCCCACCTGAGTTGTCATAGCAAAAACAAGCAGAAAAGGACCGACATAATTTATTAAGCTAATTACTGGGGATTACAGATTCTGCTCCTTTGGAGCTAAAAATCATTGATTTTATTACGATTTTTAAAAAGTCTAAAAATCCTCTTTTATCCCCCTTTTTATGAAGTTTGATTAAATAATCGGGTAATCACCGAGAATGGATTCCTGCTTCCGCAGGAATGACAAACGCGCAAAAAACGTCATTCCCGCGTAAAGTTTGCCCCTGTGAAACTTGTCCCTACGAAAGCAGGGAGTGGAAAACAGGGACGGGAATCCAGAGAAACGTTGCCAATTTTATTACCCGATTAATTATTCAATATTCATTCAAAGGGAGAAAGGCGGGAATTTTAAGGGATTGATAAAATGAAAATAGCCTATGGAACATACGCAACTCCTATGATGGAACTTAAAGATTCATTAAAAATGATGGCAGATATTGGCTATAAAGGCGTTGAAATTGCCATCAGTCAAAGGCATATTATGCCAGAGACATTTGATAGATCACAAAGGAAGTCACTAAGAAATATCTTAGGTGATCTTGGTTTTGATGTCCCTGGATTCCTTATGCTTGGACCTGCTTTGCAAGATGATAGCTATTTACATAGAAAGAGACTTGACCAAACAAAAAGAGTTATAGAGCTTGCAAGAGACATAGATATTCAACGAACACCAATTATAAGCACAGGCTCAGGCGGAAATAGCGATAATTGGGAAGATAGAAAATCTGACCTTGCCAGATCGCTTGAAGATTATGCAAAAGTAGCAGAGCAAGAGGACGCAATTATAGCGGTAGAGCCACATTTTCACGCTTTGGTTGATAGGTCAGAAAGGGCTATCTGGCTAATGGAGACATTAGATAATCCTTTTGTCAAACTCCATTTTGATATTGTCCATAATTTTTTAATGAAAGAGCCAATAGCAGAGACGGTCAAGAAACTTATCCCATATACCGTCCATACTCACGTTACAGATGCAAAATTGCTTGATGATGGATTTGAACTTGTCCCTCTTGGTCAGGGAGAACTTGATTGTGTTGAATACGTTAAAGCAATGAAAGAAGCAGGATGGGACGATTTTATAACAATAGAAGTTAGTGCGATGGTATGGACAAAAGAGGGATATGATCCGATCTCTGTCGCATCGCTTTCTTATGAAACTTTGGTTAAAGCTTTTGAGTCAGCGGGTGTTTAATAGATGAGATTACGAAGAAAGCAGAAAAAAGAAAATGAAAAATTAGACGAACAAGACCCTGAAAGAAGGGAGTTTATAAAAAAATCCGCTAAGGAAATCGGCGGATATACCTATGCCATATATGAGTTAGCGAAAGAAATTAAAGAGGATATTATTCAAAAAGTAGTTGACGATATAAAAAGGGAGATAAAACGACCTTAGGGATTTTAATATGTCTGATGAGGAAAAATCAAGCACAGCAGGGATTGTAGAACTTGCAAATGATTTTATTATCATTCAACCATACAAAAAAAGAAGCAAAAAAAGCTGGCTTGTGCCTTTATCTCTCTTAATCATAATTGGCATAGTAATATGGATATACTATGAATGGAAGAGTCCATTAATCAGCATTATATTAGAATCTCGGCTTACCGTAGCTGAAAATGTCGTGTTAGGGATGCCTTTTTTTCTTGATGATGAAACGATAGCATATAGTAAAAGTATGGAATCAGGTGGAGTTGTTCTTGCCATAAAACAGTTATCCCCTGCTGGCAGGCGATTTTTTACAAAACCAATTAGCAAAGCAGAATATCTTCAACCATCTTTATCGCTTTCAGAGAGTCAAATATTTGTTTTTACCTTGTTAAAATATAATACTCCTAGAATTTATTCAGTAACCCAGGACGGAATGGTTCAAGCACTTGCACAAGGTGAATGGGCTTCTTTTTCAAATGATGGAAAGAAGATCGCATTTCAAAAGGAAAAAAACGGCAAGAGTGAGATATGGATAATGAATTATGACGGGTCTGAGCAGAATTCAACAGGGATTAGTGGTCAGCATCCTGAATTCTCACCAACAGATGATAAACTTGTTTTTGATTCAAAAGGCAAAAAAGGCATTTCATATATACAAATAATTGATATTTATGATTCCCCTTATATACCCAAAATCCTAACATCTGATAAAGATAATTGTATGTATCCTTCGTTTTCTCCTGATGGTAGAATAATATTATTCTATAAAAAAGGCGATGGATTATGGGCGATGAGAAGTAATGGTTCAAAGCAGCAGAAGATATTAAAGTCAGGAAAGTCAGAAATAGTTATGGGCAGAATATCACCCGATGGAAAAATCATCGCAGTATGCTCTAACAAAGGGAAAATAGATATATATAAAGTGAAATATAAGAAAATCAGAAGTAGAAGCCCAAAAATTGACATAGAAAAACTTATTGAATATATTGATTCTATTGAAAATTAATAACTGAGGGATAAGATGCCAAAATGTGCTTATTGCGGAAATGAGATCAGTAATGACAAAATAGTCACAAGTTGTAAGAATGGCTGTCATAGAACGAATTTTTTATGCTCTTGTGGGTCTGCTAATAGGACAACCGCTTTCTATTGCCGAACTTGTGGCAAGGAAATCTCATATAAATCTGCCTTAATCCGTCATACGAGAAATCTCAAAATATCATCTTTCACTTTTGAAAAGGCATTGTTTGAACTCCCTTTATCTGAACTCGGAATATCCTATGATGATCTGCCAAGATTCTTTTCTTCTTATGGAAACTTATTTCTCATATTTAAAACGGGTAAGATCATAGTTTTGAAAAGTGGCAGTGGTGAAGTTCAAGCTAATATTGAAATATCAGGTGAAATATCAACACTTCCTATTGAAGTTAGTGATAGGCGGTCAAAAAGCCTTTTTATTATGACATCAAATGAAATATATAGGATAGATTTGATACGTGATTTTGCTTATGAGCTAATTACGAATATAGGGGAAAGAGATATTGAATTAAATTCCCAGCCATTATATATTGATGGGTATTTTTTCTTAGTGGTCAAACAAAGCTCAATCAATCATATAAAGCTTATATCGCTTGATGGAGATCATAAAGATATAATCTCTCTAAACGACATAATTTCTCAGCCTGTTAAGGTGGAAGATAAGGTCTTTTTTTATACAAAAGATAGGTTATTTATTTATGATCATTCAAAAAAAGAGATTACATATAGCGATGACAATAAATATGACTTCTCAACGGAAACTGAGCCAAAAAGTAGTGGAAACCGAATTTACGCTTTGACAAATGAGGAGAGATTATACCGAATCAATCTTGATGAAGATATGCCAGAAGTCTTTGGTTTACCACATCCACAATTGATGCAAGTCTGTTTTGAAGCAACTGAAAATCAAGTAATTATTGCTCACAGCAAAGGTGTCTTAGTAACAAACATTCTTGGACAGATAGAATGGTCTTCTGATGATCTTTTAGACCTTTATCCAGCATATAAATTTCCGCCAATATCTTATGGAGACTATATAGCATTTGTTATGAGTTATCCTAATACAGAGGTATTACATATAATAGAGATCAATAATTATAAGCAAGTTGGATCATGTTTAGGCAATTTTGTTTATAGACCTATGTATTGTGATGGAAACCTTTATACAATTGTTGACGAAAACAGCGAAATTATAATGAGGGCTTATGAACTATGAAAAAATTATGTATTCTTATTTTAATTGTAGTAATTGGCATTCCTTGTTATTCCGCGGAAATGGAGCATGCAATTGTAGTTGATAGTTCTGGAAGCATGTCTGGCTTTTATAACACAGGTGCTATAAAAATGTTGGTAATCAATCTACAAAAGATATTAGGTGGGGCAAATATATATCTGTTTAGTGATAAAGGACCTCAGCAAGTAAGCAAAGCAGATGCATTAGCTTCTATAAATAGAGATACAAGATTAGATTTAGCTATTCAAGGATTTTTGGGTAAGCCTGAACGACCTGATGCTATATGGTTAATAACTGATAATGTCCAAGATAGGACTGAAACGCCTTATGTGGACGCTAATACAAAGGAATTTTACGAGATATTGCGACAAGATGATTTTCAGAAAATCCTTATTATGCCATGCTTTCTTGATTTTGATGGAAAAGTATATATAAATCAAGAAGGACGGCAGTTTAGCGTAAATTATACAGGGAAAAAAGGGCTTGTGATATATGGTATTTTGATGAATAAAGCCACTATAAAGAAAAAGGAAGCTAAAAGCGAAGAAGACGTAAGAAAAAAGCAATTTGATAGTTTAGCAGAGCGTTTTTCAAGCACATTGACAGCTTATGAATCAAAATTGCTTCTGGCAAAGCCTTTAGATAAAGCTACATTTGACATTCAACCTGCGGGACAAATTCCGAATAGCGAAAAGCCAAATGTCACATTAACCGATAAAGGGATATTCTATGGGAAAGGGTTCAAAGAGGGCAAAAAAATACCGATAGTTTTTTATGTTAAATTGCTGTCAAAATTTGATGATCTGATAGTATCTGGAAAAGTTAATGCTAATGTCGTAAATAATCAGTTCAAAAGCATTGGATTTAAAGATACTAACGTAGCGTGTGATATTTATCCCGAAAAGGTCAACGTTAATCCGGGGAAGGCAACTGAAACTATCTATAAAGTTACTATTAACCTTAATAAAGTAAAGATGAAATTAGACCCTGTATCAATACTTCGTGCTGCATTTAGCGGAAAGCCCGGGACAGTTGAGGGTATAGTCCGCCTTGAAGTTCAGGTGCCAAGAGAGGGGTTTAGATTTACCGATGAAGTCCTTAATACCTATGATACAGATGATATTAAAGACTATAGAAGAATATATGGAATGGGTTCGCTTATTAACTATATGCCAGCAGATATAACTACGATCCCGATAGAATATAAGATGGTTTTGTCAGTAAGTTATCCACATTGGCCCTTAGTGCTTGTCATTATTCTTGCTTTGGTTTTGATCGTCATTGTCTATCTTATATATAGGATTATAAGCGTGGTTGGGTCCACAAAATATGTCATTTCTGTTGGTGGTCAAGATGAAAGAATTTCAAGTCTTGTGCCTCTATTCGGCGTATTTAACATATCATCTTCGGGAAAATCCTATGGGACTATAAGTAAGAGTATCGGCGGGACAATCTTTGCGAAGGCAAAAAAGGGATTTTTGATTGATAACACTTTGAAAAAGAAACGTCTAAATGAAGAGACAGATGTTTTTAATATATCCGATAGTGAAGGCATAAATAGCGTGGATGTTCATTTTCGGGCATTGAAAAAACAAAGGGAGATGGAAGCCAAGGGTTCTGATTTAGATGAAGGATTTTGATCTGTATTTATCAGTGGACTTAAAATTAGTTTTCTTATATAATTAATAGCATTCAAAACGATAAAGATTTATTTCAAATTACCATTATGAATTAAATTATTTGGAGGTATTGTGATGAAAGTTAGATGGCTTGTGATCATACTTGCATTGACAGTTTCACTAACCTTTTTTATTGGATGTGCCACTATGGGAGGCGGACAGATTTCTGGTGTGAATTGGGCATTAGCAAAAAATGGTGGACGCGTCACTGCGTTTTCAGAAGAGCCTGAACACCCAGCATCAACTCTTATAAATGGTATTACGTCTGCTGATAACTGGGATCAAGGCGAAGGATGGCAAGCATCAATGTTAGCATCTGGCGTGACTAGATCGGTTAGAGATCAGAGAGATGAGATGGAGCGAAATTGGGTGGAAATTGAGCTTTCTCAGCCGATAACTGCAAATGAAGTCAAGATTTATACTGTTGATTCTCAAAAATATCCTGCGGCTAAGTTTGGAGTAAGTGATGTCTTAGTCCAATATCAGCTTAAAACCTCAACTAATGAACTTATTTGGGCAAATGTGAAAAGACCGGGCAAAAGTTTAGGTGATCAAGGCAGTATTATAAGGGACAATAAAAGTGGTGTAATAACCGTTAGGTTTGAGCCTGTGAATACACAGAAAATTAGAGTGCTTATCTTTGGGACTAATGATATAACAAGAAGTGAAGACGGCAGAACTCGCGAAGGAACTATAAGGCTTACAGAAATAGAAGTCTATGGATCAGGCAAACAAAAAAGCAGAAGTGAAGTTGATTCATTATTTGAGAGCAAATAAGAGGTGTATATGAACATTCTTAAATCAGAGCAATTGGAATCCTTGACAAAAGAACGCAAAGAATCAATATTGCGAAGATCAATGGAGGATATATCCTCTGTTTACCTTGAAGTTAGGGAAATAGTGCAGGACATTCAAAAACGGGGAGACATTGTCTCGGTAGAGCATTACAAAAAGTTCAAGGAAAATCTTACAGCACAAGATATTCTTGTCACAAAAGAAGAGATTGAGAAGGCATATAAAGCGGTTGATGCAAATGTAATTAAAGAATTAAAGAATGCTGCAAAGAATATAGAGAAGTTCCATAAGGCACAGCTTGAACGTGAGATGTGGTCTATGGAGATAATAGATGGCGTCATTGCTGGAAGGTTGACAAGGGCGATGGATGCGGTAGGAGCTTATGTTCCCGGACGAAAAGCGAGCTATCCATCAAGTGTTTTGATGACAATAATTCCAGCAAAGGTTGCAGGAGTCAAGAAAATTGTTGTCTGCACTCCACCAGAGCAAGGTATGGTTGTCACAGAGTCAACACTTGTGGCAGCAGACATCGCCGGAGCTGATTATATATTTAAGATCGGCGGTCCTTGGGCAATTGCAAGCATGGCTTATGGAACGGAGATGGTTCCGAAAGTGGACAAAATTGTCGGTCCGGGAAACAAATATGTCACTGCTGCAAAAATGCTTGTATTTGGCGTTGTTGATATTGATTCGCCCGCGGGACCAAGCGAAGTCTTAATATTAGCAGATGAAACTGCTGATCCATACCTTTTGGCGATAGATTTAATATCACAAGTTGAACATGATGAAGATGCTGCTGGCGTTTTAGTCTGCACTTCTAAACAATTAGCAGATAAAGTCTGTGAGCTAATCAATAGCGAAGTGGATAAAATAGAGAGAAAAGATATAATAATATCCGCATTAAGCAGACATTCTGCGGTTTTGTATGCCGAAAATCTTGACAATGCTATTGAATTCACAAACGAATATGCAACTGAGCATCTTCAGATTGTCACAGAAGAGCCTTTTGCTATCTTGCCTAAAATAAGGCACGCAGGATCAATATTTATGGGAACTTATGCCCCTGTGCCTGTTGGAGATTATGCGTCAGGGACAAATCATGTCTTACCTACTGGTCAATGTGCCAAAATGTTTAGTGGTCTGTCTGTTGATGACTATATGAAAAAGCCAACCTTTCAATATCTTACAAAAAAAGGATTAAGCCAGTTAAAGGACACGGTCATCACACTTGCGGAATCTGAGGGTCTGTATATACACGCAAGAGCCATTAAAGAGCGGTTCAAGGATTAGTCAGATTTAGTTAGGCAGATTTAGTCGTTGACAAAATCAGTAGTCAACATTTATAATATTAACCGATTGTTTTTGGGTTTTTGTAATAGGGTTGTATATTTTTTGAACATTAAGAGGGAGAACTGAATGTATAAGATTAGTAAATGGAAACTTATCCTAATCATACTGGTATTCCTGTTTACTGGATTGTATCTATTGCCATCAATACCGAGCTTATATGGCAGTTTATATGGTTACTTTGATATATGGATGCAGGGGAGAATTCCACGCCCCGATGTCCAAAGTGATAAGGATGGGGATTTTATTAATCTTGTCATTCCAAGCAGTAATCTCCCAAAAGGTATGAATTTTAATGAAGCGTCACAGGCAGTAAAAGATTTGCTCAGTAGAAGGCTAACCAAACTTGGATATAATATAAATGATTTCCGATTTGAGGAAGGTCCCGATCAAATTAAACTAAGATTTAATCAACAGAAGAGCAAAGCTGAATTAGAAAATATCTTATCGGAGCTTAAACTTTATGGTGCGATTCCCTTATCTATAAGACCAATTTTTCCAGATAAACCTATTAAACAAGGTCTTGATCTTAAAGGTGGTATGCACGTTGTCCTAGAACTTGATATACCGAAGGCTATTGACGCATATCTTGGCGGGCAAGCTAAAGATATAATCACAAGCAATTTAAAGCGTGAGAAAGTCTTCGCAAAGTCTATAAATAAAGGTGTTGATAAATCTGGTGACACAACTATTGTTATTAGACCTTTTGTTGAGGAAGGTTCTAACATTGATCCTGCTCAAAATATGTTAAATGTAAAGCAGAAACTAATCAATATGGGTTTTAGTGAGAGTAGCATTACTGATGTCTCAAAAGAAGAACCCGAGTTAAATTTAGCTGTCTCTCCAGATAGGGATATAAACGATATTGTGGATACTATATTTGGTGGTAGCAATCCGCTATTCATAACAATTACTATTCCAGAAAGGTTTCAGGGTGTTGATAGAGAAGAATACCTGAAAACTGCCAAAGAGACGTTAGATAAGATAGAATACTTTGATAGCCCAAAGGTTATGTCACTCCTTAGACCGAAAGAGAATATTGTTGTCTTTTCTATAAAATTAAGTGTGGAGAGTGCAGAAAGACTTGCCAAAGAAAACATAGATACTGTTATGAAGACTTTGGAGAACAGAATAAATAAATTTGGTGTAGCGGAATCTACAATTAGGCGCGTTAGTGGACGTCCAAGAATATTGGTAGAGATTCCAGAAGAACAGAACCCGACACAGACATTAGCAGCGATAAAATCCCCCGGAATATTGCAATTTAAGTTGGTAAAGACAAATCCTGTTTCTGGTGGTCCGTGGCATGGTCAGGCAGGGACACCTGAACCGCCACAGAATCAGTTGCCTCCGGGATCAGAATTAAGATATGACGTTGATAGAAATTGGTATGTCCTTGATTCTGAGGTGTTTATGCAGGGGTCTGACCTGAAAAGCAATTCTGCACAAGTCAGCAGAGGAGAATACGGTTCGCCAGAAGTAATAATGTATTTAACATCAGATGGTCAAAGGAAATTCTCAGAATTTACAGGGGCGCATGTCAATGAATTGACTGCGATCTTGTTAGATGATGTTATTCAATCAGCACCAAGAATAAATGAAAAAATCTCATCGCCAAGTGCGAGGATTACTGGCTCATTTACAGACGAAGAGGCAGATTATTTAGCAAAAATACTGAGAGCAGGAGCATTTCCTGCTCCAATGAGAGTTGCAGAAGAGCGAATCGTCGGTCCTACTTTGGGAGCAGAATCAATTTTCAGAGGTCAATTAGCTTTTGCAATTGGATTGGGTTTGGTTGTTTTGTTCATGATTTTCTATTATAAATGGTCAGGAGCGATAGCGGTAGCCGCTTTAATATTTCAAGTGCAGATTATTCTTGGAATTTTGGCTGGTTTTGGCGCAACATTAACTTTGCCGGGTATTGCAGGTTTGATATTGACAATTGGTATGTCTGTTGATGCGAACGTGCTTATATTTGAAAGAATACGTGAAGAGCTAAGAACGGGAAAAACTGTTCGTTCCGCTATTGATACAGGCTATCATAAAGCGTTCTCAGCCATTCTTGACTCAAATGTTACAACAGTTATAACTGGTTTGATCTTATATGAGTTTGGAACAGGACCAATTAAGGGTTTTGCTGTGACTCTGATAATTGGTTTGCTTGCAAACTTATTTACTGCGGTCTTTGTAACTAGGGAGATATATAATTGGACTTATTATAGAAGACGCCATCTTGAGAGGCTAAGCATATAACCGGTATATGGTTGGATTTTTACGTTGGTTTTAACGTTTTTTATATGGAGGCGGTAAAGTGCGAATTGTTAAAGAAACAAATATTGACTTTATTGGTGTTCGTTATTATGCTTATGCGATTTCTGCTGTTGTGATCTTAGCTGGATTAATTTCGCTTATAGTGAAAGGCGGTCCAACTTGGGGAGTAGATTTTCAAGGTGGTGTGGTCCTTCAAGCAAAATTTGATAGAGCGGTTACTACTGATGAAATCCGTTCTGCTATTGAATCCGCAGGTGTTCCAAATGTATCAGTTCAGCATGGACAAACCAAAGATGAAGTTATTGTATCATCGCCAGAAGTCGGTTTGATCGGTGGTAAAGAAGTAAGCGATATAATGAAAGAGGCTTTAATAAAGAGCAACTCATGGGTAGTTGATGAAAAGGCGATAAATGTTGATAGAGTTAGCCCTAGTGTTGGTAGAGACCTTATCGTCGGTGCAATAAAGTCGCTTTCATTAGGATTAGCTTTAATTCTGATCTATATGGCGATAAGATTTGAGTTCAGATTTGGGCTTGGTGGTGTTGTTGCGTTGTTCCATGATGTCGCAGTTACGCTTGGCTTCTTTTCGCTTTTTAATGAACCAATTGATCTATCAGCGGTTGCTGCATTTTTAACGATCATTGGATTTTCTATTAACGATACTATCGTAATTTTTGATAGAGTTAGAGAAAATATGAAACTTATGAAGGGCAAAAGTTTTGATGAAATATTGAATGTCAGTGTAAATCAAAACTTAGGCAGAACTATCATAACAACGGGAACAGCTTTACTAACAATAATAGCCATATTTGCAATAGCAAGAGTAGGAACATTGCATACATTATCATTTGCTTTGTTAGTAGGTTTTATTTCTGGAGTCTATTCAACATTATACATCGCCTCTCCTGTGGCCCGTGCATGGCATTTCAGTATTATACCGAAAAGGTTTAGGAAAACTGAAAGCAAAACAGTTTAATTATAATTTATGAAATTATTTCGCAAAAGCGATGAAAAGCATAAAGATAAATTTGATGCAAAAAATGATATATCTGCTTGGGCTTCTGCTTTAGCTCACGAAATAAAAAATCCTCTGAATACTATGAAGATAAACCTTCAGTTATTAGAGGAAGAGTGGCAACAGAATAACGTATCTAATGAAAAATTGGAAAAAAGATTCAATGTTTTGAATAAAGAGATACTCAGGCTTGAGCAGATTTTAAACGATTTCTTGCGATATGCACGATTGCCAAAACCTAATTTTGAAAAATATGATATATCTATATTGCTAAATGAACTTTTGGATTTTACTGAGCCAGAAGCTCAGCAGTTAAATATAAACATTAGTAAAGATATAGAGTCTAACCTTCCTGAAACTTATTTAGATAGCCAGCAGATAAAGCAAGCTCTGCTTAATATTTTGATAAATGCCTATCAATCCATGCCAAATGGCGGGGATTTAATTATAAAAGCATATAAAACGGATTCTAAGATTAGGATTGATGTTATTGATTCTGGCGAAGGAATACCATCTGAAAGGATTGATCGGCTATTTGACCTTTTTTACTCTACCAAAGAAAATGGAACAGGGCTGGGTCTATCTATTGCAAAACGCATTATTGATTTACATAATGGCGAGATTATGGTCCAAAGTCAAGAGGGAAAAGGTTCTACTTTTTCCGTTGTTCTTCCCATATATTTAAACGATCCTACAAAATAATAAAGCTGGTAAGATATATGCAAAGCATATTAATAATTGATGATGACAAACCAACATTGGAAGCGATGTCAGATGCGTTAGAATCGCAGGGATACCTTGTCGTTAGCAAGACAAGCGGTAAATCTGCACTAAAAGAGCTTCAGGAAAGACGTTTTGACATTGTTTTAACTGATTGGAAGATGCCTGATATGGACGGCATTGAGATCCTAAAAGCGGTAAAGAACATTGATCCTTTCACACAAGTAATATTGATAACTGCCTATGGTTCTGTTGATAATGCTGTTGAGGCTATGAAATTAGGGGCTGTGGATTATATAACAAAGCCTGTAAAGAACTTAGCTGAATTAAGAAACAAAGTTAAGAATGCCATTGAAAATCAAATTCAAAGCCTAAAACAACAAAACGCGATCCTACAAAGTCAAAACGAGATTTTGCTTAGCCAAAACTTATTTCTTCAACAGCAGATCAATGAAAACTATGGTTTTTCAAATATCATCGGAAAATCAAAAAAGATGCAGGACATCTTTAACCAGCTTAGATTAATCTCCCCTACTAACGCGAATGTCTTAATCTATGGCGAAACAGGAACAGGAAAAGAGTTGATAGCTAGGGCTATACATAGCAATAGTCTTAGAAAGGATAAACCATTTATTCCTATAAATTGTGCCGCTTTAAGCAGCGATCTATTAGAAAGTGAGTTGTTTGGGCATGAAAAAGGCGCCTTTACTGGTGCTATTAAACGTAGGCAGGGTGCATTTGAGCTTGCTAATGGAGGAACGTTATTACTTGACGAAGTCAGTGAGATGAGCTTAGAGATACAGGCAAAGTTTCTCAGAGTTGTTGAAAACCAACAATTTATGCGACTTGGTGGCGAAACTAATGTATCCATTGATGTCAGAATAATCGCTGCTACAAATAAAAATTTAGAGCAGGAAGTGGAATCTGGCAAATTTCGTAGAGACCTGTTCTATCGTCTTAGAGTTGTCACCATCAACTTACCACCTTTGAGAGAAAGAAAAGAGGATATTCCTTTTTTAGTAGATGCTTTCATTAAGGAACTTAGCAGTAAGAATGGCAAAAATGTTACATCAATAGATCGTGAAGCCCTGAATAAGCTAATGAGTTATGATTGGCCTGGCAATATAAGGGAACTTAAAAATTGTATTGAAAGCATGATAGTAATGGCACAATCAACAAAGCTTGGCGTTGAAGATTTGCCAGAAAATATAAAAAATATTACAACATCTGAAATAAAATCAAGCAGTTTTGCTGTCATGTCAATAGATGATATTGAGAAAGAGGCAATTAAAAAAGCAATGATAGCGACTAATGGCAATAAAACTCAGGCAGCTGAAATATTAGGCATGGGATTAAGAACGCTACACCGAAAAATCAAGAAATATGGAATAGCATAAATTGTGTTAAATAATTGCTGACTAAGAACAAAAACAAGGAGGAAGACGATGTCCGATTGTCTATTTTGTAAGATTGCTTCAGGAGAGATTCCTGCTAAAATTGAATATCAAGATGATTTGGCTGTTGCCTTTCATGATATAAATCCTCAATCGCCGATTCACATTATAATAATACCAAGAAAACATATACCTACTGTTGCTGATATAACAAAAGATGATTATGATGTCATGGGCTACTTGTATAGTGTAGCAAGCAAAATTGCCGAAAAAGAGAAAATTATAGAAGATGGGTTTAGGCTTGTCATTAATTATGGAAAATCTGCTGGTCAGGAAATTCAACATATCCATATTCATATGCTTGGGGGTAGGAGCTTCGGATGGCCTCCTGGATGATGCCCCTATAACGAGGTGAGACATGAATCTTGCGGTAATATCTTCTTTAATTATCCTTGACATTATCGTTATCGGTGTTTTGTCTCTTTTTGCTTTCAGCGGATACCGGCGAGGTGGTGTTAAGGCTGTTATAAGTCTGTTTCTGCTTTATGTAGTTGTCCTCATTTCAATGATTTTATATGAACGTCCCGCTATTTTTCTACAAGTGATGTTTGATGTATCCTCTCCGCTTACAAGAGTCATCTGCTTTTCTATAATCTTTATCATATTATATACAGTATCTAGAATTGTCTATTTTATATTATCAAAATTGGTCGCAAGCATTGCTGTTAGGGGAGTTTTTAGCGGGATTTTGGGGTCTATATTTGGAATATTGGAAGCTGTTATTTTGATAGGCATAATTTTTATGAATATTAACTTTTATCCTGTTAAACCGCCTCTGAACGATTCACTATCGTTTAATCTGCTGAAAGATGTCCCGAAAGATATAAAGGAAAAAAGCCTATGGTTTTTACCAGAAGGAGATTTAAGCAAGTATGAGGAGTCGCTGAAAAGCAAAAAAGAAGGTTCAAAGCAGGAAATATAATGTTTTATCAAGAAACTTAAATTAAAACTTAAGGAAATATAGCATCTATTTCTGAAAAATTGATTTAGTGCTGTTTGTATATGCTTATTGTGTTAAGGTTTAATAAGAAAGGTTTTTAGTTAAAATGGTTAAGCAATCTATACTTGATTCACTCATTGAATATATTCAGAATGTTTCAGGATCAGCTAAAGTAATAGATTCTTGTGATATTATAGTTAGCCAATGGGTAAGGTATAAGTGTCAATAAGAAGAATAAGGCAAGACCTTCAATGGAGTCTTGCGGTATAGATGTATATGAAACTGCGAGAAAAGCAGGTTATGAGATTGACGTAGTCAAAAATTATGGGGATTGCTATAATAGAGTTGGGCTTTTAATGTTAGATTAGTGCGACTGACTATGGCAGACATATATGTCGTTATTGTCAGGTTTGATTTATTCATTGTGTTATTGGTAGGTTAAAGCGATACTTTAAGTCCATTTTTATGGATTTTCATCAGAGGTGTTTTTATGACAAAGTGGGTGACGGTGTCAGAGGCTTCTGTCATACTTGGCGTGTCAGAAAGAACTTTATGGCGAAGGGTGGCAAAAGGCATTATTGAAGCCAGATTAGAGGGCGGAAGGAAGTTGGTAAAAATAGACGACAACGCTGACAATATTGCCAAAGATGGCGTGACAATGACAGACAAAAATGACATAATAAATTGGCTTAAAGCAGAACTTGAAAACAAGAATAAACAGATTGATCAACTTCAAGCAGAACTTAAACTGAACCGTGAAAGGTCTGACGCCATAATAATGAAACTGACACAGGAGCTGGAATATCAACGAAAATTATTTCAGGGTTTAAAACTGGACAAAAAGAAAGATCGTTCATTTTGGAAACTGCTTGGGAAGTCAGATGATGGTCAAGACAATTGATGATAAAAATATTCTGCATAATTACCATTATGAGGCATTAAGATACCGTTATTTTGTAGAAATCCCTATTTTTATTGATTTTATCTTATTTTAAGTTTTTGTATAAGAGTATACAACACAATTTCTATATATGGATATTATAAAATCGTTTTATTTGTATCCATTTAAAAGTGAGGTGCTTTCTCCTCTATGGAAAAATTTATGAATGTTCTTATAGTAGATGATGAACCTGATTTAGTTGAGACATTGACGCTCATGCTTAAAAATCATGGATTTCGTGTCACATCCGCATCAAATGGCATTGAAGGCTTGGAAAAAGCAAAAACTGAACTACCAGATATAATAATATTGGATTTAATGATGCCAGAAATGGACGGCTTTGAGATGTGCAAGCAGTTAAAATCAAATGAAGAAACAAGCGGAATACCGATAATTATCCTAACAGCAAAAAGCGATACAGAATCACGTTTTAAAACATTCAAATATAAGGCTGATTATTATATCGTTAAACCTTTTCATCTGCCAAATTTAGTGTCAAAGATAAATGAACTGCTTTTTCCGAAATAATTGAAATCATCAATAATTAAAATCATCGGAATTTTCTTAACATATTTTTCGTTAAAATAAGCGTAAACATAAAATCAAACATCAAAAAAGGAGTGTTTAAAATGAGAGAAAAAGTTGAAGCTGTTCTCGAAAAAATTAGAAAAGGTCTAAAAATGGATGGAGGCGACATAGAACTCGTTGATATTGCTGACAACGTAGTTACCGTAAAATTAAGGGGTGCATGTGCAGGCTGTCCATTTTCACAGATGACAATAAAAAACTTTGTGGAAAGAGAATTGAAAAAAGCCATACCCGAAGTGAAAAAGGTTGAAGCTGCGCCAATAGATGATGAAGAATGATTTCACCAAAAGATATACTTATGTGCTTTAAACTGTTTATTTTTGTTATATGTTGCATTAAGCAACATGTTTTTTCATCACTTTATCCAATTCCTATGGCGTTAGAAATTGAACATTCTTAATGTTTCTTATATTTTTCAAAGTTGGTATGCTCTTTGCAAATTCTTTTAGTTGGAGATCCGCATGGTGAAAGGTAGGAGGAGTCTTGAATGCCGCCGCATACCCCTCACCTCTTACCTTTCCGTTTTTTATTATTGCTTATTATAATTGCTAATATCTCTCATTTTAGGAATTACAAATGTAAACTTTGTTCCCTCGCCTACTTTTGATTCTGCTTTTATATCTCCACCATAGGTCTCTAAAATTCGTTTTACAATTGACAGTCCCAGACCTGTCCCCTGTCTTGTCATATTTTTTGCATTGTTTGCACGATAAAACTGATCAAAGATGTATGGTAGGCATGTATCAGGAATACCGATTCCGTTATCTTCAACGATACCAATAACATTATTTGAGTCTTGTTTAAGTTCTACTTTGACACAACCACCGTTGTTTGTGTATTTGATAGCGTTACTGATCAAATTTGTCCAGAGGCTTTTTATATGCTCTTGATTTGCATTGACAATAGCAGGCTCATTGTCAATATTTATACAAAGCGTGACTCCCTTTTCTTCTGCGATTGCATTCATTGGATCTGCTATTTCCTCTAAGACTTTGCAAATATTGATAGGTTCGGCGTTTACTTCCATGTTAGGGTCCTCAAGCTGTGCTAATTGAAGAAGATCGTTTATCAATTCTAATTGCCTTTGTGCTTGACGTTCTGCTTTTTGAATAACATCATAAATTTTCTCAGGAGGGATATATCCTTGCAATATGAGGTTCATATAGCTTTGAATAGCAGATACAGGAGCCCTCATTTCGTGTGTAACAGCCCATATAAACTGTGTTCTTGTTCTATCAATTTTCTCAAGCCTTGAATTAAGTTCGGCTAATTCTTTAGTTTTTAACTCGCATGATAAGTTAGCTTCAGCTAATTCCTTAGTTTTTAATTCACATGCCAAATTAGCTTCAATTAACTCACGGGTTTTTAGCTCACATGCGACGTTCATTTCCATAAGTTCTCGTTCTCTTTCTCGCAATTTTCCGACCATAGCGGAAATAATATATGCAGTTAGCAATGAAATAACTAATAATGTAAAACTTGTAGTGAAGATATGTATAGGCTGTTGAAACCGAAGAGGAGAGCGAAAATTTGGCAAATTGTAATGAGGAATTATCTCTTGCCACTCAAGCACAAGAAGACCTAAAAACATGATATTGGCAAATATTACATAAATGAAACACATTTGCTTTTCAAATAAAAATCCTGCGATGACTATATAGATCAGATAAAGGAAGAAAAAATGTGTTTCAAGCCCCCCAAGAAAATGTAGAAAGACAGTCAAAAATGTGATGTCAAAAACAATTTGAAAATGAGTAAGAAAAAGTCTATATTTTGTAGATATAATGGCATGTTTTCTAACACGAAAATATATGAAAAGGATTATATTAAGTCCGATTAATGAAATTATTGGTATTAGTAAATAATTAAGGTAGGTATTATTAGGTAGAAAGTAAATGGCAAATAGCATAATAACAAGCATACTGAAAGCGATTATCCAGCGAATTTGAATTAATCGCTTCATAAATTCGCTTGAATCATCTTCTGCTATTAAGTCAAATAAACCATTCACTTCTTTATCCCCTCATTTGTTGCGCAGAGATAAACCATCGGATGCAATGAATACTCCGCTTGATGGGACGTTAAATGTTAATTGTAATACCTCTGTTGCTTTATTGATTTTTTCACCATCAATTAAACATGAAATTGTAGAGATAGATGTGCTGATGGCTATTATATTCACACCAACAGATGCTAAAGCAGAAAAAGCAATTGCTGCAATACCGGGCTGATCCTTAAAATGAGGTCCATATACCGACACCATAGCCACATTTTCCTGATAAACTATCTCTTTTGCCTCTACCTTTTCTTTTATTTCCTCAATAGCAAGCTTTGATTTTTCAAGATCGCTCATATTGACACATATAATGATATTAGCTCTATCGTTGATGTCAGTGGTATGCGATATAAATTGGACATTTACATTTTTTTCAGATAGAGTGCCAAGAACAACGCTTGCAATACCGGGTCGGTCTGGCAAAGACATAACACCAATCTTCGCCAGATTTAGATTCTGTATTATTCCGCCTGCCTTTGGTTTTTCCATAATACAATCCGTTATATTTTCTCTTTTAGTGTTTGAATCGATCTAAATATTTTTTAACTTTTTTCAAAAGATCATCTGGCTGTGCTGGCTTAGATATCCAATCATCTATAGGCAAATATTCATTTGTTGGGAATTTTGCAAGATGAGGGCTATCTGTGATTGACGATACAACAATTATCGGAACTTTTACTAAACTACTATCGTCAAGCATTTTTCTTGCTACTTCCACACCATCTAATGGTTGTGACATCATAATATCTAAAAGGACAAGGTCTGGAACATAGCTTTTCATTTTCTCTATTGCTTCATCTCCGTTAGCAGCACTTTCTACATCATAGCCATTTTTTTCTAAAATAATCCTTGTGATTTCAATGAAATCTGGATCATCATCTACTACCAGTATTTTTGCCATATTTGCACCTCCGATATTATTAAAAGCGACTAATAATCTAAAATCTGTTATTTAGATTATATCATAAATATTTTTCCTTGTCAAAATCAGTGTTTTTGCCCCATATTATTGGTGTTTTTTCCGCCCAATAATTTAGCACAGACAACCGTTTTTATGATCATTTGGCAAAATGTTGTCATGCTGTTGATAAAATATTGTCAGTTAGACAAATTTCTTGACATCTATTGACAATCTGAAATTTATGTGACATAATTATAGCCAAATTAAAATGATAGTGATTAATAGTATCAAAAACGTTTTTAAAAGGGCTGTTTAATTTTTCCATTAGTGAAGATGAAGTTCAACGAATTACCCCTCTCTGGACTCCCGCCTTCGCTAGAACGGATAATTAGACAGCCCCATTCAGACTTTATAAGTCAAAATCAAATATCCAGCATTTAATACACCCCATATTGTCTTGTGAAATTGATAAATTGATCTATGCTACTTGGATCAGTATCATCACAAACAGGGCTACCTGTTCCCATAATAAACGCACCATCACGACCAGCTGAGTCAATTTGACGCTTTACCTCACGTTCAATATCATCTTTATTCCCTTTTAATAGGACATTTTCCGCGTCAAAGTTGCCGAAGATGCACTGTTTCGGTCCTACGATCTCTCTGACTTTTCCAATATTCATAGGTTGACCTTTTCTGCCCTCTTCTATTGATAATGCGTCTGCTCCAAGTTCGCACATTTTCGGCAGGATCGGCATGAGATAGCCCGTGGAATAAAGGATCGCTTTTAGTCCTTGATCTTGCGCCGCTTGGATAGCCTTTTTTTGATACGGAAATGCGAAATCTTCATACTGCTTAGGCGATATAATATCAACAGACGCCCAACTTTCCGCTATTAATATAGCATCATAACCGCAGGCAGAAACCCATTCATAGTGCGGTAAGCTATCCTCAAAAAATCTGTCCGTCATATAGACGAATACTTCTGGATTTTCTTTCATCATAATCAGGGAAGTCTCAAAGCCAAGTGCATAACATGCCTGAACAAATGGTGAAATTCCACCAGCAGTCATCAGCACAGTATCGCCGTATTTATCTATTAACCGTCTTTGCCAATCGTCTTTTGCGATTTCAATCTTTGTCTTCTCTCTGGGTTTTCTTGGTCTGCCCCATAGCTTATCAACATCAGCTTTTGTTTTTATGTCTTTGCTAACAATGCCTGTATTTGGTATATAATCTTGATTTTCGTCTAACCTTACGATCTGATGACCATCTTTGAGGAATTCATACTTTATGCCGTTTTTATCTATAAAGAATACGCGGTCATCAATTTTTTCAACTATTTTATCATCTAACCAACCACTGCCAAAACCATGGACGTTTATCCAATCGCATGGATGTCTCTCTTGTAGTTTATCGTTACCGATGAAAGCCATTTCTCTATTGCCGTAGAGAAGTTCCCATATTTCTACTCCGACAACTTTCCATCTGTATTCAGCCCCCCAGAAATATGGAGCGATCGGCACTATATCAGGTTTTCCTCCCGATAGAGCTATTAGCATTCTTTCTTTGGAAGTCATAATTTTCCCTCACAATACTATTTACATTCAAACGTTCTTCCAATAGTGAGTTGATAAGGAATAAACCCAAGTTTCGCGTATGTCTTCTGTGCAGGTATATTCCAGAGTTGCGTTGATACCGATGCAAACCTTGCATTGAGTTCATAACCTGTTTTCATTACATAAGAAACAAGAGCTGTTGCTACTCCTTTTTGACGATAAGGTTCACTAATACCCATTGACCAAATATTCAAACAAGGAGCGCCAAGACGTTCAGCGAGATACGGAATTATAACCCAACCGATGCTACCGATTGTCTCATCTTTTAAGACAGCAGTAGTAGTCATAGGTTCAAATCCTATCCATGATTCTCGCATTGGACTATGTGCCATATTAGTTGATGAGGTGATAAATTCCAGATTTACTTCTGAATTATAGATATTAGGCAATTGATCTATTTTTGCTGTCATCATTATAGATTCTTGGGTGTTTTTATATCCACCAAATTCAAGGGCAAGTTGGACATGTGGCATTGCAGACATCCCCATCGGTTCGCCTCCAAGCCAAATCCCTCTATAAAAAGGATAGCCTTCTTGTGCATGGAGCGCTAAAAATTTCTTCTGATCGGATTGCTTCAGCCAATTATTAGCCTCGGAAACCAATGCGTGACCAACTTTAATCTTTTCCCTACGGTATATTAGCATCCTTATTTGTGGAATTTTGTTTTCTGGTTTATGATGACGTTCAGACCCTGGCGCTATACAAGCGTGTATCCATCCGACGATTTCTCCTGATTCTATGGCGATAAATAAACCTGTTGGATCAAAGTAGCTTTTTTTCTCCACAAGCTCTATAAATCTATTAGGGTTAAGTGGGGCAATATATGGTTCAAAGGCGGTTTCTTTGTTATAAATCTCTATCATGCCATCAAGATATTTCCTGTCATAATTCTCAATTGAGAAATTCATAGCTATCTCCTTATGTTTGGCATTGATATTTATGGGTTACAATTACTTGTATTTTATAGGAAGGTTATTAAAAAGGTTGGACGCAAAAAGTGAGTTAGTGATCAGTGAATAGTAATCAGTGATGATTAAAAAGTCTGAATTCAATCACACAAAGTTACTGATCACTGATTACTGATCACTGATCATAGAAAATCTTTCAGTCTACGAATCCTAATGGGATGACGGAGTTTATTAAGAGCTCTTTCTTCAATTTGACGGATTCTCTCTCGGCTAACTCCAAAAGTGCGTCCAATTTGATCTAACGTATGGGCATATCCGTCATCTATGCCAAATCTAAGACGTATAACCTGCTCTTCACGTTCAGAAAGCCCACTAAGGACCTCGTCAACCCTTTCCAGAAGTTCAGCTTGTGCTGCTTCTTCTTCGGGTGATTCTGCCTTCTCATCTTTAATAAAATCTGAAAGATAGCTATCTTCAGTTCCGACAGGAGTTTCAAGTGAAACGGGGTGACGTGGCATTTGCAAAAGTTGCTGAACTTTTTCAGACCTAACTTGCATTTGACCTGCAATTTCCTCAACCGTAGGAGTCCTGCTTAATTTTCTTGCTGCTCGTGCAGATGCTCGTTTAAGCTCTTTATTGCTTTCTATAATATGCACAGGCAATCTGATAACTCCGCCATAATTTGCGATAGCACGGGTTATAGATTGGCGTATCCACCACACAGCGTAGGTGCTAAATTTATATCCCTTTTGATACTCAAACTTGTCAACAGCTTGCATAAGCCCTACATTGCCTTCTTGAATTAGGTCTGAAGCTGATAATGCTGGACTAACGCCTGCATATTTTTTTGCAATACTGACGACAAGACGTAGATTGGCTTCTACGATCCTCTTTTTAGCATGGTTAATGGTGTTAAATCCGATGATAATCTTGCTCATAATATGCTTAAATTGATCATAGTCAACGCCAAGATTTCCCAATAGAATATTATATAATGATTTTGCAACGTCAAAAGCTTGTTTATCAGATAAAACTTTATCTTCCCCTATCAGTGAATCAAGCTCGTTCTTTTGTGCTATATTCACAAGTTTTGTAATCTGAGAAGGCAAAATTTTGTTTCCTGAGTTAATAGCCGATATAACTGATTTAAGGAAAGATATATCATCTGATATTTCCTCTATACGGTTTGCAATCTTAGTTATTTTATCTTTTGTAACTTGCGACTCAAAATCAGGACAAAGATTAGTTTTGGATATAGCTTGTCTAATATCTTCGTATCCTTTTTCTATCTGTGTAAACAATGATATTTCATCTTCTTTTGTAAGAAGTTGTTGACGACCAATTTCACGAAGATAAATTGCAAGCGATCTCTCTAACCCATAATTATCATAAGATGTTATATATTCGTTGTTTTCTTGATAATTATTGGTCTCATTATCCAAATCAGAAAGCAAACCGTAATCATGCGAGCTATCAGGAATATCTACTATCTCTTCTATTTCATCTTCTATCTCTTCAAGAGCATCTAATATGTCGTCTGGTTCCTCAATAGCTTCTGTGATGGTAGAACCTTCATCATCTTCGGTTTCATATTCATCTAATTCTTCTGCTTCTAATCTTTGCATTTCCAAATTCACACACTCCATTCGCTGTTTTGCTAATTTATGCAGAGGATCAACATAAATATTATGAACTATCCATATACGAACTATCCATAATAGCTGATCATGCAAAACTTATCTGTTACTGGATAATAAAAATCCAGTTTTAAGGCAAAAAAACTCATAAAACATAATTTAACCAAGACTTCACAAACTTTTACATAATAGTTGGATGGAATAAAAAATTTTTAAGGGCGTTAAGTTGGAAGGTTAAAGGATAAAGATGCAGTCCAATGTTTCATTAAGATATATCTTAAATCCTGCATCTTATATCACCTCTTTTTCCGTGCCAATTTGTGTTTTATAAGTGGCTAGACATTAAAAATACTTTTGTTTGCCCTATAGTTTTCAAACAAACTTCAAAACTTTAAAATTATATCACTACTTATTCTGTTTGTCAAGAGCCATTTGCAATTTTCTCTAATATTATTTAACCCTAATTTTGTATTTTTTATTCCCAAATGATATAGTAGATGTTATAATTTATCGTGTCAATTTACAACAAAGGTGTGTCAAAAAAACAATATAATTCAGCTGAGAATTCTGAAAACCAGTTAAATCCAATTATCATAAGGATTAGAAAGCCATATAAAAATGAAAATGCTCCACATTTGTCATTCCCGTGAAAACGGGAATCCAGAAAAATTATGATAAA
>Ga0078972_1007296_pt1 | contig 24793 bp, 28 predicted proteins | sample YelNatPaOPGAMG01_FD_67568 | JGI IMG/M metagenome (GOLD analysis project Ga0078972, IMG submission 67568) | Hot spring thermophilic microbial communities from Obsidian Pool, Yellowstone National Park, USA - OP-RAMG-01 (SPADES assembly) (version 2) | ecosystem: Environmental > Aquatic > Thermal...
AAAGGAGGGATAAACTTGAAGTATTGCATGTATATAAACTCCTTCCAAAAACAAATTGTAAGAAATGTGGAGAGAATAGTTGTCTTGCTTTTGCCTTTAAAGTTGTTAATGAAGAGAAAAATATTATTAATTGCAAGGAAATATTTTTACCTGCTCATGATGAGAAAAGGAAGTTATTATTTGAATTATTAAAAAGTTCCGGTTATAAAGTCCCTGATTTCTAAATAAAAATTACCTTTTAGCCCACCTCGTAGGTGGGATGTAGGGATTGTTGATACATAAGGGATTTACAAGGGAAAAATATTTTTTTTATTTTAATTTTGTGATATTATTTTAACAAAGGCAGAAAAAATGAATTTAAAAAAAGAGGTGATAAAATTAATAAATGAGTTAAAAGAAGAGTACATTAAGAAATATAAAAAAAATTTTGTTTCAATTGTTTTGTTTGGTTCATATGCCAATAATCTTGCTACTTCTTTTTCTGATATTGATTTGATAATAATCTTTGAAAAAATAAGGAATTCAAAACTAAAAATTTATACAGATTTTTTCTCAATGCTTGAAAATCTACCTACTTACAAAAAGTTGAAAAATAAAAAGATTTATCTTAATTTTTCTCCCATCATAAAAGAAAAAAAACAAGTAAATTTTAATCTCCCATATTTATGGAATACAAATTTTGAAATATTTTATGATAAAGATGACTTTTTTTCTCATTTTATAAAAAAACTTGAGCAGTTTAAAAGGAAAAAGATAAAATTTAAAGAAGGAATTATGCCCTATTATGAAATTATAAAAAATGGTTAATAAAAAAATTGTTGAAAGTTATATCAAAAGGAGTGAGATAAGAAAAAGTTTATTGCAGAATTATTTAGACCTGAAAGATTATGCCGATGTAATAAGAGAGGCCCAGGAGATAATAGAACTTCTCCAAAAAGCAATTTTGATTTACCTCGGAATAACTCCTCCTAAATGGCATGATGTAATAGATATTATAATTGAAAATATTGAAAAAATTCCTGAAAATTTAAGGGATGACTTTATAAAAATTAAAGAAAAATGTAAATATTTAAGAACTCAAAGGGAAATTGCTTTTTATGGAGAAATGGATTTTATACCTGAAAACTATTATAAAAAGAAAGACGCTCTTGATGCGATAAAAACAGTTGAAAAATTATTTTCATTAGCGAAAAAAATTATAAAACAATAAATTTTTAATCTCTCTTATTTAAAAATAAGTTTATCATAGTCATAAAAAAGGTGGAAATTTGGCCTTCTTAATTTTGCTGAACTTGTTAATTCAACTCCTCTATATGGTAAATAAAATGAATAATCATATCTACAAATTGCAAAATACCAGATATCTCCCTTTTTAGGTGGTTTTGTTGTATCTGAAAAAGCAGTGAAAGGTATTGCAATTTCTATTTCCCATCCATTATCTATATCTTTATAGTTGTTGATTGTTCCATTTATTTTGGTTTTTACTTTAACTTCAGGAGAATAATCTTTTACATAATGGTAAATTCTTGTCCTTGGATAAAAGGCATCATAATATACTTCAAGAGGATTAAAATTTATTTCATAATAGGATGGACTTTTAAATTTTGGTTTTATAAATACTTCAAAAACATCATCATTCCAAACAGGTCCATCATGGTCTTTAACATTGGCATTAATATCTTTATCTTCCATTTTTCCAGCAATGTAGAGATAATTGTCATCATATTTAATCCAGACAATTGTATTTGAATTTACTTTTTTATTTAAATCACCTGCCCTATAAAATTTTTTTATTGTTGGAATTTTTCCCCATTCTTCTTCAGTTATATTTCCATCAATTATAATTTCTCCTTTAACTCTTTCTGCAATATAAATTTCTCTTTCACTGAAAACAAAAGATGAAAAAAGCCACAGAATTAAAACAAATTTTTTCATTTTTCCCTCCTTTTTAACCTTTAATAACTCCAATAGGTATCATTTTTGCAACTTTTTTTGAAATACCGGCACCTTCAACAACTTTAATTACCTCATCAACATCCTTATATGCTTCTGGCATTTCCTCTGCAAGACCTTTTTCACTAACTGCTTTAGGAATAACGCCTTTCAGTAATAATTCTTTTGATATACTTCTTCCTTTTGCCTGTTTTATTGCAGCAGACCTTGATAACATTCTTCCTGCTCCATGACAGGTGCTTCCAAATGTCTCTTCCATTGCTTTTTCTGTTCCAACAAGGACATATGAAGCAGTTCCCATTGTTCCTGGAATTATTACAGGTTGGCCAAAATCTCTATATTTTTCAGGAATTTCATTATGACCTTTTGGAAATGCTCTTGTTGCTCCCTTCCTATGTATATATAACCTCTTTTTGTTTCCATTTACATTATGTGTCTCATATTTACAAATATTATGGGCAACATCGTATACTGTTTCAATTCCAAGTTTTTCAGCGGGTGTCTTTAGAATCTTTTCAAATGTTTCACATATCCAGTAATAAATCATCTGTCTATTTGCAAAAGCATAATTTGCTGCTGCCTTCATTGCTTTAAAATATTTTTGCCCTTCAGGTGAATTACATGGAGCACATGCAAGTTGTCTATCAGGTAGTTTAATCCCATATTTATGAACAACTTTACCAAACATATCAAGAAAATCATCACATATCTGATAACCAAATCCACGACTTCCTGTATGAACCATTATTGTAATCTGGTCAAAAAATAAACCAAATTTTTCAGCAATTTCTTCATCATAGATATGAATAACCTGCTGTATTTCAAGAAAATGATTACCTGAACCAAGAGTTCCTGTTTGTTCAAGTCCTCTTTCATATGCTCTATCACTTATAACCGATGGGTCTGCTCCTTCCATACATCCATATTCCTCAATATTTTCAAGGTCTTCCTTTTTGCCATACCCATTTTCAACCGCCCATTTTGCTCCTTTCACTATAAGTTCTTCAAGTTGTTTTCTTTTTAAAGACAATTTTCCGGTTGAACCAACTCCTGAAGGTATATTATAAAAAAGTCCATTCAATAAGTCCTGAATTTTATCTTCAATATCCTTTCTTGTTAAATTTGTCCTTATCAATCTTACTCCACAATTGATGTCATAACCTACAAATCCAGGAACAATTACACCACTTTCTTCATTAAAGGCACCAACTCCACCAATAGGAGCACCATAACCCCAGTGAACATCAGGCATTGCTAAACTATATTTAACTATACCGGGTAATTTTGCAACATTCGCAACCTGTTCAATTGCTTTATCTTCTATTGCTTTTTTAAGTAATTTTTCAGAAATAAAGAGAACTCCAGGAACTCTCATTTCTCCAACTTTTGGTATTATCCATTTATATTCATTTATCTTTTCAACTTTTAATTCCTCAGCCATAATTTCCCTCCTGAATTTAAATTATACCCTCTAAAAAGTTTTTTGTGAAATATAATTTAAATTGACAGGAATTGATGGAAAATTGTAAAATAAAGAAAGGGTGAAAAAATGAGAAAAATTTTAATAATTTTTTTTATAGGATTTTCAATTGTTTTCTGTGAGGAGGCAAAAAAGGAAGAGGTGCAGAAAAGCCAGATAGACATTGAAACATTGATAGAAAAGGTTGATGAAATAGAAAAGAGGATTGATGAAATAGAGAAAAAGGTTACAGAGATTGAGAAAAAATTGAAAAATATAGATGAAAATTTTAATGAAATTAGAAAAACAATTAGAAATTTCCAGATATATATTCAGCCACAGGCAACAATAAAACCAACTGAAGAAGAATGGAAATCAATAGAAAGAGGGATGACAAAGGACGATGTTATGAAAATTCTTGGCAGTCCTGAAGAGATAAAGAAGCAGAAGAATCAAACAGAAATATGGTATTATTTTGGTTCTGGTAGAATTTATTTTAATCAAAGTGGAGAAGTTATAAAGAGAGAAGATGATATTTATACTCCACCAACAAGAATAAGATAAAAAGGAGGGTATATGGCTGAATGTTTGAATATTGAAAGGAATATTAAAAATTGTTCCTGCTCATATACAAGTTGTTCAAAAAGGGGTATTTGCTGTGAATGTTTGAGTTCTCACTGGAAGAGAAAAGAACTTCCTGGTTGCCTTTTTCCTCCAGAAGCAGAGAAAACATATAATAGGTCTCTTGAATATTTTATAAAGGTCTGGAGTGAAAAGTTAAATTTGAAATAGTTTTTTGAAAAATGGAAAGAGAAATAAGAAGGCAGATTGAAATAATAAAAAAAAATACAGTTGAAATTATTGAAGAAAGTGAACTTTTTGAAAAATTGAGAAATTCTATTGAGAAAAATCAACCTTTAAGGATTAAATATGGCATAGACCCAACAGCACCTGAAATACATCTCGGTCATACTGTTCCAATAAAAAAATTGAAGGATTTTCAAAATCTTGGGCATAAAGTTATTTTTCTTATAGGTGATTTTACTGCAAGAATTGGAGACCCTACTGGAAGAAAGGAGACAAGACCAATATTATCTGTTGAGGAAATAAATGAGAATCTTAAAAATTATAAAGAACAGGTGAGCAAAATTCTTGATATTGACAAAACAGAATTTGTTTATAATTCCACATGGCTTACTAAATTAAATCTTGAGGAAATAATAAAATTGACATCAATTTTTACTGTTGCACAGATTCTTGAAAGAGAAGATTTTACTGAGAGATATAAATCAAAAAGACCAATATTTTTGCACGAATTTTTATATCCTCTTTTACAGGGTTATGATTCATATGTTTTAAAAGCAGATATAGAAATAGGAGCAACTGAACAGAAATTTAATTTACTTGCAGGTAGAACAATTCAATCATATTTTGGAGAAGAAAAACAGGTGGTAATAACAATGCCAATACTTATAGGAACTGATGGAAAATTGAAAATGAGTAAGAGTTATAAAAATCATATACCGATTAATACAACTCCTTTTGATATGTTCGGGAAGATTATGTCAATACCTGATGATTTAATGAATGATTATTTTTCACTTTTAACAGATGTAAAAGAGGAGATATATAAAGATTTGATAAGTAAAAATCCAAGAGATGCAAAAGCACTTCTTGCAAGAGAGATTGTAAAAGAATTTTTTTCAGAAAAAGATGCAATTGAAGCAGAAAATGAGTTTAATAAAATATTCAGGGAAAAAGAAATTCCAAGTGAGGTACCTCTTGTTGAAGTAGAAAAGGAAATTTTAAATTCTGATGGAGAAATTGAAATAATTGAAATTTTATGGAAGAAGAATATGGTTGGTTCTAAATCAGAAGCAAGACGGCTAATAAGTCAAAAAGCAGTTAAAGTTGATGGTTTTGTAATAACTGACCCATATCAGAAAATTAAAATTCAGGATGGTATGGTAATAAAGATAGGGAAAAGGAAATTTTATAGAATTAAAAGGGTATGAATATGGAAGAAATAAGAAAGATATTGACAGAGTATGGTAAAAAGATTGTTGAAAAAGGGCTTGTTGCAGGACCCGGAGGGAATATAAGTGGAAGGGATGGAGATTTTGTGTATCTTTCTCCAAGTGGTTTTTTTCTTGATGAGATTAAAGAGGATGAATGGGTAAAGGTGGATTTAAAAACAGGTAAAATTTATAGTGATTTAAGACCCACATGTGAAATTTCAATGCATCTTGGGATATATATAGAAAGAAAAGATATTAAAGCAGTATTCCACACTCATCCTCCAATAACAGTTGGATTAATTTCTGCTGGAGTTAAATTCAAACCATTTTTTCCTGATTTTGTTGCAATACTTGGTAAAAAAATTCCAATTATTAATTATGTTCAACCTGGAGGAGAAGAGATAAGGAAGGTGGTTTGTAGGGAAATAAAAAAAGTTAATGTTGTTCTTCTTAAAAATCATGGAGTTGTTGCAGTTGGAGAATCAATTAAAGAAGCATATACAAGAAGTTTAATTGTTGAAGAGGCAGCAAAATCATTATTTGTGGGTATTATTTCCGGAAAAATGAAGTATTTAAATGAGAAAGAGATAGAGGGAATAGAAAATCTTGAAGCAGAGGATTATAGGAAAGCACTTCTTAAAAAAATATGAACTGGAAGATAAAGGATAAAATATTGAAAGTGGATAAACCATTAATTATGGGTATTTTAAATATTACACCTGATTCATTTTATGATGGTGGTAAATATTTTGAGATAGATAAGGCAATTGAAAGAGGGATTGAAATTGAAAAAGAAGGTGCTGATATTATAGATATTGGAGGTCAATCAACAAGACCCGGGAGTAAATTTGTTAGTGAAAAAGAAGAAATTGAAAGGGTTTTACCTGTGATTGAAATACTGAGTAAAGAATTAAATATACCAATATCCTGTGATACTTTTAGAAGTAAGGTTGCTGAAAAGGTAATTGAGAAAGGTGCAAGAATAATAAATGATATATCTGCTTTTGAAATTGATAAAAATTTACTTGATGTTATAAAAAATAGTGATTGTGGATATGTTTTGATGCATATGAAAGGAACACCCGAAAATATGCAAATAAATCCTTATTATGAAGATGTTATTGGAGAAATATGTGAGTTTTTTGAAAATAAGTTAAAAATTATTGAAGAAAATAATATTGATATTGAAAAGGTTGTTATTGACCCTGGAATTGGATTTGGAAAGAGGATATGCGATAATGTTGAAATTCTAAAAAATATTGATAAATTTAAAAGGTTTAATAGACCGATTTTAATAGGAACAAGCAGAAAATCATTTATAGGGAAAATTTTAAATATTGAACCAGAAGAGCGCCTTTCACCAACAATTGCAACAAATGTTTATGCATTTCTAAAAGGAGCAAATATTTTTAGAGTCCATGATGTTAAAGAAGTAAAGAAAGGTCTTGATATAATTTATAAAATTGAGAATGAGAATATTATGTATTGATGTTGGAGATAAAAATATTGGGATTGCAATAAGTGATGAGGAAAATTTGATTGCAAAAGGTCTTGGAAGTTTGAAAGTTGATGAGAATATTTTTGAAAGAATAAAGGAGATTGTTAAAAAATATAATATTTGTAAGATTGTTTATGGATTGCCTTTAAAAATGGATGGTTCATTCAGTATTCAGACAGAAAAGACAATATCATTTATTACAAAATTGAAGAATGAAATTAAGGATGTTGAATTTATATCATGGGATGAAAGATTAACAACTGCGCTTGCTGAAAAATTTTTACTTCAGGCAGATTTAAGCAGAAAGAAAAGGAAAAAATTGAGGGATAAACTTTCAGCACAGATTATACTTCAGAATTATCTTGATTCACAGAAAATAAAAATTGATGAGGAGTTTGAGTGGTAAAAGAGAATAGAATTTTCAATCTAACAATTCTTTTTACATTAATACTAAAACTATTTCTTTCCTATTTTTTTCCATTAACAGGAGATGAAGCATATTTTATAACAACAAGTAAAAATTTTGATTTTGGTTATTATGAGCATCCTCCAATGATATGGTGGTTATTATATATTTTTTCTTTTTTCGGCAGATATACATTCCATTTTTTCTATTACAGATTATTCTCAGTTTTTTCCACAACTTTAATCGGTATTCTATTGTTCAGGTTAATAAGTTATTTTGATAAGAAAAAAGCATACCTAATTTCTTCATTATTTTTGTTATCTCCTCTACATTTATTCAATTTCCTTATCACCAATGATATACCCCTTATTTTTTTTACATTCCTTTCTGCCTTTTTCTTCTATTATGGAATTAAAAATGATAAAAAAATTTATTTTTTAATTTCAGGGATTTTTGGTGGACTTTCTTTTTTAAGTAAGTATTTTGCCTTTCTTTATTTTTTATCAATTTTAATCTTCACAATTTACAAAAAAGAAAAAAAATTATGGAGAAGTTTTGCAATTTTTATTATTTCTGCTTTACCATTCATTTTCATAAATTTATACTGGAATTACACTCATTGCTGGATAAACTTCCTTTTTAATTTGATTTATAGAAAGAAAAAGGAGTTTTTCAAAATAAAAAATATAATTCTGTTTTTCATCTCAATCCTTTTTCTCATTACCCCATATTTTTTTAAAATTCTTTTAGAATCAAAATTTTTCTTGAAAAGGAAATTTTTAAACAATATTGACTTTTTCTTTTTCATTTTTTTTATACCTTTGGTTTTCCTTTTTTTACTTTCATTTTTAAGAAGGGTTGGACTTCACTGGTATATTTCTTTTTTACCATTTTCCTTTATTCTGCTTGAAGAAATCAATATGGAAAAAATTTTAAAATCAATTAAGGTTGCTTTAATTTTTGATTTATTAATTTTTCTTTTAATCTCTTCAATTTTAATTTTGCCTTTTGAAAAATTTAAAAATCATAAAAAATATCCCCATATTTTAATGTTTTTAAAACCTGATATTCTTTCAGGTTATTTGAAGAGTATTAAGGAAAATTATATTTTTGCAACAACTGGATATACTGAATCAGCAATTATGTCTTATTACACAAAAATTCCCTTTATAGTTTTTGGAAGTTTATCTGCAAGCGGAAGACAGTATGATATAAGTTTTGATTTCAAAAAGATAGATGGTAAGGATATTTTAATTTTTTCTCTTGAAGATATTGATGTTGAAATATTTTCTGATTTTTTTGAGAGAATAAATAAGGAAAAGGTAAAAATTTTTGAAGGTGATTTTTATCTACTTTTTTGTAAAAAATTCAATTATAAAAATTACAGAGAAAAGATTTTAAGAAAGACATATGAGAAATTTTATAAAATTCCAGAATTTCTACCGGCAAAAGGCAATTTTTTTAAGGAAAAATACAATTTTTAAATTAAGTTATAGAATTTTTAACTGCTTTTGCAACTGTTTTTGCGACATTTTTATCAAGTGCTGAAGGAATTATATAGGTAGGGGAAAGTTTTTTTTCGGGAATATAATTTGCAATTGCATAACTTGCTGAGATTTTCATTTTTTCTGTTATTTTTTTTGCCTTACCATCAAATGCACCTCTAAAAATTCCAGGAAAAGCAAGCAAATTATTTATCTGATTTGGAAAGTCACTTCTTCCTGTCCCAACAATATATGCACCCGCCTTTTTTGCCTCATCTGGCATAATTTCAGGAACAGGATTGCTCATTGCAAATACGATTGGGTATTTATTCATTGATTTTACCATTTCTTTTGTAACTAAATTTGGTCCTGAAACACCAATAAAAACATCTGCTTCTTTCATCGCATCTTTTAAACTTCCTTTTTTGTCTGCAATTATAAAATTTAATATTTCTTCTTTTGCAAAATTCATATTTTCTTTTCTTCCTCTATAAATAATTCCTTCTCTATCACATAAAATTATATTTCTTGCACATGCCTTATATAAAATTTTTGTTATTGCTATTCCTGCTGCTCCTGCTCCATTTATAACAATTTTTACATTTTCAATTTTTTTATTTACAATTTTTAAAGCATTTGTTAAAGCAGCAAGGACAACTATTGCAGTTCCATCCTGGTCATCATGAAAAACAGGTATATCAAGTTCTTCATATAATCTTCTTTCAATCAAAAAACATCTTGGAGCAGATATATCTTCAAGATTTATCCCCCCAAAATTTGGTGCTATTTTTTTTACTATATCTATTATTTCTTCAACATCCTGTGTGTCAAGACATAATGGAATTGCATCTATATTACCAAATTCTTTAAATAAAATTGCCTTACCTTCCATAACAGGAAGCGCTGCATATGCTCCTATATTCCCAAGACCTAAAACTGCACTTCCATCTGTAACTATTGCAACTGTATTACCTTTTGATGTATATTTGTATATATTTTCCTTATTTTTTTTAATTTCAAGACAAGGATAGGCAACCCCTGGTGTATATGCAAGTGATAAATCCCTTTTTGTTTTAAGAGGAACCTTTGATTTTATTTCTATTTTTCCCTTTGCCTTTTTATGTAATTTTAATGCTTCTTTTTTTATATCTTCCATTTTTCTCCTTTTTGAATTCGCTAAAATTATACTACAAGTTTTTAAAATAGAAAATTTGACCTAATTTGTATTTGGATTTATAATTTTTCTATGGAGAAAAAAATTATAACAAGTCAGGATGTAGAATATTTAAGTAAACTTGCAAGGATAGAGTTAAAGGAAGAAGAAAAGAAGAAATTTGAAAAAGAACTTTTAAAGATACTTGAATATATTGAAAAGTTAAATGAAGTTAATACAGAAAATGTTTTACCCACCTATCATGTCCTTCCTGTAAAAAATGTTTTCAGGGATGATATTGTTGAGGAATTCTCTTTTAAAGAAAAAATAATTGAAAATGCACCTGATAGGGAAAAAAATTTGTTTAAAGTCCCAAGGATAATATAATGGAGAAAAAATATTTACCATTTGAAAAACCAATTGAGGAAATTGAAAAGAAGATAGAAGAAATTGAAAAAAGCAAAAAATATGACAGTGCCACAAAAAATAATGAAATTTTAAAGTTGAAACAATTATTAATTGAAAAGAAAAAGGAAATATATTCAAATTTAACACCATGGCAAATTGTTCAGGTTGCAAGACATCCAAATAGACCTCATACCCTTGATTATCTCAATAATATTTTTGATGAATATATAGAACTTCATGGCGATAGAGTATGTAAGGATGACCCTTCAATTGTTGCTGGGTTTGGGAAATTTCTGGGTATAACAGTTGCTTTTGTTGGACATCAGAAAGGCAGGGATACAAAGGAAAATATTGAAAGAAAATTTGGAATGGCTCATCCAGAAGGATACAGAAAGGCAATAAGAATAATGAAACTTGCTGAAAAATTTACATTTCCAGTAATTACATTTATTGATACCCCTGGAGCACATCCTGATATTGAAGCAGAAGAAAAAGGACAGGCACTTTTAATAGCAACAAGTATTTATGAAATGACACTTTTAAGAACACCAATTTTATGCATAATAATAGGAGAGGGAGGAAGTGGAGGAGCACTTGGGATTGGAGTAGGAGATAGAATTTTAATGCAGGAGTTTGCAATTTATTCAGTTATTTCTCCTGAAGGTTGTGCTTCAATTTTATGGAAAAATCAGGATTCTGTTGAGGAGGCAGCAAAAGCATTAAAACTTACTTCAAAGGATTTATTTGAATTGAAATTGATAGATGAGATAATTCCAGAACCAGTTGGTGGAGCACATAGTGACTGGCAAAAAACATTTGAATTTATGAAGGTAAGTATTGAGAAAAATTTAAAGGAGTTGAAAACAATAAGAGTTGATGAACTTGTAGAATTGAGGTATAAAAAATATAGAAAAATAGGATTTTTCAAGGAGGTAGAAATTGAACAAACTTAAAATTGCTTTACCAAAAGGTTCTTTACAGGAAACAACTTTAATGATTTTTAAAAATGCAGGTTTTGAAATATATGCAAGTTCAAGAAGTTATCATTTATCAATTGATGACCCTGAAATAGAAGGAGTTCTTTTAAGGACACAGGAAATACCGAGATATGTTGAACTTGGTGCTTTTGATGCTGGAATTGCCGGAAAGGACTGGATTGTTGAAAATAGGGCTGATGTTATAGAAGTATGCGAATTGACTTATTCAAAAGTTGGATTTAGACCAGTTAAAATTGTTCTTGCAGTTCCTGAAAAATCAAATATTAAAAGTGTAAAAGACCTTGAAGGGAAAATAATATCCACTGAACTTGTAAATTTAACAAAGGATTATCTTAAAAGAAATAAGGTTAATGCAAAAGTTGAATTTTCTTTTGGTGCAACTGAAATTAAAGCAGGAAATCTTGTTGATGCTATAGTTGAAATCACTGAAACTGGTTCTACATTATATTCTCACAATTTAAAAATAATTGATGTTATCATGGAATCTACACCGAGACTTATTGCAAATAAAAATTCATGGAAGGATAAATGGAAGAGGGAAAAAATTGAAAATATATCTTTATTACTTAAAGGAGCACTTGAAGCAGAAGGGAAAGTTGGATTGAAAATGAATGTTGAAAAGAAAAATCTTGAAAAAATTTTAAAAATTCTTCCTGCAATAAAAAAACCAACAATTTCAAATTTAACGGATAAAAACTGGTATGCAATTGAAACAATAATTGATAAAAATAAGGCAAAGGAATTAATACCTAAATTAAAAAAACTTGGAGCAAATGGGATAGTTGAGTATCCTTTAAATAAAGTTATTTGAAGGGAGGGAATATGCCCTGTGGGAGAAAAAGAAAGATAAAAAAAGTAAAAAGACATAAATATAAGAAGAGAAGAAAAGCAATGAGACATAAAAAGAGAAAGAGATAATGAAAAAAATATTGATAATTGGGTTTTTAATTATTTTTTCTGGATGTGTATCGGTTAAAAAAGACATTGCTTTAAAGACATATGTTTCTGGACTTTTATATGAAGAAGAAAAAGAGAATATTAAAGCAATAAAGGAATTTGAAGAATCAATAAGAAAAGGTGAAAAAGACCCATATATATATTTAAAAATTGGTAATCTCTATATTAAAGAAAACAAACTTGAAAAAGCCAGAGAGAGTTTTCAGAAGGCAATAAACATAGACACTAAATTTCCAGAAGGTTATTTTGGACTTGGACTTACTTATTTACTTGAAAAAAAATATAATTTTGCAACTGAATATATTGAGAAAGGGTTAAAACTAAATCCTGAAAATGACTCTTTTAGATTGATTTTATGTGATATTTATAATGAGTTGAGAAACTATAAAATGGCAGAAAAACATTATAAAATTCTTGTTGAAAATTATCCAGACAATTATTTACTCCATTATAATCTTGGTAAAATTTATGAAGCATTGAAAAAAGAAAATGAGGCAGAAAAAGAGTATGAAGAATGTATAAAAATCTCACCAAATTTCTGGCAGGCATATATTTCAATTGGAATTTTATCTCAAAAAAAGGGAAATATAGAAAAAGCAAAAGAATATTATGAAAAGAGTTTAAAAATTAATCCATATAATAAACTTCCATATTCTCTGCTTGTTGTAATTTATTATAGTGAAAAAAATGATGAAAAGGTTAAGGAATTACTTTTAAGTGCAATAGAAAAAGGGCTAAAAGAAAAAGAATTTTATGAATTTCTCGGTTCAATCTATTTTGATGAAAAAAATTATCAAATGGCTGAGACATATTTTCTTGAGAGTTTAAAAATAGAAGATACTTCAGATACAAGATTTAAACTTGGTGTCTTATATGATAAAATTGGAAATTTTGAGAAAATGGAAGAAAATATGAAAAAGGCAATTGAAATAAATCCAGAAAATTCACTTGCCTTAAATTACCTTGGTTATTCATATCTTCTGAAAGATAAAAATATTAAAGAAGCATTTGAAATGATAAAAAAGGCATGTAAATTGGAACCTGATAATGGTGCATATCTTGATAGTTTAGGATGGGCTTATTATAAAATGGGTGATTATAAAAATGCAAGAAAATATCTTGAAAAGGCAGTTAAACTTGAAAAGGACCCTGAAATTTATGAACATCTTGGTTATTTATATTATAAGTTAAAGGAATATGAAAAATCAATTTTTTATTTTGTAAAATCATTTGAGATGACAAATAAAGAGGAAATTAAAGATATGATTGAAAAGGTTAAAGAAACAATGAAAAATGAAAATTCTGGAAAAAATAAAAAATAATTATTCCACTATAAAAGACTTATCAATTGACCAGTTAAAACAATTATGTGATGAAATAAGGAGTTTTATAATTGAAGTTGTTTCTAAAAATGGTGGGCATCTTTCTACAAATCTTGGAACAGTTGAAATAACAGTTGCAATTCATAGAGTTTTTAATATCCCACCTGACAAAATAATCTGGGATGTTGGGCATCAGTGCTACACTCACAAAATTTTAACAAGATTTGAGAAATTTCATACTTTGAGGAAATATAATGGAATAAGTGGTTTCCCCAGTCCATATGAAAGTGAAACAGATATTTTTATTGTTGGACATGCAGGGACAGGTATTTCCTCTGCAACTGGTTTAAAAATAGGAAGTGATTTTAATGGAGAAAATGAAAATATAATTGCATTTATTGGAGATGGTTCATTAACAAATGGACTTACTTTTGAAGGGCTTAATTTTCTTGGAAGTATAAAAAAAAATGTTAAGATTATTTTAAATGATAATAAAATGTCAATCTCTCCTACAAAAGGTGCTTTGTCTTATTATTTAACAAAATTTATAACATCTCCTTTAATAAATAAACCTAAAGAAGAGTTCGTTGAAATTTTGAAAAAAATACCAGCATTTGGAGATGATATTTTAAAAATTACAAAAGAAATTGAGAAAAAAACTAAATTTTTGATAATTCCTGGTGTATTTTTTGAAAAACTTGGTATTAGATATTTTGGACCAATAGATGGACATGATATTGAAGAGTTGATAGATATTCTTGAAAATATAAAGGAAATAAAAGAGCCAGTGATTTTACATGTAATAACTAAAAAAGGGAAAGGTTATAAATTTGCAGAAGAAAATCCAGAAGCATTCCATTCAATAGGTCCATTTGATATTCAAACAGGAAAACCCATTGAAATTCATAAGACAAATTCAAATTTTGTCGGGAAAGTCATTGAAGATATGGCAGAAAAATATGAATTTTTTGTAATAACTGCTGCAATGGAAAAAGGGCTTGGACTTGAAAATTTTTCCAGAAATTATAGTGATAGATTTTTTGATGTTGGTATTGCAGAGAGTAATGCAGTTGTTATTGCTTCTGGGATTGCAAAAAAGGGTATAAAAGTATTTGTTGCAATTTATAGCACATTTTTACAGAGGGCATATGACCAGATTTTTCATGATATTTGCCTGCAGAATTTACCAGTAATTTTTCTTATTGATAGAAGTGGAATTGTTGGTGAAGATGGTCCTACACATCATGGGATTTTTGATATATCTTTCTTAAGGACATTACCAAACCTTAAAATTTTTTCTCCTTATAGTTTAGAAAATTTAAAAGAAACAATAGAAAATTCAATTTATGAAGAAACTCCTGTTTTTATAAGGTATCCAAAAGATATTTTACCTGAAATTCTAAATGAAGAAATAAATCCGGATGATAAAGCAGTAATTCTTGCAGTTGGAAGTATGGGATTAAATTCTTTTTGCGCATATAAAAAATTGAGAGAAAAAGGTATAGAAATCAGTTTTATCCCTGTCTGTAAAATTTATCCTTTTGAAGAAAATTTACTTAAAAAAGTTGAAAAATTTGATAAAATTATAACTATTGAAGAAAATATTTTGCCATGTGGTTTTGGAAGTTATTTACTTGAGGTTTTATCAGAGAAAAAAATAAAAAGAGATTTATTGAGGATTGGATTACCAAATATTTTTATTGAACATGGAGATAGAAATTTGCTTCTTGATAAATATGGACTTTCTGCTGAAAAAATTTATGGAAAAATAGAGGAGTTTTTAAATGATTGAGAGAATTTTCATACTTGAGAATAAGAAAATAAGCGGAATAGAAAAAGAGAAAGAAAAGATTGAAAATTTGTTGAAAAGTTGTGGAAAAGTAGTTGAAAATGAAATTGAAAGTCCTGACTTGGTTTTAACCCTTGGTGGAGATGGGACAATTTTAAAAGCAATAAGAATGATAAAGGATAAAAAAACATTAGTTTATGGAATAAATTATGGAAAAACTGGATTTTTAACAAATTCATCTGAGAATATAGAAGAAAAAATTAAAAATTTACTTAATGGGAAATTTAAAGTTTCCGAAAGGATGCTTCTTGAATTGAATGTTGAAAGAGAAGGGGAAAATATTTATAAAGAAAGAGTTCTAAATGATTTTTTGATTTTCAGGGATGGGATAAGGATAATAAATATAGAGGTTTTTTTGAATGATATGGAAAAATTTGATTTTAGAGGAGATGGGATTTTAATTTCAACTCCAACAGGTTCAACAGCACATTCTCTTTCCACTGGAGGGCCTATTATTTATCCTGAATTTGAATCAATTTTAATTACCCCTTTTTCTCCATATACTTTATCAATAAGACCATTAGTATTACCACCTGAAGCAGAAATCAGAATTAAAGTTTCTTCAAAAAGCAAAATTATTAGTGATGGTCAGGTTGAATTTAATGTTGAAAAAGATGATATAATAAAGATTAAAAAAAGTGAATTAAAGGCAAATTTGATTATAGAGGATAGTTTTTTAAATAAATTGATAACAAAATTCAGTTTTGGGAAATGAAATTTATAGTTAAAATAAATAAAGAAAGGTGTAAAAGTTGTAAGTTATGTATAAATTTTTGTCCTGCAGGAATTTTTAAGACATCAGAAAATTTTAATAAAATGGGTTATCATTATGTTGAGGTTATTGATGGAAAAGAATGTGTTGGATGTAAAAGATGTGTTATAATTTGTCCTGATGTCGCAATTGAGATTTATAAGAATGAAAAATGAGAGCACTTATTATAGGCACAATTTTATCCTTTATAATAGGGACAGTAGATATATATAACCTTGTTAAAATTCAAGGTTCTTATATGACAATTGATTTTACAACTGGATTTGCAATATTTTTCATATTTTTTCTTACCTTCTTTAATTATCTTTTTAAAAAAATTTTTAAAAAAGAAGGACTTAAAATTTCTGAATTAATTATTATTTACATTATGATGATTGTTTCCTGTTCAATTCCAACAATGGGACTTACTTTATATCTTATTCCCTTAATTGCAGGAATTAAATATTACTCAAACCCTCAAAATGAATGGGATACTCTTATAATACCTAATATAAAGAAAAATTTAATTGTTCAGGATGAGAATGCTGTAAAATGGTTTTTTGAAGGATTGCCCAAAGGAAAAAACATACCATGGATTAGTTGGATAAAGCCACTTTCTTTATGGATTCCTTTAATTTTGTTTCTTTATCTCGCCATGATTTTTATTATGATAATTCTACATAAACAATGGTCTGAAAATGAAAGATTGAATTACCCAATGACAAAGGCACCAATTGAACTTATAAATTCGGAAAATAATAATATATTCAAAAATGGTCTTTTCTGGTTTGGTTTTTTAATTCCCTTTATTTTTGGACTTATAAATGGACTACATTTTTATTTTCCAAGTTTTCCACAGGTTCAACTTGTAAAAAATATACCAATTTTTAGAAGGACATTAAATTTAAGTTTCAGGATCAGTTTTCCAATGATTGGTTTTACTTATTTTGTTAATTTACCACTTGCCTTTTCTTTATGGTTTTTCTGTCTTTTAACAACATTTGAACAGGGTTTTTTTAATATAACTGGCTTTGGGACACAGGAGTTTTTACCTTATAATGCTGATAGACCATTACTTGGCTGGCAATCGCTTGGTTCTTTAATAGTAATTGTTTTGTATGGTTTATGGATTTCAAGAAAAAATTTAATAAATATAATAAAGTCAAAAGAAGAGAATGAGATTATTTCACCGAGAATTTCTTTTATTGGACTTATTATTTCCCTCCTATTCATTTACATATGGCTTTTATATTCAGGAATTTCATTTTTACCTGCAATTTTATTTATATTTTTTGCATTTTTAATTTATATAGGAATAACAAGAGTTATATGTGAAGGGGGACTTGCAGCAACAAGAGCACCTGTAATTTCTCCTGTAATAGTAAATTCTTTACTTGGTTCTCCCCGTCTTGGACCAAAAAATCTTGCAGGTCTTGGTTTGACTTTTGTTTATTCATCAGATGTAAGAACATTTGTTATGGCTTCTGTTGCAAATGGTTTAAAAATTGCTGAAGAGATAAAAGGGAAAAAGAAAATTATTTTCTGGGCTATAATTATCTCTATTATTGTTACTTTATTTTCATCAATATGGGCTACAATAATTTTATGTTATAAATATGGTGGAATAAATGCAAATCAATGGTTTTTTGTAGGTGGTCCTCAATATCCTTTAAAATACATTGCTGATAAAATAAAAAATCCAAAAGGACCTGACTGGCTATATATTGGATTTACAGGAATAGGTGCAATATTTACAATATTTTTGTTTTTAATGAGATTAAAATTTTTGAATTTTCCATTTCATCCTCTTGGATTTGCGTTCTCAACAATAATGATGACAAACGCTTTATGGTTTTCAATTTTTATTTCATGGTTGATAAAAAGTATGATATTAAGATATGGTGGCGCCAAAATTTATGATAGATTTAAAAATTTATTTATTGGGCTTATAATAGGACAATTTGTTATAAGTGGTTTATTCATAATAGTTGATTTTTTTACAGGAAGAACAGGTAATACAATTTTCTGGGCATAAAAATTTGACTTATTTTTTTAAAAAAGGGAAAATTATATAAATAAAAAGGAGGAAATAATGAGGTTGAAAATAGGAGTTATTCCAGATTGTTTTAGATTGCCTATAAAGGAAGGTATTAAAAAAGCAGCAGAATTGGGTCTTGATGGTGTTCAACCATATGCAACACATGGAGAACTTGACCCAAGAAATTTAAGTAAAACAGGAAGAGATGATTTAAAACATTTTGTAGAATCCCTTGGGCTTGAAATAAGTGCTCTTGTTGGTGATTTTGGAGGACATGGATTTGCTGACCCTAAAACAGTTGAATGGAGAATTGAAAGAACAAAGGAAGTTATAGACCTTGCAGTTGACCTTGGAGTAAAAATAGTAACAACACATATTGGCGTAGTTCCAGAGGATGAAAATGATATTGCCTGGAAAACTATGGAAGAATCCCTTCCAGAGGTAGGAACTTATGCATATAATAAAGGTGTTTTCCTTGCAACAGAAACAGGTCCAGAACCAGCAAGTTTATTAAAGAAATTACTTGATAAAATAGGAAATCCAGGTCTTAAAGTTAATTATGACCCTGCAAATCTTGTAATGGTTGCTGGAGATGACCCTGTAAAAGGCGTTTATATATTGAAAGATTATATTGTGCATACACATGCAAAAGATGGAATTAAATTACCTGACGAAAATGGAAAAAAAAGATGGAAGGAATTACCACTTGGAGAGGGTGGAGTTAACTGGCACCAATATCTAAAAGCAATGAAAGAGATTGGATATAATGGATTCTTTACTATAGAAAGAGAAGTAGGAGAAAAGCCAGAAGTTGATATTATTCATGCAAGGGATTTTTTGAGAAAACTTGAAAAAGAGATTTAAAGTAAATCCTTGTTAAACCCCGTCAAAAAGAAAAAATTTAAGGTGGATTCATAATTAAGTTATTTTTTATTTCTCCCTCAAGTTTATGTGGTAAAAGTTTTTCTATTTGGATTTTGTCTGTTTGGTTTATACATTGTTGAAAATACCATGTTAAATATTTTCTTGGAGAGATATTATTTAAAAGACAACTCTGCAAGTTGAAAAAATAGTTCGGAGACAAAAATTGACAAGTGAGATTAGATGGGGTAAATTAAATAAAAACGCAGTTTATTAAATATTTATATAAAAATTAGGTATGAAAACCAAAATCCAGAAAGATAAATGGTGCGGAATAAGAAAATTAGTAAAAAATATAGAATCTTTGTAATTCAGCCAGAGTTGGTATATACGAAACACTTCATCTATAAACAAGTTATATGAAATGCCAAATCTTGTTATGTGGGCAATAAATGGAGATTAAAAAGGTAAATAAAATAGTAAAAACTGATATCAAGGAAGGATTAAAGAAAATTTACCCTGAAGTTTTTGAGGATAATAAGATTAATTTTGACAAGTTAAAAGCATTACTCAGTGGGGAAATAATTGAAAAGGAAGATGACAGGTTTTATTTCAACTGGGCTGGGAAAAGTGGTCTTTATAAACTTATTCAAGCCCCTGCTTATGGAACTTTAAAACCTGATAAAGAAAAATCTATAGATTTTGATAGGACAGAGAACATTGTTATTGTTGGTGAGAATTTAGAAACCCTAAAACTTTTGCTTAAACCTTACTTTGGTAAGGTAAAAATGATTTACATTGACCCACCATATAATACTGGCAAGGATTTTATTTATCGTGATAACTTTAAACAACCGCTAAAGGATTATCTTGAGAAGACAGGACAGATTGATAGTGGTGGTAAAAAACTAACAACTAATACAGAAGCAAGTGGTCGTTACCACTCTGATTGGCTTAATTTTATGTATCCAAGATTATTTTTAGCAAGAAGTTTATTGAGAGATGATGGAGTGATTTTTATTTCTATTGATGACCATGAAGTCCATCATTTGAGAATGATAATGGATGAGATTTTTGGGGAGGAGAATTTTGTTATTACTATAACTGTAAATAGGCCGAGCGAAATTGCTTCTGATAATGTTATATCCAAGAGTGAATATATAATAGTATACGCCAAAAACATACAGAATTTTAAAGTAGATGGGGTAGAAAAGTATACAATTTCCCGAGGCACAGTAGGAAACCCCGAGCAAACAATGCCAATTATTGAATTCCCAGCAGGGGTCAAATGTTACAATCTTCAAGATGGTATCTATAAAGAAACAAGAAAAGTTTCGGGAAGTAGAGAAAATGTAGAAAATTTAGATCCTATAATTATAGAAAATGGTAAGTTAGCCAAACCTGTTAGACTAAAAGCAAGGTGGAGAAGTTCAAATGATATGCGAGAATTCTTCAAAAACAATTTTAGACCAACAATAGCAAAGATAAGTGGAATTATTGAAGAAATTTATTTTGAGGATGATAGATTTATACCTCAAATTAAGAAAAGAACCTATAAAAAAATACCTTCATTGCTTTTAGGTAATAAAAAGGGGAGCGAAGATTTAAAAAAATTAGGATTATATGAGTATATAGAATTTCCTAAATCTATTGTTTTACTTAAAGAGATAATAAGTTATTTCAAATTTAATGATGACGACTTTATCCTTGACTTCTTCGCAGGTTCTGGCACAACAGGTCATGCTGTCTGGGACTTAAATAAAGAAGATGGTGGTAATAGAAAGTTTATCCTTGTTCAACTTGATGAAGAAGTTCAGGATGAAGAGATTAAAAAAGAGTTTCCAACAATTGCGGATATTTGTATTGAAAGGTTAAAAAGGGTATCAGAAAAGTATAAAAAAGAAAATAGCAGTCAGGATTTCGGGTTTAAGGTTTTTAGATTAGATAAGTCAAATTTTAATCTTAAAGATGAATTTGAATTTGACCCAAGCGAAGATAAAGAAGAGTTAAAAAAGAAATATCTTGAATGGCTTGGTATGTGGGTTGACCAACCATTGGTTTCTGGATGGAAAGAGATAGATGTTATTTATGAAGTGATGTTAAAGGAAGGGTTAAATTTAAACTCTAAGATTGAGAAAGTGAAGATTAAAGATGACGAATTTTATTATGCAAAAGACGAAGAACAAAATCTTGATTTTTATATTTCACTTAAAGATAAGTTCAGCCAAGATACAATTGAAGAGATAAGGACTTCAAAATATAAAGGGAAAATGTTTGTCTTTTTAGACAAAGCATTAACGGATAGCGGTAAAATAAACTTAAGTGCTTTTGTGAGATTAAAAGTGATATAAGGGGTAAGATTATGAATAAGCAAGAGATTTTTGAAAAAATTATAGAGTTTCTTAAAAACGAAGGTGCAAAAAGAATATCTGTTTTTGGTTCTTATGTAAGAGGTGAAGAAAAAGGAGAAAGTGATATAGATATTATTGTAGAATTTTCAGAAAGAAAGAGTCTCCTTGAACTTGTAAGAATAGAAAGGGAATTATCAGAGTTTTTAGGAATAAAAGTAGATTTGTTGACAGAACAATCAATAAGCCCCTATTTAATTGATTCCATAAGAAAAGAAATGGAGGTAATTTACGCATGAAAAAAGAGGATGCGGTATATTTAAAACATATTTCAGATGCTATTCATAGAATAGAGGAATATACTCAGAATATAGACCATAGAGATTTTATTAAGAATCATCTTATTCAAGATGGAGTAATAAGGCAGATTGAAATAATAGGAGAAGCAGCAAAAAGGTTATCTAATGGAATCAAAGAAAAATATAAAGATATTCCATGGAAAGACATCGTAGGGATGAGGAATAAATTAATCCATGATTATTTTGGTGTAGACATAGATGCTGTCTGGGAGACGGTAAAAAAGGATATTCCTGTATTGAAAAAGAAATTAATGGATATTAAAGCGGAATAAAACAATGTTAAAATTAAAATTTGATTCAAAGTTAGACTTTCAGATTGATGCAATAAATTCGGTAGTGGATATATTTAAAGGGCAGGTTAAGAAACCTTTTGATTACACTTTTCAAATCATCCCAAATTTATTAGACCTTCCAAAAGAAAAAATTCTTGAGAATCTACAAGAAATTCAAAAGAGAAATGGACTTCCCTTATCTAATATAGGTGATTTAACCGAACCTTACAATTTTACTATTGAGATGGAAACAGGGACAGGTAAAACCTATGTTTATTTGAGAACTATTTTAGAATTAAATCAGAAGTATGGATTTTCTGTGAATTGCAAGGAAAAATTGACCCATTTTTTGCAATTTAATTTTGACCCACCTATTTAAAATAACTCCCTTTTTTCAATGAACTTTTTATATTTTAATCTACTTTATTTCTCTGTCAAATTTTTTTCTCTTTTCTCCATTATTTTGTTTCTCAATCTATAACTTTGTCCTTTTATATTTATTATTATTGAATGATGTAATAGTCTATCCAATATCGCTCCCACTAATGCCTGGTCTGAAAATATATCACCCCATTCTATAAAACTTTTATTGGATGTTATTATTATTGAACTCTTTTCATATTTATTTGATATTAACTGGAAAAATAAATAACTCTCATATCTATCAATTGGAAAATATCCTACCTCATCTATTATCAACAAACTTACCTTATTTAAAAATGCCTCCCTCTTTACATTTGCTTCTTTTAATATCTTTATTAAATTACCCATATCACAAAAATATACTTTCTTACCTGTCTCACATGCTTTTATCCCTATTCCTATTGCTAAATGTGTCTTGCCTACTCCAGGCGGTCCTAATAGTATTATATTCTCTTTTCTCTCTATAAAATTTAAATTACATATCTCTTTTATTGTCGCTTGTGGTATAGATGGCTGAAAATTAAAATCAAATTCCTCTATCGTCTTTATAAATGGAAAATTGGCAAGTTTTAATAATGTGTTTGACCTTTTCTCTATTCTGTATCTTATCTCTTCTTCCATTAGTATATCTAAAAACTCACTATATGATAAATTCTCTACCTCAGCCTGTTTTATCTTCTCTTCTACTATTCTATATATCCCTTTCAACCCAATCTCTTTTAAATTCTCTTTTATCCTCTCTACTATTAATTGGCTCATTTTACCTCCTCTTTTATCCTCTCATAATACTCTATTGGCCTTTTCTCTACTTCTATATCTCCTATTACTCTTTTTAATATCTCCTTTATACTCTCGGCTCCTAAATGTGTATTCCTTATTGTCACTTTTTGCCTCTTATAATGTTGGTAGTCAATTATTCTCTCTTTTTTACCTTCTGCCTTTTTGTGTACCGTTATTTCTTCTCCATTATAATATACTTTTATTTTTTCTCCCTCTTCTTTTACCATAACCTGTTTATTTGAATATTTATATGGCACTGAATACCAATTACCTCTATATGAAAATAAACCCGTCCTATCCACTTTCCTTATACAAACTATATCTATTTTATATCTTTCCGGTAATGGTAATAATTTCTCTCTTTTGGCTCTCTCATTTATTATCTCTCCATGACTACCACATACACTATTATTCCTCTCTTCTAACCATATCTTTAACTGCCTATTTAATTCATCTATACTTAAATTCTCTCTCCCTTTGTAAAAATCCCTCTTTATATATCCTATGAAGTTCTCTATTTTTCCTCTTGTCCTTGGCTTTCCAGGAATCCCTGCTTTAGGTATAAATCCATACCAACTGGCAAACCTCAAAAATGTTTCGTTATATATAATCTTTCCGCCTTCCCTTTTTATTACTACTTGCTTCATATTATCAAACAATATCTCCTCCGGGACCCCTTTCACATATTCAAATCCATTACTTAAACAATTCAAAAATCTCTCTATCCTCATACTATCTGTAAATTCACAATACCCCTTCCTGCTATACCCTAATATAAATGAAAATATGTATCTCTTCTTCCCTTTCCCATCCTTTACCTCTGCCCAATCCACTTGCCCTTGTTTCCCCGGTAATGTCTCAAATCTTATTATCGCCTCTTGCTCTTCTTCTTCTCTTATCTCTCTTATGTAATATGCTAAACTCCTATAACTACCTTTATATCCCATATCTTTTATCTCTTTATATATCCTTACCCCTGTATAACCTTCCTCTACCATCACTTTTATATACTCTTTATACTTATCTATTTTCTTCTCTTTCAATTTCACTTTCTTATACATAGGTAACCCCCCTCTTATATATCTCCTTACTGTATTCCTTGAAATATTTAATATCCTGGCTATCTCCCTTATTTTCTTCCCTTGCTTATAATGTGATATAATTAACTGATATTTTTCCATTGTTATCATTTTTCCTCCTTTCTGGTTAAAAATGATATTCTACACCAGAAAGGAGGTGTTTTGTGTTTTTGGGGTGGGTCAATTTTATTTTGCAATTTCTGGGTCAATTTTATTTTTCATTTCACAGTGGAGATTTAATTTATGATGGATATGAAGAATTTCTGAATAGGAAAGATATAAAAGAGGAGATTGTAATAGAGACAAAAGATGGAGTGAATATAAATGAGATTTTAGAGAATATAAGGAAGGTAGATTTTATGATAATAGGGGATATG
>Ga0078972_1007297_pt1 | contig 24791 bp, 21 predicted proteins | sample YelNatPaOPGAMG01_FD_67568 | JGI IMG/M metagenome (GOLD analysis project Ga0078972, IMG submission 67568) | Hot spring thermophilic microbial communities from Obsidian Pool, Yellowstone National Park, USA - OP-RAMG-01 (SPADES assembly) (version 2) | ecosystem: Environmental > Aquatic > Thermal...
GCGGGTCCGTCGCCCGGGGGCGAGGCAGCGCCTGTGAGGACGGGTGCGGGTCCGTCGCCCGGGGGCGAGGCGATGCCTGTGAGGACGGGTGCGGGTCCGTCGCCCGGGGGCGAGGCATCGCCTGTGAGGACGGGTGCGGGCCCGTCGCCCGGGGGCGAGGCATCGCCTGTGAGGACGGGTGCGGGCCCGTCGCCCGGGGGCGAGGCATCGCCTCGCCCCTACGATTTGGTGCCGCCGGTGAGGTCTTCCTCGCCCAGGTCCGACTGGCTGTGGAGGTAGTTGATGATATCGCGGCGACGCAGCAGGCCGGCCAGGTGGTGGGGGGCGTCGATGACCGGCAGCTGCTCGTAGCCGCCGCGGCCCAGCTCGGCGACGGCCTTGGCCAGGTTGTCGTTGGGGCTGACGACGCGTAGCCTGTCGTAGGGAGTCATGGCCTCGGCCACGGTGCGCGTGGCCCGCTCCTCCTTGGGCACCTGCCGGATGTCGTGCAGGCAGATGAGCCCCACCAGCCGGCTGTCGTCGGTGACGGGGTAGGCGTGCTGGCGGCCCGAGAGGATGTGCTGGTCGATGACCTGCTCGATGGTCAGGTTCTCGGGGATGCGGTCCACATCGGTGGTCATCAGGCGGCGCACCTGGACCCCTTCGAGGGTCTGGCGCACGAGCAGCTCGCGGTAGCTGGCGATGGCGGCGTTGTTCAGGAACCAGCCGATGAAGGCCAGCCAGATGCCGGCTAGAAAGTTGCCGCTGAAGAGCAGGGCGATGCCGGTGAAGATGAGGAGGAAGGCGAAGCCCTGGCCGACCAGAGAGGCGATGCGGGTCGAGCGCCGCAGGTTGCCGGTGGCGCCCCAGAGGATGGCGCGCAGCACGCGCCCGCCGTCGAGGGGGAAGCCGGGCAGCAGGTTGAAGGCGCCGAGGGCCAGGTTGATGATGCCCAGATACTGGGCTACGGCCGCGGCCGGCCCCGAGGCGGGAAGGAGCGCCAGGTAGACCCCGAGAAAGATGCCGCCCAACACCAGGCTCGTGGCGGGGCCGACAATGGCCATGCGGAATTCGTCGGCCGCGGTGCGCGGTTCCTCCTCGATCTGCGATACGCCGCCGAACACAAAGAGGGTGATACTCTCGACCGGCAGGCCCTCACGGATGGCGACGAGGGAGTGGGCCAGCTCGTGGGCCAACACCGAGGCGAAGAGGAGCAGGCTGGAAACGACTCCCAGCCCCCAGTACACGCCGGCGGAAAGGCCGGGGAACACCACGGGGAAGTAGCCGACCGCCAGCGACACGGTCACCAGGACAAAGATGATCGACCAGGTCCAATCCACCCGGATACGGATGCCCGCAATCCTGCCGATTGTCCAAGCCCGCAAAGCATTCTCCTTCAGCTGCGAGGGGGATGGCCCGCTTCAGAAGGCGCCGCTGCACCCAAAGGGGGCACCACTTCGCCCTCGGGGGTTGTCTCCACACGGAGGGTCACATGTTGGTAATCGCGCAGTATGGCCGGTTCGCCCGGCCGGCCCGGGTAGTGGGCGGCGTCGAGGAGCACATCGCGCTCAAAGGCTTCGAGGCCTCGTGCGAGCATGATAATGATGGCCTGCGCGCCCAGCCCGGCGACGAGGTCGCGGTCGTCGTACTGCTCGACACGTGGGCCGAGGGCCTCGCGCAGCGAGCGCCGGGCCTTGACGCGCACCTCGTAGGTCTTGGCGCCATCGTCTTTGGTCACATTGAAGCGGGCCAGGGCATAGTCACGGCCTGTGAACGGCTCAAAGCCGGTGAAGCGGATGTCGTACACGTGCCACGACACAGCGGCTTCCTCCGCACGTTCGGGTTGGCCGGCAGCCCCTGACTGCAACAGCCGGTGGCCCGCCGGCGCCGGGCACTCAGTCAACCGTCAGTTGCTCGCGCACCTCCAGCACGCCATCCACCTCTGACGCGATGTCTTCGGCCAGCAGGGCGTCGTCGAGCGTCGGCACGTGCCCGCGCAGCGTCACCACGCCATCCACCACCTGCACGCGGATGGGCAGGTCGCTGGTGGCGGCGTGCAGGCGCAGGGCCCGGCGCACATTGTCGGCGATTTCCTCGTCGCCGAGGTCAAGGCGCTCTGGCACCTCTTCTTCGTCGAGGGGGACGTCGTCGGCCGAGGTGGCGAAGCCGTTGGCCACATCGGCATCGCGCAGATGTGGCGAAGGCAGGATGGGTGGGTCCTCGGGTGGGTAGTAGACCTGGCCGCCGTCGGTGGCTTCGTAGGGGTCGGTAGTGGCCGCGTCGCTGTCGAGCTCCCAGCCCGGGACGTCGGGCTCCTCCAACCCATCTTTGGGGATGGGGCTGCCCATCATGTGGGGCTCGAAGGCGTTCTCTATGAAGAGCAGGTCGTCTTCGGTGAGGTCGTCGGGGTCCAGTAGGTAGGCTTCTTCGATGCTGCCCTCATCGCCGAAGGTGTATCCTTCTTCCCACTGCTCGTAGCCGGTGTCCTCGTTGTCATAATCGCCGCTGGAGGGGACGCCGCCCTCTCCGCCTTCGCGCCAACGCGTGCTGCGGCGCAGTTCCTCATCATACTCACCCATTAGCGCACCTGCCACTGGAACCGGGTTGCCTTGCTCAGGGAGCAAGACTCATGCCAGGCCCCGACGGAGGGGTGGTGCGATGGGTCAGTCGCGGCCGAGGCGCTGGCCGACGAAGAGCCCGAAGGCGAAGGCGATGCCCAGGGCCTGGAGCGGGTGCCTGCGCACCAGTTCGACGGTGTCGCGCTGCATGCCGGCCAGGTTGGTCTGGCGCAGATAGGTGGCGCTGCGCTCGAGGCTGTCGGCGAAGCGGCGGGCGGGGGTGTCGACGCCGGTGCTGGGCGCGCGCAGGTTGGCGGCGGCGCGCGAGAGGGCCTCGGCGGCCAGGATGCGTGCCCGCTCCAGACCTCGCCGCAGGTTGGCGCCTGGCTCGCGCGCCGTCTCGGCCGAGGTGGGGGTGGCCCCCGCCAGGGGCCTGGCAGCCACTTCGCCGGGCTCTTGCGCGAACTGGCCGCGGCCATCGCCACGCTGGGCCTGGCCGCGCGGAGCGGCCGATGGACGCCTGGTATAGTCGCTGATGGTCATAGTCCTTTCTCCTTCCGATCTGGGGCCAGGGCGGCAGCTTTCCCTCTCCCTGGCAGGGAGAGGGAAAACGTTCACCCGAACGGCGGTTGGCAGGCGCGGCTGCTGCGCGGGGCTCAATTGCCGATGGAGAAAAGGTAGCAAGAAACGTGCCAGAATCCCAGGCGCTCAGCGCATCGTCGACGGCAGGATGCCCATGCGCTTGCGGTATTTGGCCACCGTGCGCCGGGCGACGCGATAGCCGCGCTTGCTGAGCTCTGCGGCCAATTCGGCATCGGCCAGGGGCGCGTCCTCGCTCTCCACAATCTCTTGCAAGACGTCCTTGACGCTGCGCGACGGCTCGAAGAAGGCGCTGAAGGGGATGACCTTGCGGTCGGGCAATAGGACGTACTTGTCGGCCACGGCCCGGCTGACGGTCGATTGGTGCAGGCCGGTGGCTTCGGCGATCTCGGCCCGGGTGAGCGGCCGGAGGTGCCGCACGCCGTGCTTCAGGAAGGGGATCTGGCGGGCCACCACGGCCTCGGCCACGGCCTGGAGCGTCTCGCGCCGTTCGCGCAGGTGGGCAAGGAAGGACTGGGCACGGCTCAGGTGCTCGAGGACGTGCTGGCGTTCGTGCTCTGAGGCAGCCAGGTTGCCTTTGCGGATCTCGCGCGCCACGCGCTGGTAGACCGGGTTCACATGGAGGAAGGAGCGCCTCGATTGCACCACCTCCACCGAGAAGCCGTTGGGCTCATCGGGCCGCTCGTGGATGATCACATCGGGGGCGGTGTAGGGGACGTCGGTGGTGCTGGTCCACGACTCGGCGCTGACCAGGTCGGGCACGGGGAAGGGCCTCAGATGCTTGCGGATGAAATCGCGGGCTTCGAGGACCTCCTTGCTCGAGACGCCCAGGGCGCGGGCAATCTCGTGGTACTGGCCGAGCCCCAGTTGCTCAAAGTGGTCGCGGATGATGGCCTCGGCCAGGGGGTTGCGCGAGCCCACGTCGGCCAGGCGCTCCAACTGCAGCAGCAGGCATTCCTTGACGTTGCGGGCGGCTGCCCCCACGGGCCCGGCCTGCTGCAGCGCTTTGACCACCCGCTCCACCTGCTCCACGCTCACATTCAGCGTAAAGGCAACGACCTGGGGCTCGCAGTCGAGAAAGCCGCGGTCGTCGAGGTAGCCCACCAGGTAGCGGGCGATGGGCATATCCTCCTCGGGAATCTGGGTGCCCACCTCGTGGAGCAACTGCTCGCCCAGGTTGACCTGGCCGGCGATGAGGGTGAGGGGGTCGAACTCTTCGTCGACCTCCTGCTGGCGCGAGCGTTCCTCGCGGTCGAGCATTTCGGTGTCGCGCCGCAAGCACTCGTAGCACACACCGTCGACCAGCGGTGCGCCGCACACCGCGCAGAGCTCTGGCTCGGTCAGCTCCAGGGCGGGGTTGCCCTGCAGCTCCTCTTGGATGGTCTGCTCCAGCTCCCAGGCGGGCAGGGTCAGCAGGCGGGCGAAATTGATGAGCCCCGGCGAGGGGCGCATCTCCATTTCGTGCGTGGTCTCGTGCGTCGCGGTCTGATCGAGCGAGAGCTTCACCTCATCTCTCCTTATCCTGCCCGGCCGCCGAAGGCAGGTTCGCAAGACGTCTGGCGCTGAGTTCGCGGAAGCGGGCCTCCAGCTCCTTGGTCGAAAGGCCCAGGGCCCGCGCGGCCTCTTCGTGGTCACCCCGGGCCTGGTTGATGGCGATTTCGATGGCCAGGCTCTCCACCTCCTGCACGATGGTGGCCAGCGGCGTCTGGGTGCGGACGCGCTGGGTGATGTTGTACAGGTTATCGGTGGTGAGCGGCGAGTCGAGCGCGATGTGCTGGGCGGTGATGAGCTTGCCCTGAGCCAGCACCACGGCCCGCTCGATGGTATTCTCCAACTGGCGCACGTTGCCCGGCCACGAATAGCTCATCAGGAGCTGCAGGGCCTCTTCGGAGATCTTGGTCGGTGGCAGCCCAGGCCGGTAGCGGTGCCGGTCAAGAAAGTGGGCGGTGAGGAGGGGGATATCCTCCAGCCTCTCGCGCAGCGGTGGCATGGTGATGCGGATCACGTTCAGGCGGTAGTACAGGTCGTCGCGGAAGCGGCCCTCTTCGACTTCACGCTCGAGGTTCTTGTTGGTCGCGGCGATGACGCGGACGTCGGTGTACAGCGTCTCCGAGCCGCCCACGCGCTGGAACTCGCCGAACTGCAGCACGCGCAACAGCTTTTTCTGGGTGCTGGGGCTCATCTCGCCCACTTCATCGAGAAAGATGGTGCCCCCGTTGGCCAGCTCGAAGCGGCCCTTGCGCTGCGAGACGGCGCCGGTGAAGGAGCCTTTCTCGTGGCCGAAGAGCTCGCTTTCGAGCAGGGTCTCGGGCAGCGCGGCGCAGTTGACCTTGATCAGGGCCTGGTCGGCACGGGCCGAGTTCTCGTGGATCACCTCTGCCACCAGTTCCTTGCCGGTGCCGGTCTCCCCACAGATGAGCACGATGGCTTCGCTGGCTGCCACGCGGCCGATCAGTTTGTAAACCTCTTGCATCGCCGGGCTCGAGCCGACGATGCGTTCGCGGATCAGGTACTCGTTGAGTTTGCTCTGCAGCGTCTTGACCTGTTGCGCAAGGGCATGATGCTCCAAAAGCCGCCGGATCGTCAAGCCCAACTGGTTCAGATCGATCGGCTTGGTGAGATAGTCGTAGGCGCCAAGCTGCATGGAGTGGATGGCGGTCGACGAGGTGCCGTGGGCCGTCATCACGATGATGGGCAGGTCGAGCCCCTTTTCGGCCACCGCGCGGAGGATTTCGAGCCCCTGCACGTCGGGCAGGCGCATGTCGAGCAATGCCAGGTTTATGCGTTCGGCGGATTGGCGAAGGACCTGCAACGCGCTGGCGCCGTCGTTGGCCACCACCGTGTCGTAGCCTTCTTCCTGGAGGAAATCCGAGAGCATTTCACGGATGGGCGGGTCATCGTCAACGATGAGGACAGTATGTCTGTCGGGCATACCCTCTCCCGTGCGAAGCACTCTTCAAGTGGCTGGCATACATTATACACAGACGCGGGCCCGCATGCAACAGGAATCGCGGTTCGGGTGCATCCAATCGCAAGCGCTGCGCGGGTGACCGGGCTATACATGCTTCGCACCGCAGCCGGTGCGAAGCCTTTTCGGGGTATGGTGGGTTGGCCGGCGCCGGCCAACCCACCATACCCCCACCCTGGGCTGGGGCCGGGAGGGGGCTGCGAAAAGCAGGGCTACTGGCGTCGGCGTAGCAGTGCGGCCGCCGCGATGAGCACAAAGGGGACCACGACCATGAGCGACGACAGGGGGATGGCCAGCAGGAGCGGCCAGGGCACGATGTGGCACCACGGCCCAACGGCACCGAAGGAGCGCAGGGGCCGGCTGGAGGGCTGGAGCGCCGCATCCCACAGGGGCGGCCACACCTCCTGCATGAACAGCGGGAGGAACGAGATGGCCAGCGCGCAGAGGATCACCAGGATGACCACAATGGTGGCCATGGCCGACCAACGGATTCTGCGCATCGGTGGTGCTCCTCCAGTGCCAGGGCAGGGTCAGGCCAGGGCCGGCTCCACGGGCCGGGCCCTGAGGGCAGGCTCGCCCGGCGTGCCGGCGATGGCGGCCTGGGCCTGCTCGACGGTGACCGTCTCCTCGCGCAGGAGAAGGTCCACCAGGCGGCGCAGGGCCTCTTCCTGGCCCTGCAGGATGGCGCGCGCCACCTGGTGCCTGCTTTCGAGCAGGGCGGTGACGGCCTGGTCGATCTCGGCTGCCTTGGCCTCAGAGTAATCGCGGCCCTGGGCCAGGTCGTAGCCCAGGAAGGGCTGTTCCTGGCCGATGGCGCGGTACGAAGCGAGGCCCAGCTCGCTCATGCCCCAGCGCGTGACCATGCGCCGGGCCAACTCGGTGGCCTGCAAGAGGTCGTTCTCGGCGCCCACAGTGACGTCGTGCAGGAAGAGCTCCTCGGCGGCCCGGCCTGCCAGGCTAACGGTGATGCGCGCCAGGAGGTACGAGCGCGCATAGTTGGCCCGGTCTTCGATGGGCAGTTGGGCGGTGGCCCCCAGCGATTGGCCGCGCGGGATGATGCTGATCTTGCGCACGGGGTCGGCCTCGGGCAGGCTCATGGCCACCAGGGCATGGCCGGCCTCGTGGAAGGCGACGACGCGCCGGTCGCGGTCCGACAGCAGGGTGCCGTGGGCATTGCCCAAGAGCAGCTTGTCGAGGGCCTCCTCGAAATCGGCCAGGCAGACCTTCTGGTGGTTGCGGCGGGCGGCGGTGAGGGCGGCCTCGTTGCACAGGTTGGCCAGGTCGGCGCCCGAGAAGCCGGGCGTGCTGCGGCTGAGCATGGCCAGGTCCACATCGTCGGCCAGGGGCAGGCGGCGGGTGTGGATATCGAGGATGCCCTGGCGGCCGCCGCGGTCGGGCAGGCCGATGGTGACGTGGCGGTCGAAGCGGCCGGGGCGCAGGAGCGCCGGGTCGAGCACATCGGGCCGGTTGGTGGCGGCGATGACGATGACGCTCTGGCGCTCATCAAAGCCGTCCATCTCGACCAGGAGCTGGTTCAGGGTCTGCTCGCGCTCGTCGGAGCCGCCGCCCACGCCCACGCCGCGCTGGCGCCCGACGGCATCCAGCTCGTCGACAAAGACGATGGCGGGCGCGGAGCGTTTGGCCTTTTCAAAGAGGTCGCGCACCCGGCTGGCGCCGACGCCGACGAACATCTCGACGAACTCGGAGGCGCTGATGCTGAAAAAGGGCACATCGGCCTCGCCCGCCACGGCGCGGGCCAGCAGAGTTTTGCCGGTGCCCGGCGGTCCCACCAGGAGGATGCCGCGGGGGATGCGTGCGCCCAGGTCGTGGTACTTGTGCGGGTTCTTGAGAAAGTCGACGACCTCGGCCAGGTCGCGCTTGGCTTCCTCCTCGCCGGCCACGTCGCTGAACAGCACCCGGTGCTGGTTCGAAGGGGCGTAGCGGCGCGCCTTGCTGCGCAAAAAGCCCATGATGTCGCCCTGATTCTGGGGCGCCTGGCGGCTCATCCACACCAGAAAGCCGATGAGGAGGATGACGGGCACCCCGTTGCTGAGCAGGGACCACAGCCAGGGCGCATCATCGGCCACGGCCCTGATGGTGACCCCTTTCTGGCGCAAAAGGGGGATGAGATTGCCATCGCTGACGGCCTGCGGGAAGGTGGTGGTAAAGTCGTCGTGATGCTCGGGCGCAGCACCGTCGCCGCCCTGTGCGTCGCGGGCGGGCGGCTGGCCCGGCAACTCGACGGGCTGCCTGAAGGTGCCGCGGATGCGGGTGCCCTTGATCTCGACGCTCTTGACGTTGCCCGCCTCGACCTGGTCGAGGAAGGTGCTGTAGGGGATCTCGATGCTGCCCAGGCTGGCCGCCGGAGCCAGGAAAGCCCACAGGTTCCAGCCAATCAGTGCCACGGCGAGCAGGATCCAGAGCCAGGAGAAGCTCTTCATGCCCCCGCCGAAATGAGGATCAGGCCGGTTGTCGTCATCTTCCCGATAGCTGCTCATCTGTCCGACTACCTCTTGCCGCTGTCGAGCGGGAAGCTGCGGTGCATCTGGCGGCAGGCCGTCGGGCACTATGCCGGCCGGCAATATCGGCCCTCGAACGGGCTGGGCCGCCACCGTCGCCAGTGGGGAGGCGCCGCGCTCACAGGCGCAGACGGCTGGCCTCGCCGGTCTTGAGCGATACCCTGGTCCGAGCAGTACCGAGCACGGTCTGACACAACCTGTGGGTCCCGGCGGCCGGGGCAGAGCGGTGGGCGGGTGTTTGGGATGCCGGGCCCCCGCCGCGCCGTCTGCCCTGGCCGGCCGACCCGGCCTGCAGATTGGTTCACACTCGGAGGGCAGTCATGGGCAGAGATGGCCAGGGGACGTGCCTGCCATCAGGCTCTGCCAGGGCCTAGCATATTCTGTGCCATGCGAGGCCTGGCGGCTGCTACGTGCCGGGCTGCTGGGCCAGCGTGGCCTGGAGGCTGAGCCGCTGCCCGTCGCGCTGCACGGTGAGGGTGATGGTATCGCCGGGGCGGAACTGGTTGATGATGCGCGCCAGGTCCGACTCGTTCTGGATCTGCTGGCCGTTGATGGCCAGGATGACGTCGCCTTGCTGGAGGCCGGCACGGGCTGCCGGCGAGGCGGCGTCGACGCCGGTGATGTAGGCGCCGCGTTGGGAGGGGGCGCCGAGGCGGGCGGCCAGGGCCGGGTTCAGCGGCACGTACTCGATGCCCAGGTAGGCATGCACGGCGTGGCCGGTGGCCACCAGTTGGTCGGCGATGTTCTTGGCGACGTTGATCGAAGTGGCAAAGCCGATGCCCTCGACGGGTGTGCCGCTGGGCGTGCTGACGGCGATGAGGGTGTTGATGCCGACGACGTTGCCCTGAAGGTCGGTCAGTGGCCCGCCCGAATTGCCGGGGTTGATGGGCGCGTCGGTCTGGATGAGGTCGAACAGGTAGGGGCCGGCGGCCTGGCCGCCACCGGGCCCTGGGGTAGCGGTGGTGCTCTCCGGCGGCGGGCTCTGCACGGCCCGGTTGAGGGCCGAGACGATCCCCGCCGTCACGGTGGGCCCGCCCGAAAGGGCCAGGGCATTGCCAATGGCCACCACCCAGTCGCCGACGGCCAGCGAGTTGGAATCGCCGAGGGCGGCCACGGGCAGGCCCGAGGCATCGACCTTGACCACCGCCAGGTCGGTCTGCGGGTCGGCGCCCAGGAGGCGCCCCTGGAAGGTCCGGCCGTCGGGCAGGGCCACCACGATGGCCGAAGCTCCCTGGATGACGTGGTTGTTGGTCAGGATCAGGCCGGAGGGGTCGTAGATGACTCCCGAGCCGATGCCGGCCGTTTCAGGGATGGGCTGGCGGAACTGCCCGGTGGTGACCTCCTGCTGGTTGGTGATCTGTACCACAGCCGGGCTGACGCGCTGGGCGGCGGTGCGGATATCGGGGGCAGCGGGGGCGGCGGGTGCGGCCGTGGCCTGGGCGGCATAGAGCGAATTGCTGCGCATGGTGGGGGTGGGCGCGGGCTGGCCGCCGAAGAGGGCGGTACACCCGGCCAGCACCAGCGCCAGCGCCAAGCCGAGGTGGCGTACTCTTGGCCTCATAGGTTGGCCTCCTCGAGTAGACGGAGTCATGCTGGCACTGGGAGCAAGCGGCGTACCAACGCGGGCGAAGGTCGGCCCCAGCCGCCTGCGACCACTATGCAGGGTTACCTTGTTCATTGGCATCTGCGCGCCGGCCAGGCCGGGGGCAGCACGCGGCATAAAGTCGAGGTCGGGGGAGATGAGCGAAGCCTTTCGCCTGCAGTTGATCGAGCGCCCCGAAGGTCGGGTAGAGGCGCTGGCGATTGGCTACGCCCGCGCCATGGCTGCCCTCCCCTTTGGTGCCGAGGAGCTGAGCGGCCTCCTGGCCGACGGCCAGTTTGCCCGCGTGGGCCAGGCCCTGTACGCGGCCTTGTTCCCTGAGGGGGAGCTGCGCGAGGCGCTGGCCCAGGCACTGGCGGTGAGCCGCTCCGAACGCCGGCCGCTGGTGGTGGAGGTGCGCTTCGATGCCGAGGCGAGAGCCCTGCCCCGCTACCCCTGGGAGCTCATCCACGATGGCCAGTCGTTCCTGGTGGCCGATGGCGCCGTGGCACTGGTCCGCGCCCTCGACTGTGCCCTGGCGCCGGTGCCCGGCCCCCTCGAGGGTCCACTGCGCGTGCTGGTGGCCTCGCCCAGGCCTGCGGACCTGGACCTGGCCGGCGACCGCACGCAAAGCCCGGTGCTCAAGGCCCTCGATGCCCTGCGCAAGGAGGGCCTGTTGCGGGTCGACGCCGTCTCGCCGCCCACGGCGACGGCACTGGGTGAGGTGCTGGGCCGCGCGACGTATCAGATTGTCCATTTCGATGGCGCCGCTGTGCTGGCAGCGGGCACGGCCGCCAACCTGATCTTTGAGGACGAGTTCGCGGCCTCTGCTCCCGTGGGCCGAGAGGCGCTCGGCAACCCGCTGTTCCTTTCCAGGGCGGCGCTGGTGGTGTTGACTCCTGCGCCCGGCTGCGAGGGGGCCCCGGCGGCCCTGGCTGCGCTGGCGCCGGAGCTGGTGCGCGCGGGGGTGCCGGCCGTGGTGGCGGTGCAACACGCGCTCGGCGCCGAGCAGATCCAGCGCCTGGTGGCCCAGCTCTACCGCAGCCTGGCCGGCCTGGTGCCCCTCGGCGAGGCGGTGGCGCTGGCCCGCGGCCAGCTCCTGCCGGCCGACAGCGCACGCTTTGCCCCGGTGGTGTACCTGCAGGATGGAGAGGGCGAGGGACGGCTCTTTACCGGCAAGGCCGAGCCGGCCTCGCCCGAGCCGCTGCGCCGCCTGCCCCACCCGCCGGGGCGCGTCTCGGCCGGCTACCGGCCCGAGCCGGTGTTCGTGGACCGCGCCGAGGCCGTGGCGCAGGCGCTGCGGGCCATCGCCGAGCCGGGCGCACGGGCCTGCCTGTGGGGGCTGGGCGGCGTGGGCAAGACCGCGGTGGCCCGTGAGGTGGTGCGCCGCGGGGCGTGGCGCTTCCCGGGCGGCGTGATCTGGCTGGGCCTGCAGGGCGGGCGATCCCTGGCCGCGATCCTGGCCGAGATTGCCGATTTCTACCGGGCGCTCAAGGGGCTGGCGCCGGTGCTGGAAGAGGCGCGCCGGCAGGTGGCGACCCTGCTCAGCGAACGCGTCGCGTCGGCGGGCGACCTCCTGCTCGTGCTCGATAACTATGAAGACGTGGCCGCCGATGGCGACCTGCAGGCCTTCCTGGCCGGGCTGCCGGCGGGGGTCCACGTCCTCGCCACGTCGCGCAGCCAGCCGGCCGGCGAGGGCTGGCAGTGCCTGGAGCTGCGGGCCATGGCCGCCTCGGACCTCGAGCGCATCCTCCGCCGCAAGCTGGAGGCCGGGCGCATCGCCGTCACAGCAGCCGACCAGCCGCTCCTGGCCGAGATCAGCGCCCTGCTCGACGGCTTTCCGCTGGGGGTCGACCTGGTCGTGTCGCTGGCCCGCACCTGCCCCTGGGCTCACATCCGCGACGAACTGCGCGCCCAGCCGCCGCCGCCGCTGGTGGCCATCCTGCGCACCACGGTGGCCCAGGGGCTCGACGATGAGCAGCGCCGGGTGGCAGCGCGCCTCAGCGTGCTGCGTGGGCCTTTTCCCGAGGCCGCCATCGCCAGGGTGGCCGGAACGGCCCAGTGGCTGCCCCACGTACAGCGGCTGCGCGAACTCTCGCTGCTCTCCTTCGACGGCACCAACTATGCCTTCGACGTGCCGGCGCGCGAGTACCTCTATGGGCAGCTGACCCCCGACGAAGCGCGCGAGTGCCACGAGCAGGCCTACCGCTACTTTGCCGGCCGCAAGGACCTGGACGGCCTGGTGGAGGCCTACCGCCATGCCATGGCGGCCGGGCATTTCGCCGCCGCGCGCACCCTCCTGCGCGACAAGCTGCTCGATGCCCTCGCCGACGCGGGCCGCTACCGGCAGTTGCTGAGCCTGCTCGATGCGGCGCTCGCGGCCCCCGAGGCGTTCGACGAGCGCTTTCTCCTGGCGCGCGCGTCGGTGTTGCGCATCCTGGGGCGGCTCCCCGAGGCCCTGACGACCCTGGAGCGGCTGGCGTCGGTGCCGGGCCTGAGCAGGCCCGGCCGTGCCCTGGCCCTGCACGAGCAGGGGCGCGTGTTCTACGAGCTGGACGACGAGGACCGGGGCGACCACCAGCGGGCACTGGACCTCTATGCCCAGGCGCTGGCCATCGACGAGGAGCTGGCAGCCTCGGGCAGCCTCGGCCGCAACGAAGAGCGCTGGCTCGACGAAGAGATGGCCCGCCTGCTGGAAGATATCGCCGCAGTCTACCAGTATGCCCTGGCCGGCCCCGAGGACCTGGCCTTTGCCCGCGAGCTCTATGCCACCTCGGCCGGCTTCTGGAAGCGGCTGCGCGACCCCATCGGCCGCGCCATCAGCGACAAGCAGCGGGCCGAGATCCTGCGCACCGGCTCGCCAGAGGAGGTACAGGAGGCCAAGCGCATTTACCGGCAGGTGATGCAGGCCTTCAAACGCAGGGGGCTCGAACGCGCCTACGGCGATGCGCTGCTGCAGCTGGGCAAAATCTACCAGGATGAGCACTCGTTCAAACACGCCCTGAAGCGCTTCCAGGAGTACGAGGAGATCCAACGCCGCCTGGGGCTCGAGAGGGAGGAGGCCATTGCCTGGAAGCAGCAGGGGGAAATCTGGCAAGAGGCGGGCTATCGCGGGCGGAGCGTGAAAAAGGCCGTGGGGCTCTACACGCGGGCCCTGGAGCGGCTGGTGGCCTATCGCGACCGCTGGAGCCGGCGCACAGTGGTGGCCACGCTGCTGCGGCGTGGCGAGGGCCAGCTGGAGCTGCGCATGCCCGATGAGGCGAAGAGCGACTTTAAAGAGGCACTATCGCGCGTGGTGGCCATGGGCAGCCGCGCCGGCGAGTTCGACATCCGCCGCCTGTCGCAGAGCGACCGCGAGCGGCTGGTGTGGGCCTTCTGTGCCGTGGCCCACTTGGGCGAGCCCGAGGCGGCCGACGAGTTCCTGGCCCCGGCGCTGGCCGCATGCCGGGCCCTGGGCCGCGATGCCGCCGGCCCCGAGAGCATCGACTGCAGCAGCTTGCTCGAGCTGCCGGGGTGGGCGGTGCATCATGGGGCAAGACCTAAGGCGTGATGCGTAGTTCCTAAGACGTAATACGTAAAACGTAATGCGTAAAACGTAATGCGTGAAACGTAATGCGTAATGGGTGGGCGCCACGTGGGGCGCACAGAAGACCCTCGCGTTTCAGTTTCACGTTTTACGTCTTGCGTTTCACGTCTCGCGTTTCGCGTCTCACGCGTCGCCCATCGCGCTGACGCTGCAAGGAGCCGTACCCATGTTGGTCGACGTGCACTGCCACATCGATGCCTATCCGCAGGTGGAGCGTGAGCTGGCCGACAGCCAGGCGGCGGGCGTGCGCACCGTGGCGGTGACGACGTCGCTGGCGTCGTACGTGCGGACCCGTTTGCTCTGCCGGCACCACCCCGATGTGCACGTGGCGCTGGGGCTGCACCCGCGGCGGGTGGGCGCCGGCTACGCCCAGTGGGACGAGTGGAAGGAAGTGTTGGGCGGGGCCCCTCTGGTGGGCGAAGCGGGGCTCGACTTTCGCTTTGGCCAGGAGCGCGACTGGGCGGCGCAGGCCGAGGTGCTGCGCACCATCGCCCAGGCCTGCGCCCGCGATGGCCGCGTGCTGCTCTTGCACTCGCGCTATGCCGAGGCCGAGGCGTGGGATATCGTCATGGCCGCCGGGGTGCGCTGGGTGGTGTGGCACGACTATCGCCCCGAGGCCCCCAAATCGCTCCTCTACCGCACGGTGGAGGCCGGCCACATGCTGGCGGTAGGGCCGCAGGCAGCGGCGAGCCCGGCCATGCGGGCGCGGCTGCGCGCCATCCCCCGCGAGCAGGTGCTCACCGAGACCAACGGCCCCTGGGGTCCCCTGGGCACAGGCAGCCGCGCCGGGGCGCTGCGGGGCATCCTGGCGGGGCTGGCGGAGGTGTGGCGATGCACGCCTGCGGAGGCCGAAGCCCAGGTGGAGCGCAATTTCCGGCGGCTGCTGGCGGCCGTGAGGGATGGGGGCCCGTGGCCCCGCGCGTAGGGGCGAGGCGATGCCTCGCCCTGCCGGCGGGTGAATGGCGGGCGCGTGCCCTGCAGGGAGTTGATGGGCGATGGCCGACCGTCTTGTCGACGTCGTGCAGCACCTGATTGCCGATTGTGACGACGGGCAGGGGCCCGCACTCGAGACGCGGGTCCTCTCCTCGCGTTGGGGCACGCCTGCCGAGCGGGTGGCCCTGCCCTACACCCCCGACGAGGCCAACGCGCTGCTCCAGGTGGTCGAGCAGCCAGCCTTCAGCGCCGCCGAGTTCGGGCCGCAGCTCGCCATCCTGCGGCGGCTGGGCTGGGTGCGCGGCGACGAGCTGGTGCTGCCGCGGCCGCGGCTGCTGGAGGCGATCGGCGCCCGCCTGTACGAGACGCTCTTCCCCCGCGGCCCGGTGCGGACGGTGCTGAACATCGCTCTGGGCCAGGCGCGGCAGGCGCGGGTGCCGTTGCCCTTCCAACTGCACCTCGACCGCGATGCCGGCCACCTGGCGCGCCTGCCGTGGGAGCTGGTGCACGATGGCCAGGGGTTCCTGGTGCGCAGCGGCCGGCTGGCCATGGCCCGCTACATCGCCTTCCGGGCGCCGGCCACGGCCCTGGCCCTCGAAGGGCCGCTGCGGGTGCTGGTGGTGGTGGCGAGGCCGCGGGACCTGCCCGGCCTCGACGAGGCGGCCGAGCTGGCGGCGCTGCGCGAGGGGCTGGCCGGCCTGGCCTCGGAGCGCGGACTCGAGGTGGAGGTGCTCGAGTCGCCCACCTGGCGCGCCTTTGTGGATGCGCTGAGCGCTGCGCCCTACCACGTGGTCCATTTCGATGGCCATGGCGACCTGGGCCGGCGTTGCCCGTCGTGCCGCCGCCTGGCGCCCGCCACCGACACGGTCTGCCGGGCGCCCGCCGGCCGCGGCTCCCTCTGCGGCACGCCGCTCGACGGCGTGGCTCCGCAGGGCTACCTGGCCTTCGAGCGCCCCGATGGCACCGTCGACTGGCGCAGCGCCGAGAACCTGGCCGCCGCCCTCTTTCGCAACCCGGCCATACGCCTGGCGGTGCTGAGTGCCTGCCGCTCGGCGGCGATGGGGCAGGGCTCCCTCTTTGCCGGCACGGCGCCGGCGCTCATCGGCATGGGCGTGCCGGCCGTGGCAGCCATGCAGTTCCAGGTGCCCCTGTATGCCACTGTGGCTTTTGCCGAGGGTTTCTACAGCGCGCTGGCCAGGCGCGCCCCCCTCACCGATGCCATGGCCCGCGTGCGCGCCGAGCTCGACGACGACACCTGGTACCGCCCCACCCTCTACCTGCGCAGCCGGGGCGATCCCAGGGGCGTCCTCTTCGCCTGAAGGTCTGGGGGCTCTGGCGGACCGGCCCCGCGCCGGCCGGCTACCGCTCGACTTCGATGCGCGCCTCGGCCGGCAGCGCCAGGCCCGCAGCCACTTCCACCGCCTTGATGATGCCCGATGGCACCGGGCAGGCAGGATGGTTCAGGCAACGCGGCGCGAGCCGCAACGTCAGCGGCCCCTCGCCGCGGAAGCTGATCTCTCGGAACGCATCCACCTGGGTGAGCTCGGCCGCCAGCTTGAGTACGGCCATGCAGTCGCTATCGATAGCGAGGTCCACATGCCGGCCGTCGGCAGCCGGCATGGCCTCGATGTGCGTCGTAAAGCCACAGACGCCGGAATGAACGGTGACCCTGGCCACCTTGTCCTCCTGAATTGACGACACGCGAGAGAAAGCGGGCTGATCCGCACGGGATCAGCAATCGGGGCCGATTCCTCAGCCGCCGCCACCCCCCGAACCGGTGAGCAGCCTCCACAGCACGACCATGACGATGACAGCCACAAGCATGAGCAGACTCTCCATGGCCCCACTCCTCTCCGCATGGCGCCGCGGCCCCAAGACGCCGCCACGCCGGACTCCGCCCTCCACCCCAAGGCTTTTGACGGTGTGCCGGGGTTGGAGTATGATGCCATATACCCCTATGGGGTATTGTGGCTCCGTTCATTATAGCCCTTTTCTGGGGCTTGTCGAGCGGGGCGAGTCTCGGGATGGGCCTGAGAGGAGGAGGAGATGGACGACCAGGAACGGCAGGCACGCATCGCCGAGTTGGAGCGCCGCCTGGCCGAGGCCCGGGCGCGCCTGCCACGGCACTCGCTGCGGCCGGCACAGATGATCGAGATCGAGGAGATGGAGGAGGAGCTGGAACGCCTGCGTGCCGAAGAGGTTACAACAGGTCGTCGAGCAACACCACCTGCAGGGCAGGATCCAGGTGCTCCAAAGCACGGTCGTTCGTGACGAATGCTGTGGCGCCATGCACCTTCGCGTTCGCCACCTGTAACGCATCGGCTGGCCGCAGGCGAAAGGCCGCCCGGAACTGGGCAGCCTGGCGGGCCACATCGCGCGTGACGTCGGTGATGGCCAGGTTGGGCATGTGTGCGAGGAGCGCTTCATACTCCCTGGCGACGGCCGGCTGGCCGAGCTGCCACGGACGGACGGTAAGCTCCATGACGGTCAACACGGAGGCAATAGCCCGCCAGCGTCCCTCCTGAACACCCTCGAGTAGCGCCTGCGTGAGCGGCAGGTAACGGGGGTGGGCCTCGAAGTGGTAGATGAAGACACAAGTGTCGAGGCCGATGACCGAGTGCTGCCTCAGCCTTCCCGCGATGTCTCCCACGCCCCACGCTCCTCCTGGAGGTAGGCTGCGGCGTCTGTCCCCTGCCAGACTTCTCGGTGCAGACCCGCGAGGGCCTGGGCATAGTCCTTGGGCCGTGGGATCAGGATAATCATGCCATCCTGGACGTCCACGAGCAACTGGTCGCCGCTCCGGATCCCAAGCTGCCGCCGCACGGTGCTGGGCACTGCGATCTGATAGCGCTTGCTCACCTTGACCGTTGCCTGCTCGCCCATGTCGCCCTCCATGCTAAGCAGAAACACTTCTCTGCTGAGCATTATCATGGAAAGACATGAGAATGTCAAGGGAGTCATGTCGGGGCCCAGGGCTTGGTCAAGGCCGGCGTTACGTGTGGTCCGGACCCATGCCGGCGCTAAGCCGCGGTATCCATCGGCGCCCCATGTTGGGATGCCCCGGTGTATGCGTGGCGGTGGCCGGCGACGGCGGCGCAGGGCAGAAGGGGCAATGCCTGACGCAGCCCGCAGAGCTACACGCTGAACCTCACGTGCACGACGTCGCCATCCCGCACGACATAGTCCCTGCCCTCGATTCGCACCTTCCCCTGCTCGCGCAGCGCTGCCGGCGAGCCGGCCCGGATCAGCTCGTCGGCGTCCATCACCTCGGCACGGATAAAGCCGCGCGCCATATCGGAGTGGATGGCGCCGGCGGCATCGAGGGCGGTCGCGCCGCGCTGCAACGTCCAGGCGCGGACCTCCTTGCCGCCGGTGATGGTGTAGAGGGTGATGAGGTCGAGCACGCGGTAGCCGGCGCCGATGAAGAGGGCCAGCCCCGATGCGGAGGAGCCCAGCTCCTGCTCGCGGTAAGCGGTGGCCTCCTCGATCGGCCACTCGGCCAGCTCGGCCTCGAGGGCCGCACAGAGCACCACTACCTCGGCCCCCTGGGCCTGCGCGATCTGGCGCACCGCGTCGGCGTAGCGGCCGCCGTCGGGCAGGTCGGCCTCGCCCACGTTGACCACGTAGAGGCGCGGCTTGGCGCTCAGGAGCTCCAGCTCGCGGGCGAGGGCGCGCTCGGGCTCGGGCAGGTCGCTGCCGCGTGCCGGCGCCCCCCTGGCCAGCCGTGCCTGCAGCCCCTCCAGGGCTGCCAATTCGGCGTCGAATGTGCCTTTGGCGCCCTTGGCCTGGGTGCGCACCTTCTCCAACCGGCGCTCGACGGTGGCCAGGTCGGCCAGCATCAACTCCAGGTCCACCGTCTCCACGTCGGCGCGGGGGTCGAGCTCGGCGGTGACGTGGGGCACGTCGGGGTCCTCGAAGCCGCGCACCACCATGGCGATGGCGTCGACGGTGCGGATGTGGCCCAGGAACTGGTTGCCCAGCCCCTCGCCGTGGCTTGCGCCGCGCACCAGCCCGGCGATGTCGACCACGCGCAGGGTCGTCGGCACCACCCGCTCGGGGCTCACAACGACCGCCAGCGCTTCGAGGCGCGAGTCGGGCACCGGCACCACCCCTACGTTCGGCTCGATGGTTGTAAAGGGGTAGCCGGCCACCGCTGCCCCGGCCTGGGTCAGCGCATTGAAGAGGGTCGACTTGCCGACGTTGGGCAGCCCCACGATGCCGATTTCCAGGCTCATGCGCTTGCTCCGTCACATTCTACCCGTGACGCGTGTTGCGTGTTCCGTTTGCGCGGCCGCTCATAGCGGAATACGGAACCAGAGCCTTCGCGCGTCACGTATCAACTCGCCGGCCCCCGCTTGAAGCGCGCCGGCCACGGCTCATAGTTGCTCACGAACTGCTCGCGGGCGATGACCTGCCCATTCTGTTTGATGATGCGGTAGACGATGGCGCGCACGCCGTCGTGGGCCGAATCGACCTGGACCACCTGGCCCGGCGCCAGGGTGGGGTCATCCTCGTAGATGGGGGGTGGCGCTTTGACCTGGTTGTCGAGGTAGGGCCCTTCCAGCTCGACGGTGCGGCCGAGCTGGCCGGGGCCGTAGAAACGGAAGCTCAAGGCACCGGTGCGGGTGTCGGCCGAGGAATCGATGATGACGGGGAAGGAAAGGTCGTTCTTGAAGCGCATGTCGACATCGGGCGTGAACACGGTGGCGTCGAGGCCCACGGGCGGCTCGTACCAGGTGACGCGGTAGGTGTGAGGGTAGCGCTCGACGATAGGAAAGCCGCCGTAGAACGCGGCGCGGAAGGCGGTGGTGGCGACCTGGCAGATGCCGCCGCCCGCGCCCAGCTCGGTGCGGTCACCCACGATGACATACGCCTCGGCCCAGCCCTCTGCGGCCGTGATGGGCCCCAGGTAGCTGTTGAACGAGAAGGTGGCGCCAGGGGGCACGACCACGCCCGGGAAGCGCGAGGTGCCGACGACGATGTTCTGGGTGCGCGCCGGGTCCGAGCCGCGGAACGACGAGGTGCCCTCGCTGAGCAGGGTGAGTTTGCCCCAGCTTGCCACCCGCTCGGGGGTCAGGTAAGGCTGGGTCACCTGCACCGGCAGTGGCACGGTAGCAGGGCCGCCCTCCAGCGCCGCGAGGATGCGCTTGAGCGCTTCGGCGGTATCCACCTGGCGGCCCGACTGGCTGGGGATGCGGATGCGGGCGGTCATGGTCGCCGGGTCGACCTGCACGCGCCCCTCCAAGAGCGGCCGGTCGACGGCGCGGGCGATGCCGGCCACCCAGGCGGCCAGGGGATCGGGCTTGATGTCAAGGGCCCAACGCACCGAGCCGTCGGGCGCCGTTTCCTGGCGGGGCTGCAGCGCCTGGGCGACCGTCTCGCGGCTCAGCGACCAGGCCTGGTGCACGCCGTCCTCGTCGAAGGTGACGGTCACTTGCCGCGACAGGATGGCCTCGGCCCGCTGGCGGGCCGCCTCGCCATCGGCCACCGCCGGCGCTGTGGTGCGGACGGTCAGGTCCATCGCCTCGGGCAGGCCGTTCTGGACGGCGGCGCGCAGCTGCTGCAGGGTGGCGTCGACATCCAGCTCGCGGCCGGTGGTGCCCGGCGTGCTGCGCGGGGTGACGCCTATTAGGTCGAAGGTGGCGGGCCGGGCCGGGATGTCGATCTCTTTGGCCAGTTGGCGCAGGGCCAGGCTGGCGCGCGCCTCGTCGAACGACCATGCCGGCGGGATGGCCAGGCTGCGCTGCATGGCGCGCAGGCGGGTGAGCCAGTCGGCGGCAAAGGAGCCGCTGCGGCCCACGGCCATGGCCGCGTTGACGGTGGCCTGCAGGTTCCAGGTGATGCCCAGGTCCTCGAGGGGCATCACCCACTGCCGGCTGCCGTCGCGCAGGGTGAGATGGCGGGGGCCCACGGTCGACCAGGCCTGGTCGAGGGCAGCCTCGGCCTCTCGGGCCGTCATGCCCTGGAGCGGCACGCCGGCCACCCACACGCCGGGGATGATGCGCCCGCTGTAGTGCTGTTGCCACAGGATGGCCGCTGCGCCCAGGAGCACGACCGTGGTGGCGAGCGAAATCAAGAGGCCCACGACGATGCCCAGCGGGCCACGCCCCGGGCGCCCTCCCACCAGCGGGCCGGCCGGGGCCGGCGCCGTCCAAGTCAGGTCTGACCCGCTCGCTAGTCGATTGACACGCCCTTGAGATTCGATCATACTGTCATCGCCTGTTCCAGCACGTCTACCAACCCTGCGAGCGCCCCTTGTTGGGGCCGGGCACTCTGCTCCGCAACCGCCCGGCCTGGGCCGGGCGAACGCGCAGCGTGTAAGCCGGTGTTGGGCTCGCGGCACGCTGCCGCGAACCCCAAAGAGAATGGCCGACCATGGCAGACACCCGTTCGAGCCTGCTGCGCCGTCTGAAACGAGAGCGGCTGCACGTGGAGCCAGGGGCGCTCGAGGCGAGCCCGCCCCGGGTGCAGCGGCGCTTCGCCCACGCCTGGGCGCCGGCCGACCTCCTGCTCGAATGGTTCGGCGCCTGGCCGGCGGGCCTGCTCGGCTACTGGCTGGCTGCCCCTGCCGGCCACGTGGTGCTGAGCGCCCAACCCTCGGCCTACCTGCCGGCGGGCCTGCCCTGGCGCGGGGGAGGGCTGCCGGCGGCGGCGCGGGTGTCGTTGGCCGACCTGCTCGCTGCCCGCCCGGCGCTGGAGCCCGTGGCGCAGATGGTGGACCACCTGCTGGGCTCGCTGGGTGACCCCGAAGGACCCCGCTTGTCGGATGGGGCCGGCACCACCCCGGCCCTGCGCGATGTGGGCCGCCGCCTGGCCCAGTTGGTCGCCCTCGGCTATGGCCCTCAAGAGCCCCACGCCTACTTTGCCTGGGCCTTTGCCGCCTACTGGCTCGACCGCCAGGCCCTCAACACGGCCGACCCACTGGCCGAGCGCCTGCTGCGCACCACCCTCTGCAGCGACCGGTTCTGGGGCCGCGAGCTGTGCGTGGCGGCCGATGGCGGGTAGCCCGAGGCCAACGGCGTGTGCCGCATGGCCGATAGCCCATAGCACAGGGCGGGCGGGGCACATCCCATGCGCCGAGGCCAAGAGTCGGCGTTATGTGCAGCTCGGACCCTTCCCAGGCCAGCATCCGCCACGTTGGGAAGCCCGCAGAACCTGCTCAGGGTGACATAAATGGGTTTCGGCAAGAGCCCGGCGGGGTCCAGCCCACCATCCACAGACTGCGAGCCATATGCTACTCTTAGACGCTACGCGCGGCCCACGGGTTCCCCCACGGGCTTGCCGGCCAGGTCGTACTCCATGGCCCCCGTGATCTGGACGGGCACAAAGCTGCCGGCCTGATGCATCCCATCCACCAGCACAAGGCCGTCGATCTCGGGGGCATCGCGGTAGCTGCGGCCGAGGCTCAGGCCGTTCTGTGCGCCCTCGATCAGCACGGGCAAGGTGCGGCCTACCTGCTCGGCATTACGCGCGCGCGAGATGCCCTGCTGCAGCGCCATGGCGCGTTCGTAGCGTTCGCGTCGCACGTGGGGCGGCACCTGCCCGGGCATGTCGGCGGCCGGCGTGCCTTTTTCTCTAGAGTACGTAAAGATGCCCACGCGGTCAAACCGCATGGCCTGGAGGAAAGCGAGCAACGCCTCGAACTCTTGCTCCGTCTCGCCGGGGAAACCGACGATGAAGGTGGTGCGCAGGGCGATGTCGGGGATGGCTGCGCGCAGGTCTTCGACCAGGCGGGCGATGCGCTCCACATCGTGGGGGCGGCGCATCCTCCGCAGCACTTCGGGATGGGCGTGTTGCAGCGGCAGGTCCAGGTAATGGGCGATGCGGGGGTCGGAGGCCAGGGCATCGATCAGCCGCCGGTCGATGTGCTGCGGGTAGGCATACATCACCCGCAGCCAGGTCAGCTCGGGCGCGGCCGCGAGAATCTCGGGCAGGAGGGTGGCCAGGCCAGCGGTGTCGCCCAGATCGCGGCCGTAGGCGGTGGTATCCTGCGCAATGAGGATGGCCTCGCGGGCGCCCTGGTGCACCAGGGCACGGGCTTCGGCCAGGATGGCCTCGCGCGGCTTGCTGCGCTGGGGGCCTTTGATCCTGGGGATGGCGCAGAAGGCGCAGGGGGCGTCGCAGCCATCGGCGATTTTGATATAGGCGGTGGCGCCTGCGGCCCGGCGTTCCATCGGCGCCACGACGTCGCCAGGGGCGCCGGCGGGCAGGTGCACGGGATGGCGGCCGCGGGCGCGCATGGCCTCCTCGACCAGCGGCACGATCTGCGACCAGTGGCGCGTGCCGAGGTAGGCATCGACCCCCGGGATGCGCCGTGCCAGCTCGGCGCCCTCGCGTTCGGCCAGGCAGCCGGCGGCGATGAGGAGCTGGCGGGGCAGCTTCTCGGCCGCCAGTTGGCGCAGGGTGGCCAGCGACTCGGAGCGCGCGGCGGCGATAAAGCCGCAGGTGTTGACGATCAGCAGATCGGCCGACCGCTGCGACTTGGCCGGCCGGTGGCCGGCGGCCGAGAGGCGCAGGGCCATGGCCTCGCCGTCGACGGCGTTCTTGGGGCAGCCCAGGTTGATGAGCCAGTACTGCACTGCGACTCCTTATAGGGGCGCACGCTCGTTGCGAGTGCGCCGGGGGTGCCCGGGCAGGGCTGCGCGAGCCCTTGGAAGCCTCACGCAGGGGCGGGCGGGAATCCGCACGGATGCGCGAATTCTGGGTAGGGCGCGATGAGCGGGCAACCGGCTATCGGCTGGCCGTGGGAGTGGTGGCCGGCACGGTGGGCGTGGGGGTGGGCGACGAAGGGGGCGGCCCAACCGGGCCGGGCGTGCTCTCGCTCACCGGCAACTCGGTCCCCTCCGGCAACGTGCCGGCGCCCCAGGTACGCTCCACAACCTCTCCAGCCCTGCCCAGCGATGGCTCTTCGTGCCCATTATACCATATGCGCAGACCGCCCGCATTGCCGGTGCGCACGAACACCTGCGAGTTGCCCGTCCACTCCTGGGCCTGGCCGGCCTCCAGGTTGCCCTCGTACGCCAGGCGGCCATCGACGATGATGCGGACCCAAGTGCGCGCCGTGGCTTCCAGGTGGATGAGGACGCCGGTGGCAGGCGTGCGGGTGACGGTGGGCTCCTCGGTGGCGGTGGGCGTGGGCGAGGGTGTGCTGATGATGCCCGGCTCGGCAGCCAGCGCGCTGCGCGTGGCCGTGGCAGAGGCCTCGACGGTCGCAGTGGCGCTCGGCTGCGGCGTGGCGCTGGCTGGCCCCAGGTAGCGCCAGAGCGTCCACCCGGCAAGCCCCACGGCGATGAGCACCATCAAGCTGATGCCGGTCACCAGCATCCACTGCCGGCCGGGCTCGGCGGCCAGGGGCTCATCGAGAATCTGCACCGGTTGCTCTTGGGCAGGGGGGAGGGGCGAAGGCACCTTCAAGCCACCGGCGGCCAGGACTTCCTCGGGGTCGAGCCCCAGGGCCAGGGCATAGTTGCGCAGGAAGCCTCGCACGAACACTTCACCGGGCAACTGCCCGAAATCCTCCTCTTCGAGGGCCTGCAGGTAGCGGCGGCGGATGCGGGTCACCTCTTCGATCTGTTCGAGCGTGAGCCCCTTGGCCTCGCGTGCCTTGCGCAGACGGTCGCCGAGTTCGCCCATGAGTTTCCCCTTGCCTGAGGTGCCATGAGTAACCTTGGCCATACTATAGACGAGACAGGAATGAATGTCAAAAAACGGAAACATTGAAAGAAGAAAAGGTGGCTCCAGTTGCCTGCCCGGGCGCAGGCAAAGCAGCCTCAGCACCTACTCTTATATAGGCGTGCTCCGATGGCCGGAGCGAGGAATGGGGCGTCGAGGGCGCGGGGCCTGCCCCGCGTGTGCCGGGCGCAGCACCAGACCGGCTTGTCACTCAGTATCCCAGGGCTCGCGCAGCCCTGGGCCAGGCAAAGGGACTTGCCGTGATAAGGGGTGGCAGCCGGGTGCTAAGAGTGCCTAACAAAACTCCGGGCCCAGGTGGCTTTGGATGCAGCGCCCATCCCCCTGGCCCCCTTCCCGCGAGGTGGGAAGGGGGAGAAGCAGTGGAGGGGGGTTTGCG
>Ga0078972_1007298_pt1 | contig 24789 bp, 19 predicted proteins | sample YelNatPaOPGAMG01_FD_67568 | JGI IMG/M metagenome (GOLD analysis project Ga0078972, IMG submission 67568) | Hot spring thermophilic microbial communities from Obsidian Pool, Yellowstone National Park, USA - OP-RAMG-01 (SPADES assembly) (version 2) | ecosystem: Environmental > Aquatic > Thermal...
ACTGGGTAATCTGCGCGGAAATTGCAGAGCAGCGCGTGCTTCGAGACTTTTGCCTTCGAACTTTTCGGCCACTGATCCCACTCGCATCTGCACCCCCGTTGGCGACGAAGTCGCCCCTTTCAGCGCGGCGCGGCGGAGTGCCAAGCCTGCAACGAACGCATTTATCTCGCCGCGGTCCTTTGGTTTCGGCTGCGCCGCGCTGAGATATTGGCGTAAGCGGAGGGCCGATTTGCTGGCCCGGAGCCGCCGATGCGTTTCATTCACGCGAGATTACTTCTTCGGCCACCTTGCGAGCACCTTTGGAGCCGAGGACAAACCGACCTGATCGGCTTTGGGAGTGTAAAGCAGTTCGACCGAGGTAACGGAACCGTCTTCCGCGCGCAGGTTCACAGCGGCTGTGACCACACTACCCGGTTTACTTGGGTCTGTTTCACGAGCTTCGCTGGCTGGAAGCAGATAAAATCGCTCCTTTCCGCCCTGGGCGATCTTCAGCGTGAAGTCGCAGCCACCTTTCGGCGAGAATATCTTTTGCGCCAACTCACGGTCTGTTGTCTGACGCGGGTCAAACGTTCGGATCAAGTTTCCCCGGTAAGGCCCGATGGGCGGGTAAACCATGTTCACATCGGCATCCGCCGTTGCCATGGCTGCCATGACGCTGATTACGGGCAAATCGCAGGCGATGGGATAATTCACGCCGTCACTCTCGACCTTGCGCGTGTAATCTCCGGTGGTGTCGTCCCATTTGTAATAGTTACCTTCGCGCGGGATTGCGACACGGCGTTCGAGAAACTGTTGGATTCTGTAAACATTGTAATCCGAAAAGTGCCGCAGAAGGAACGGTTCCTCCTGGTCGCCGCTGCCGCCACCCTGCATTGGGTCGGCCTTGTAAGTCCCGGCGAGCCAACGGGCGCTACTCCGTTGAACCGTCGGCGGAATGAACGTTCGCGAAGGCAGATCAAACGCCCAAGTCGGACCGACGTGAACCGAATTGAAGACCTTCGGCGGTTGAATGCCGTACATTTCACCGCGATATGGATAGGTTTTTTCCTCACCAATATGCGGCAGGCCAAGCGCGTGGCCGAGTTCGTGATGCATGATGCCGGGGTTCAACCCGCCAACGCCGTTGAAGCCGCCAGCCTGTCCGCCTGCCGGCACGCCGAGGATGTTGATGTAGCACATCGCGACGTCACGATTTCCGCCCGCACGCGACAACGCCCACACCCATTGCAAGGCGGCGGCCTGTTCGCCGTCGAATTTCGCGCCGGTTTTCTTCTGGTATTCTTGAGGCGATGAAACACGCGCCGCCGGCAAACCGCCTCTTGCAGGAACCACCAGTTCGGGGAAGTTGATTCCGCGCACGCGTTCGATCACCAATCCGGCCACCGGCCACTTGGCTTCCAATTCCTTGAAAAAGTTCGGTGGATAATCATTCGTGCCCCGACCGAAGTAATGCACGTCGAACATCTTCATCTGCACCACGGTTGGCGCGCCCACCTTGATGTCATGTCGAACCACGCTGGCACCAGCGCGCACTTCAACAACCATGCCTTTGCGGACCAACCGCGCGGGAATCATCGCCGTGAAACTGTCTTCGTACCGATGTTGTACCACGCCCGGCTCGGAAGGCAGCGACCTGGGCAGAGTCGCCGGGCCTTTGAGCTTGAGCGTGTTGGTTTCTCCGCCGCTCATGATGTGTGCGACGACTTCGGGCGCCGGCCCGCCTGTTGGCGATATGACGTGTACTTTCAGCAACGTCTCCCGATTCCCGGTCAACCTGAAGTATGGCTGGTCCGGCTTCATCACGTGGGTTTGAGCCAGAAACACAGCGTCAATGCGTGCATCGGGGGATTGAGTCTGGCCTGCCTGCACATGGCCGGACATCTGACTGCACACAATCATAAGGCAACAAGCCAGAATCGCCGTTGAGTTGTGGGACTGCCGGTTTGATTTGATGTGCATCTGTTCTTTAATGGCTCTGCTTTTCTAAACTAACGGTTTTGAGTGATTGTCTTTCGAGCCAGTTCAGTGAACCGATCCGTGTGTTCCTGCCAAACTCGTTCGAGTTCCTTGACCTTTTCGGGCATTTTGCCGGCGAGATTCACCTGCTCGGCACGATCGGTTCGCATGTCGTAGAGTTCCCACGGGTCTCCCTTGGCGGCGACAAGTTTCCAGTTGCCCACGCGAACAGCCCGATTGTCCTCGTGCAGCCACCAAAGACAATCTCGTGCGATTTCGACATCCTTTGCGAATGCAGGAACAAGGCTCAGACCGGGCGCCTCGGGGATCGGCTCACCGTTCCATTCTTTCGGTTTCTGGATTCCAACCACTTCAAGTATGGTTGGCACGATGTCGATAAAATGCCCGGGTGTGTGACGAAGTTCGCCCCGGGCTTTGATGCCGGCTGGCCAGTGTACAATCAAAGGCGTGCTGATACCGCCTTCATGGACCCAGGTCTTGTGTCTGCGAAACGGAGTGTTGCATGCACTTGAAAACCCCGGGCCGAGGCAGAGATAACTCTTCGCGCTGCCCGGCGGCGCGGTCGGATCATGTCCGCCATCGCGCACCATTATCTCGGCACTGGCGCCGTTGTCAGAAGCAAAGAAAATGAGCGTGTTCTCGAGCGCCTTCATTGCTTTTAGCTGGGTAATGATGCGCCCGATTTCGCGATCCATGCGGTCCACCATTGCTGCGTGAATCGCCATTTTTGTTGCCTGGAAACGGCGCTGTTCCTCTGTCAGCTCGCTCCACGGCAGTGGGCGGTTCACTTCACCGGTACCGAGCTGTTTCAGTGCGTCTGGGTAATTATATGGCGGGCCGACGTTGCGCTCGAGGGCCGAAAGACTCGTGTTAACAATACCCATTTCCTTCTGTCGGCGGAATCGGCTTTCGCGCATCACTTCCCAGCCTGTCAGGTACTTGTCGCGATATTTTGCAATGTCCTCCGGCAAAGCGTGCAGAGGGAAGTGGGGTGCAATGAAGGCAACGTAATGGAAAAACGGTCGGTCCGGATAATTCTGTGCATGGTCTTTCAAGCAATCGATCGCGTGATCGGCAGTGGCGATCGTTGCGTAATAACCGCTTTCGTCTGCTGCGGGCGACACCGGCTTGTCGTCGATCAGATTCCCTGCGGCGGTAAAGTAATTCCCTTGGTTGTTCATGTTCAGTGACCGATCGAACCCGCCGTCGAGGACCTTGCCGTCCACGTGCCATTTGCCGCTGTGATAGCAGCGGTAACCGGCGGGTTTGAGAAAATCGGGCAACAACCGCGCCCATTGGGGTCGCACGCCCCGGGCGCCGCCGGGAACAGTTGGCAATGCATCGCGATGAATCTGCTGCGCATAATACCCGGTCAGAAGCGCGCCACGCGAAGGCCAGCAACGAGTCGTATTGTAAAATTGGGTGAACCGCAGCCCGTTGCTGGCAAGCGCATCGAGGTTTGGCGTCTCAATTTCACCACCGTAACAACCAACGTCCGAATACCCCATGTCATCAGCCAGAATGAAAAGGATGTTTGGCCTTGTAGGCCCGGTTTCCGCGCCATGTGCCACAGCAAGCGACAGTAATAACACAACAAAAGCTAAAACGCGCGTTGTGCCGGGCCTTTTGTGATTTTGGCTGTCAGCGTGTTTCATATACCGCACTTTCGTTTTGTGGCGTTGGCGAAGCATAGTCGGTCGCGATGGTACTATCTTGGAAAATCTGCGCAACAATCGCAGATTGCCGAATTGTTCGCGCCTTTTATCCTCAAGCTGTACGGTCATTGACTTAGTTGCGCGAACGCCGGGCTGTGTCTCTTGGTCTTGCTGCGGCCGGATCATTGCCCCACATGGCCTTGACATTACCCGCGTTCCAAACGTCCCATTTTGATTGGAGCTCTTTGACCTTGTCTGGCATGACGGCAGCGAGGTCTTTGGTCTCACCAATATCATTTGCCAGATTGTACAGTTTGACGTCGGTTACACCTTGTCCGGCTTTGCCTGTATGGGTATCAACGTTTCTGTCATAGCGCACAAGTTTGTAGTTGCCCATGCGGATTGCCATCTGCTGGCCGAAACGCCAATAGAGCGCGTCGTGAGGCGCACCTGTTTTCTCAGCACTCAGGAATGGCAAAAGATTAACGCCATCGAGCTTCCATTCGGGTCTGATCTGAACACCTGCCGCGGCAAGGGCCGTGGAATGCAAGTCCAGTTGGATAACAGGCGAATCGAATGTGCCCGGCTTCAAATGCCCCGGCCACGAGACTGCGAACGGCACACGAATACCGCCTTCCAACGTTGTGCGCTTGGAACCGCGCAGCGGGTCGTTGCGCGACCCGTTCACGGTTACACCCTGCATCGTCGGCCCCCCATTGTCGCTGATAAACATGACCAAGGTGGTTTTTTCGAGGCCTGTCTCGGCCAGTTTCTGGCGCACGCGGCCAACTGCCTCATCCATGGCGAGCATCATTGCAGCATAAGTGTGCCGCCGTGGATCGGTGATGTTGCTGAATCTGGCAAGGCGGTCGTCAGTAGCCTGCATTGGCGTGTGCACAGCGTTGAACGACAGGTACAAGAACCATGGCCGGCCCTTGTTTCGTTCAATGAACGAGACCGCCTCGCGACCGAATGCGTCGGTGGTGTAATCCAACTCGGAAACTTGTGTTGTACCGCGCAGAATACCCTCTGGCTTGAAGTAATCATGTGCACCGCCCAGAAAACCGAAAAACTCTGTGAACCCGCGCTGCTGCGGATGCATTGACGGGTCGGTGCCCAAATGCCATTTGCCCACCAAACCCGTCATATACCCGGCGGATCGCAACCGGTCAGCCAAGGTCTGCTCCGTCAGCGGCAATCCCTCTTTGCCACCGGAGGGATTGAACTCGTGGCCAAAGCGTGTCTGGTAACGCCCCGTCATCAGACCGGCCCGGGTGGGGGAACAATATGGCCCGGTGACATAACCGCTTGTAAAGCGTATGCCGGACTTTGCAAGGGCATCCATGTTTGGGGTGGGAATGTCCCGACACCCGTTGAACCCTGCGTCGGCATACCCCATGTCATCTGCTACAATGAGCAAAATGTTCGGTTGTGCGGCAAACAAGCTGGCTGCGGCCAGCCACAGCCAAACAACCAGCAGAACTTTTCCGATTGAGTTCCCGTGTTTCATTGATTCCGACCTTATACCATTGACGGTCAATTGACGCCGAGCAACTGTTTCATCGCTTTGCCCATTGCTTCGCCGATCAGATAATAAGTCTCCGCGTTCGAGTTCCAGTGATATCCCTGCCCGGTGGGCGAATCCTCTTTCGATCGCCAAAAAGCACGTGTGCCAACAAACGCGACGTTGCCCCTGAACTCAGGGCGTTCTGCCACGGCGGCCTGCGCCTTCATCAGAGACAGTGCGCGAGGATGAGTCTCTTGAGGGCCGGTCATCCCGGTCTCTGCGATTACGAATGGCAGCCCTGCAACGCCCAGGTCTTTGCGGATGTCGCGAATAAAATGCGCCATGTTACTCTCGTATTCCGCGTTGAACTTGTCGTTGATCCGATCATTCCAGCCCTGGTGCCAACCGAAGCCCGAAATGACATATTGGCCGTCACTGCCGGGAACCAGTTCCTTCAGACTGGCCAGCGCGGCTCTGGTTTGTGCCAGTATCTCGCGGTAATACCTGCCAACAATGGACGGGTCCTGAGCGATTGCGACGTCGGTTTTGTCGCCCAGCGAATAGGGTGGTTTGCCCGCACTCGGTGGGCGAAAGTCCACGGCCAGACTTTTGCCGCCCCAAGCACACTTGATTAACAACACCGGTTCATCTAGGGCATCGCCAACGACCCAGCCAAAACCCAGTTCGGGGCCAATTCTGTCCGGTCGGGCGCCGTAACCCACGGTGAGCGGTCCTTTGCGTTCTCGGTATATGATCCACACGTCATCCCGTCTCCGCCAATCCCCTGCGGAATCCACCAGATGCGAAAACCGTTTGGCGGTTGCCGGGTTTTTCACAAGAAATTCGAGGGAACCCCTGCCACCGTTGCGTTCCGGTGATGCCGGGACGAAGCCCTGTCCCTCCATGTTTGATTGCCCGGCGAGAACAAAAACACGGACGGGCTTGGTTGCCGCCACAATATCATTCGGTGCACTCAATACAGCGATCAAAGCGGCAAATGCCTTAATGATTGCTTTCATAGAATTGTTTCCGGCGTGGCTATGGTTTTGCTGCTTGTTTTGTGACGATGGGCACGTACCCGACTTCGAGGCCGGGCGGCGGTTTCACAATCAACGCCGGGTCAACAGCCGCAAGTTTCCCGGTCTTGGGCGGTGGCAGGTACTCGCGGTCCGGTGTCCAGTACCGGTGGAGTTTTTCCACGCGCGACTGAATCTGCTCCCGCTCTTGATCGGTCAAGTCCGCATTGAGCAAGGCCGGTTGGTCGGCAAAGCGATACCAATAATAAGTCACCACACTACCGTCGCCAAGCTTCGCTTGAAACGGCCCGGCTTTCGGCCCTGGGTTTTTCCAACAGCACGTCGGTTCTTCGGGGGTAACATAAGGTTCAGTGCTGCGCTCACGCACGCGCTCAAAACGGACTTTTGCCAAACCGGTCTGAGCAGGAACATCCTCAGCACGCACCGGTACCCATTCCAACTTTTGATTTGCATTGGTCCTGAGATGATAATACTCAGGTAAAACGACCACCGAGCCATTGAAATAGTTCGTTACCCCCACCATTTCCGAATTCCATTGAAAGCCGTAAGTATTTGAATCCGGAACAACGGGTGTAGCAAAGGAACTCCAGGCCACATTCGCCCTTTTCTCCTTCGGAGTGTCGTCGGCATATATTCTCCATGTGGCACGCCCGCCCTTGCGAAACTCATGCAGATAACCGGCTTCTGCGTTGATGGCTCCGCTCGCCGGAGACCCGCCCTCAAACCACTGTTTCACCGCACCCCAAAGCGCATCCTTGTTGTAGGACGTGATCCGGTGAATCACCACCGACTCACGGTCAGTCCCGCAGGGGAAAAGAGTGGGAGCCACCCGGGCGTAGGTGTCTCCATCAGGTCGCACAGCCAAAACGCATGGGATGTACTGCGTTTCCATCTGGAGGCTTCGATTGGGTTCACTTGGCCGGCTATCCAGAAGCATGCCCCGAAACAGAGGTTCATCAATGGCGTGCCGGGACCAGAAAAATGGCGTGAAAAAAGCCACCGGTCCCTTGAAGTTGCTCGTGTTCAGAAACAATGTCCAACAATTGTTGCCGGTCGGTACATCTTTCCCCGCGGTTGTGGTCTTGGGTTCGGTCAACGGCAACGGCAGGTACCCGTAGCCGAACAGTTCACCGCACGTGCCTTGTTTCAAATTCAAACCATCGGGCGGCCACAACAACCATGGCGTCAACTGTGCAACACCGTACTTGCCCATCGGTTTGTCCCAATCCCTTCCTTTGCCTGCGCCGGGTCCGTTCGCCCACTCGACAAAATCAGGAGCCACACCGCCCATGATGAACTTCGGCGTTTCTGTGGCGAATCGCGTGTCGCGCCACCAACCAAGCCCACCTTCAATATCCGAGTAAAACTTCTTTGGCGGGCCATTGGCGTCATACTGTGCAAACATCCAGGTGCCGAACAGGCCCGATTGAAATCTGTTACCCGGATAGTATTTCTGCAGTGGCCATGCAGCAGCGTACTGCGAAAACCCGGCGTTGTACGTCCCAGGGACACGTTCGATCGGCACGATCAAGTACCCGGCCATTTCTCCTTCACGTGTCTGGTACAGGGCCGTCGCTGACCGAGCGTCTCCCGCTCTTCCAAGCAGCACCACCAGTGCAGGGAGACCCAACAGATAAACTGCTTTTGATTTCATTTTCGAGACCATAATTCTTACCAATACCCGATGATACCATCGCCCGGCACCGGCGCCCAAAAGACGTAGCGCGGGTGCATGGCGCGCTGGTTCCGCCATTCAACAGAACCGTCCACCAAACCAACGTTTCCACCCATCGACCCAATTTCCTCGGGTTCGGGCGTTTTGCCATACGCACTTTGCACTGGACCGCCACGGCCATGCGGTGACGAGGTGACATGCCATTGAGCGGTACCCTTCTCGATAACGTCAGCCATCATGACCATCTGCGGGCTGTTGTCCGTGGATTTCTTGGGTGAGTCCCATGGCCACGGCTGTTTGCCGTAGTTACCGTCACGCGGGCGCTTGTCGTTTTCCGTGGGGTAACCCCACAGACAGTAGTATCCGACGCGCCATCCCACACCTTCGAGCAGCCGAATCCAGTTCTTTTTAGTGGGACAGGCAAGCGAATTTGTGTTCACGCGCATCTGCTTGTCGAAGTAGTCAAACGTTGTTGTTGAAAGCCACGTTGCGTGGTAAGCGTCATCGTCGCGCTTTCCACTCGGAAAGTATTCCCGGTTATCGGTGGCATACATTATGGCTGCCAAGGTGACCTGGCGAACATTGTTCTTGCACACAACCCGACGCGCTTTCTCTTTCGCCCCGCTCAGGGCGGGTAACAACATCGCTGCCAGTATCGCGATAATTGCAATTACAACCAGCAGCTCGATCAAGGTAAATGCATTGGCTGTATTCTCGGGATGACGCGTCTGCATGATGGCGCATGCCAAGCAGGGCCGGCGGGCTGAGCCGCCGGCCGCTGCACAACACGTTATACGCCGCATGTGCACCTATCCCCCGATGTTCAAGGCGAAGTTGCTTCAACGCGATAAAAACGAGCCGGACCCAACTGCCCCGAATCAACGATCGTTGTGTATGCCTCGGTCGCGACTACCCATCCTTGGGGGAATTCATCCGACACAACTGGCAACCAGCCCGAAGCTGGAACGTCCACACGATCAGTGTAAACAACCCGGTACCTGAAGCCCGGAATCGAACTAAAGGTGAACGTGGGTACTCCATCACGCAACGCAAACCCGGTCCTCGCGTCTTCAGCAGAATTCATCACTGGCGCCGGCGGAACTACGCGGACCCGGAACGTGCTGTATCTGGTTTGTGAGAAGGGACACGATGAATCCTTGACCATGCAAGTGGCCGTGCTCACACCCACCGGGAACCAGCTTCCGCTCTCAGGAAAGTACTTTGTAGTGTACGGCGGAGTTCCGCCAACCACGACCGGCGCCGGATAACTCGCCTGCACCTCACTCCACGGATCCGTGGTGGTCACAGTGACGTCGGCTGCGGTAACCGTAAGCGGTATCCCAACGACCGCGATCCCAGGTCCGCTGCTCGCGAAAATCGTGGGGTCAACATGATTCGCCCCTGGCACCGCTGAGCCTGCCCAGCACCCGTCCGCAAGTACTGTGCCCCCGGCAGAAATCTTCCCAACATACACCACTGGCCCGAGGTTCAGCTTTGCACCGCCAGTCAATGCAAACTCGGTTGTGCTCATATCAACAATGCCGTTGGCACCCATGAAGTTCACCTCTTCGAACGACGCACCGCCGCCAGTAGTAAGCGTGTTGATCAGGTCCAGGCCAATATACATTGTCGGCCCCCAAGGGCTCGAGGAATAATCTACCTCCTGGGCCAGTGTGTAGTTGATCCCGTCTTCGCTATAATATGTACCAACCACCATGCCCTCCTTTTTCACTCGCAGCCAGGGTGCAAGCACTCCTTCCAAGTTGCAAGTCAACATTGAAAAGGCCCTGTTACTGGTGGTAGCCGAAATCGGGTATTGCGAAAAAGGATACCGTGCTGCATTCCCGAGAGTCGTCCAAATCCCCGCCATGTTGCCTCCGCGTGCTGTCAGATTGTCACGTGCCATCAGACCGCCCGCGGCGTTCGTGGTACCCGTGACACGGACTTTGATGTCGAAATCACCCGTTGGCAACGGAATGTAATGAAACGCGTGGTTGTCCCTCCCATAGGTGTCATTAATGTCATCAACAATACCATCGACCAAGGTCCAGCCGTCATTGCCAAGAAAACTTGCTGTGGCAGCCACGGCCGGTGCACCCGGAGCGCTGATGCCAATGGCTACATCAAGCCCAGCCCCTACAATGCTCAACGTGCCACCGGCGACACTGATCAGCCGCGGATTGGATATCGAGGGGCTGATAACGTCTGTCCCGCTGAGCTTGATGGAACCAACACCATCCACAACGGGCAAGGTCCTGTTGAGATTTGCGCTCTTGGCAACCGCCAGTGAGTAACCCGCGGAGTCGGTCAATTTGCCACCCGACGCCAAAAGAGTGTCCACCTGAACACCCGGTCCGGTGATGTTCACAGTACCGCCGGCGATATTCAGAGCGGTTACAACTGCTCCTCCACCCAGGTTCACTGTGCCTCCGGCAGGAACCTCGAGGGTTCTGATCACTCCGCTGGCACCGCTCAGATTAAGAGTACCAGCCTTGACCGTCGTGGTCCCAGTGTAGGTGTTTACGGCCGCCAGGGTAAGTGACCCTTCGCCCAGCTTTGTTAAGCCGCCATCGCCTGCAATAGGGCTCCGGAAGGTAACGTCCCAGCCCCCCGTATCAATGTGCACGCTCTGGCCGCTTGTGATCGTTGGGATTTTGCTGGAAACGTCCAGCGAGGTCACGCCTTTGCCCGGCGGATACTGCAATATCCCGCCTTGGAAATTCAAATTGCCAGTTCCCAGACTGCCGAGCGCGGCTATTTGCAACGTCCCACCGGCAAGAACAGTACCGCCATTGGCGGTTGGCGCCCAGTATTTGCCAAAGGCCGCTTGCTCGATCCCTATAACGTCCTCAAATGTTGTGCCGATGCGCAGTTCATCGACGTTGTACCGCCCTCCGCCAAGTGAGATGTGGTTAAACGTTGTCGGGTCAACAAACCCAGTGGCGCTGTGCAGGATGCCCACACTGCCGCCATTATTGAACGCCTCTTCAGTCAGAACCGCGCCGTTGGTGAAGACCGTTATCGAAACAGTCGTGGGTGTCCATGCATCGCCCCACTCGATCTTGGCAATGCAGATAATGGGAGGGCCGTTGGTGGTCGCAGGAATCCGGATGCCTTCGCCCTCGGCACCCGCTCGACATTTCTGGTTCAGGTAGTACAGGTCCGAAGTGTTCTCGTCGAACATGCCAGCCACCAGGGCTTTCGGGGCCGCTCCCCACCCGGGTATTGCAGTGAGCCCGAAACCGACCGCCGGGCCACCGTAAACCTCATTGACCTTGCTGCCAGCGGGGTCTGAGGCATCGCCCGTCCCGATGAACACTCCAGCGCCAATGACGAACTCACAGCCGATGTAGTTGTTGTTGGCGGCAAAGTTGTGCGCCTGAATATAGCTCATCCATGTTGTCGAGCCCGGAGCGAACTTTGCGGTCACACTCGGGTCCAACTCTCGAGATGCCCACATTTGATTGGGGTCGTTGCCGTTCTCGGCAGCGTTGTGTTTCGCGGGGCTCCCGACATAGTTGCCTTTCTGGGGAACGGATGTGACGTAACCCTTCCAGAACGGCCCGTCACCATACGCGGTGCCGGGCGCAATGACCTGAAACGCATTTGTCCCGGGATAAATCGTTCCACTTCCCATGACCGTCCAAGTGCCAACCATTCCGATTGCGTGTTCGCCGCCACCAAGGCCGTCCAGAAAGCGCGCGTTCACCAAAACTCTCAGGGTGGTATTTTAGACTCTTCCTCACACCTGTCTTGGCAAATTTCAGCAACAAAATGTCAATCTCAGCACAATTGTATTACTATGCGTCGCAACTGATGAATCAGTTTGTGATTCTGAGCAAGCAGCCAATCTTCCACTTGCATTTGCGGGATGGAAGTCTGTGTTTGCCGTGGCATTCGGTGCACGTCTTGACTTCATACGCAATCAGCCATGCATCGGGCTTGTGTTTTTCGGCTTTCACGAACACCTGTTCAGCATTGTGGCAGGACATACAGCCAATGGCGATTTTGTCTCTCGGGAACATGATGTCCGGCGGCGTCCCGTTTCCGCCCGACGCCCACGATTCGTCAGCAATGTGGGCGTCGCTCTCGCCATGGCATTTTGCGCAGCCCACACCGGCGCGGGCGTGCTTCAGTGCCAGTTCCTCGGTGACGAGGTTCAAGTGACAGACCTGGCACCGGCTGTTGTCGGCCATGCCTTCAACATGCAGGTTGTTCGAGTCACTGTCGTCCAACAGAAGCGGTTCAGCGCCGGTCTCGCCGGTCGGTTTCTTGGTGGTCGCCACTTCCTGCGCGCTGCCGGACTGAGACTGTGCCTGTTGCGCAGTCGTTCCATCGTCGGCTCTGAAAACCGACAATCCACGAACGCCGATAATCAGGAGTGCGAGCAGCAACAGTCGAAGGCCGCGTGATAATAGCCGCGAAATTTTCCGAAAAGACGGCGAGTTCTTGCTGAGACGGAAATCCCTCATTTGGGCTGTAGGATTACAGGAAGAATGGGTGTGCCCGATTCAGCATGCGAATTAGCCTGCACTTACGTTTGCGAACCGGTGATAGTAATCAAACGTATTCCCAATCGCGCAGCCACTGGTAGTTCGGCGCAAGGTGCGCCTGCACATGCCGGTTGAGTCCCTCGAGGGCGACCTTTTCCCGCACATCGAACTGACGGCGTTCGGCCACCGCTTTGACGGCGTTATCGACCTCAGCCACGCTGTTGAGCCCGGGAATCGGGATAACAGTGTTTGTTGCGAGAATGTACCGGATGGCCAGTCTCGCCCGTTTCAGGTCTTCTTCGGGTTGTCCGCTGAAAAGTGAACCGGCAGCAAACGGTTTGATGCCAAACGCGCCTACGTCACGCTGTTTCAATGCGGGAAAGAGGCTATCCTTGGGCGCCGCCTTGCTCATCGTGGTGAAAGGGAAACACACCACATCAATCTGCGGGAAATAATCGATCATGAACTTGATCCAACGTCTGTCGTGAGACGAAAACCCGACAAAACGCGCTTTACCGGCCTTTTTGGCCTTTTCGAGTGCCTCGACGATTTCGCACGAGGTGTCGAAGCTGTGCCTGCCGCCCGGCTCGAGACATGTGATCCGCCACAGGTCGGTGTATTCCTGCTCCGAATCCCTCAGCAATTCATCCAGTGACTCGAGGAGTTTCTTTGCGGTACGATATTCTTCGTTGCGGACCTCTTTGGCGCCGTGGGAGAGGGCGAGGTACATCTTGTCGCGCCGACCTTTCAGTGCCTTGGCATCACGTTTTACCTCGTTATCCCAGCAGGCGTCGATGTAGTTGATGCCCGCTTCAATGCACCGGGTTATGATTTCTGCGCGTTCAGTGTCGTTGCTTCTCGAGTGTCCGCCAAGGCAAACAGCCGAAACCATCAGACCGGTCTTGCCGAGTCTGCGATACTCCATGTTCGGATTGTAATTGAGAATCTTGGAGGTATCGATTGCTACCGGGGCTGGTTCCGCTGCCATGGCTGACCAACCACTCAAAACAGCGGCCATTCCCGCCCCGGCCATCGCTGCCTCGCGCACAAAATCTCTGCGATTCAATAGTTCAGGTTTCATTGCTGGTTTCCTTTCTACTCGATGTTTTCCTTTAACGCTGTTGGGTTTGGGACTTGAACAACGCATTCAACTCGTCTTCCGAAAGTGCACGGTCATAGACTCGAAGGTCATCTATCAACCCCTTGAACCCGCGGCCAATGCGCACCTCGAGTTCGTTTCCAGTTTCGATCGGCCACAGGTCCAACAACCCAATATCATGAATGACCGCCGGCTCACCGTCTTTGAAAAGTCGGACGTGATCATGCAAATTGGGCGGGTCAGCCTCGTTCACCACAACTGCCACGTGATGCCACGCGTCATCGGCAATGCTTTCATTCATGTACAGGTAACCGCCTTTTGGCGTCACACCAATCCGACCCCTGACGTGACCGAAAATCCACATTTTGCCATGCTCGTCAGCGCCCCATGAAACGATCTCGCCCCGGTCTGTTTTCGTTTTCACCCATGCGCACACGGTTCGAGCCGCGGTGCCGGTGACACCTTTGTACCCGGGCACGCGAACCCACTGATCTTGTGCATCAAGCTTGAGAGCCCTGCCAACCTGTCCCGCCGCCGAGTGAGTTTCAAACGAGAACGCACCCTCCAAAACGCCGTCGTACCCGTGACCTGAAGAATCCGCGGCTTTTTTGCCGCCGGTCTCGTCGAATTTCCACCAGGCAACCAAATGCGGATCTGCATCGAGCTTGTGCGCCTGTTGCGACACAGACACCGATGGTTCATTACCTGATTGTCCCGCAGCGTTCCAGAACGCAGCCGCTGCCAATGCGGCCAGTACGCCAATGTTCTTCAGTGTGCACATAGACAAACAAATCACTTGTTAGTGTCCGTTCCATTCAATCCAAAGCCACCGGCAGGTCGATGGTTTCTTGCTATCGGCATCCGCATGCCCCGCACAAAACAGGTTTTCTCGCGGCCAACCGCTCTGCAATCGCCTTCGATGTCGGCGTAACTGAAAGTCCTCCGAGCGCGGTACAACGCAACTCGCGTGGCATCTGGCCCCCGACCTGCCGCGCAGTTTCAATCACCTCGTCAAGGGGGATTACCGGATCATAGCCGGCCAGCGCCATGTTCGCGCAGGCCAGCGCGTGGCTGCCAGCCATAACGTTCTTTCCAAGGCATGGAACCTCGACGCGATTTGCCACCGGATCGCAGATCAACCCGAGCACGCTCTGCAAAGCCAGTGAAGCTGCTGCCATCGACTGCGCAAGGCTGCCTCCGGCCATGTCCGTCAGAGCAGCAGCAGCCATACAGCCTGCAGAACCGCATTCGGCCTGGCACCCGCCCAACTCAGCCGCAAATGTCCAGCGCGCGGCAATGAAAATTCCAACCAGAGCCCCGGCCAACATGCCTTTCGCCATCTCCAACTCGCCAAGCCCCATTTCTTCCGCGGTCGCAATCACGACCCCCGGCAAAGCGGCGCACGCACCCGCCGTCGGGGCAGCCACAATTGTCCCCATCGAACTTTTCACCTCCATCAGCGCGGTAATGTAAAGAACGGCACGGTTGAGCACTCCACAGTCGATCAACCGCCCGGCCTTCATCAAATCGTGAAATCGACCGCTCTGATGACCAAGGATGCGGTCGTCGTAGTTCGTGCCGGCGATCCCATGGCTGATTGACCGACGCAGGATGCGAACCAGCGACAGCATCCGGTTGATCACCTCCGTCTCTGTTACCATGCCGCGGTTCATTTCGTATTCAACAGCGAGTTTCCAGGCCGGAGTGTTGCGTCCTGCGTCGTAACGCAGCATCTCCGCGCAGGTTGAAAAAGGCACAGACGCGCCCTTGTGGGACACAATTGGCACCACCGGCCCCATGCGTTTTACTGCCTGAATTTTGAACGCGCCGTCGAACCGGGCGAGAATCTCGTTGCTGACGAACTCACCAGCTTTGACCTCGACCATGTGATGTCCGGCGACCTCGTGTGCGAGTACTTCGTTGGCATCCACGAGCGTGGTGAGTCGGTCCGCCAGTTCACGTCCGTTGCCATGCACCCAGAGCAGCGTTTCATAGCAATCGCCCAGCATGGACACGTCGAATTCGTCCACATTCAGGACCTTGATCATACCTCCGCCGAGAGCTATTGCGCGGAGAAAATGAACCTCGCGTCCGTTGCGTAATGTCAACCGATACGTATTTGGATGCGGATCGCCAGTATCAACAATTTCAATTCGAACGGACACGCCCGAGTCCCGCAGGATCTGCATCGCATTGGGAAGTCGCTCGTCGTCGGCTTCCCACCCCATCAACCCACCGGCCAGCCCCATGTCTGATCCCTGTGTATCGTGCGTGGTCGCCAGCGAACCGTTCCGGTCAAACTCGACAAGGACATCGTCAAATTCGCCGCCCATCAGATCACGCGCCAGCCGCCCGATTCTCAGCGCCGAGGCGCAATGCGAACTTGACGGACCACGCATCACAGGGCCGATAACATCATTGAATATGCTTACAAACATTTCATGCCACTGCGGATGTCGCTCGGTTTGCCACGATCAAACTGGCCAACCGGCGCCACCCACAAGTTTCTGGTCTTATTCGGTTCAGTTTACCTTCGCCACCGCAATTGTCTTGGTGAATTTTCACCATGAAAATGCGAAAGTCAGCACAATTCGGCGGTGATTATCCACACCTGGAGCCCCGCAATAGCTCGGAGCCGAGGGAGCAAATCACCAAACGCAACAGCATTGCAAAACACGAGCAATTGTATAGTCTGACGAAATCGCTCTTGATCGTATGCCCATGAGCACAGTCGGCGCAAAAATACAGACAAACAGCGTGTCCGTGCCAGTGGATGTGCTGGCCGAGTTGTTTGACCACGCTCCCGATCTTGCCTTCTTTGTGAAGGACGACGCAGGACGGTACGTCGCGGTGAACGAATCGCTCGTCAAACGGCACGGTTACCGCCACAAATCAGATGTGCTGGGCCGTCGTCCATGCGACATCTGCCCGGGCGATTTCGGTCGCCTTCCAACCGAGCAGGATGCCCAGGTCTTGCGCACCGGAAAGCCGTTGATTGATCATCTCGAACAGCAATGGTACTTACCCCGAAGACCGGTCTGGTGCCTGACCACCAAACTCCCGCTCCGCGATCCGACGGGTAAGATCATCGGTTTGATCGGTATCTCGCGCGATGTGCGGGCACCTGTTGACCCGCGCCACATCCCCGCACAACTGGCTCTGGCACTGGAAAGTTTCGAGTCAAACCTCGCCGAGCCGGTCACACCTGCGATCCTCGCACAACGGGCCGGACTTACGCTGTCGAAATTCTCGCGACTCATTCGGCGGTTTTTTGATCTGACTCCGAATCAGTTTATAGCCTGGACAAGGCTGGTTGCTGCCGCGCGACTTTTACGCGAAACCGACATGGGAGTTTGCGAAATAGCCCACCAATGTGGATTTTACGACCACAGCGCCTTCACGCGCGCCTTTCACTCGGCAATGGGAACCACACCCACCGAGTATCGAAACGCAGTCCGCAAAACTCCCGGCAAATGAGCCCTCGAAATCTACGCCCAAAAGAAGCAGAGCGAGGTTCGGGGTCCATCGCCGGCCGACTAGTCTGTTTTGCGCTGGCCCGAACCTGACTGATTATGGTTAGAAATCGATCATGTTTGCGAAGATTTTCAGGCTGCCGGTTTGCTCAATTTGTCAGTAGAACAATTTAGAGTTGCCTGGATGCCGGCTGACGGCTACCTGGAGTTACGGAAAAGATACAGGAAATACTTGATCGGACATGGACACGCCTCCGCCACTTGGATAGAGTGACATCAACTACCACCCGGGCCAACGCTCAAACTCGCGGTTCGGAGTATGGGCGCGGCAGGAGGAAAGCCCAGCCCGAGCCGGCCCGGCCCGATGGCCCGCCAAGCCGGCGGGTTGAAAGAGAATTGGTTGAAACAGGATTAGCCTATGAAGATGCGACTGACGCGAACAAAGTGCGGATCTGGGTGTTGCGCTTCCAGCGCACAGACAGTCCCCCTCGACGTGCCTCTGCCAATTCCGATGGCAGGTCGATGGCCGGGTTGCCGGCTCTGGTGGGCAGCGCAGGGTTTGGGATTCACGTTAATCGAGCTGCTGGTCGTCATTGCGATCATCGCGATTCTGGCCGGAATGCTCCTTCCGGCCTTGGGCCGGGCCAAACTCAAGGCCACGCAGGCCGCCTGTTTCGGCAACCAGAAGCAATTGACCTACGCATTCCTGATGTACGCGGACGACAACAACGATCAGATATTGCGGTCCATGAAAGCCGACGGCGTGACCTGGGAATACATCGGAGGCGGCTATTGGAAAGGACCGATTCCCGGACCGGACCTGCCGGACAACATCTCGACCGGCGAGGCCCAACGGCGCGTCGAGGAAGGGCTCAGGCAGTCGCCATTTTACAAGTATGCTTCTGCACCGGCGACGTACCATTGCCCGGGCGATCTGCGGACCAAGCGATTGCAGGTGGGCAAGGGCTGGGCTTACGACAGCTACTCGAAGGCCGATCCCATGTATGGTATGGGCTGGGGAGGTATCCAGCCTTATACCAAAGCCAGCCAGGTCTCCCAGCCCAGCGAGTCAATGGTGTTCATCGAGGAAGCTGACACGCGGGATTACAACATGGGCACGTGGGTGATCGATGTTTCGCCCCCCGGATGGGTGGACCCGTTTGCAATCTTTCATGGCGGGGTGACCACGTTCGCCTTTGCCGATGGTCACTGCGAGTCGCACAAGTGGGTCGAGCCGTCCACGATCAAAGCGGCCACGGCCGCCGCGAGGGGCGATTTCTCTCAAGGGTTTTCCTGGCCCGGTGGCAACCGGCAGAACAGGGACTTTGTCTGGGTTTACGAACGGTATCGCCATGCCGGATGGAAACCGCTCTAATCGTTCCACGCACCGTGCGGGAGGTTCATACAGCCCGCCAGAGGGCCCGTTTCATGGCGAAGTGCCGGCAGCACGCTGCCCTTAGTTCGGCCTGCACCAGCCCGATCCGGGCGCGGCAGATCGCCAACCTTCGCCTGCGCACCGAGACGTCCGTGGCCGGGATCGAGCTGTTCACGGATTGTTGCGATCCGAGCCCTGAGCACAAGCGGCCAGCCTTGAGCAACTATATGCAGGAGAAGAAAGGTTGTCCATCGCGCGGTTCTTGACCGCCAAAGCATTTTCAATATGAGCATGTTCGACACATTCGGCAAGAGCGGCAGCACCGCCGGGCGCAAGGAGAATACACTCAAGAAGCTGGCCCGGATGAACGCGGCACTGCGGCACAAGGAACCAGACCGCGTGCCGATCAGCGATTTTTTCTGGGGCGGTTTCATCGAGCGCTGGCGCCGGGAACTCAGTCTGCCTGCAGACGCCAACCCCTATTACCACTACGATCTCGATTGGATCGTCACTGTGCCGAACATGGACCCTTGGATTCGCCCGTTCGAGACCCTTAAGGAGAATGCCGAGGAAGTGGTGGTGAAGACGGGATTCGGGGCCATTGTCCACAAACATTTCAAGTACCCCATGCCGGAAATGCACGCTTGGGAGACCGACACCTTCGAAAAACTGGAGACAGCCGTGTTTGACGACCCGCGCGATCCGCGGCGATTCTTTTCAGCCGGCGACAATCAGATCGCCGGGGTGGGGGACGGTTTCCAGCGCAATTCGCCGCCGTGGATTGAGACGGTGAAATCGTTGCGACCGGATTTCCCCGTTTACGGCAGCATCATCGAGGTAAGCGAATGCCTGACCCGACTCATCGGCCAGCAGAACGCCATGCTGTGGATGGCTCAATTTCCTGAACGCATGGGGGCCGTCATCAACCGCATTGGCGCCTACTACCTCGAAATGGCAAAGGCCGAAATGGAAGCCGGGGATGGCCTGCTGGACGGCTTCGTGATCTGGGGTGATGTGGCTTACAAGAAATGCACTTTCATGTCTCCGCGCTACTGGCGGCAGTATTTCAAGCCCTGGGTGGCACAAATCACCGCCGAGGCTCATGCCCATGGTCTGCCCGTGATCTACCACGGTTGCGGCAATGTAAAAGCCATCTTGCCCGATTACATCGAGATCGGCATTGACGCCTACAATCCACTTGAGGTGAAGGCTGGCATGGACGTAGTGGAACTGCGCCGGCAATACGGTCACCAGATCGGGTTCTGTGGCAACAGTGACATACAGGTCTGGGAAACCGGCGACCGCGACGCAATCCGGCGCGAAGTCTTGCGCAAGCTCAACGCGGCCAAGGGCGGCGGGATGATTTTCCAGTCGGATCACTCGGTCAGCAGCCAGGTGTCGGGCCAGACCTACGATTACATCGTAAAACTGGTGCGGGAATACGGCAGGTATCCGTTGCAACTGGCCGATTTGGACGAACCGCTGTGAGCCGGGCCGGCAAGGGAATCAAATACTATGAAACGCTACGGAATAGTGACCGGCCTCCGCGCCGAGAAGGTCCATGAATACAAACAGCGCCACGCCGCCGTGTGGCTCGACGTGCTGAAAATGATCAAGCAGTGCCACATCCAGAACTACTCGATCTACTTGCGGCAGCTTGACGACGGGCAGTATTACCTGCAAATTTGGGGTCAGCCCTTGATATTTAACATTCTCCCACTTCGCGCTGATTTTTCATACCTTTCCAGTTTGCTGCTCAGTCGTTCCACCCCTCCTCAACTCCGCATCCTCCGTCATGCGTTGACGCAGGCGCTGGGTTTGATGCGAAACCGCCGCCCCATCTGTATCATCGGCAAACAACCGTCGCCGCTCGATACCGCGGATGGTGACGTGGTAGATTGCACCTTTGAACACCACGCGGAGTTTTCTTGCCACAACAGCGCACAGACTAACCGTTCCCGACTGCAGAATCAACAAGATTGTCAAATATCAAGGGCTGACCCCAAAAGTACCCGGCGCGGCGCCACGCGGCCAGAAGAACCAAACCGAGACAGGCGATCGCCCTTCAGATCAGGTGGCCGGGCGCGGCCCAGCCCTGAAAGGTCGATCAAATCGTCTCGCAGTGGAGACGCTGCCGGCGCGGTTCGCGTCTATCGGCTACCGTGCCGACCATTCACACTCGAGCCGCATTGGAGCAGCAAATGCCGGTTATTTGGCCGCGCCGATTGGCATTGTTTGCATGTTTATTGCAACCTTTGTGCACATCATGGTGTTCTACAGACAGAGTTCTACAGACAGAGTTATGCAGCCGATTCGAATCGCAGGGATTGTGCCTGCGGCCATGGCCGCAAGCGTAATTGCAACGGCTCCAAAGCTCTCATCGGCCGAGGGTGCTTTGCCTGACGACCGGAGATTTGCACTTGGCGTTGAATACATGGTGCCGGGTCTGGCATCAACATACGCGAAGGCAGGTGTTCAGTGGACAAAACCGATGGCTACAGGGTTCGGCTGGGGCGATGTGGAACCGAATCCGCCAGTTAATGGCCGGCACCAGTACAGTTGGCGCAACACTGACCGCCTTATCCTCGAGTACCAAAAAGCTGGTTTTCAGCATTTTCACATTTACACCAGAGCAATGTCCCCGTGGGCGGGAACTGCGCCTTCCTCGGAATTGTCTTCGCGCGGGACATACCCGCCCAAACCGGAGTACATCCCGTACTATGCAGATTACATTCGAAACCTTGTTGAGCGCTACGACAAGGATGGCATCAAGGACGCGCCGGGATTGCTGTATCCGGTGCTCTACTATGAGATCGAAGCCGAATGGGGGACGGGTTTTTGGCGGGGAACCGCCGACGAGTATCTCGATCTCTTACGCGTCGCACGTCAGGCTGCCAAGGCTGCCAATCCAAATGCTCAGATCATATTGATAGGTTTCTTTATCGCGGGTTTGTTCGAGGAAAACCCGAATGCAGAAATCGAGAATGTCCTGCGTGCACGCCATCCGCCGAATATTCAGGCCAACACCCGCCGTCTTTTGGCCGAGGCCGACCATCTTCTCAGCCATCCCGAGTTGTTCGACGTGGTCGAGTTCCATTCCTTGAGTGATTGGTCTGAGATCACCGGAATGACGCGGTTCTTGCGCTCGACAATGCGCGCGCATGGGTACGAAAAACCAATCTGGGTCGGCGATGTAAACTATACTGCGTCTCCGATGTTGTTTTGGGGTATTCCACTGCCACCTTACACGGCGGATCAAAAGCCGGCGATTGTGGAAACAGTTTCCATTCTGGCAAACCCGCAACATCAGCGTTACGCGGAGGTGGAAAAATGGTTTCGCGCCGAGCAAGCCGCCTGTTTGGTCAAGAAAACTGTTCTGGCCATGAGCGCGGGTTGCGCCGGCATCAATCTTGGCAATCTTGAAGACTGGGATATTTTCAATTTTGTTCCCACCATTGTCGGCACGGCAGCCTCGCAGGGACTGATTGACCGGAAAGGGTTCAAACCCGGTGCGCCACTTGCACTGGCTGACAGGATTCCGGGCGACCCGCGGCCAGCATATCACGCACTTGCCTTGTTGGCGCGCAAGCTGTCGAATTTCAAGGAAGTAAAGCAGCTCGCGCTCGGTCAAGGTGTGCATGCATACAATTTCAAGTTGCGCGACGGTGAGATTACAGTGCTGTGGTATAATGACGGCAAACGATACTTGCCGGGCGAAACACCGCCATCGTGTAAGGTAACCCTTTCAGTGCCGCAGCAAACCTATCGACTCGCGGCAACTCCGACCGAGCGGGGAATCCCCCTGCCGCCGATCAAGAAGCTCACACCGGTAAACGGCAAACTGACGCTCGACCTCGGCGTTACACCAGTTTTCATTGAACCGACCAAGTGATGTTCGCAAAAGTTCCTGCACATCCCGCGCGTAGTAGGAATCCATCCACTCGCTGTACAACTCAGCGCGGCGCAGCCGCAACCAAATGATCGCGGCGAGATAAATGCGTTCCTTCCAGGCTTGGAACTCTATCGCGCCGCGCTGAACCTGGCGACTTCGTCGCCTTGCGGGGAGATGCGAGGGCATCAGTGGCCGAGCAGTTCGAAGGCAAAAGTCTCGAACCACGAGCTGATCTGCGATTTCCGAGCAGATTATCCAATATTATACTCCAAAGCCCGAACTGTTGTGACAGCACTGCTCGCTGCCAGAGAAGCGGATACTGACAAATTGATCAAACTCGCACTCTGAGAATCTTCGCAAATAGGACCGATTTTTCAATATAACCATCCAAGGTTGAAGAGCCGGTGGCCAGAATCTTCAAGCCCGGCAACCTGTCCGCTCCGATTTCTTCGCTTTGCTCTTGTTCGGCGAGCGTTCCGTGTGCATTCATCAGGCTCTCCGAACGTTTGCGGCTTCGAGCGACCGGGCGTAAGCGGCCTCTGCGAGGCGGTCAGTTATGGCTTGTCATCGCACTCGGTCATTATTGGCGTTGGCGGCTGCTTCGGGCTGGACGGAGCTCTTCAACAAGTACACCGGAAATGCCACGGCTTCTCTGAGAATAGAGTAGAGGTCTCGAATCTCGAAATATAGCGGGGCTTCGGCGCTGACTTGTTTGAACCCCACCCGCCTCAGAGCGAATCTCGTTCGCAGCAGGTGAAAGTACTGCGACACTGCAAGGACCGATTGGTAACCTTTCGAATCGCAGTATCGTTTTAGGAACTGTGCAGTGGCCAGCGTGTTCACGCCTCTGGAATCCACAATGATCTGCCCGGACGAGACGCCATGTGAAACCAGACAGTGTTTCATCACCTCGGCTTCGTCATAACCTTCTTTTCCAACGCCGCCTGACACGACAATTGTGCGGCAGTGTCCCCTGGCATAGACGTCGCGAGCCTTGTCCAACCTTGCCTTCAACCTGTTCGAGGGTGTCCCATCCGCACGAACTGCATTTCCAAGGACCACACAGACATCGGAAGGTTGTCCTCGGCTCAGCAAACCCCAACCGACAATCGCGCCAAGATACAGAAACATGAAAATCGCCCCGGCGCGGAGTATCTGTTTGATCACCCGTTTCATATGTCTTCAGCGCGGCGGAGTCGCAACCGAATCGTTCACGTCAGGCAAGAGTGTTCGTTGCATGTTTGTGTTTTCCTGTTTCGACTTGAACGGCCACTGCAGGCCAGACACACTCAAGTCACGTCAAAGAGCAAGTGCATGTCAATAAAGCCCTGAGAACCTGAGGCAAACAAAATGTCTGTTAAGCACAGTTCAGATGTCCCGGCCACGCCGGTCAAGGCGGGCAAGTTCACCAGCATGCAGGTGCTGCTGCAAGGTCCCAATTTTACCATGCGGCGTTTTGTCATGGGGCCGGGCGGCGGGATGCCGGAGCATACCAACACGGTTGAGCATGAGCAGTACGTTCTGCGAGGGCGCGCCCGCATTAGCATCGGCGGCGAGGAATTCGAGGTCAGGGCCGGCGACGTTGTGTTCATCCATGAAGGCGTCCCGCACTGGTATCAGAATGTGAGCGACGAGGATTTCGAGTTCCTGTGCATCGTGCCGAACAAGGAGGACGTGGTCAAACTGATCGGGAAAAGCTGCTGACACGGAATTCGCCATCATCGTTCTCGACTCTGGGCCGGGCTTACTGGCGCCGTCGAAAGTCAGGGCGTGGCGGGTCTGGGCTATCGTCGCCTTGTTGAAGCCGGGACGGGCAAGTAACTGCCCGGCTCGCTTGCACGTGTCCACCGTGACACTCAGCGCCGCACAGCCGCAAAAGAATTGAGATTGCCGTGCCTGATAGGTTTTGCCCGAAGAAATAGGCTGATTGCGATGATGCTGGCTCTTACGCAAAGCAGCAAGATCGTTCTCGCTGAACCTTGGCACGACCAGTCGCTCGACATGGGCTCGGCCACCTTCCCAACACCGATGGTGCCGTGGCCGCGGCCATCCACGGTTTGGGACGTGTGTACGCCCTGGGAAAATTCAGCAAACCGAACACCATTGGCACAACGACGCTGATGTCAGCCAGCACGCAAACCGAGCAAAAACAGCCGAACCTTAATTCCGGTTAAACTTAAGCGCTGGTAGAGATGCGATTGGGGTCCATGCCCGAACAGCTCCCAGAAATGAAGTCTCAAATGATCCGCTAATCTTCGATTTCCGCACAGACTACTGAATATTGGACTCCAAAAGCGGCAGCGTTGTGGCCGCACCGCTCGCTGCCAGAGAACCAGGCACTGACAAATTGAGCATACCCGCAGGCTGAAAATCTTCGCACATATGATCGATTTCTCACTGTAATTATTCAGACTGCGAGTTTGCTCAATTTGCCACCACAGTATTAATATATGGAGAAATCGATCATTTTTGCGAAGATTTTCACACTGCAAGTTTGGTCAGTTTCTCGGTATCTGCTTCTCTGGCAGCGAGTAGTGCGGTCACCACAGTGCGCCCTTTGGAGTACAATGTTGCAGAATCTGCCCAGACTTTCTGCACGGTTTCAT
>Ga0078972_1004849_pt1 | contig 24783 bp, 40 predicted proteins | sample YelNatPaOPGAMG01_FD_67568 | JGI IMG/M metagenome (GOLD analysis project Ga0078972, IMG submission 67568) | Hot spring thermophilic microbial communities from Obsidian Pool, Yellowstone National Park, USA - OP-RAMG-01 (SPADES assembly) (version 2) | ecosystem: Environmental > Aquatic > Thermal...
TAGCTTATGCTGTGAGAGCAAAAATCGCAAAAGAAGGAACAAAAGCACAAAGATTTATGCAAAGGGCGCTAAATGAATTAGGATTAACTTACAAAGAACAATTTTCCAGTCAAGGTGCTGTATATCAAGTAGACATTTTAAGTTGGCTTGAAAAACGGATTGAAACTATTGCAAAGAAAAGTGGTTTTGCAAAATGAAAACAAGCATATATACTGAACAAAAAAATGAAATTATAAATATCTTGAATTCCATAAAAGGAATTGGAAAGGTATATGATTGTCCGAAAAATCCTACGGACGAATTTAATTTTAAAAACGCATTTGTAAAGAACGGTGTAATTAACACTTGTTGGATAACAAGACAAATAGGAACTGACGAACCAGAAGATAAACCTTTTTCAAGCAAAGATGAATCGAATGAATTTTTAACGACGCAAAAAGACGACCAATGGTTCATTACATTACTCTATGGTTACAAAGACGATGACAATAATCCAAGTGAATACACGTTCCAAAGTTTAGTTGATGCGATTGAAGATGCTTTTAGATTTCAGCAAAACTTAAGCGGCATCGTGGACGTAAGTTATCCGTTGCAGCGACAAACCTGTGGCATCTTTCAATTTCTGAATGGAACGGTACTATGTCATAAAGCTGAATGGAAATTAATATTAACAAAAAGAATGATTAACAATTAATGGAGGTAAATATGGCATTAGGTAAATCAAGAACATCAATCAATGTCAAAGGTGGTGGTGATTTTTGGATTAGAGAACTCTCACCTACAGCGACAAATACTTATTCGCAACTTGGCTATATTGCAAGCACTGATTTTATTGACGAAGCCTCTATGGTTGGCGAACCAGATGAAGCAGGAAACCTTATTGATTCCAAACGAGGCGCCCGAAAATGTACAGTATCAATCGTTCTGAAACAAACAGGCATAGATGAAATTAATCTTTTGAAAAATGCAGCTAATAAATATTATGAGGGCTATTACAAAGTACCAGTCAAAAACGGTACAATGGTGCAAGAAGTCTCTATTCCCTTGATGAAAATTACGCCGAAAATATCGTTAAAATTTGCGTCAGCTACGGAAAGACAATTACCAGTAGATATAACGATGCTTGCACCGAAAGCGAATTTCACAAGGACAAGAACCGCATTCAATATCACAGAAAATGAGCCATATATAATCGTAGAAAATACTGATGCTAATTTTGACCTAAATAATACTGAAGCTGCAGCAATTGCATCAGCAATTATATAACAATTAAATATTGAGGTGAAAAATGGCACTTGGGAAAAGCCGTCAACGAATTTTTGTTCACGGACTTGGTAATTGTGATGTGATGGAACTTGATCCTAATCCAGCAATTGATTTTTCTGACGTTGGATATTTGCAGGATACAGTAATCGAGCAATCTTCAACAACGGAATCAATTATAGATGAGTCTGGCGCATTAGTGGACGAAAAGGTAAAAAGTTTATCGGTAAATTTTCAAACGAATTTGATGCAAACAGGAATTGACGAAATAAATTTAATTCGAAATAGTACGTATAAGCATTTTGCTATACGATATTACGGTAATGCAGATGCGAATAACAGATTTCAATATTTTGTGATTCCTTGTGCGAAAATAATTCCAAGTTGGCAGAAAAAATTTTCGCCAGAAAAACAATTAATCGCAATGAATGTTAAAGCGATAGATTTATCCGATGAACTTGGTTTCGAATGTCCGTTATTCATGGAGTATGAAGCAAATCAAGAAATTTTCATTGAGCAAATGAAATTATTTATCGCACCTGAACGTGGTTATAATATGTCCACAAATAAAATCCTTGATATGTCAGGTTTTGCGAATCACGGCACGTTAAACTCTTCCGCATTATGGCAGATGGGCACGACACCGGAAAGATTTTTGCGTTTTGATGGAAATGATGATTATTTAAGTTTCGGCGATATATTAGACGACGACGGACAAACAGATTTTTGGTTTGAGCTATGGCTTAGAGTCCAAGCGTCTAATGGTGTCCCGTTGCCAATTGTTACAAAAATCCCCGTATATTATGACGAAAGCCAAAAAGGATTTTCTCTCTTTAGAAAACAGGACAATAAATTAAGATTCTTAATTTCCGTTGACAATCAACATTATGTGTATGTTGATTCATTTGCTTCAATAACGCAAAATATATGGTATCATATTGCTGTCACAGCGGATAGAAATGGTTACGTACAAATATATGTTAATGGTTCGATGTCTTGTATTCCAGTAAATGTTTCAATTATTGGAAGCGTGGCTAATAGTAGTAATTTGAAAATTGCTACTGATGATGATGGTATGGATTATGCTAAAATTGATTTAGGAAATTTTAGATTTCACAGAGGGCAATTACCTACTTCAATAGGTTCCATAATTTTGAGCCATTATAATGCTGAAAAATCGAAATATGGATTGTAAGAAAGGGATTATTTATGACAGAGCAAAAACCAACGGAGGAAGAAAATATTCTTTCAAAAAGTTTTTTCCAAGCGCCGCCTACAGCTCATTACAGAATTAAAGGATGTTATTTTATTCAGGAGCAATGCACTTATGAGGAATTTATTTATTGTATGAACTTGCCTGAACGGTATAACTTAACCAAAATAGAATTGACACCGAATATATTTGATGTCTTACAAAATATTGCTAAGACAGACATAGCGAGGCCGTTAGTAAATAAAGTTTTGAAGTTAGATAATAGCAATATTTTTAAGTGGCTTATAAATAAATTTTATATCAAGAAAAATAAAATAAATATTGACGATATAATTAGTAGCTTACAGCTTTGGGAGGTAGGTAAAGTACTACAGGATTTTTTTTATTTAAATCTTACTATGATGACGAACTCAGTAACTTCGCAAATTATATCGGCGTTGACACAGATGATTGCGTTACAAAAAACCAATTTGACAGCTATCGAATAGAGGAAATAATTTATTATGCGTGTGGTGGTGATTTTGACGCATTATTCCGTAAGGATTCTATTCTGAAAAGACCGTACATACAGGTAGCAAAATGGTTTCTATTGCATAAAAAATCTGAACAACGTACAGAGCAAGAGATTGAAAGAAAAAGACAAGAATTAAAGGACGATATAAATGGGTAGATTATCCGCTGAATTTGGCCTTGACAACACACAAGTAAATGAAGCAATTAAAACTACTGATGCACTTGTGAAAAAACTTGCCGCATCATTTCAGGATTTGGACAAGCAGATTCGAGCGAGCTCTGGTGGTAGATACGGATTATTTGGCGAAACAAAAGATATTGAAAACTCTACATTAGCGATGGGAAGATATGGTAAGGAAACTTCAAAAGCTACGCAATTTTTGAAACAGCAAAGAACTGAACAAAGATTACAGAATTTTCTTTTTCGTGAGCTCACGAATACATTAATGATGTCAGTTTTTATTTTATCGGCATTTTCCGACGAGCAAACTAAAGCGGGAAGAGAAAATAAAAAACTGATGGAATCCATAATGATGACTATTATGGCATTTAACAGTGTTGATTTTGCGATTAAAGGTGTAGCTACAGCACTTGGAATGTCAGTAGGTGGACTTGGTGCAGCGATTGCGGGTATTATTTCATTAGGTGTTGGACTGATAGCATTTTTCAGAAATACAGACGAGGCGGCAACCAAAGCAGCTGAGGAAGGATTAAAAAAATTTTCAGAGAGGTTTGCAGAACTTTCAAAAACGGGGCAAAAATTATCTCTTGAAGCAATTGATAAAAGAATTGCTCAACTGGAAGCGGAAAAAATTGATAAAAGAATTGCTCGGCTTAACGCAGAAAAAATGGGCTATACGAATAGTCTGGACTTATTGCAAAAAAAACAGTTTGATTATTATACAACTACTGCTGACGCAGTGAAAACAATTGACAAAGGAACAACTAAACTACTTAAGGAAAGAGAAGAGAGCATAGACAAAGAATTAGAGATATTAAGGAAACTTAGAGCTGAAGCAGTAGAAAATGCCCGTGTTGAAAAAATTAAAAATGATATTCTTGCGGAAGGTGAAAAATATTTAGACGCAGGCTTAACCACTGTTCAAAGGCTTAAAAATGAACAAAAGAAACTCAATGAAGAAATTGAAACAGGAATAGACAAGGAAACCGGATTAGCTCTAACAGCTGAACAATTACAGCAACACGTTGATAGACAATATCAAATCCAAAAGGAATTAAAATCTCTAATGATGTCTACGGAGGAAAAGCAAAGAATCTATAACGAGGCTGTAAAAAAACATAATGAAGAAGCACAAGCAGAATTAAAGTGGCAAATTGATACAATCAATCAAGAGTTTGAATATTTGCATAACCTTTATGAGCTCGGGGAAATTAGTTACAAAGAAATGATTAATGAAGCTTATGAGCTTGCGAAATTATTGCCAGAAGGAAGTAAGGAACAGATTGCATTATTAATGAAAATACATCAGTTAGAAGAGCAAAATGCACAAAAAATAAAAAGAAATGAACAGGAATATTTAAATTCCATAAAACGGGGATTAATGGAGTTAGACGATGGTTTAACACAATTAGGCATAAAATCAGATTCGTTGGTTTCAAAATTATTAATTGCAGTTCAATATATAATGCAGATTTCACAGATTCTGTCCCAAGAGAGTGAAAAACAAGGTATTGGTGAATATCTAAGTATTTTCGGAAATATTATAGGTTTATTTGGATTATTACCAATAAAATTTGACACGGGCGGCTATACAGGTACGGGTGCGAAATACGAACCAGCCGGTATCGTTCACAAAGGTGAATATGTTTTTGACAAACAAACAGTTGATAAAATTGGTGTTATGTTTTTTCAATCTTTGCATGCAAAATTAAAAGGTTATGATGTTGGTGGAATAGTAACTGCGCCGTCATTGATAGGAAGCAATATACCAATAATTATTAATTTACAAATAAAAGGAACGATGGATGGACAAAGATTCTTAATTGCAAATATGCCAAAATACGTTCGATATATAAATAAAAAAACAGTTTAAGCAAAATGAAATTATATCTAAAAAATTTGTCAACGGACGAATTGATTGATGCTACAAATAAAATAATTGTATCATCGGATTGGATTATTCAGCAAGAGATAGAAAGTGATGTTTTTAAACGTATGCATAGCGATGTAAGCTTTAAGTTATCAAATATGGATAATTATTTTAGCAATTTATTTTTTAATGTTACAGACAGATGGGAGGTAAAATGCGTGTCAGATAAAGGGAGGATTTTATTTCTTGGCGAAATTGATTATGATTCGATTGAATTTTCAATTGACGAGAAAATTTTATCTATAACAGCATTTTCAAAGACAAAATTATTTTGGGAATGGGCAAAAATAAATAAAATAAATATGAACAAAGATTGGCTTTGGTATGCAAGTGACTGTTATTTATTATTAACAACTGTTTTAGAGCGTAATTTGCTGAAAGAATATAATCCGAATGTTGATAGTCTATTATATACAGGTATACAGATTGACGATAATTACTTAATGGCGAGAATACGTAGAACATGGGAACCTTGCTCTGCTTATACAACTATACAACCTGCTCCACCGACGGGCTGTTATAGAACGTTAAATCCAGATACAACGATAGAGGAGCTTCTTAATGATTTTGCGAAAAATTTCAATATGGAAATTTATATCGACCCTGAAACGTCCTTGTTGATAATTAGCAATCGATTGAAGCCAAATAATAACAATGTCAAAGAAATAAGCGACATAATTAAAGGAAACATAATTATAAATGCAAATAACACTAAATTATACGATGCGATTAAATGTGAATATGAGATACAACCGCCCCCGACGCCTAAAGCTGCTTATTATAATACCGTAAAGGTTGTTGGTGTCATATCGTACATTCCAGCGACATATCAAGGCGAAGTCTATATAGGATGTACAGTTACATTTAGCAACGACAAAGAAAGTCCATTATCTTATGTAATGTTAGCACAAGGTAGTGCTAAAAATCCAATAAACTACAAAAATGCGGCTATAATAGGTGCTAAATTTTGCCCGTATGAAGGTGATTTAGCTGATGATGTAATATGGTACAATATTTATTTAGGCCATAGAAGTCAATATTATTTTAACACTCAGGAAATAGTTTGGCACCTACTCGTTAGATTTAGCGGCAATCTTCCGAATGAATATCAATATGAAAAATATTTAAACATGTCACTTATGTCGGGTTATGTTTTAGTCCCACCATCTTGGTGTTATGACGATTTGACACAAGAATGGCTCGAGCACGACGTCCCAAATAGTGTTACAGCTATGGATGTATATTACAGTTATAATAATAACAGATGGGAGATATCAGCGACTGGTGATGGTTTTAGCAAAGTTTTTGAATTAACTTCAAATCTAAGATTTGGTACGTTTGACACAGCTCAGAAGAGTTTTCAAGATTTTAGTCCAGACCCAAAATTTGCCGTCCAGTTTTACGAAACTGAAAGAAACAAAATAGCAATAGCTTCAAGATTTTCCGATTTAGTTATTAATACACCAGTTTTAAAATGCAAATTAATGGATACAGATATCCAGATAAATGATGTTTTACATTTTGAGCGATTAAATTTGCCAATCAATAAAAGATTTCTTGTCAGAAGTGCATCAATTGATTGTTTTGCAAAATCTACCGAAATTAAAGCGGTGGGGATATAAAAAATGAGTGAAAGAAATCCTACAATCGAAAATTTATTTGGCGTTGGAACGCCGAGATTGATTATAAAAAAAGGCCAGCAATCAGGTTATATAAGTTCTAACACTGAAGATAATGGTACATATTTAACTGTTACGACATTATTTCCACACGGACTTATTCCAGGCCAAAAAATTCGGTTCGATGTTGAAAGTGAGTCAGGTCAATTAACAGGTGATGTCTATATATTAAGCACGCCAACGGATAAAACATTTAGAGTCCATATTCCTAATGCGGACGCTGATACAGGCGGCCATTTTGAGAGTTTAAACTATCTCTATGAAAGTAGCACACAAACAGCATATTCAGAGAATCAAGTATGGGAATACAATAATCCTGATTTTACGGCTGTAAAAGTAAATCAGAGGATTGTATCTTATGTTGGTACTGATAGCAATAAACTTGAAACACACGCAAAAATATTATCTGTAACTCCTGGTACAGTAGGTATTATAACAATTGATAACTGGACTAATGGTATCCCTACTGATGGTAATCGATTTTTTTGTGACGGCTGGATAGCAGATTTACCCCGCTGCCAAAATATGATTGAAACGTATGAACCAGATATATTAGTCCATGAATTATATAACGGAGATTACGGGATTAGTTATGAGACAGAGATACGAGGTTTTAAATATACTTGCATTCTTGATTATTCACAATATGCAAGTGGAGATTTGATTTATTCTTTACGTCGTCAATTGGCGCAAAAAACAAAAGATACATTAATATTAATTCCAAGACGTGACAAATATGGTAGACAATTTGAAGTGTTTTTCATTGACAAAATAGAAATACAACGTTATGGTAAGAGCTATGGTTATAAAAAATTTTCCTTAGCATTTCAATCGAAAATGAATGTAAGTGCGATAGTTAATGAATATTCGAGCACAAGATATGATGGCGGAATTTAAAGTTAAATTAATTTTGAAAGGAGAGCAATTATGAGTGTATCAAAAACACCAAGCGGGATGTTTAATGTCTACGACGAGGGCGATGAGCCCCCTCGAGGGAGTAAAACCTTATTAAGTGATGGGTTGAATAACAACGCAATTGCCGCAGATAGATTATTTACGGAACATAATACAGCGGACGGCACGCATAAGTCAAATATAATTGATGGCGTACATTTGAAATCTACCTGTGTTGACGGCTTAACGATTGAAAAAGATTCGTCCACGCAAAAATTAAGGGTTAAAGATGGAGGTATTACAGCGGCTAAACTTGCGGCGAATGCGGTTGAAACTGCTAAGATTAAAGACCTAAACGTAACAGCGGCTAAACTTGCAGCGAATGCGGTTGAAACGGATAAAATAAAAGACCTAAGTGTAACAAGCGCTAAAATAGCTAATGGTGCAATAACCGCAGGTAAAATACTTGGTAGTGGGACAGGTAAAGCGATTGATAATTATTCCATTGGGCTAAATAATAATAATGAGCTTGAAATTAAAGATGGAGGAGTTACATCAACAAAATTAGGCTATAAAGAATATATCGCTCTATTATATCAAACGGGGAATAACAACCCAACAGCTTATGTGTTGACAAATACACTTGGTGGTACTGTAACCTGGGTAAGATTAGCATCGGGATTATATAAAGGAGTTTTGAGCGGGGCTTTTACCGCTAATAAAACTTGTGTAATTGCAACTTTGCCGTATAATAGTGATTCACCGGGGACAATTCAGGCAAGTAGGTACGATAGTGATTCAATATATGTAGTTACTCGGAGGGAGGATTGGCTATCATATGATAGTATGTTAATTTACGCATCAATTATGATTAGAGTTTATCCATAATGAGATTGATTAGAGATTATACGACCGCACACGGAATTGTGCAGAGAACGCCTGAGCCGCCTGATTCTGGGGCACAAATTATTGTCTTGTTTGATAATCTGGATAATTACGTGCAAATTCCGGAAGTGCCTTTTTTACTTGCAGTTTATCCTGCAAGAGAAGAAGCAACACCTAATATTAACAATGCAGAAATAATGAGATGTGTATCAATCCAAGATACAGGCGTTGGCACTTATCTATTAACAGTAGATAGAGTATATGAGGGCACATTGAATCGAAGTATACAAATAAACGACCAAATACTTTGCGAAGTTTCTTACAATGATTTAGTTGAGTACGACAATGCGATTATGCCCGTATCAAGAGCATTACGGTTAGAAACTGCCAGAAAAATTGATGGAGTATTATTTGATGGCACACAAGATATAACAATTTACAACCAAATTGTAAGAACGTTATCAGATTTGGAAAATTTAATTGGATTATTGCATAATGATGGCAACGGAAATCTTAGCTGGAGTACGATAAAAACAGAGGACGTGGAGGATAAAAATATTACATTTGCAAAAATTCAAGACATAGAAACTAATAGATTATTGGGTAGAAGTTCGAGCGGTGTTGGTATAATAGAGGAACTCACAGCATCAGCTATTAAATCAATGCTTGGTTATTACACAAGTGGTGATAATCCTACTTTCGGGACTGTAATTGTAAGTAATTTGATAGGTGACGGTTTAACATTACCACACGTTGTAAAAAAAGTAGCCAGCTCAAACGTCCGGAATTCCCACGATGCGGAAGTTTACGTGCTTTCGACAAATTATGTTAAAGTGAAAACAATTACTTTTGTGAATGGTTTAGTGGGGCAGGCAAGATTTCTGTTTGATTTACGGACAGAATACGGCGCAGGGGACACAGCTTATGGCGTGTTAACGAGGAATAATACATCGAGTACTTATGACCCGGAGAAAAAAATAGGTAATGAACAAACGACTACTTCCAGCACTTACCAAACAAAAAGTCAAGATATAACACAGACGTTTAATCCTGGCGATACCGTAGAATTGTGGTTAAAAAACATTTATCAAGCAACAACAACTTATGCAAGAAATTTTCGAATTGCTTATGACAATAGTACCGACGCGACCGTAACAACAAGTAATTCATAATATTTTTAGGAGCAAAAAAATGAAAGCTCTTATAATATTTTTGGGAGATTCTTTAAGGGAAAAAAATGGTAAACCATCATCAGCAAGAATTTTCAATGCATTTGCTCTTTTAAATTTTGTACCAATTTTATCTTTTGGCTTTATTCTGGTGCTGAAATACTATCCTTCACTTATCATTGAGTATGCTTTTATAATAGCGGGTTTAATTGCAAGCTTACTGGGCATTCAAACCTGGAAAAAGAATATAGAAAATAAAGAAACTACAAATAACAATAATTCGGGGTAACAATGAAAATTTGTACCGATTATCGTTTACCACCTGAGCAGTATTTCAAACAAGCGCAAGAAAAAAAGCAAATAGTTTTGCATCATACTGTTGGTGGTTCCGCTATTTCAACCTTTAAGTGGTGGCTTCAAGACCCACAGAGAATCGGCTGCGCTTATATAATAGAACGTGATGGAACTATCTATGAAATTTTTGACCCAATTTATTGGGCGCATCATTTAGGGCTGAGAATAATAGAAAATATTACTTGTAACAGACAAAGCATCGGAATAGAATTAGCAAGTGAAGGTGCGCTGGTTAAAAAAGACGATGGATTATTATATGCTTATGACGGCAAAAAATTACAGCACGATAAATACGTTGACTTAGGTTATATATGGCGTGGTTACAGATATTTTGATGCTTATGAGGATAAACAGATAGATTCTATTATTTGGCTTGTAAATTATCTATGTGAAAGATTTGGTATACCGAAAAGGACTATTCCTGGCGATAAATCACGTTATGATATTTCATTGATTAATTTTTCTGGTGTTATTTCCCATTGTAATTTGCGCAATGATAAAACAGACGTCCATCCTATGTTTCCTTATAATTTACTTTTCAACAATAGCAATGAGGCATAACTATGAAGAAAATAATTTTATTTTTGATAATGTCTATAATTTTTTTTTCTTGCTCAAGAGTAAAAGAAGTAACAAAAGAAATGGAATACGAATATACACCGGACGTTATTATTGATTCAGCGAGCGAAACCCGATATCTTTACGTAACCCCTGATTGTGAAGAGCAAGTCAAATCAGCTATTGATTCAATTGCTAATTTATATCAAGTAGGCCAAACTCAAGCAGGCGATAAATGGAAAATTGAATATTATGCAAGATTAAAAGCAAATAAAGAATTGATAAAAGCAAAAGACTCCATAAAATTACTATGCTATGAATTGAAAATGCGGCTTCAAGCTGAACCAAAAAAAGATACGCTGAAAGTAAATGTAAAAGTCAAAGAAATAAAAGAATTAACGTTTTTCGAAAACATACAATTAAAAACTTGGTGGGGATTATTAGGATTATGTATCATAACATCAGTAGGAATCTGGCTCATAATCAAAAAACGTGCTTAGTTAAAGGAATAAAATAATAATATTTTTATCAAGTCGATTTTTTGCCAATTAAGTACATTTTTAAAACCTTTTGCGTCTATAACAATTCTGAAACAGAAATTTAAATTTAATTTCTGTCTCAGAATATATTCATTTCTTATCCAATTGTCCATTTGAAATCATTAATTTAATTTTTAGTTCTGTAATTAAGGGGATTTTTTTATTACGTCTATATTCCATTTCTTGGATTCGCTGATAATGTTTGAGTCCTAATCTTTTCGCAAATTGTGATTGAGTTTCTCCGAGCGAAAGTCTAATTTTTCTAAGCTGATAACCAGTCATTCCCCTAATCCTTTCATTTTTATAATTCCTTTTATTTTTTTATAATAATGATAACCGTACTTGATTTTATCAAGTACGGTTATATGTTATTATAATACCACCCGTGTACTAACATAACTCTCCGTTAATGGATTGCCTTCCCATAAGTAACCGTCAACAAATTCTTTAATTCCAATCTTTTTTAATCGTTCAATATTTATTTTTTCGCCTGAATCTGGGTCTTGAAGCGAAGATTTTGGCGAAATCAGATACAAAACGTACTCATTAGCAAATCCTCTTAAATTATCTCGATACAATTTCCAACCTTGAGATATAAGGATAGTGAGAAAATCAATTAATGATTCTCTTACCTTTTTGTCGTGAGCAGGATTAACTCCCTCTCCACGCAATTTTACATCGCTCATTCTCATCTCATCCCATATTTCATCTGGTATATCATTTATATTAATGTCATCTATAAGGACTTCTGGTTTTTCGTACCTAATCCATTGAGCGATGGGCGTATTGCCAATAAATAATACATTTCCTTCCCAACAGCTATCCGCATTATAATTATTCTCTAACCGTCCATCCTTTATTTCCCAATTTATTTGACAACCACAATCATACTCATTGTATGATATGTAGTAGTCGCCGTTTTCTAAGGCGGTAATTATTTCATTTTTATTTAGTTTCATTTTTTTGCTCCTTTCAATTTTTTTTGGATTGATTTGTTTGGTTTATTGTTTTCATAATTTTGTTCTTTTCATTTTTAAAAAAAATTAGCCGCACCCAGTAAATCCAGGTACAGTTTCCCACATTCCGACCGGCTAAGCATCACGAAATGTTTTGCTTACCCCGGTTGCGGTTTTAAAATTTTTAAAATATTTTCTGTTAATCTTCATACATACGTCCAATTACATGTCCAACCTTACCGCCAAAATTTGCTACCCAAATGGCGATAAGTTCCTCTAATTCTTTCATTTCCATTTTTTCAAACTCTAAAGGAATGTCATATACGACGAAATCCTCCATATCGCCATTTCCTTTCCATATTGACCTCGTTATTGGATTCCGCCAAAGGGGATTCTCTCCTGCATAATGATAGAATACATCACTTCGCATATTTTCTATCACTTTTTGTGCTGCTGTTGCAGCATCAGGAATTTCTTCCGTGTACTGCCTATCAGGTAGTACACTTCGAAACAAATTTCGTATATCCATGTCCTTGCGGAGCAAAGAATACGATATTTGATTATTCTTATTCATTTTTTTCTCCTTATTTGTTTTTGATTTTTTGATTTATTTAACTTTTGGCCAGTTTGGTCATTCGAAATATACTTATACACCCGGCGGTCAGCTCCGATATAATAATTATACCAGACTCCATTTTCTTTCCATCGGGCAAATCGGACAAGCCAACCTTTGAACTCGCCGGCTTCCCACACACCAACAGGGTAAGCATTATGAAATGTCTTACTTACCCCAGCAGCATTCTCGTAATGCTTGAAATATTTTTTTTCAATTTTCATAGGTATTCCCTTTTCAAGAATTCTCCCAGTGCCATTTTTCGGTACGGTATCCTTCTGGAGCCGTCTTTGAGCGGTTTGCAAGGATATTACCTTCCATATCCTCGATTGTTATATAATATCGTTCATTAATTCGTTTTGTGGCTATTATTTTTACACCGTTGAGATTCTTTGCCTCAACAATGTATGAACGGAAGTCCTTTGTCCTACAATCATATGCATTTATTTTATATTTCATCTTTTTCTCCTTTTATTTTTAAAAAAAAATAGCCGCACCCGGACTTACCGGATACGGCTAATTTTCAGAACGTCTCCCAGGGCTGCCATCTCTTAGTATGGCAACCCTTTGGAGTAACTTTTGACCGGATTGCAAGAACATTATTCTCGCAATCCTCTATTTTTATATAAGATAGCGAGTCGGATATTTTCCGACTTGCTATCCTCTTTGCACCGTTGAGGCTCTTTGCCTCTACGGTACGAAAAGAAAAATCCTTCGTTCCATTTTTATATAGATATATATTATATGTCATTTTTTGCTCCTTTCAATTTGTTTTTGGTTTTAGTTATTTAATTAATAACGATGACTCAGGCGGGATTCGAACCCGCCACTCTCAGACCTCCAATAGGTCACAGAGCCCCACACGTACTGTCTTGGTAAGCTCGACAGCACATGCGTTTCACCAGTCACCCTTCCCTGGTATATACAGCTTACCTATATATACCAGGTTCCATGGTTTACCTGGTTACTCTACTCTTTTTTTTCTTTCCAAAGAACAAACTGGTTACAATCCCTGATGCCTAAGTGCATCAGGATTATCAAACAACTTATCAGCGAGGGTTTCTACTAATTCATAACCCTCGCTCATTCCCAAAACGCTTTTTACTGCGTTTTGGGATTCGTTTGTTCTGAGGTCTAAAACCTCAGAAACATCTTTCGAAATATTGATTATCCGGCCGTCTTTCATTATTAAGACAACCAGATAATCATTAACTTCTATTGTATATATGGTCGAGTCTTTCTCGACCATATTTAATAAATCATTTTTAGCGGTCATTGTTTTTTCCTTTCTTTTTTTTATTTTTTTGAGTTTCACTGGGGTTCGATTCCCCAGTGAAACTGTTAACATTTACTCCATATTTTGTAACTTGAACTGGATTCCACTATCTTATAGATATTTTTTCCATTAATGGCGTAACTACTGACTATACCATTATTGTTAATTACATCAGATATCATTACCGGTTTTCTAATAGAATACCTTCCATTTTTTTCTCTTATTATAATTTCGTTTCTCTTTATATCTCTTTCTTTGAATATATCACTTATAGTGTCATATCTTTTCATTTTTATTTCCTTTCTTTTAATTAATTAGTTAATTAGTTAATTAATTAATCTATATATAATATACACTATATATAGTGTATTGTCAAGTTTTAGATAAAATTAGCGTTTTCCTAAGTTATTAAAAATCAATCACTTACAGACAATAAAAAAATTTTTTTGGGCTGTGATTAAAAATTATGTTAACATTTACATCGGCATTATACAAAATATTATAAGCAAGATTATATAATATATTATAACACAGGATTATGTAATATGTTATGAATAATTAATATTACCCGATTATGAATATATTATATTATCAAAGATTTTTTTTGCCTCCTCGTCAAACCTTTCTCTTTCCGCTATCGCAAATTCTTTTAATTTTTTTTGTTTGTAAAGAAAATCCACATAATATTTTGTATTTGCTCTGGACTTTAACTCCTCCACGCTATCAATCCATAGGTCATTATCAATCTCAATACCATATTTTGTGAATGTATTCTTGCAATTAATATCATAAAACATCACTATGTCATAAGACAACGCTTCGTAAAATCTATTTGCTGGATAATTGTAATTATTGTGAGTAACCTTATCCTCAATATAAAAAGTGAAATAAAAATCTTTCAATGAGCAATTTACACTTCCAATCTTTTTTATCGGCCTTAAAAATTGTGTATTTACGCCTATACTTTTATATTTAATTATGTTACGCACGCTTGTTGACAAAAATATATCCTTATCAGTTAGATATTTTTTGAAATAATCAATTCGGCCTTTTCTAAATGTGCCCCAATAAATAGGATTTTCATATTTTTTCTTTGCAAAAAAATTTTTCCTAAAATCAAACATCGTCAAACAATTCACATTCAGCATAATTCTATGCTTATAACTTTTTCTTATTATTTCTCTTTCATAATTTGTAATAAGATAATCAATTGGCCTTTTTAAAAAAATTTTATTCAAGGAATTATTTTCAGACAAATTATAATCATTGAAATATCTTATAATTTTTGCTTCCGGATGCTGTTCAATAAACTTAGCTTTTTGTTCAATATTATCTATCAACCCGAAACTATAAGGTATGAAAATAATATTTATCTTTTTATCTTTGAAATAATTCATTTGCTGAATTGTCCAAATATCAATAAAATTGTAATGTGATTTTAGCCAATCTAAAAATCTTAAAAATGCTGACAATCTTCCTTTGTTATACCTTAAATGTAATATTATATTATTCATTTCGATTAATATCTTTCAATTGCAAAAAATCTTTTGCTTTTATGTAAGGCTTATTAATACCAAGTGCATCCATAACTTGTTTCCTTTCGTCCTCTGAATAGCATTTAATGACGACGGAAAATTGAGTTCTTAATTCCCTCTCATCGATAAATAATTTTTCTGTATCAGCAAATGAAATATTACTTATTTCCGACTCCGTGAATCCTGCACTTTTTAATTCCTCTTCAGTAAAATTTGCCAGCAAATCATAATCCCACTCACCGACAACCTTATTAGATGTTAATAAATAAGCCCGTGCTTCTTGTTCAGTCAATGGTCTATTAGGTACTCTAACTTCAATTTCTTCATTGTCACGTCCAAGCTGTTTTAATGCCTGTACCCGCATATTACCCGCAATAACCCGGTTGTTTTGGTCTATCGCAATTAATTCCACATAATTATATTTTTTTAATGATTCAATTAACTGTTCAGCTTGCTTTTGTGACATCATTCTTGGATTGCCGTCGAAGAGTATTAATTCTTTTACTTTTCGTTTTTCTGTTTTCCATTCTAAGTCAGACATTTTTTATTGTCCTTAATTTTTTAAGTTTTACATAATTATTAATTAATTTTTTTATTTAAAATAACACTTGTTGTTAAACAAATCTCTAATAATCGTTGTTGAATACAATTGCATATCATAATAACTATTATCCAAAATGCGTTTAAGATTATGTTTTAAATATACCTTAAATCTATTTTGTATAAGTTTATTTACAAATTCAACAATTTTATTATAACTTGGTTCCGGTAAATCACTATTTTTGCTATCCGCTCCAATTGTTATTATTGCCGGATTTATACTTTTCAAAATATCAAAAAATCCTTCTAAATCAAAGTCAACTATCGGCTCAATAGTTACCATTTTCTTATAATTATGCATTGTCATTTCATTTGCTCGCTCAATTATAGATGGTGCATTTGATAATTTTGAATTTCTATTTGTCTCAATTGTTGTTGCAAAAATAACATTACTCGGTTTTATTTTTGCATTTTCATAACTCACAAACATTTTTTTAGGATTTTTACTTTGCAATAAATAAATGTTTTCATTATAAATTGCCATAACTCTAAATACATTTTCAATAAATTCCTGCCTTACATTTTCAGCAAACAAATCTGTTCCTGAACACACAAAAATAATATTTTCTTTTCCTAAATCTTGATTTAATTCGTTTTTATCAAGATATGCTTCTCTTAACTTTCCATTTGTCATTTTCCTTACATAACAATATACGCATTCGTGGATGCAAGCCCCTTTAACTGGATTCCAAGTGTGTGTGATAAATTCATACATATTCCCGGTTGCCTTTTTAATTTTACTGTTCCTCCTTTTTAAAGTTTTTTTGCTTTTTTGCCAAAATTTTTTTCATAATTCTCAATAATAAAATTACAATATTCTGGACTTAATTCAATTGAATAACACTTCCTTTTATTTTTCTCACATAATAATAACATCGTACCAAGTCCTGAAAATATATCTAATACTTTGTCATTTACTTTTGTATAATGCAGTAAAAATTTTTCAAATAAATCAATATTTTTTGTATATTTATTTGCTTCATTTTTCATTTGTTTGAGCTTATCATATTTTATGATAGTTTCAAAACAATCATTTTTATTTAAAAATTTATTTTTTGCATTACTAAAATATGAAATCAATGTATGTCCTTGAGCAGCCCTTTTTTTATTTATTACTATCGCAATATTAAAATCAACAATAAAAAAATTTTTAAAAATATCCATATTTTTATAACACAATTTTACTTGCTCTTTATCATTATACATAACAAATATACTTCCATTAACATAATTTTTGGCAATATCAAACCAATTATTTTCTTTCAATTCATAAGGCGGATCAGCAAACATCATATCAACCTTTTCTTGATTTAATAAGTTTTCATAGATTTTACTATCTTTTGCGTCCCCACATATCAAATAACTATCCCCAAGTTTATATATATCGCCATATTTTATGTTTAACTTATTTTCCAGTTTTTCTGTTTCTTCTATCTCAATATCTTCCTTTTCCCAAAATCCATCTATTAATTTCGTTATTTCAATATCGTCAAAGCCCACATTTCTTAATAGTTCCTCGTCAAAATTTGCAAGTAAATCGTAATCCCAATCACCGACAACCTTATTTGACGTTAATAGATAACCCCGTGCCTCCTCTTCGGTTAGCGGCCTACTTGGCACCCTTACCTCTATTTCTTCATTATCACATCCAAGTTTTTTTAGTGCCTGCACCCGCATATTACCTGCGATAACTCGGTTATTTTGGTCAATTGTAATTAGTTCTACGTAATTATATTTTTGAAGTGATTTAAGTAATTGCTCCGCTTGTTTCTCTGACATCTTACGTGGATTACCATCAAATAATTTTAGGTCTTTAATCTTTCGTTTTTCTGTTTTCCACTTTAAGTCAGACATTTTTTGTTGTCCTTATTTTTTTAAGTTTTACGTAATTATTAATTAATTTTTTTAATTATTTTTGGAATTAGTAACTTATTTTCTTCAATTAATTTTGTTCGGCGACTTTCCAGTGGCTCTACATTATTATCGATTATTATACATACAGCATAACGTCTATAGGTTCGTTTCTGATGCTTGTCCGGATATTCTCTTTTCATTAGATAAGGCGAATCTATTTTTTGCTCGGATAAAAATTCTCGAATTTTTTTTGCGGTCAAAAATTTTGTCATTTGATAAATATACACTTTTGCCATCTCTTTATCCTTTTATTCTGATTCATAAAATTAATTATCCTCGTCAATGAATCGACAAAATATGTTTTTGATAATTAATGCTGTAATTACGATTATAGCACCACTAAATAATCCTGCTAAAAAATAATCTCCAGTTGTTTCTAAGTACCACATTGTTTTTTCCCTTTATTTAGTTTTACATTTATGTTTTAAGAAACCAATATCATTTTCAATTGCATTTTTCTTTTCGCCTAACAAATTAATAATCATAGTCCCCAAAGGTATATCTTTCGGACAATTGTATAATTTGTTTTCGCAAGCGACGAAAAATCCTTTCTTTGTCTTTACAAGCAGAATCTCTGATTTACATTTTTTACAATAAACCTTTTTACTTATCATTTTTTTTCTCCTTTAGAGTAGCGTAAAAAAATTGCTAATATAACCAAAAAATATTGTCCATCCGTGTATCGGTAAATAATGTGCCATATGGTACTGTCAAAAGCAATCCTTGGATTAAAAATTAATCCTAATATAATAATACAGATTGCGAAAAAACTATACACCAAAATAAGATTCTTACTCATAGAAACCTCCATATCAATGCATTGAATTTATACCACAAAATGCTTATCACGAAAAATAAAAAATAGATATTAATATTATCAATTGTCTTTCGGGAAAAATAGAAATGAAATAAAAGAAATAACAACGCCCATTCTTTTATGAAACCTGCTACAAGACAACCGACAGGCGTTATCAGTAATGTATAAAAGATTAATGCAAAATTAAATCCATAATCTACGATATGCTTATAGACAGTGTTAAAATGCAAATACCAAAAACATATGAGTAATATTAATTCATAATTGTTAGTGGCGAAATTAAAATACTTATTTAGAAAAATAAAATAGCAAATAAGACTAATAATTATCCAGATTAAATAAGCAGTATAGAAGTCAAAATATCGACACCAATAAAACATTATCGCTTTCCAAGGCGCATAAAGGAATGTAATTAATTGTTTCGGATAATTGAGTTTCCAATCAATGTTTTTAGCCCAGTCTAAATTCCCATTACCTGCTTCATAAAAAATTCTGAAATCAAGAGCAAAATATTCATTACCATTTGTTGCCTTATAAGAATTAATTAAATGAAAAATTGTCACAAGAATTACGTATAAGTATATAAATAACTTTATATTTCTTGTTATATTATCATTCATTTTTAGCTCCCTTAATGATTGATAATGCATCTTGAACGGTTCTAACGACATATGCATTTTTAAATTTTTCATGCCATTTTTTTTCTCGTTCTGTCAAGGGCTCCTTCAATCCCTTCACCTCAAAAACATACCAAATATTTTTGTAACACACAAGTAAGTCAGGGACGCCTTCACCGATACGAGCAAGCCGGCGCTCAACTAAAGCTCCTTCTTTTTCAAGTGCTCTCGCAATTGTTTCTTGATTTAAATCAATTTTTGCTTTCCTTCTCATTAATTTTTATCCTTTATTATTGATTTTGGTTAACTTTTTTTCTCTATAACTTTTCAAGACTTAATTTTTTATTCAGATAATTTAGTATAGGGTCTGTAATTAATAATTCCTCTTGCCCAGCTTCATTTAATGCCATTTTATTTCTGATTTCTTTCAACGCTTCGATTTTTTGATTCTGCTTGCTCACTCGGGAAATTAGATGCGGTAAGACATAGACGTCAATCTCTTGAGCTGTCAAACACCAGAAATAACCTTCAAGCGTTGAGCCTATAGGTTGCTTCATTTCAACGACAGCTGTCCAGACGGCTTGTCTTATATCACTTTCCTCCAGATTCCATTTTAGTGATTCCATATTTTTATATGCTTCTATAATTTTTTTTGCTGTTATAACATTTACAGGCGAAGAGCGGCCTTTTAACCTGCTGATTCTCAAATCATTACTTAATCTTTGTGCTATTTGTTCAATTGTAGGTTTCATATTTGCGATTTATTTTTTTTGTTTCGGTATTTTTGATTTAATATATGAGATTCTAATTTTTCGTCAATCCATTCAATTAGTAATGCAGTTTCATAGATTTCTTTTGCAACGGTTTCATTGCTTTGCACAGGTCTGAGTAATTCAATTAGATGCTTTAATTTATTTTTGCTACTTATCAATTGCTCTATTTCTTTATTGTTCATTTTTTTTCTCCTTTTTGTTTAATTGTTGAATTATTTTTTATCGTCTCTTCAAATTCAGAAATCATTTGTGGTACGAGCATCGGCAAAATCAAGTATGCATTAGGGTCACCATCCTTAACTAATCCTTTCTGAACAGCTTTATTCCATAAGTCAATCTTAGCTTGTTCTGGCAATTTGTAGAACTGAGCTCTCAGAAGTCTACATTTTGATTCTATTCTTTTGATATGCTTTTCTAATTGTTCCTGTAATCTTTTTTGCCAGATTATTTGTACTTCAATCAGTCCTTCTTTCGCTAACTCCTCCTCATTTAATTCTCTTTGCATCAATTCCTCATATTCTCTTTTCCGTTGTAAGATTTTTTCATTTACTAACATATTTACCTCTTCACTTGTATATAATGGTTCGGATTTTAGCCACACGTCGAGTGAAATTCTTCCATAGTCTGGATTTCTTTTTACAGCTTCGGCTCTCATGCGCAATTTTTCAATCGGCTCATTAAGTCTGTATAAATCGTACTGTAAACAGCCGAATTCCTGTGGGGACAAATGAATTTGTTTTGAATTCTCCACTTCGCCAATTAAACAAGCGATTTCCTCAAGCGTTGCACGCTTCGTCTCTTTCGAGCAATTTACGTGCGATTTCCGTTCCACGGATAATATCTTCTGTTGTTGTAGCTCCACCGGCTTTCGTAATTCGATATTGTTTTGTATTTGTGTTATTGTTTTCATAACCATCATCCTTTGCTTTGTTTAGCCAATTAAATATAAAACGTTTATAATCTTTTTTCGGTTTATTGAATTTTAGCCAACGTTCCATTTTTGGGATTTCGTTTATCAGTAAATCTCGGCCAAATTCACTCGCAAATTGTTCAAAAATATCATCCGGTATTATTAATTTATTTTCAATAAATTTAATAACTTCTTTTTTTTCTTTTTTCTCTTGTTCTTTTTTCTTATCTTTTTCTTTATCCTTTTCTTTATCTTTTTCTTTTTCTTTATCTTTATCTTTTTCTTTAAGGGTATCGGTTAGAGTATCGATACCCTTATCATACTGTATCGATAGGGTAGGAATAGGGTATAGATTATATTTAGTTAATTGTTTAATTACCGCTTGATGGACTTTTGAGTCTTCACGTAATTCGCCATATTGGAATGCGATAAATTTCGGGATAAACCATTTACCGTTGATTTCGATTATGCGACCTTCAAATATTTTTTTCGTCTCCTCGTAATCATATTCAAAACCAGTGAATATTGATGCGAGCTCCAAATCACATTCCCAGATACCAGCACAATCGCATTCGTCCAAAATAAAAATCCATAGTAATTTGTATTTCGGTTCTAAATGCCTAAACCAATTATCTTTCCATTTATCGGTTGCTGTCATTCTTTTTGCCATGATTTAATTACCTCCATTTGTTAAGATATTTTGTTTGTTATCAGTCTATTCAGCTCGCTTCTTAATGCGTCAAAATGCTGTTCTAATAATTTTTTTTCATTTAATAATTTTTTCGCATTTTCAAAAATCAATTTTAATTCGTCTTTTGTTTTTGCTTTTTTCGCTTCGAAAAGTAAATTATCTAAGTAATATTGTGAGCTAAAAAAAGACGTATCTTCTGTATCTTTGGGTTGTAATTGTCTTGATTCTGGAATTTTTATTCTATCGTTAGGTGATAGTTCTAATCGTTGGCCTCTTTCCCTAATTGTCGAAAGTGTGCCTATTGGGAATAGATTCCAAATGGGGAATTTTCTGTTATCGATTCCAGATACCATTTTTACCGTAAGCATGAAAGGAACACCGATTAAAACGCCGTTATTTAGGACTAACATTTTTTCCAGCTCGCTGATTACATTTTCCATCGAATGATGGCTCCCAGTGACAAATCGGTAAGGCATTGGATTGTCTATTTTGCCAATTCTTGGTAGTGCGACAAAAGCTTTAAACCAGCCGCTAAATCTACAACGTTTTTTGTCTTCAGCTGGGAGCTGATTACATATACATTCTGTTTCCTCACCTGCTGCGTATTTTTTCCCATTCACTTCCTCATTTATCCGATGTAGACATTTTTCACCGTCACAGCTTCTGATTAATTTGTTGTTTTTGCCCCAGAGCTGATAATTACAATCCAGGAAGTCCGTAATTCTGTTTGTCGGGAAAAATAACACAAGTGCGGTTGGTTTTTCGCCGTAAGCTTCAATGAGCTCTGGGAATTTGCTAATGTTAAAATAATCAAGTGACTCAGGGTAACCAGCTTCGGTTTTATGCCCGCTGCTTATGTTACCTCTTGGGTCACAAGCGATTTTTAGATTAATGTTTTTTATCATTTTAGTTCTCCTTTGATTTATTAATTTCTGTTTCTACGTTTATTTCTTTAATTAATTTTCTTTTTTTTGAGTTTTTCTTTTTGTTAGTCTTGGTCGGCTTATTATCATTATCCATTGTTATTATGGCTGGAAATTCAAATACAACGGGCTTTAGATTCGCATATTTTCTATCCCAGAGTTTTGATACGGCGAGAAAATCAGAAAAATCCTTTTCAATTTCTTCTCTTGTGATTACGATTTCGTTGACTTTTTCTAATCCTCCAGCTTTTTTCCCGTTGAGGTAGATAATCATAGAACCAGAGATTTTTTCACCATAAGTTTCCTCATAAGCTATTGTATAAGCCGCTAATTGCATTCTGTGTGTATCGGATTCTATTCCGGTTTTCAAATCTACAATCCATAATCCTTTTTTATCTACTGAATTATCGTCAAATCTAAATAACCAATCAATTGTACCAGCGTAATTATGTTGTAATGAGTAGACGATTATTTCGTAACCGATAATTTTCGGTTTATTTTTCTCAATCCATTGCTTGAATCTCCAGACAGCGACTTGCTCCTCTTGACTTTGCAGAATAGCTAAATTGTTCTTGTATTTCCTTTTCAGCTTTGTAATTGTTGCTTCATCAATGGTTTGTGCTTTATTCCATTCGTTAATGTATGCTACAGCACCACCATTGATTAGTATGTTACAAGCGTGATGGACACGGCTCCCTCTGTCAGCCGCTTCCTGCAATCGCAAATCATATTCCCGGTTTCCAAGGTCGCCTCTGCGTCTTTCTAACCACTCGTCTTTAGCTACAATTCCAAGTTTAGTGGTTACGGATGGAAGCCAAATTATTTCCTTGCCGTTATTATAAGCGTAAAATCGTTGGTCAAACCACGTAATTGGTTTGACAATCGGATTACTAATTTTTGATTTCATTGTCTTTGCTCCTTTTTAATCTTTCAGCATAATGATTATATAATATGTTTCTTATTATTTTTGGCCTCTTGTTAAAGATATGTGGATTTTCGGCGATATCTTTATCGATTTCAGCGACTATATCTTTATGCAGACTGATTGTTATATTTACTACTTCTGATTTTTGTTTCATAGTTTTTGCTCCTTTCAATTGGTTAATAATATATTAATAGCCGATAGCATCGTTTCTTCGGCCAAGGAGGAGGAAGAAAGCCCCGAGTATTCGGCAAACATACTCCGGTTGGTTTTAAGAAAGGAAAAAGAAATGTACACGATGCCTTCATACATTTCCTTTTATTCGTCTTCTTCATCTGTCCAGGAATGTCTTATTCTGAATTCTTCTTCTTCGCAATAAGTACAGAGTCCATTCCAGTTAAAGATTCCAGTTATGTCTACTTTCTGTCCACATCTGGTACAATAATCAATTTCTTCGATGTATCGTGTTAGACTGTTACCAGAATCCCAACAGTCACTTCTATGTTTTATTGTCATTTTTTATCCTTTCATTTTTGTTAAACAATTGTTAATTTAGTTCCAAGATTAATATTTACAATTTTGCCAATAAAAGTCAAGAAAAAAAAATAAAATTATTATAAAATAATATAACTTATTATATAAAATTTATTGAAATTTGATAAAATTCTTAACTTTTATGATATTAAGTATTATGGAGTAAGTTAATGAAAAAAGAAATACAAATCGGATGTGCATTTAGAGGATGGAAAAATCCTTACATACCAGCTTGTACAGAACCTTTTGTTCCACGGACTAAAAACCATAAATATCATTCTACTTGCGGGGCACTTTTGAACAAATTGCGAACAGAGCAAAGATTGAAAAAGAAAAATAAACAATTGAAAAAACAGCAGAAAAAAAGCCTTTTTTCCGAAGAAGGATTAAATTTAATTTTTAATTGGCGCAAAAAAAATAGAAAATGATTTTTTTCCAAATGCAAACAATAAATATAAATTCATATCGGATTGATAATCATAATATTTTTTTTGCTAAAATTGAATAATATCATTCAAAAAAAA
>Ga0078972_1007300_pt1 | contig 24783 bp, 15 predicted proteins | sample YelNatPaOPGAMG01_FD_67568 | JGI IMG/M metagenome (GOLD analysis project Ga0078972, IMG submission 67568) | Hot spring thermophilic microbial communities from Obsidian Pool, Yellowstone National Park, USA - OP-RAMG-01 (SPADES assembly) (version 2) | ecosystem: Environmental > Aquatic > Thermal...
CTATCAATGAGAATGAGGAAAGAAGTTCCTCTATCTTTGAGATTCTTAATGCAAATTCTTTTTCTTTTTTGGAAATCGCATCCTGAATATCTTTTAGTTTCAACATTGCAACGCCTATCTCTCCATTTTCAAGCGCATCTTTTACAGAATTTAATAGAGAAATATCGCCTATTTTTGCTATCTTCTCCTCAACTTCGCCGAACATATCAAGCACACGCTCTTTTCGGCTTTTCTCCAACTCAGAATCTATTTTTGCAAGGTTATCGTAGGCTCCTCGAAAATCTCCTTTTGATATGAAAGTCTTTGTTTCACGAATGATTCTCTTTGCGCTTTCTGTGTTAACACCATAGGTTTCAAGTTCTGCAATCGTATTTTTTTTATCTTGCACTTCTTTTAATATCGCTTTAGTAAGCAAAGAGTCCAACTTGTGAGCATTCTTTTCAGGTCTAAAATTTAATTTGACATCAAGCAACTTTGCAAGTTCTATCTTTTCTATCTTTTCTTTAACTTTCACATCTACCCCACTTTTACTCTCGTCTTTAGCCTCTTTTGGTTGTGAAGTATTGAAATTCTCATAACTCTCATAATTTGCATCTTCGATAAGAATAGAGGCGTTATCTGCATGTTCGAGAGCATCGATGAATGATAAATTTGCGCTCGATTTTTCAGATTTGTCAAGTTCATTTTCTATTTCTGTGATATCTCCACGAGTTAAATTTTCAACCTTTGCTCTAAGCGCCGAGATGAGTCGCGGCACTTCCCATTGCAATTTTCTGTTTAAAGATTCTTCAAGTGCATTCAAGCCTTCAAGCGATTTCAAATATTGCTTTTTTTCAAGATATCCTTCGATTTTTTCTACTTCCTCGGATTCAAATTGAAGTTGAATTCCAAGTTTTCGGGCTGCATCTATTGCATTCGCAATCTTTTCGTATTTCTCTTGTGTAGTGTTTGCCAAGTCTGTATTCAACATATTTTCAAGAGTATTGATTGTCTCTTCTGCGCTCTTAATATTCTTTATTTGTAGGGCGGCTTTACCCAAGCCGAGAACTTCCTTAGCATCAGTCATATTTGCGCCTAGTTTTTCTAATTTTACAATCTTTAACTGGTACATTGCGAGATTGTTTGAAATAATTTGCAATCTATGATTTGTAAGTAGTTCGCATGCAGCACAAATCACCTCTTCAGAGCGAGAAAGGTCTTCAGAATCTGCATATTCAATCCCCTGCTGGACTGTATTTTTCAATATTGCAAGTTCGACTTGAGGCAACATCAATTCGATACCTTTCCTTTCCCAATATTTTGCAGCAAGTTTGTATATGGATGGATACATTCCTTGAATCATTCTTTTTGCATTCTCAGCAAAATATTTTGCATTCTCAAAATCGTTTGAATTCAGCGCTTGGCGCGCATCTGTTAAAATTGAGTTAATAAGCGAAGGAGAAACCACACTTTGAGTTGAATTTGATTTTTCGTTTTCATAGGGTTGGAATAGAATAAACTGCAAATCTTTTTCCAAATCAATTTTAGTTTCGTTATTAGTAAGTTGTGAATATTTTGCAAATAGGCGTGCAAGTTCCTTTTCTGCATCTTCAAGTGCGTTTTCCGCAAGAAACGCATCTTCTCCTTTATTTTTCCTTTTGAGCGAATCTAAGATACGTATCGTTAATCTCGCAGAATTTATCACTGTTTCTATTTTCTTATTCTGAGGAGTTGCAACGCTCGCGCCACAATATGGACAGTTCTCTACTCTTATTCCGCATGTATCATGAAAAGTTTTGCCACAATCGCACTTTGTTAATGGGAATCTTGGCTTTATCGCGCCTTGACATACTGCACACTTTACACCCTTTTGAGAAACCAGGACAATACCTATATTTTCAGATGTGATTGTTTCGCTTGTAATAGTTGCAGTTTCAAGAAGGCTCATTTCTTCAATCTTCCACCCTGATGCATCATGTGTTTGCGCCTTTGTCCTTTTTCTTTCCAATTCTGCAAGCCAATCAGCAGCATACTTGAATGCACGTTCCGCGTCTGCTACATTCTCTCCTGCTGATTTCACAGACTCCAGTTTTTTCTTTGCTTCTTCGACTATTGATAGAGCATAGTCGTCTCTTGCCTTATTTATCTCCTCTATACAGTTAATTGCATGCACAAGTGCAATCATATACTCTTCTTTAGCAAATGCATTATCAAGTTCTTTGAAAATATCATCTCTTACTTTAAAATCGAGTTTTCTAATTCGTGCTTCCTCAAGTTGTGTTCGAATAACATTCTTGAAAATAGGTAGGCTCTTCTTCAACTCCTTTTTCATTTCTTTCTCTGCCTTGTCTATTTTTTTAAAATATTCTTCTAAATTTTCCTGTTCGATTGCATTTTCGCATTCTTTCAAGACTTTTCTTACACTCTCAGTATCGCTTCCAATCGATTCTGCGTTCTTTACCATTGTGAGAAAAAGTTGCAGTTCCTCAAGAGGACGCAAAGCAGATTTATACGCTTCTCCTTTCTCTCCTAGTCTTTTCAAACATTGTGCACCATATTTTTCTGATTTTTCGTATTCTCCTCGTCTTAGGAAAGATTCAGAGAGCATGAGCATGCTTCTTTCTGAAGTTACATCGATATTTGCTTTTGAAAGACCTGCAATAATAAACTTGTTTGCAATAATATACTTAACAGCCTGTCGCATCTTCGGGTCTGAAAGTTCTAGTCTTGTAGTCCTTAAATTTTCATTCCTTTTTATTTTCTCTTGACTGTTATCAGTTTTTCCATCTTCCTGGTTTGCATCGATGCTAATTGGATTGTCTGTCTTCTTATATCGTTCTTCAGGCATCTTCTCCACCGTTTTTTATCGTGCTCTCAGAAAAATCGTGTTTATAGTCGTTCTCATACAACGCAGGTTTCATTCTTGGTACCAACGCCATGAAGACGCCCTGTTCGGTAAGTTCTGTCCTCGTTAATCTCAAATCTGTTAGGTATCCAATAGCACCCATTTTTGAGCCTATTGCATCGATTCCCGTGAACGATTCAAAGACTTCGCCCATGGTCTTTCCTGCATGCACTTCTTCAATCATGCTACGAGGATAGATAAAACCCGAACCATGCCCCACGGTAATCTTCCCTTTTTCGTCGAGGACCGCACAATATTGCACATCAAGATAATCTTTGAGTATCTCATTCCAAACCAAGCCGGCTTCGATCCCTACAGAATAATCACATTCTATACCTTCTTTTGAAGCGCACTCCCAAGATGCTCTTGCCCTGTTTATGGCTCCCTGGATAGTTTCCGAACCTATGGGCTGCTCTGATACTTTCGAACGCGTATCGAACCCAAACACTTCGACTTTTTTTGATATTCGAGTAAAAACATTTCTTACTGCCTCGACCTTAACAACATTTTTAGAACCTACTGCAATCTTAATAGGTTGCCTCAACCTACCTGTGGTCGTAATCTTCCCTTCTTTTATGCGTGTGCTTGAAATAGGTTTTAAGTCATCTGCAAGGACATAATCAACTACAAACGCCTTTAAGGCGCTCTTTCCTGCTGCGTTTCTTTTTGCATTCAGTTCAGGAATATATCTTTTAGATTCAGGTGATACCACGCAAACATCAAAGTCTCCATCGACCGCAGGTCCGAACCTATCTTCTAACTTTCCGAGTTCAAAGTTCCCAAATCCTTTTTTTTTTAAGTAGTTTAGCAGGTTCTTCTTTCTCTTTTCGAATTTGGAAACTCTGTATTTCTTTGATAATTTTGCAAATTCGTCGCTTGTTATTCCAATATATACATATCCTTTTTTCTCGAGAGCGCATATCTTGAACGCCTGAGATAACATAGCCTCATGCCCTTTATGTATGGTCTCAAAGGTCCCGCCTAAACATATCCTCATAAACTCACATCCCTGCTCGCTGCACAAACACAAGCACACAAAGCATTATTATTATGCTTGCAACCCAGAAGTAAAGAAGGTTTCGGCGTTTCTTGACTACTGCATCGAATTGTGCTTTACACTCCTCAGAACAGAAATCTTCGCCTTTCTTGTATGCCATGGCCTTCCCGCAGCTCTGGCAATGTTTATGTTGAACTAATTTCTCACCCAATCTTCTGCACCTCTACAAAACCAATATCCTAATTTGACTATTTTACTTTGTCTATTTTCTGTTTCCTGTCCTTTACTTTTTCTGCCGTTTTTCGATCTTATTATTAGTTCATTCAATTAGTTCTAAAAAGCAGTTCATAAAAAATCAAGGACCCCAAGCCAAAGAGGAAAAAGCAAAAAAACAAAGATGAAAAACCAACCAAGCCTGAATGCACAAATGCGAACCTAACTGAATGGGGCTATCAAAAATAAAAAAGGGATTAAAAGGTTAAGGACAAAATCTTTAAGATGAACTCGAGGATGAATGCGAATTTTTCTCGATTGTTTTTTGCAGATTTGAAAGGACAGCGTCTGTAATCCCCTGAGCATAGATGCGCACATTAGGCTTGTCAAAATCTTTCGATTCTTCGGAAAGCGTAACTCTAATCATACCATCTTTTCCGTCAAGTGGTGCAAGCGTGCATTCGATTCTGTTTTCTTTGTTATTTCCGTCGGAAGCAACCCAACTTAATTTCTTATTTTCCACCCATTCTACGAACTTCTCCTCTTCGGTCCTTTCATGCCCATGTATGTCTCTCCAAGTTGTTTTGAATGCTGCCCCAGGACCTTGATGTTGTTCAGATACATATTCGACCTTTTCGAGCATAGGATGAAACTCAAGCCATTTTTCAGGGTTTGAAATGTAGTTCCAAACGTATTCCGGCTTGGCTTTTACATCAATATGATTTTCTATTCTCATGAGAATACCCAAATATGTTTTTGTTCATTTCCGATATAATCCTTTTTTGCAGAATTAATGAAAATATGTAGTAGCCGCAAATTCATGAAACTCTTTCCTGTGTGGAAAATAAAACTCCAGAAAATAAAACTACATAAAAAGGCTCAATCCTTTCTTTTTCTTTTCTTTCTAATCTTTCTAAAGTATAGAGTAACGATGATGAATATGAATAGAGATAAGAAAGACCCAATAGACCCAAGCCAGACGGTATAATTCGGAACTATTTCCACATCTATGAGCAAGGACGCAGCACATTCGCCCGTAGAATTAATCAATTTGAGAATGATTGTTTGTTTACCAACTGAAACAAAACCTGCAATTAGATTTCCCTCAATCTGTAAATCTGCAAAAGGTTCAAGTGAAAACTTGTTTCCTGATGATAATTCAAAATCTATTTTTATATCGAAAGGTGAGGCATATTCTACTTTTAAAACCTCATTTGTATTTCCAAGATTGAAAATCTTAATTTTAAATTTGAGCGCAGAGCCCTGGGTAACTTTTTTGTCTTTATCGAGAGAATTTAAAGTTAATGTTAAGTTATGACTTTTCCCTATTTGCAGATTATATTTGGCGCATATCCCCACAGAAGAAATATTAACATACATAGAATAGTTTCCTGCAATTGCTCTAAATGCTGTAAATTTAAGAATTACATTTGCGGAACTTCTATGAGTAAGATTTTTGCCCGAAGGTGTATCTATTACAATCCATAATCCAAAACAATTATGCTCTATTTCAATATCTATTTTCTCGTCTGTGTTGCCTTCGTTTTGAATCTGCAGAATGCCTTCAGTTGTGCCGTTCCAGCATATTTCAGTTGGAATTTGAGGTATAACAGTTATTCTTTTTATGGCATCTGCAATACAAACAACACTTAGGTAATCATTCTCGTTCCAGTTAGTCTTCGAATGAAGTATTAGCATAAAAGCACATTTTTCGCCTGCAAGCGCGTCCTCAGGACAGGTTACACAAAGGGTAATTTCAAATTCGGCAAATCTATCGACAGAAAACTCAGTTGTATTTACAGATACTTTCCAAGAACCATTCAAAGAAGAATTACTCGAATTACTAAAGTCATTCAAAAATTGATTTGAGTCAGAATTGAGAATTTCCAAGATAAACTCTTCTTTATAGTTAGCGAAATTGTTTACAACCAAGCCGTATTGGCGTGTCTCTTTTGGTTTTATGAGGAAGGAGTTCTCTCTGAAACGAAAATCGATTGAAAAATAGGGGACCAGCCTGATATCTATACGAAAAGTTGCATTTCTGCCCGTAGAATAAGAAGATGCGATAATTGAAATTTCAGTAAAAGAACCTGCCTTTGCGTTTTTAGGTGGTGTAATGTTGACATAGAACTCAGAAGAGGCGCTTGGTATCAGAGTAAATTTATTTTTCGAAATTTCGAGAACCCAATCTTTTTCGCATGTAGAAAAGATAGTGTATGCGTCTGTAAAATCGCCATCATTTATTATCTCTAATAGGATAGATGCGCTCTGTTCAGGTCTGAGTTCGATATTACAATAAGGCATACTTGTCTCTTTTAGTAAAATTGTGCAATTGTAATGAAGCACTTTAATACTGTTTTCATATACATTGTTAGTTCTATTATATTCCTTCAGTTTCTCCTCAGGGTCTATTACGATTATTAGATTGCGTGCACTATAATTCGGAGTCCAAGAAATTGAGAGTTCATAAACAGAACCAATCTCGAGTTCTCCAATTCGCATATTTGCAAACTCTACCCTTCCGGGCTCTTCGTAAAACACAATTTCTGTATTCGCAGACCTTTTTTCACCTAAGTTTCCAATACTTACCTTTATTTCAGAACTCTTCTTTTCGATAAGCACAGATGGAAGAACAACTGAGAAAATAGCAACATCTGCCCTGCGCTCGTACACATTTACGAGCATCGTAAGATTACATTGCGCATAATCCACGTAGTAATTACCATCATAACTATTACCATCGTAATCATCAAGAACCCTACTGGGAGCAGTACTATAATTTTCCCCAGACAATGTAAAACTTAAAGAATAAATTCCATTTTCCACGCTTGGGATTGAGATATAACATTCGACGAATGCACATCCTCCAAGTTCTAAATTCAAAGTAAGTTCGTTTCCTGACTTGCCAATATCAAGTTCGTTACTCGATTGCATAACGCAAAACATTGCTTGCCAACTTCTGGGAATTATATCTGTTCTGAGCAAGAACTCGCCTGCAGACCAATTGTTGAGAACCCTAAAACAGACTGTCTTATTTGTCCCAGGTTCTTGTCGAGTATAAGAATCGTTTTTTGAATTTATAGGTATAAGTGACAGTCCTACACGAGAGACAAAAATGGTTCTTACAGCAGGTTGGGAAAAATCCAAGCCGTCGTAACTTCTTGCATAGATTCTATGTGCCCCCTCAGATAAATTACGCACATCGATATTAACCTGCCACATGGGCAATATATCTCTATTCTGAGAAGATACTCCAAGCCAGGACCCCTTGTCTATCTTGATTTGCACTTCGATAACATCTTCGCTTGAAGTGCCATAAACCGCAACTTCATCTATGATAACCGCGCCATCAGACGGATTTACAATCTTTATTTCAGGCTCAAGATTGATTATGCTTAACGACGAATTATATGCATTCAGCATCTCGTCCCAAGAGGTCTCTTTACATAAAGACAATGCACAATAACTTTCTGTAAGAGTTTCAGGAATATGTATTGTCAAACCCGTTGCATTTTTGAACTTTGGATTGTCTGCATGTACTTCGGCGATTCGTGAAGATAGGTAGGTCCTGTAAAGTGTATCTGATGCAGACGCAATAGTAAAATCAGGCACTCTCGATAGTTTACTTGAAAGGTCTCCGAGGTCATAATTTGAACTTCGCTCGAGCGGAAATCGTGTCGTGTTTGAGATAACATATTCAAAAAGAGGTTTGAGTTTACCCATGTTTTGCTTGAGTTTCTGGGAAAGGAAATTCAAATCTTCGAATACAGCATCAAGGGAGGTAAGGTTCCATGACGAAAGAGCATAATAATCCTCGTAGTAACCTGGGCATTCTCGCGGATAAATCGAGGAGTAATATGTATAAAAATCGTTTACGATTTTTCGTGCAAATTGTTCAGGTGAGATTTGTGGGTTTTCAACAAGATAGTTAAAACTTAGATTATAACACCAACCGTCGCCAGGCTCGAGCGTCTCGGAACCTATGAATATATCAACATATGGTTTGAGCGAATGAACTATTTCGCATTGTGCCATGGTACAAGCATCAAAACCGAGAATGTCTAGGTTCTTTCCGAGTGTTTGCACGATTAAAGGCAGAGCATTTGCAAATTGGTCAAGTGTAAGATACGATGAATTAGCGTTCTCGTCCCAGCAGAAACCGCCTTGCCAGCCATCTCCATGGTCCCAAAGGATAAGAACATACCTATCAGCAGGATAATTTGCAGCAGTCCAGTTCACGAAGTTAAGTAAAGTCGAAATCGAGCCCATATTCGTTTCGCTGCCATTAAAAATAGTGCCAGTATCCTCTAGTATTTGAGAAATAGGTGGCGTCAAATCGTATGCAGCATCTGGATTTGTATCATCTTGGACTGGTTTGTATCCTTTCGGGTCTTTTGTTATTCTATACAAGCAAGAATCACCGATATCATCTTGGTCAAATAAGACTATAATATCGACGTTCTGAGAAGAGCCTGCAGATTCAAGTTCGTTCAAATCGTCAAGGGCTTCATTCGAGAGCGAGTTGTCGCCTGCCATGTATATCATAACAGTCCATTTGGGTATATTGAGCATGCGGTCGTCTGTTAAGTTTGTTGGATTCTGTTGAGAATGATATACTGAACTTTCTGTTGTTTCTGATATGCCATTTGATAGACAATAAGAGGAAATGAATTGTAGCCATGGAAGGATAAATAAAAAGAACAATGCAAAAAAGATTACGATATACTTCATCGCGATATGCTTAATCACGGTATATTTGAGCGCAGATACAAAAAAATTCCATCTTCTAAATTTACATCTGTCAATCAGAATCAAATGCATCGAATAAATGCTCAATCAATTTCCTATATATCGTTTTCTTTAGTTCTCTACAATTCTTCTCTATGTTTCTAATTCCAATCGAGCATCTAAACTCTATGTTCTAAAACTCGATTCCTTTCCTTCCTGCAATACCTTTTCTGAATGGATGTTTTATTTCTTTCATTTCAGTTACATAATCTGCTTCTTCGATAATCTCATCCTTTGCATTCCTTCCCGTTAATATGACTTCTGCATCTCCACGATTTTTTAACAGAGCAAGCACATCTTGGACAGAGAGCAAGTTCATGTCGAGTGCAACATTAATTTCGTCGAGAATCAGCATGTCAAACTCCTTTTTTTCCAAAATATGTCGGGCGCGTTCCAAGCCTTGACGCGCAAGAACTATGTCTTCCTTAGCAGGATTTTTCGGGTTGACAAAACATTTTCTACCGTATTGCTCGATAACAATCCCAAGTTTTTTTGCACTTGCAAGTTCACAATATCCATCGTCTCCTTTAAGAAATTGGATTATTGCAACCTTCATACCGCAACCCACGGCACGCATCGCAAGTCCAAGTGAGGCAGTAGTCTTGCCTTTTCCGTTTCCTGTATATACATGAACTAATCCCATAGGATTCCCTCTATCACAGTATTACTATTACATCTTATCACGTTTAACACGTTATATGGAATACCTAAAAGGAATAACATAGTTACTCCTCATCTTTCAGAGCATTAGTTGCAAGCGCAATAATCTTCTGAGAATAATTATCGAGTTCAAACCTTCTTTCAAATTCTCTCGACAGCCCCACATAAAAAAGAACAAACGCCTCATCGTCTAATTTATCGATGCTTGCAAGAATCTTAAGAAGAGCATGCGTAAGTTTCTTTTGTTCTTTTCTTGCATTATGATGAGTTTTCGCATGCACCACTTCTTTTTTATGTATATCTATATCCGTCTCTTCTTCATGCGAAGATACTTCTTGCGTATTTTCTTTAACATTTTCTTTGTATATTTGCTCGTTGGTATTCACAATATCTCTGATATCCATGTTTTCATTCTCTTCCTTTTTGCTTCTTTTTAAATTTTCATCTGTAGAATCCTTCGAATATTTAGGTGGATAATTGATCTCTATATCAGGTCCACAGATGTCCCTTATGATATCCCTAACTGTGAAACTTGATTTCTTTACTCGGCCGGTACGAGGGTCTAACATGTTTTCACTCGAACACAATGCAATCTGCATTGGTAGATTGTAGATTGTATTTTAGCATATAATACTTTTGCAGGATACTACCCAATGTAGAGCACGAAAATTATTTCCTAAGAATTTGTTACTCATAGAACCACCTCGCAAAGACTCCAAGCAAATTGACAGGATTGCTCTTTCTGAATACTGCCTCATGAGGACATTCGCCGATATCTACCCAAAGAGCGCCATGCATTCGTTGGTTATACCATCGAATGAATTCTGCGATTGTTCAAATCGCCAACGATGTCTGTCATAACTCTAACCAAAAACGTTCTATCATTTCCATTGGTTTGTAGATTGTTTCGTCTTGAAGGAATATAACGAATGCCATTTTCTTCCAAGAAGGATTGGAATTTCGATTTGCCTCCATTAGAGAATTGAGTTCACCAATCCGTATTTACTTCTCGTATCTGACCATTATATTCCTCTGCACATAAGATTGCTTCTTTGAAACACTCAATTGTATTTTCTACAGTCGCATGGTCAAATTCTTTTCCTGCTAATACAAATCTACTTGCATCATCAAGCCAAACTATCGCATGTGGATGCTCCTCTCTTGTCCTATGCCAATCACCATGTACTAAACTGAATGTGGGCTCTCTTTCGTATCTGCATTGTATCCCTGTATATCTTCACCAAATGTTCTACTCTCCTTACACTTACTCCGTAATCTCTCAAGATCCACAATTTATCATCGTCTCCTACATCTACCACATGCTTGCATGTCTATCTTATCTGCTTGTCTGTTAACTTCGTCATCTCTCCCTTGTGCTCTACTCTACGAAATATTTTCTGTCCTCTACAAAATCCGAGGTCTACTATGCTCCTTGCTATATAGGAAAGATTTTAATATAGATTTGTAGTTTAAGTGGTAAGAAACCCACTTGGGTATTATATGAACAAAAGAGGAAGTGAAAGAATGACAAAAGGGAATAGTGTTATGAAAGTTGTATGCATGCTACTGGTGGTTGGATTTTTAGCTGCTGGAATACCAGGCTGCACCAAGCCTGCAGAGCCTAAGAACATAGCGCCGACAGTAAATGCGTCGGCAAATATGAATACTGCAAAAGTAGGAGATACTATCATATTCAACGCGACTGGGTATGATAAAGAAAATAAGTTAAAGACAATAGTATGGGATTGGGGCGACGGAACGAATACAACCAAAGATTATGATGCAGGACGAGTAATAGAGCATGCATATACTGTTCCTGGGAGATATATAGTAACTGCGAAGGTAATTGACCACAAGAATGCGTTTGGGTATAGCGAAGCATCTTTGATAAGACTCGATATTCTACATGAAGAAATTCCGCAATCAGTGGATAGCCCCCCAGTTGCAATTCTACAGGGTGATAAGAATACAATTACAGGTGGACAGAAAGTTACCTTTAATGTAAAGGCATCATGGGACTATGTTGCCTCAGGAAGTAAATTCATTGCAGATACTTCTGCTATTACATTCTATAAGATAGATTTTGGCGATGGTTCTGCGCCTGTTGAATTGACAAATACTACCGTGGGAGAAGGAATGGTAAATCATACATTCCCCGAAACTGGAGGAGTAAGTTATCCTGTAAAACTTACAGTAAGAGATGCAAGCGCAAAAGAATCTTCCTATTACTTCACGGTAAGAGTTCTTCTTAATGCAACAACAACCGCAGGAGTAAAATATCCAACTATATTTACAGTTGCCACGATTGGAGAACCTCGCACTTTAGACCCTGCAAGATGTTACGAAACCGCAGGGGGCGAGATAATTTCAAATTGTTACGAAACATTGGTATTTTACGATAGAGATTCTGCTGTTAATTTAGTTCCTTTGTTAGCAACAAAAGTGCCAACAGTTGCAAATGGAGGAATTAGCCCTGATGGTAAGAATTATACATTCGAAATAAGAACAAATGCGAAGTTCCACGATGGCACACCTGTAAATGCAGATGCAGTTGTGTTCTCTATAAAAAGAGTATTGAAGATGGATCAAGCGCCGGCTTGGATTCTTCAGCAAGCGCTACTTCCCTGGGACGACGAAGCAGGATGGTATAATCTAAGCGATGAATGGATTGATAAGTCGATTACAAAAGATTCAGACTATAAAGTAACATTCCATCTTGTAAAACCGTATGCACCATTCTTATACTGCCTTGCGTTCACGGTTGGTTCGATAGTTTCGCCGACTTATGTAAATGCACATGGGGGAGTTGTTGCAGGTGAGAAAAATACCTGGATGGACAAACATGTATGCGGTTCTGGACCATTTAAACTAAAGGAATCGGGAGAGAAAACGGATTGGGTTCCGAACCAAATGGTTGTCCTTACAAGAAATGATGAGTATTGGGGAGGTCCTGCAAAACTTGAGAAGGTAATTATTAAGAAAGCAGATGATTACAATACAAGAAGGCTAATGCTCGATTCCGGAGATGCGGATATTGCATACATTCCAAGAGATAAAATTGCAGATGCAGAGGCGATGCAAGCAGCAGGAAAGATTACCATAACAAAAGGTTTGCCGACATTCGATGTGGACTTTCTAGGTATGAACCAGAACATATCTGGAACTGATATTCCAAGAGATAAGGATGGAACGCCCGACCCGCTCTTCTTTGCAGATAAACATATGAGAAAAGTATTCTGCTATGCATTCGATTATGATACATATATAAAAGATGCACTGCATAACATGTCTATAAGAGCAAAAGGACCTATACCAAAGGGAATGCTTGGATACGACGATAATGCACCCATATACAATTATAACATTGCACAGGCAAAAGCAGAACTTGCTCTTTCAAAGCATCCGAACGGATTTTCAATTAACTTGACCTACAACAGCGGGAACGAAGAAAGAAAAGCAGCATGCTATATGCTAAAGACTAATTTAGAATCTATGTCAGGTTCGGGAGTTACAATAACTGTTAATGTAGTTGAACTTGACTGGGCAACCTTCCTTGAGAAACAGGATGCAGGCGAACTTGCGGTTTTCAATGTAGGTTGGGCACCCGACTATGCAGACCCTGACGACTATGCATATCCGTTCTTGCACTCGACAGGCTATTGCGCAATGGCAATAAGGTATAGCAATGCTACAATAGACGCATTAATCGAAGAGGCAGCAGTTGAACTTGATGCAAACAAGAGGGCAGATTTGTACAAACAAATAATACAATTATCTCTCGACGATGCAGCATATATCTTCACTTCCCAAGCCGCAAACTTCAACTGCAGAAGGACCTGGGTACAGGGATACTACTTCAACCCAATGTATTCAGGATTTTACTACTATGCCCTCTGGAAGGCATAATCTTTTCTTTTTTTATTTTTAATTTGGAAAATTATTTAGTAAGGGACATTTGACCTTTAGTCCTTTGGTAAGCCGTTGATAGAAAGATAATATAAAGATGGGAATATAACAAGATAAGAAAGGTGCAAAATATGAAGATTTGGCAGTATATTGTGCGAAGATTGCTTTTACTAATACCTGTTCTTTTTGGGGTTACCTTGATTACATTTACCCTAATACAAGTATCTGGAGACCCTGCTGCAATTTACTATACAAAAGGGATGCCACCACAGAAAAAAGCCCAGATTAGGCATGAAATGGGACTTGACCAACCTATTGCAGTACAGTATGTGCTTTATCTTCAGAGATTACTAAGAGGAGACCTTGGAGTATCTTCCTCGCAAGCAGATTTGCCCGTTACCGAATGTATAAAATTGTTTTTCCCTGCTACATTTGAACTTGCTACTGTATCCATGATAATTACTATTATATTTGGAATACCGCTTGGGATAGTTTCTGCAGTGAAGAAAGATAGATTTGCAGACCATCTTACGAGGGTTTTTGCGCTTGCTGGCTCGTCGTTACCTATATTCTGGCTTGCTCTTCTGCTTCAGCAGGTATTCTTTTACATTCCTTATACTTATGGTCCTCCAAACGGTTTGCCTGAAGGTTGGTATCTTCCTTACGACGGCAGATATACTACAATGTTATATTTCACGCATCCTGTAATTTCAGAGGGGGGACCTACTGGGTTCTTAACCATAGATGCGCTCCTTGTTGGAGACTATGAAGTATTCTGGGATGCTTTAAAACATCTAATCCTTCCCTCGATATGTTTGTCTTATGCATCTGTTGCAATTGTAACGAGGATGATGCGAGGGAGTATGCTCGAAGTGTTAGGTATGGATTATATCAAATCAGCACGTGCAAAAGGGCTTGATGAGAAAACTGTAATAAATAAACATGCAAGAAGGAATGCACTTATTCCGACGACAACAGTGATTGGAATGAGTTTTGCAGGGCTTATGACAGGTGCGGTTCTTACGGAAACAGTGTTTAGTTGGCCTGGCTTGGGCAGATGGTCAACTTTGGCGCTTCTTACGAGGGACATAGGTGGAATTATGGGATTTACTCTTTTTGTATGTCTAATAGTAGTGATTGCGAACTTAATCGTCGATATACTGTATGCATATCTTGACCCAAGAGTGAGGTTGGAGTGAGATAATGGAAATAGAAAAAGAGAATGATGAGACCTCGAGGGCAGAACACTCCAAGCCTGAAATTTGCATGAGCAAATATGAAAATGCAAATAAAGAAAAAGTAAAGAATGAGAATGTTACTAAAAATGGTATTAAAAAAAGGGATGAAGAATCGAGTTTTATTCGGTCGTTAAAGCCGAAAGTTCGCGAGTTTAAAAGGACAATATACATGTTTAGACAGAGTTTTCTTGCGATGGCAGGTTTAAGTATAGTAATATTTTACCTAATAGTTGCAGCATTAGCACCTGTACTTGCGCCGCCTGAAGAAAATCAGAAAGATGTATATCAGAGGAAAGTGCACTATGATGAAATGCATAAAGACCCCTCACCAGAACATCCTTTTGGTACCGATAGTATGGGGTGCGATGTGTATTATGGAGTGATATGGGGTACGCATATATCTATTCTGATGGGGACTGTGATAGTTGGGATTACGGTTCTTATTGGAAGCATATTAGGTGCAATGGCAGGTTATTTTGGTGGTAAACTCGACGATATTCTTATGCGAATAACAGATGTTTTTCTATCGTTGCCATCTCTGATACTTGCAATGGCAATTGTAGTATCGTTAGGTAGAACACTTGAAAATATCATGTTTGCGTTAATAATAGTGTGGTGGCCTGCATATACGAGGATAGTAAGAGGTCAGGCGCTTGCAGTGCGTGAAAATAAGTATGTGGAAGCAGCGCGAGCAGTGGGTGCATCAGAGGCTCGGATTGTATGGAAACATATCTTGCCGAACTGCATATCACCGATAATAATCCAAGCCACGATGGATTTTGGCTCTGTTGTGCTTACTGCGGCTGCGTTATCATTCATAGGATTTTCTTATGCAGGTGCAACAACTACGGAATGGGGAATGATGGTATCTGCAGGTTGTCGAGATATAACAAGTGGTCAATGGTGGACTGCAACATTCCCTGGCTTGGCTATCTTCTTTTTTGTACTTGGTTTTAATCTGTTCGGAGATGGACTTAGGGATTTGCTTGACCCTAGGCTGAGGAGGTAAGGAGTGATTAAGATGGATAAGAATACAGAATTAGATTCAAAGAGAACAGAGCCAGGCGAGATTAAGACCTCCAAGCCATATCAGGAGACTGAAAGTAAAGAAAAGATACTTTCAATTCGGAATTTGAAGACTCATTTTTTTACGTATGATGGAGTAGTGCAGGCACTTGATGGGATAAACCTTGACATGTATAAAGGGGAGACTTTAGGAATAGTAGGAGAAACAGGGTGCGGCAAGTCAGTAATGGCGAATTCGATTATGCGATTAATACCCGACCCGCCTGGACGAATAGTTGAAGGAGAGATAATATTCAAAGGTGTGAATCTGCTTGAGGATATTGAAAAAGAAGCAAAGATAAAAGTATTGAAACATGGTGCAAAGATAAATAGGAATAAGAAACTAATAGCAAAGAGAGAAGCATTCATGCGCACGATAAGAGGCAAAGAAATTGCAATGATATTCCAGGAACCTATGAGTGCGTTAAATCCTGTGTATACTGCAGGACAACAGATTTCCGAAAGTATAATACTTCATCAAAAATCAGAACTTTGCGATACGATATTATCGAATGGAAGATGCAAAAGTTGGCAAATTCCTTGGATAAGAAGGATAAAAGAGAGCGACGAACTGAATAGGAAAATTTTAGAAAAAGAACTTCGACCTGAATCTTCTGACGAAGAGGAATTGGAGAAATTGCGTAAGATGGAACGCAGAGTATCCCTTCCTTTAAGAATGATGTTAAGGATACCGATATTGAATAAGATGTTAATGAAACCGATAGAAGAGGAAGCAATGAAAAGAGCGCAACAGATGCTTAATTTAGTAAATATACCTGACCCTGCGAAGGTAATAAAACAGTATCCGCATGAGTTGTCAGGGGGCATGCAACAGAGAGTTATGATAGCAATGGCATTGTCATGCAATCCATCTTTGTTAATAGCAGACGAGCCTACGACTGCTCTAGATGTAACAATCCAAGCGCAGATTTTAGAATTGATGAAAGAACTAAAGCGTAAGGTCGGAGCGTCGATAATGTTAATAACGCATGATTTGGGCGTGGTTGCAGAGACTTGCTCGAGGGTTGCAGTGATGTATGCAGGGAATATAGTAGAATGTGCAGAAATTAAAGAGATATTTTCCAAGCCGATGCATCCATACACAAAAGGATTACTTAGTTCGATACCCAAAGGAGGAAAAAAGAAAGAAGAACTTGTGATAATAAAAGGTTCAGTGCCTAATTTAATAACGCCGCCGAGTGGATGTAGGTTCCATCCGAGATGCAACTATGCTACAGAGAGATGTGCAAAAGAAAAGCCTAAATTAAGAAAAGTATCAGAAGGGCATGAAGTTGCATGCTTCCTATACGAAGAAGCAAAAGAGGCACATACTCCAATGGAGGTTGTTCAATGAGTTATCCAATAACAGAAGGGTCATCTACTGTAACAGGCAGTATTGAGAGCAGTATAGAGAGAAGTCAGGGCAGAGATGTTCAAGAAAGTGCAGATTTAGTGAGAGAAAAAGTAAGTGGAAATTCAGTTGAAGAGCCATTAGAAGAATTAGAAGACATATTAATAGAAGTGAAGAATTTAAAGAAATACTTTCCAATAAAAGGGGGCGTATTTGGTAGAGAAGTAGGCTCTGTAAAGGCTGTAGATGGTGTAAGTTTTAGAATAAAGAGAGGAGAAACACTTGGACTTGTTGGAGAATCAGGATGTGGTAAGACAACATTGGGACGTCTTTTGCTTAATCTGATACCGCCGACATCAGGCGAACTTTATTTTGATGTGCCGAAGGAGGTCCTTTCTAGGATTAAGGAACTTGAAAAAAAGGATATGAAATCAGATGAATTAAAAAAACTGAAGAAAAAACACATGGTCTATAACTTAAGCAAGCGTGAAATGAGAAAATTAAGGAAAGAGATGCAAATCGTATTCCAGGACCCATATTCGTCATTGAACCCAAGAATGCTTGTTAAAGATATAGTTGGAGAGCCGATAGATGTTCATAAACTTGCAAAAGGCGAAGAAAGGACAAGGATGATAACAGAACTTTTAGGAAAAGTGGGGTTAAACCCAGAACATATGTATAGATATCCACATGAGTTTTCGGGTGGGCAAAGGCAACGTATAGGTATTGCAAGGGCGCTTGCGCTTAAGCCAAAATTACTTGTGTTAGATGAGCCTACATCAGCACTTGATGTGTCAGTGCAGGCACAGATATTAAACTTGCTTCAACAACTTCAGAGAGAGAACAATTTAACTTATGTGTTTATCTCGCATCATCTTTCGGTAATAAGACATATGGCAGATAGGGTTGCGGTAATGTATCTTGGAAAGATAGTAGAAATAGCAGATACAGAAGAGCTATTTGACAGACCTATGCATCCATATACGCAGGCGTTACTCTCTGCAATCCCTGTTCCCGACCCTATCACCAAAAGAGAAAGAATAATTTTAGAAGGAGATGTTCCAAGCCCGGCAAATCCACCATTAGGATGCAGGTTCCATACGAGATGTAGGTATGCAAAAGAACAGTGCGGCTGGAGTGCAGATGAAGTTATTGAAATGTTAAAAAACAAGATAAAAGATGCTAATTTGAAATGCATAAAGTCGATAAACGCAAAAGACAAAAAGAGAGTATCAATAGTATGTGAAGGTGTCGAGATAACATCTGTGTGTAAAGAGATAATGGATATATGTAGTAGCGCAAAAGAAGTAAGAATTAGAGCACTTTCGCTGTCTGAACCTGTTGTTGAAGGGAATAAGATAGTGCTAACCCTGCCCAAGGAAATAGAACCTGAACTTGAAGATATAGGCAGAGGACATTATGTTGCATGTCCGTACATGAAAGGACAGGAAAAGAAATGAGCAAAGGGCACACAAGAAATAAAAAAAATAAAAATAAAATTTCGATACGAATAAAGGAAGAGATAACGAATAAGAAATACGGCAGATTTGGATTTTTTGACGAATTTATAAGGTATTGCTATTGGTTGCTTTTTATGATGCTAAATGTGTTTGTGCTATTCGAGATTAAAAGACCTTTCGGCTTGGAACCCCCTCTTTATATTTGGGCAATTATTTTTATTCTATTTTTGATAGCGACATATTTAGAGTATCTACTGTATAGGAAGATATGGCAAAAGAAGGAGAACGATAAGGAAGAGAAAGGTAAGGAAGAAAAGAGCGAAGAGGAAAATTAGTTGCACCAACAAAAGCCAATCGAAATTTGAGTATGGTAAAACATGTTAAGATTTATAAAAAGTATTTTGTAAAATTCTTTTGTAGAATTACCTTGAACTTTTAGATTAAAAAATTTTAGATTAAAAAAGAGAATTAAAACCTAATCCCGCTTGACTTAAGCATCTCTGCGAACTTGCTTTTACTCTCGTCCTTTTTACCTGTTACAGGGTCTATGCCAGTAAGTTTTCTTAATTCATCACCGTCCAGCCAGACTCTCTTACATCTTGCGCATATATCTACTTCTATACCAGACACATTCTTTTGAAGCATGAAACTCTTGCATTCCGGACAGAGTAGTTTTCGACCTATTGCTACATCTATTCCTGAAAGTTTCTTTAACTCGCCGTTATCAAGCCAAATACCACCGCAGTTTTCACAATAATCTATCAGAACTCCTTGCACTCCTTTTTCAACCATTGGTTTCTCGCATATAGGGCAAATCATCAACTCACCATGGGATTATCTGTTATCTGTATTATAACCTTTGGCTATTTATTACTTTGTATTTATTACTTTATCGTCTGGTAGCCCACTCCTTTAAGAATAGAAAACCTACCTCCTATCAAGTTGTACATGTATTTATTCATCTTTATATCAACACCTTCAAGTTCGTTCAATTCGATTTGTCCTAAAAATTCGTTTGCGTTATCTCTTCTATGCTGTTTGAACAATAGTATACCGTCTGCAAGGTCATCAAACAACTTGGGGTCTAGACCCTCTAAAATGCATATCACGGCAACCTTATTTTTTTGTGCAACTTCTATTCTTAGAATTTCGAGAAATGAACTTGGCTCTAATTTGTTTTTCTCACAGAACTTTTCAAATCTGTTGAATATAAAAACTCCTCTTTCCCCTTTTTCTCGCAATCTATCTGTTTCCTTAATCATTGAAGATATTGCATCTTCATGCATAAATAATGTATTTGCGCGCCTTTGTGCATCTTCTATCCATGAATATCTCTTAACTAAATCTTCGTTCTTTCTTGTAGTAAAGTAATAACATAGTTCGGGCTTGGACCAATCTTCTACAAATTGTATTGAAAATATGGTTCTTCCAGTGCCTTGAGTACCTTTTATGAACATCACACTCCCTTCATCTCTTAAATAAAAATCGATCAATTCTTTAGGATATGTCAATTCTAATTTCTTAATCTCCTCATCAGAACGATTGATTAATCTAGGCACTTTTGGCGTATATGTAACTCGTTCAAAACGCAGAGGCTCGTTCTTTTTCTCTTTTTTTGATTCGAGCATCTGCATTATTAATATCTTTAATTCTTCAATCTCCGCACTCTTCCCATTTCCATTCATTTTCTTATCTATGTTGTTTATTCTACTTTCAACTTCCACATTCGATATTTTTTGAAATTCGTTAGCATGGCTCTTCTCCAATTTTAATAGATAATTTGCCAATTCCTCGCCTTGACTATACCTTCTTCCTATTCTATTCTCGTTTTCATCGCACATCCTTTTGCGTTCTTGGAAAATTCGAAACTCTTCTTCGAGTCTTTTCTTTCTTATCTTTAGTTCATCATCCCAAGCCCTACATTTGCTCTCCCAAGCCTTACATTCATTCTCTCTTTTCTCGACTGAAATCTCTCTTGCTCTTATCTCTTTTTCAATATTATCAAGTTCAACTTTCTTCTTTGTAACTGAATTTTCAAAATTAGCACTTTCTAATCTGAAATCATTCCAAGCCTTCGAAATCTTCTCTTCTTCTTTCCTTAACTTTAATGCAAGTTCATCAAGGGATGCTCGATTATACGCTAAGCTAGATTCTATTTTTGCAAGTTCCTTCTCTCTTTTTTCTATCTCCTTAATCTTATTCTCATACTCATTCTCAATCTCTCTCAATTCTTTCTCCTTTTTGTCAAGTATCCTCTTACTATCTTCGAGAATCTTCTTTTCATTCTCAAGTTCGTATTTTATTTTTGTAATCTCATCCAAGTTTTTCTTGCGCTCCTTTTCGAACGCCATCTTTTCATCATTTAGTCTTTTCTCTTCGTTCTTTAGGTAGGTTGTCTGCTCCTCAACCTTTGCCATTCCCTTTTTCAGGTTCGATTCTTCTTTTAGGAATTTTAACCATTTTTCATCTAATTGCCTCTCTTTCTCTTTTTGTTCTGCAAGGACTCTTTCTAAATCAGAATTGAAATCTTCAATCCTTGATTCTAAAATAGTTTCTTTTTCTTCTATTTCCTTTCTTCGTTCTTCGAGCAGTTTTTTCTCATCAGACAATTTCTTTTCAAGTTCAGAGAGAGCACGAATTTTTCCTTCAACCTGTGCACATTCTAATTCGAGGACTCTTTCGCTTTCTTTTAACATTTTTTCTCTCTCATCAAGTTCTGCAAAACACTTATTTATCTCAGCCTGTATCTCTTTTACTTCATCGTCTTTAAATTCTATCTCGCATTTCTTTCCCATTCGTGCTAATTTCGCATCAATCTCCTTTTTCTTCTCTTCAATTTCTTTTTCTCTTAACATTAGTTCGTTCTCTTTATTCAAAAGTATCTTCTCTTTTTCTTCGATATTTTGCAATCTTTCGTTCAGCATTTTTTCTTTAGTGGATATTATCGTTTCCTTCTCCTTAAGTTCTCCAACCTGTTTTTCAATCGCTTGTTCGAATGCTTCTGTGCCACTTAAGATATCATTTAGAATAGTATCGTCTATACTGCTAATCACCTCTTTAGCCATTTCATTATCGATTCCAAACAATTTTGCCAATTCCAAAACTTTATTTTCATTCGAGTAGTCTATATTATTTTCATTTTTATTTTCATTTTGCGATTTATCTTTTGCATTTTCATTTATAATTCCTTCTTTAGTTTCTTCTTTACTATTGGGTATGCTATTATTAGGTATGGCTTGGACAGATGTGGCTTGGGCAGATACGGCTTGGACACTACAAACTTCAGAAAAATCATCTAAACCCCATCTTGAATTGTGCATATCTGTTTCTGTTGCGAACAATTTTTCGTTCGTCAAATACATACCATTTTCAACATTCTCCTCCCCCTCTTCTCTTTCAAAATTCAAATCTTCAAATATACTCTTTACTGACTCACATTCTTTTTCATTTCTTGCCTTTTCATTTGTTGATTTTTCAATCATTCCAATTTCTGGCTGAGCCTTCCTATCCTCATCCTTTGCTCCATTCTTTAACACTCTCATTCTAATCTTCTTTGCATTCTTCGACCTTTTTTTAACCTGTTTTTTATCGTTTTCTATTATTCCTCTATTTATCATTTGTCTACTATCATCATTTGCGTGTTCGTTTGAGTGAGTTTGTATTTCGTACGCAGGTGGATTTGGCACTGAAGATTTCTGTTGTCTGACTGCAATTTTCTCAAGTTCACTGATTTTTAGCCTTACAAGGTCTATATCATAATTCAGATAAAGTGGGTCAACTTTCGATTCTTCTAACTTACTAAGAATCTGGTCTGCATCTTGAATTTGCTCTTTTGATAGAGCATGAACTTCTATTGCAGCGTCTGGGAGGGTGGAATCTTCGAGCATTTGTACAAAGCTACTTTCACCATCGTTGAAAGAGGTATTAAATACATACGCAGGTTCACCTTTTTGAATATACATTAAAGACTCTGACACTCCAAGATGCTGAATTATATATCCGCTAAATGTACTCTTCTTTAGCCACTCAACTAAGTCTCTTAATGCATATTTCCCGCCATTCACAACTTTAACTTCGCGTCCTTTTGGCATCTTTGGGAATTCCAAGTTCCCACCCCCTCCACCACAATATTTCTTGACTCTGCGAATATTAATGCTTCTTTGGATATAACCATAGGAATATTCCGGATTTTTAATAATCGGCATTTGCCGAAATAGACAAAGTCAATCAATAGAAATATTCAAAATGCTAAATTGTATTTCCCCAATCATGTTGACAACAGAAGAGAAGATTAAGAAATCACGCGAGATTAAGGAAGCAACGAAACTAGGCGGTGGCAAGGAAAGGATTGAAAAACAGCACAAAGCAGGAAAGAATACCGCAAGAGAAAGGATTGAAATGCTTCTTGACAAAGGGAGTTTTGTTGAACTTGATACTTTTGTAATGCATAGATGCACCAATTTTGGCTTGGATAAACAGAAATATGCTGGAGACGGTGTTGTTACAGGTTACGGAACGATCGACGGTAGGCTTGTCTATGTCTTTTCTCAGGACTTTACAGTGCTTGGAGGTTCGCTAGGACAGATGCATGCAAATAAGATTTGTAAGATTATGGATATGGCGCTCAAAGCAGGTGCACCAGTTATTGGACTTAATGATTCCGGAGGTGCAAGAATACAAGAAGGAGTAGATTCTCTTGCAGGGTATGCAGAGATATTCTATAGAAATGTTATATCTTCAGGTGTAGTTCCGCAGATTTCTGCAATTATGGGACCTTGCGCAGGGGGTGCAGTCTATTCTCCTGCGATAACAGATTTCATTATAATGGTAAAGAACACCTCAAATATGTTTGTAACAGGTCCTGAAGTTATTAAAACCGTAATGAATGAAGAGGTTACATTCGAACAACTTGGAGGCGCGATGACCCATAACCAGATTTCAGGCGTGGCTCATTTTGCAACTGAAAATGAAGAAGATTGCATTGCGACGATAAAGAAACTTCTATCATACATTCCTTCGAACAATATGGAAGACCCACCTGTAGTAGAACCTATTGATGACCCGAACAGAATGGACGAATCTCTTAACACAATCATCCCTGACAATCCGAACAAACCATACGATATAGTAGATGTGATTACAAAGGTGGTAGATAATGGCGAGTTTTTTGAAATTCAACAATACTGGGCTCAGAACATAGTGATTGGTTTTGCAAGGCTCAATGGAAGAAGCATAGGTGTGGTTGCAAACCAACCTAAAGTCCTTGCAGGCACGCTAGATATTAACGCATCTGACAAAGCAACAAGGTTCATTAGGTTCTGCGATGCATTTAACATACCACTTGTAACTTTCGTTGATGTGCCTGGGTATCTTCCTGGAACTGCACAAGAACATGGAGGTATTATAAGGCATGGCTCCAAAATCCTTTATGCATACGCAGAAGCAACTGTTCCTAAACTTACTGTTATTACAAGAAAGGCATACGGCGGCGCATATTGTGTCATGTGCTCCAAGCATATCCGGGCAGATATAAACTATGCCTGGCCATCTGCAGAAATCGCAGTTATGGGTCCTCAGGGCGCAGTCAATATTGTGTTCAGAAAAGAACTCCAAGCCGCTGAAAATCCCGACCAGAAAAGGGCGGAACTTGTCGAAGAATATACAGAGAAATTTGCAAATCCTTATGTGGCTGCAGAAAGAGGATTTATCGACGATGTAATCGAGCCAAAAGAAACACGACCAAGACTTGTCAATGCCCTTGAGTCTCTAGTTACAAAGAGAGAACAGCGCCCTCCAAGAAAGCATGGAAACATCCCTGTTTAATTTTTCTATTTACTAATTTGACAATTGTAAAGAAAGTAAATACCGAATACGAACACCAAATACAAGTAACAAATGGACAAACACGTTGACGCAAAAAAGGAAAGTATAAAGGAAATGAACCATACTATACAGAAATTATGATTTTGTCTTCTTCTTTTTCTTTAATTTTGTCTTCTCTTCCTTCTTTTCTTCTTGTGGTTTTTCATCCTGTTTTGATGCTGGCTTGGAGTCTTGTTTTGCCTCTTCTGTAGATGATGTAGGCTGAACTTCTTGTTTTACCTCTTCTGATGATGTAGGCTGAACTTCTGCTTTTACCTCTTCTGTAGATGATGTAGGCTGAACTTCTTGTTTTACCTCTTCTGTAGATGATGTAGGCTGAACTTCTTGTTTTACCTCTT
>Ga0078972_1006722_pt1 | contig 24772 bp, 29 predicted proteins | sample YelNatPaOPGAMG01_FD_67568 | JGI IMG/M metagenome (GOLD analysis project Ga0078972, IMG submission 67568) | Hot spring thermophilic microbial communities from Obsidian Pool, Yellowstone National Park, USA - OP-RAMG-01 (SPADES assembly) (version 2) | ecosystem: Environmental > Aquatic > Thermal...
AACGCCTTAACCAGGGTTAGCTTCTTCCCGCAATCGATTACGTACAGCCATAAACCCTCACTTTCGAGTGATTTGAATATTCGCGTGACGTATTCTCGTAGCTCGCCCTCACCGACTTGATTAGGTAGGTCTTGCTCGATGCATGATGCATCCACGTACCTCCTCTGTAGTAGGTATCTGCAACCTATGACGTCCCCGTCGGGGCTGACGACGCATTGAGCTGGGGTGAAGGACGGTAGGGGAGGTAAGTAACCCCTATAAACCTCGATGTAAGTACCTCTCTCACCGGTCGGCGTCACGCCGTGAAGTACTAAGCCTGTGTGAGGCACGCATCCCCACTCAACCACAGTCTCTCTTAAGATCGTGGGTTTTCCGAGGAGACTCCTCAATTCTTGAGGTATCCTGCTCATGCACGCGTTAAGACAATGATCGGGGATGACGTAGCTTATGTAGCTCTTATCCAGAAAACCCATAACCACTCTTAAAACTCCTTCTTTCATGGACTTACCCAAGAACCGTAGATCCTCTCACCTGATAAGACTGATTTAAGCATGTAGGGCTTGAAGGCGTTTATGAAAACAACGCTTAGTTTCGCTCTCTCAATAATCGAGATAGCTATGGGGTCTAGCAACTCGTATTTGCCGGGCGTGTAAGACTGTGATAAAACGTTTTTCAATTCCTTAACCGTCAACTCCTTAAGCAGTCTTGCGTTAGGGTCTGTCCTCGGGTCTCTATCGTAAACCCCGTCAACTGTGGTAGCGTTGATAAGTAACTCAGCGTTAAGTAACTCCGCTAGTGATGCGGCGACCGCGTTATTTGATTGACCTGGTTGCAGACCCCCGCCAACAGCTATCTTGTCCAGGTTCCACGCGTGTATGAATTCCTCGATCCTTGTCGGTACTGGGTAGTACGCGTAATCACCGAGTAACGAGGAGAATAACATCGCGTTAAGTCTGGAAGCGCCTATCCCTAAGATGTCTTGCCACCCTAAGGAAACACCGGCTTCCGAAGCCATGCTTATGTATCTCCTGGCGGTCTCGCCGCCGCCAACCACGACAGCCATCCTCAGCCCTCTCTTCTTATACTCAATCACTATCTCAGCGATCTCCATCAATACTCTAACGTTTTCCGGACTGAATAACTTCCCGGTAAGCTTAATTACCACCCTGTTCAACTACGCCCCCAAAATAAACTGTTGAGGCATTATAATAAAGTTCCGGGGGTATTAATCTATGATATCGTAAGGGATCCCTAAAGACCTTAACTCACCGGTTATGATGGACCTGGGTTCCGACCCTATCTTCCTCATTATGACTGCCTTGGTCGGGGCTGGCTTACTTCTCAACACGGACTCCCTAGCTATGTACCTGAGTTCGTCAACCCCTGAGATTTCCTTGATTGCGTACCTAGATATTATGTGTCCGTAGCACTCCCCGTATTTAAGAGCTCTCTTAGTGAATCCCTCGGCGTAATGCGGTCCTCCGAAACCCACGGTCGGTACGCAATTAACCGGGTACCTGAACTCCTTCAAAGCTCTCACCACCGACTCACCGACTACCTCATGTGCTTTCTCGTAAACCCACTCAGTCTCCGATGAGCCTATCTCAACGAAAGTTAGTGGTTTCCGGAGATTGGTGGGTCCGTGATGCGTTACCTCGTAAACAACCTCGAAATCGCTGAGCTTACCTACGGCGAGCTCACTCAAGTTTCTTAAGGTGAGGTATGAGAAGACAGGGTTAGCTATCGAAAGCTCTTTCGGCCTACCCCCCATATCAGCTGACGCGGCCGGGTTTCCGGTGTGGTGAACGGTCAGCGACTTAACGCCTGAGCTAGCTTTGTGGCGAGATAAGATAACGTAGAAGCTAGCGTTAGGCAGTACGTCATCCAAGAAATCAAAGTAGATAACGTCTTCCTTAAAACCGACTAGTACAGCGTTGAGTTCTTCGATGATGAAGGAAACCTCACTACCGACTACTCGAGCCTCCCTACACTTAACGGCCCCCCGGATAAAGTCCGCCACACCCTTACCGGCAGGGTCCCCGACACTATACGTTAAAGCAGCAAAAAACTCTTCAGAGCTCTCCTTAAGCTGTTCCTTAAACACCCTTAACCCCTCCCTACCTGAAGGGCCGACTTCCTCGAATATTCTTAAAGCAACTAATAAAAGCGTGAGCGGGTTCGCGCGAGGTTTTTATAAGGTTATCATAAAGAAATACTTGGTTAGGCCGTAATGCGTCTTATCAACTCTTTTAAAGAAATCTTGAAGAAAGCCGCTTTATTGCTAGGCTTACTCGTTTTCTACGCTTACGGGTTTCTATGGACTCTGAAACCGCGTAGGGTGGGAAGCATGAGTGATTTGCTAGACTTATTCTACTATAAGTTCCTCAGACTTAAGAAAGAGCATGTTGAGGTAGTGAGGGTTACTGATAGCGAGTTAGTCACTATAAGTAGGAATCCCTGCCCCATACTGAGACTTACCTTGTTCTTAGGTCTGGACACGAGGTATACGTGTAGGCTGGTTTCAGAGCCTGTATGCAGGTATGTGCTTAGGCGCGTGAACCCTGAACTCGTCTTCGAGAGAAACTACGATTACATAAGACCTTATAAGGACGGGTGTATGGAGAGAATATATTTGAGGTCTCAACGCAAAAATTAAATTGTGTCCCCATAATATTCAATGGTGTGCTCAAGTGGTTTCATACGACGTGGTCATAGTAGGTTCCGGGATCGCGGGTGCTTCGTTAGCTTACTTCCTAAGTAAAGACGGTTTCAAGACCTTAGTGTTGGATGTGAAGCCTTTTGAGAGGTTAGGTGATAAGCCTTGCGGTGACGCCATAGGTAAGCACCACTTCGACGAGCTAGGTCTTGAAGCGCCTGCCGGCGAGTTATTGGAGGGTTACGTGAGAGGGATTGACGTGTACTCACCCTCCGAGAAAGTGAAGTATAGGGTTATGGGTGATGGTTACGAGGTCCACCGAGTGAAATACACTAAGTACTTACTGAGTGAAGCCATCAACAGAGGCGTGGAATTCTGGGGTGAGTCTCAAGGAGTGGAACCTCTAGTTAAAGACGGTTACGTAGTCGGGGTCTCCGTGTGGGTTAAGGGTAGGGGGAGGCTGGAGGTCGGTTCTAAGATCTTGGTTGACGCTTCAGGAATGGCTAGAGCGATCGTTAGGAGACTTGACGTTAAGTGGCCTGTGAGGGAAGATATAGACCCGAAAGACATGAATATAGCTTACAGGGAGGTCAGGAAGCTGAAGAAGGAGGTTGAGGAGCCGGAGATACTCAGGATATACGTCAGCAAGAAGGTGGCTCCCGGAGGGTACTGGTGGTTTTTCCCGTACTCTAAAGAAGGCGACGTAGTCAATGTCGGGCTAGGCGTTCAGGGCGGTATGAACTACCCCAACCCTAGAGATCTCCTGCGCGAGCACGTCATAAGCAGGGAAGTTTTTAATGGTAGTGAGGTCGTTGAGGCGGGCGGCGCCGCAGTACCCACTAGGAGGCCGTTGAAGACTCTTGTCTGGAACGGTATAGCGGTGACTGGTGACGCGGCTTACGCTGTAAATCCTGTTCACGGGGGCGGCAAAGGCTCCGCTATGTTAGCTTCTTGGTGTATATCCAAATCCGTGAGACACGCGCTGGAGGTAGGCGATACGTCCGCGAAGAGCTTATGGGAAGCTAACATATGCTTCAATAAGAGGTACGGGGCTAAGCAAGCAGCCCTAGACATATTCAGACTCTTCCTCCAGAGATTAAGTGATGAAGACTTGGAGTACGGGATGAGTAAGAAGATCATAAAGGAGGAAGACTTAAACACGGTCTCTCTTAAGGGAGACCTGGAACTCAGCGTCGTTGAGAAAGCTATGAGGTTATTAGCTGGCTTATCAAGACCTTCACTCCTCTTCAAACTCCGTAGGGTCGCTCACTACATGAATGACGTTAAGCAGCTCTACATGAACTACCCTGAAGAACCTGAGGGCCTGGCTAAGTGGTATTGGGAAGTTGAGAAGCTGTATTCTAGGTTTAAGGAGGAGGTATAGGGAAAAACCTAGTCTTTCAGTTAAGCTAGTAGAGAGTCTTTAAGCCACGGGTACATGTTAATCCATCTGCTGATGAAGTCTTTATAGGTTTTTATGTAGAGCGGGTGTGACGTCATCCTCTTTATTAAGTCTAGGTTCCTCCTATACTTCACCGCCTCACCTATGCTGTTAGCTCCCTTCATCCTCGACCATTCTTCAAGAGTAAACATGTATTTTTTCTGCACGTAGTCTCTGTACACGTCGTTGAGTACGTTGAAAGTGCAGAAAGGAACTACGCGGCCGTCAGGCATTAAGTAATGCACGTTACACCTCATAACCCTCTCAACATCGTAGTTGTAGAGATCCATGAAGTGCATCATGCCCAGGAAAGTGAATTTATAGTGCCACTCGCCGAGAGACTCGTATGTGTGTTTAATCAGCACCTCGCTTATGAGCTTGCGTAGAATCCCCTTAATCTCCGAGGGTACCTCACCCCACTTAATGTACTTTAGCAGTGCCGAGATCACTAGCTTAGACCCCACCAAGTACTTACTCCCGCCACTCCTCAACTCAGCCGATTTTTCCGTGAGGTAGTCTAGGAATCCTTGAACGTCTATCATCCTGGTAATGGGTATGTACTCAGGCTCCCCGTCATTCATCCTCATATACACGTAAGTCCCGACACCGCACTCCGGGTGATTAGCCATCTCGAACTTAAACTCGCCGCTGAAGCCCTCGACGAATTCTGAGATAGGTACCGAAGCCGGTACCGGGAACCAGTCACTAACCTTTATCTGACCCTTCGTCTGCTCTTCTATTAATTTAGCTACGTCATATATAGTGACCCTCAACTCGTCTCTCTCGGCTTTCTTTATCATCCCGGTCAAGGACACTGGCTGTAGATTAACCGATCTCACCACGTCTTTATTGAGGGCCGCGAACTTTATTATATCCCCTAACTCGTGCGTGTTAAGACCCTTAATTACTGTAGGGACTAAAACAACGCTAGTCATCCCCGACTTCCTGAACGCGTCTAGAGCGAAGGGCACCTCCCAGTGGTTCTTAGGGTTTGCCTGCGGCGAGACACCGTCGAAGCTCATGTATATCGTGTTAACCCCTGCCTCCCTTAGATCTCTGGAAAACTTAACCGCGGCTTCCTCACCCTCAAACAGGTATAGCTTAGCGAACTTAGTTATGTTGGTGTTTAACTGGATGTGCCTGACCCCCATCTCCCTCAGCATCCTAACTATATCCACTATATCGTCTCTTAACGTAGGCTCACCCCCCGTCAACTGAACGGCCGGAGTCACTCCCTGCTTAAGGAGTTGCTGAACCATGAACCTAATCTGCTCTATCGTCGGCTCATAAACGAACCCGGACTTCTCAGCGAAGAAAAAGCAGTTACTTACTAAGATGCCATCGGATGCTATAAAGTAGTGTTCATCAGCATCTACTTCAAGATCGTATACGTACCCTTTGTAAGTCAGCTTACTTACTTCCTTGACCGTATCCACACAGCAGTCTCTGATTCTTTCTATTCTCGCGGGTCTTCTGGTACCTAAATTTCCTAACCTCTCCCTGTGTTTTTTGATTAGAGGTACCATACTCACAAACTTTTCCAAGTCCTTCCCAGCTATTTTGAGTTTATAGACGTCATGCTTTGCTAACTTATTCTTTTCCTGCCTAACTCTACTGACTCTAGCAAAAATTCCAAGGGACTCGAGGAGGTAGAGTATATCTCTTATTAACTCCTTTGACGTGCTTGCGTATCCTAAAACTAAGTGCCTAGACCCTTTCTCAACGAAACCGTCACCGTTAAAGAGACCGCTCAACATAGCTATCTTTACGTCAGTTGGGAATTCCATAAAGTTCTGTGGGAGTCTTTTGTTAGGAGCGCCTTTGGGGATTTTGAACACGTATTTAAATACTAACCTCATTAGCCTACTCCCAATAACTATTTGCTTCGCTTTTCCTTCCCATGTTATGAAGCTATACGGTAATCTAAGTTTCTTTAAGGCATTTACTATCTCCTCTTCAACTTCTTTGTTTCCAACAGTTATTCTTAAATCCTTACTGGTATAGTGACCGTCTGCAACGAAATATCCTATGATTTTACCGAGTTCGGGGGTTAACTCAAGTATTGACGGTATCGTATATGATGTAGCGTCCCTACCTAACTCAGGATCTACAGCTAGATTCTCAGCTACCTCATAATAAGCGTGTAAAGGAATTGTACCTTTCTTCTTCCAATAATAGACCTTATCTCCATAAAGTCTTCGTAGGAGGCCGTAATCCACGTTTTCTTTTGTATGTATGTATATCTTCTCAAGTTCCTCCTTAGGCAATTCTTTAAATGCTTCCAGGAGATTTATCTTCTTTAACCTTCCTTCACTTGTAAAGCTACAGAGAATCCTTACTTTATCCCCTGCTTTTATCTCATCAGCCCTTTTCTTGATTAGCTTGCCGTTCTCATCAATAATTACTTTATGTTCGGGGGTTACGTGAATCTCCCTCCCTGATCTTGTCCTTAATTTTATCAGTTCGCCATCATGTACTCGCCTCAAAAATTTCGTTACCTTCACCCATACCGCCTTATCGTCTTGTATTGAGAGAACGTAGAGATTCTCCGGAACAACGTATTCACCTTTAAACCCGTCGATATTGACCTTATGTTCAAAAGAGAACTTATTCGCAAGCTCACCGAGTTTGATTAGCTTAACCTCACCATTAATTTTAAATAATACCTCCTCCCATTCCGGGAGGCAGTACCAGCAGTCTAGGTCACACCTATTCGTTAGGACTAGGTTCGCTAACGCGGTGTGGTTCTTGTGTATAGGGCATAAACCGCAGCTGTAGGGGCACGGGGCTGAGAGGTTTGTGTAGACGTGTCTCGGACCCCTGCCCTCAACATACCACTTCTCTATCCTCCTAGCAAACTCGGAACTACCCTGATATAACTCCTCTATCTCGCCATGCTCAGGACACTCCTTCCTTATATAGAGCTTCCCATCCCTCTCAAAAATGATTGCGGGGAGTAACGCGTAGCAGTAAGGACATATAGACTGCGTAGTCCTGACAAGCTTCTCACCCTCCTTAAGCTTAGGCAGAGAACCCCACACCTTAACCTCCCTATCAGCTATCCTGATAGTTCGCGTAGCTCGATCATAGTATGACGGCGTTATTAACTTCCCTCCCTCAACACCCTGACCATCACCCAACCCACATTACCTCACTATACTTTCACTCCGTTAATAATAAATATTTTCATATAATCCCGGAGGATGGGGTCCGTTAAACTCTGGAGACGTCTTACGGTTCCGCGGGGTATGATATGATCTCATAACCAGCCCTTAAGGTTGTCCCAGCCGCCGCGTAGTTCTTGCTCCTCTAAGTATATGATGCCTGGAGAACCTTCCACAACCTCACCTATTAAGACGTAGTCTTCAGGCATTTCCTGCTCGGTGAAGACAGCTATGGAGTATTCCTCCCCCATGTAGCGTAAGATCTTCTTTAGCTCTATCGAATACTGCTCCGAGATCTCGAGTACTTCCTTACACACGCCCTCCGCACGCAACCTCATAGCCACGCCGTTAACTCTTAAGATGTTCCTCAGAGATTCTAAGCCGTCACTAATGTCTGTGGACGCCCTCACCCTACCTACATCGTTCAAGAATCTTAACGGCGGGTCCGGTCTCCTCAACACGTTAAGGAATTTCTTGACGCGGTCTTCACCAAGTATTTTCTCGTAGTACGTTAATGCCGGGAGGGAGGATACCCCCAAGCATTTCGTCGCGTAAACCCTGTGTCCAGGCTTCAGGCCCTTATTACTTACGGGATTAGTTGATACCCCGAGTACGGCGACGTCTAGCCAGCCGTCTTCAGAAACGTTCAGGTCGCCTCCCAGGAACAACGCCTTAAGTGCTTGGCAGGAGTCGCGTAACCCGCGAGCTATCTCCTCAACATCCCCTAACCCCATGTCTTTCCGGAGACCTACGGAGGCTGTGAGAGCTACCGGCACCCCTCCCTTAGCTATCACGTCCACGGCAGCGCCTAGAGCCACCCTGTAAGCTAGGTCGTCAAAACCCATCCAAGGATACTTCGAGGTCTTGAAGGACGTGCCGTCTATCTTGAGAAAGAACCACTTATCCATAATCCTCAAAGCCCCTGCGTCGTCTAAGTAACCGAAAGGTATTTTAGAGTAGTATTCGCCGAGGAGACCGGCGATGACCTCAATTAACTCACGCTCACTAAACTCACTAACCCTCCTCATTAACCACGCCCACGTTAAGTAAAGAAGTTATAAGAATTTAAAGAGATAACGATATGTAGAGGGTGGCTGATTAAGTGTTTCGAGGTATTGAGTTAAGGGCTAGGTATTGCTTCTTGATCGCCTTACTAGCAACCCTGGTTCTCTCTTCTGTGACGCCTCAGTACGTGGTGTGGGTTACTAGCCACGCACAGGAAACCCCGAACTACGACGTATACAACTTAACGTATGTTGACGTAGCGGTGATTACGTACGCGAACAGCGTTTCCGAAGGGTATTTCGAGACACCCATCAACTACACCGAGCCGCACTATACTCAGGTAGTGCGTGTTTTCAGGGTTGGGGGGAACGTCACCGTTAAGGAATCGGGGAATAATACTTCGTTCACGATCCCTATAAGCAATAACACGCGCGGTTACGTAGTATTGAACGTGACCCTGATTCGCGAGTCACGTAAGGAGATGAACATCGTAGCACAAGCACTGTATCTCGGGAACGTATTTCTTTACGACTACCCATACCCTGAGGAGGTAGTGAAGAAATACGTCCTACAACCCAATGAGAGGGTGGTCGAGGTCGTCGTACCTCTTTTCGAGGAGTGGATGCGTAGCAAGCTTCACACCAACATCAGCTTAAGTGACGTGTCTAGGACTTACTTAGCTGTCTGGGCTGCTAACTACGTATACGGGGGTTACCTCATAAAGTATAACGCTAGCGCCATACCCAGACCCTTAGAGGAGGTCTTGGAGAGGAGGGAGGGGGACTGCGATGATATGTCTAGAATCCTCCTAAGCTTACTGTGGCATTACGGCATACCTGCGAAGATTCAGTACGGCTACGTCTACCTGAAGTTTGATTACGTGACAGACGTTTACGGCTCCCTCACGAGATTCATTAACGCGGGTCCTCACGCGTACGTAGTTATTTACGTGCCGACCGTTGGGTGGGTCTCGGTAGATCTTCTTGCTTGGGCACGCCTATATTACCCGACACTAATAACGGGTGAGTCAACATACTCTAACGTCACCAGCGAGGACTTAGAAGAGGTTGAGAAATTCTATACTTCTTTCAAGTATCTTGAACTGATAGAGATGCATGAGTCTAGTAAGTTACCGGAGGACTTGGTGAGGGATTTAATGAGTGGGGATCTCTTCGGTAGGCTGGAGAGGATGTTTAGTGAAGCGCCTCAAGAAACCAACACTACGACAACAGCGACGAACCCCCTGACCGAGACGACTACTACGGCGCCCGGCACCAGCGTATCGCATGAGACAACGACCACGACCGCTGTTCCTGCAGCTTTATTTGAGGTCTTAACGGTAATTGCTTTAGTTGCTGGCGCTACCATACTGGTTCTGTTACTGATTATTCTTAAGTCTAGATCATAGCTTAAACGATGGTTGCGTGGGTAGTGGTGTATGGGTAGTGGGTCAGTCCTTTGTGAGGTGTGTGAGGAGAGGCCCGCGGTTAGGAGATGTAGGATATGCGGTAGGTACGTGTGCGAGAAACACGTGAATGAGGAAGGTGTTTGCGCTGTTTGCGAGGACTTGATGTGCAGGATATGTAACGCAAGGCTCTCAGTGACTTCATGCGTGATATGCGGGAGGCCTGTCTGCAGGAGTTGCTCTGTGGAGCTGGAGCCAGGGATTCGAGTATGTAAGCAGTGCGTTAATAACCTGCGAATCCTTAAAGAGGGGGGACTCAAGCTAGGTGTGTTCGGTGGTCGTGTTGAGTGAGGCCAGTGTTAAAGACTTAGTGTGCGGTGATTACCACCTCGTATGCGTGGGCACTCGGTTAAGGAGTGATGACGCGGCGGGTCTAAGACTCTGCGAACTCTTACTGAGCCGCGGATTCCCTGAGGACAGGATCGTTATGTGTGAGTTCGGCTTAGAGAACTGCACGCCAGTTATTGAGGAACTCTCGGTGAGAAACGCTCTACTCATCGACGCCGCCTTGGTTTCAGGCCAGGCTGGAGAGACCCCCAACTACTTCATAGCTAGTTTAAGCTCTATTAACGATTCTATAACCTTGGTGACTACCCACTCGATACCGGTTAACCTCGTTGTTGAGTTACTGAGGAGGGAGGGGTTATTTGATAACGTGTGGGTTTTAGGCATAATAGCGAGGGATCTGAGCCTGGGCGAGGAACTCAGTCCTGAAGTGCGGGAGACCGTGAACTACCTAGCTGACCTAATCATTAAGGCGTTAAACTCTTGTGGCGCTAGGCAAGACCCCCTATAATTATTGAGAGTGCTAGAGCTACTAAAGCTGGAATCAGCCCGTACTTAACTATGGTGGAGACCCCTTGCTCCACCCTGAACCTGCCGAAGGAAGACTTAAGGATCGTTATGATGGTGAGGATTACCAAGTATTTCACGGCGGTTGCTAGAGCTCCTAGAACTAGGTTATCGCCGAACGGGTAAGGCCCTCCCAAGAAAACCACTGCGACTATTAAGGAGAGGACATATAGGTCCGCGTCGTGGAGGAAGTTAAAGAGTGCTAGGAGGGGGCCGCTGAATTCCGTCACCACCCCAGCTATCAATTCCTGCTCAGCTTCCGGTATGTTGAAGGGCGGGAACATTAGCTTGGATTGGATGGATACTAAGGCGGCTATAGTCGCTAAGATCATGGGTATAGCCGTCAGGGGGTTGGTCCACAAAGACCACGCGAATTTAGCGGTCGTGCTAACGGAGAAGACGGGTTCCCCTTTAGCGGTCAGGCTTACTAGATATACGGGGACTATGGTAGCTGTGAAGAACGCTGGCTCCGCGACGACCAGCATAGATGAGAATCTTGAGACCCCCTTAATCGTGAACGGGTTTGTGAGAGAGGTTGACATGAGTAGCTCTGAGATCGCTACCCAGACGCCGAGGAAGTAAATCAGTAGTATTACGTCGAAATTAAAAGCTATTCTCAGCGGTGATATAGGTAGTAGGAGTAGTGAGGCCGTTATAGCCCCGATCCCGACACAGCCGAAGATTCTCGCGAGCTTAACGCTACCGTGCCTGTAGTTAGGCTCTGTCTTAGCCAAGAGTAGTTTTAGGAAGTCCGCGAACGGTTGCAGTATTCCGAGAGGTCCTACGTACGAGGGCCCCATCCTCCTCTGGGTTCTGGCGAAAAGCTTCCTAACCCACCACTCACTAAGCATTGAAGCGATCCAGAGTGTTAGGAGTCCCGGAAAGACCAGCGTGCTGAAGACCGTTAACGCGATTAACGTTATTTCCTCCACTTAAATCACCTCATGAAGTATATTAACGCGATTAAGGTAAGTAAGCCTATGTAAGACAACATGTACACACCCCAATCATTTAACACGCCGTTATGCATCTGATCTCTTAAGAAGGTGTATAGTCTGCGGCCAGCACCCCTCACCACGCCCCAGAACAGGTTACGCACTGAGACGTCAACGGATTTTATAACGCTCGCGGACTCCCCACCTATGTATGGTTCTGAGTATTCTGAGCTAGTCTGAGGTGTTTTCCTAGATAGCGTGATGTAGACTAGGTACATCACGAGTGTTGATAACGCTAACACACCGCTTAAGAACAGGGTTGCCGTCCAAGGATCTAGGTTGAGCGTGCTCACCTCACTCACCTACCCCAGAAAACCAAGTATCCTTGTAGCCAGTAATTAAGTATTCCGTCTCTCGAGGTCGTCGCCTCCACAAACCTACGTAGCCACTCACTCATGATAGGTGATAGTATGCCCGTAATCAAGCAAGCCACACTCAGTATTAAGAGTATTGTGGTGGGTAGCGCGCTAGCCCTCACGAACTCCCTCTTAGGTGTTGTGAAGAGCGCGGCGTAGAGTAACCTAATATACCCTAAGAGTGATATCGCCGAGATTACGTTAATGATTACTGAGATGTAGGGCGCTCCTGCCTCGAGATAGGAAGCGTAGAGCAGATACTTACTGAAGAATCCTCCGAAGGGCGGGATACCTAACAACTGGAGAACACCTATTATTAGCGCGGCCCCTAACAACGGGTTCCTCCTCGCCACACCCCCTAACTCGTCGAGTCTTCTGGTTCCTCCTGCCGCGTATATTATCACCCCGGCGGTGAGGAAGAGGAGGGACTTACCTAAGCTGTGGTTGATTAAGTGGTAGAAAGCGCCGGTAAGCCCGTCCACGAAGGCTTGTGAGCCGGGCTTGGATAGGAGCGAGGATCCTATGGAGAGGCCTACTAAGACCAGGCCTATATGGCTTATCGTTGAGTACGCGAGCAACCTCTTTATATCGTCTTGTACCGCCATCATGAGGGCTCCTATAAGTCCTGAAGCAAGTCCTAAAACCAGCGTTACTAAGAGTATTAAGTCTCTTAAATCACTCACTGCTGAGAACGGGTTGAATATAGTGTATAAGAATCTGAAGATAGCGTAAACACCTACGTTCACCACAAGACCTGATAACGCTGCTGAGACAGGTGTTGGTGCTTCAGGGTGTGCGTCAGGGAGCCAGAAGTGGTTGGGGAAGACGGCTGACTTGAACGTGAATGTCCATAAAGATAGGGCTAGAGCTATCGCGGTGGCCGCGTATACCTGGCCATAGTAGTAACCTGAAACTAGGTCGTAGCCCCAGAACAAGGTAACCTTGTTCGTTAAGTCAGCCATGTTGAGGGTCCCGAACGAAGCGTAGATGAATACTAATCCTATGAAGTATAGTGTGGTGGCTACGGCCCCGAAGAGCCCGTACTTTATGGCTGCCTCAACGGCTTCCGGCTTATTCCTGTAGAAACCTACTAGCGCGTAAGCGCTGATAGACATCACCTCAAGCATGACGAATAGGTTGAACGCGTCTCCGGTGTAGATGCAGCCTAGCATGCCTACCTCCAAGCCTAGGAGTAGGGTGTAGTAGTATGGCGCGCTCCTCAAATCTCTTATGTACCACGCGCTGTATAGGGTTATCAAGAACATTACTGTGGCCGTGAGTAAGGCTATGAGGGAATTCACCTCATCTAACTCGTAGGATATGCCTATCGGCGGCCACCACCCTCCGAACGGGTATGCTTTAACTCCCTCCTTAACGACTACGCTGAAGTTGTATGCGGCGACGACCAACGCGTATAGTGAGGCGGTTGACGCGTACGCGTGGAAGAACTTAATATTCTTTACGATCATGCCCAGCAACGGCAACACGAACGCGAGACCTATGAGTGAGGGGACCAACACACCTACGCTTAGGTAGTACATGATCTCACCACCTCAATCAAAAATCCTCTTAGCGAATTTCTCGAAGACTTTCGAGATACTCTCCCTCGCTTTCTCAGGCTCTGTCGCGGCAACGTCTATCCAGTGAACGTAGAAGGCTTTTTCTTCAGGGAACACGTCGACGACGACGGTGCCCGGCGTGTTAGTTATTGAGTTAGCTATGGTCAGCATAGCGTAATCGCTCACGACCTCGTAGGGGACCTTAACTATGCCGGGGTTTATGGGCATTCTAGGGTGTAGTATCCTCTTCATCACGTCTAGGTGTGCCTTAACCTCGTCCACGAAGAAATACCTGATCGCGTATACTAGGAGCCAGCCAAGCCTCCTAACCTGAACTAGCTTGCTAGGATTGCTTACGACTAGGTTAGCGGTTATCAATGAGGTCGCTAAAGCTACTGCAGCCCCGGTAATTAAGTCATACGTTGATACAGACCCTGAAAACACTAAGTAAACGATGAAGGTTAGGATGAAGACCCCTAAGACCTTACCGGCGAACCCCACCTCAACTCACCCCCTCAGCTTAGCTACCCTCCTAACGTCTGTCGTCCCGTAAAGTCTGTAGACCTGTAGCGTGAGGAAGACTAGGAATAGCGTGACTGCAAGCCCTATCACTATAGCTGTCAGCACTAGTGCTTGAGGTAGCGGGTCTACGGCTTGGCTAGCGAATCGCGCGATATCCTCGGTCGTCGGGTTAGTCGTGGTTATGACCGGGGGTATTGGTGATTGTTCTGGTGAGGGCCACGTCCTATAACCCACAACTATAGCTAAGACGTTAGCTGTATCTGAGAATATCGTTAAAGCGATTATCTTCTTTATCAGGCTAGGTCTTGCGAAGATGCCGTAGAGTGATATACCTGCGTTGAAGAACAGGCTGAATAGCAGGGTATTAAACAGGAAAACGTTTAACTCATTCATGGGCCTCACCACTAATGAAACTTCTAACTATTTCTTCAGGTATGGAAAGCAGCATGAAGACTAGCGTGAACCCGCTTGCCACAGCTAAGTACTCGGATAAGTTGAAGAAGAATAGCGTGCCACTTATTAACGCGTTAGAGACCTGGGCGGGGATTCCTACGGGAGCGTCGAGCTTCGGCTGGTTCTGGAAGACGTAAGCGTTAAGCCCTGTTATCAACCCGATTAAAACTGCGGCTAGGGCGGTTAAGTATATGCCTATTAAGCTATCACCTCCCGATCCTTCTAGATCACCCTCAGTTCTCTCGGTCTTCTTTATCAAGAACAGAATTACTGCCGGGTATAACCCCACGGACACCGGGATGTAGACTAAAGCGATGTCGGGAGCCATGAGTAGGTAATATATTATGGTGTATACGGTGCTCTGCAACGCGGAGAAGATCACCGCCTTAACCAGGTCGTTTTCCACGATAGTTAAATATGTCGCAATAAGTGAGACAACCCCTGCTACAGCCATGAACAAGTAAGTTAGTGTGTTTAACTCAATCATTTCTTCTCACCCTCCCTCATCTTCTCCTGTAGTGCATCATGAATTAACGGGTAGGGGATCGCGGCCCTAGACCTGTAGGAAGCTCTGGCTAGGGCGTGTGAACCCACCGGACCTAAGAGCAGTATTAGCGACGCGGTTACTACAGCTCCTCCGGCGACGAACCACCTATACATCCCTAACTCAACGTACCCGGCGGCGAAGAGAGCCGCCCCTATTAACGGGAGGAAAGCGCCCCATATGGTTCCCACGGTAGCGGCGTGTAGTCTGACGAAGAAGTTAGGGAATCTCAGCAGTCCTATAGACCCTATCAAGTCCGCTATAGCTCCTACCACGATCATCAGCGTTCCTAGGAACATTAATACCTCGTTGATGAGTTCCTCCATCACGGCTACTCACCCATCTCTCTAGACTCAAGATACTTAGCTACGTATATATCTAGAGCGAACACCCATAGAGCTAACACTATTGCTACAGCGATTAAGATAGGGGATCGGAAGAGTATGCTCAGGATCGTTATGAAGGCGGCTAGGTCGTAGCTCATAGAGTCTATAGCTAGCACGCTATCAGGTATTGTAGGACCCTTAACAGCCCTCACGGAATATAACGTAAACGCTGTTAAGTAGATCGGCATCGCCCAGAAGATCACCGTTAAGTAGGGTTCAGGGTTCATCAAGCACCACCAGCCTTAGAAGTGGTTGATAAAGAAAGCTGACTGGAGTCTATAGGGGCTGATGAAGCGAGCCTGTACTCGTTAGTGACTAAGTAAGCACTCGTCGGACACACCGTGACACACCTATAACAAAAAACACACTTAAAGTAATTGATTACCGGGTATATTCTCCTAGCGTTCGTTTTAGGCACCACGTACTCGTCAGGTATTTTAACCATCGTTATAGCGTTCGCAGGGCATTCTACGGCGCAGAGTGAGCACCCGATACACTTCTTTAAATCCGCGTACTGCCTCCCCCTAAAGTCCGGCTCGATAAGGGTTTTTTCTTTAGGGTACTGTATGGTGGCTGGCTTCCTGAAAATACCTTTAATGACTTCCTTAATTAGAGCCGGCCTCACTTCTTAACACCCCCTAACTCCTTTAGAGGGACCTGGTACTTGACCCCTCTCCTCAGGTCTGTGATCACGGCTCTCTCCATGCATGAGATGCACGGGTCGAAACTCCCTAGGATGATCGGTACGTCAGCTATCATCTGGTCGACGTACGCGAAAGCTGAGTTAACTATGTTGTTTAGTGACGGGGTTCTTATCTTGACTCTGTAAGGCTTGTCACCGCCTGAGCTGCTGACGTAGTATGTTAACTCCCCTCTAGGAGCCTCAACTATCGCGTAAGACTCGCCCTCAGGGAACCTCCTAGGCAACTTCCTCTCGTCAGGTACTGGGTTGCCTTGAGGTAGGTGTGTTAAGATATACTTCACCATATTCGCAGACTCGTAGAGTTCCCCGAACCTCACCATAGCTCTCGCGTAGCTATCGCCGTAATCCTCCGTGATGACGTTGAACGGTATCTCGTTATACGCGTCGTACTTGTCGTGAGCTCTTGCGTCAGTCTTAACCCCGGAGCCCCTGGCCACAGGCCCTACTAAGGAATAAGCTAAAGCGTCAGCTTGTTTTATCCTCCCCGCGTCCCTCAGCCTCTTATTAATCGTCGCGTCCTCCCGGAATACTTTATGGTAGTACTTCACCCTCTCCTCAACCCTCTGAACGATATCCAGTATTCTAGACTTCTTCACCTCATCAACGTCTCTCCTGACGCCGCCGACCATCATGTAATCAGCTAATACTCTCTGACCGGTGAGTATCTCCTTAGCTTTCATGACGTATTCCCTGTCCTTCATTAAGTACATGAAAAGGGTCTCGTATCCTGCGAGCTCGGCGTTCACCGCTAGTATGAGCATGTGGCTGTGCAGCCTCTCCAACTCCATCGCCAGAACCCTCAAGTACTTAGCTCTGGGCGGCGGGTCCACGTCCAGCAAGTACTCCAGAGCCCTCACGTAGCAGTTAGCGTGGACGGTGTTGCATATACCGCAGACACGCCCTACTATGAATATGTCTCTGTAGAAAGTGTTTTTCTCAGCAAGTTTCTCAACACCTCTATGGTTATAGCCCGTTATGACATCAACCTTGATCACTCTCTCGCCGTCCGCGTGAAGCTTCAGTAGCAGGGGCTCGTGTAGTGCTGGGTGCTGAGGCCCTACAGGTATCTCAACAGTTAACGGTATCTCGATTAAGTGTGTTGCCTCAACCAACTCAAACACCTGAGTCTTTTCTTAAGGGGTAAATACCCTTAGACGAGATATCTTCCGGAACGAAGAAAGACCTCCTTAAGTAGGTGTTCCCCTCGAATAATACCCCTAAGAGGTCGTGGGTCTCTAGCTCGCCAGCTAGAGCGCCCGGAATCAAGTCGATGACCGAGGGCACGACCGGGTTCTCCCTTGGTAGGTACGCTCGGAGAACTAAGTACGCGTCATGCTTGAATAAGTTGACGAAGTAGTCGATACGTATGAGTTTCTTCTCAGGGAGGTCTGTTCCTTCTATGGTGGCTAGGTAGAATGATTCCTTACCCAGCACCTCAGCTAACTTAACGAATACTTCCCTGACCTTGCTTGCCTCTACCTCAATAACCAACCTATTAGGCTTCATGGCGTAAGACTTGACCACATACTCCTTAAGTGATTCAACCAGGCTTTGGCTCGTCGCCATCACCTCCCTCAAGCTTCTTAAGCAGTTTGATGATGCCCTCAAGTATGGCTTCCGGTCTGGGCGGGCATCCGGGCACGTACACGTCAACCTTAACCACCTTATCAGCCCCGCCCACGACCGGGTAGGAACCCTGAAAAACTCCCCCGCTGAGAGCACACGCCCCCACAGCCACGACGAACTTGGGTTCGGGCATTTGCTCGTAGAGCCTCTTAAGCCTCTCAGCAGCTTTCTTCGTTACAACCCCCGTAACTACTAGCACGTCGCCGTGCCTTACTGAGGGTGCGAGCCTAACCCCGAATCTCTCCGGGTCGTAATGAGGTGTTATGGAAGCGAGAACCTCGATATCGCAGCCGTTGCACGCGCCGGTGTTGAAGTGCACCAACCACGGCGAGTACCTGATTATCTTAACCCTCTCCACAACCTAACACCTTCCCTTAATCCCAACTCATAACCATGGAACGGCTTAAAAGCATTATTCAATGTTTGATAGGACGGAGACTACCTGCCCGAGAGGTATCCCGCCGTCGTTTAACGGGATCTTCTCAGGCATGAGTACCGGTATTCTCAGTTCTTCCAGGGAATCCCTAACCCCTCTCACGAGGAAATCATTCACTGCCGCCCCACCACTCAAAACCACGTAGTCCGGCTTGAATAACCCGCTATCCACTACCTTAGCCACCACCCTCCCTAAAGCGTGTCCTAAGCCGTACTGAGCGGTGCGTCCCACACTCGCTTTCACGTACGTGCTTAAATCAGCACCCGCTAAAGTCTCCACCAGCTTACTTAAGAAAGTGATTAAGTCGATTCTGTACGCCCCGTCAGAGTACGAGACCTTGATTTCCTCGATTAAGTCTCTCAATACCTCACCCCTACGGGAGTAAGCTTCCAGGGTTATGGCCGGCTCACCCTCGTAAGTCCTCACGTAGCAAACACCCAGCAAAGCGGAAACAGCGTCAAGAAACCTCCCGGTCGAGGATGACCTCACGTAGTTGCCGCGTCTAACTAGAGCGTGTAGCGCGTCCACCTCCTCAAGACTCCTTAACCCCCTAACAAAGCCTAGCTTAACGGCTACCTCCTTAACCTCCTCCGGACTCATGAAGGTTAGGAGGCTCGACGTTAAGTACCTGGCCGGTCTGTAAGTAGATTCGTCTCCTACGAAGGGTAGGTACGTGAGTGACCCAACCCTCCTATAACTTAAGTCCTCACCTATGGCTAAGACCTCACCACCCCAGATAGCCCCGTCATCGCCGTAACCCACCCCGTCCACGACGACCGCTACCGCGTTCCTCCCGAGAATTCTCTGGTCCGCCATCGTGGCTAGGGCGTGCGCGTAGTGGTGCTGAACCTCGAATAACTCAAGCCCGTGATCTAGAGCGTAGAACCTCCCTAAACGGCTTGAGTTGTAGTATGGGTGCTTATCCACGGCGACGACAGACCTGCTTAACTCCACCCTGTAGTTAGTTATGATGAACTTAAGGTATTTTGAGAGATCCTCGAGAGTGTCGAGGTCGTCGACATCGCCTATGTACTGAGTTAAGACTACCTTATCCTCGAACCCTACGGCGCCCGCTGACTGTAGTTCCGCTCCGAAAGCTATCACGTTCTTAGGTAGCTTACGCCCTATCTTAATCCAGGTGGGGGCGTAGCCCCTCCCCCTCCTAAGCAGGACCGGCTTCCCGTCAGTGAACCTCACTACTGAGTCGTCAGCTCTGTTAACTATCTCCCTATCATGCGTTAAGACGTAGTCAACTATCTTGTTTAGCTTGCCGTAAACGCATTCCTCGCTAACGCACATGGGCTGCCCCTTAGGGTTGCCGCTAGTCATTATGAGGAACTTATCCCTCGTTTCAAGCAGGAGTAGGTAGTGTAGTGCTGTGTACGCCGTGAACACGCCCTCAACATCCATGTTCGGGGAGACGTACTTCGAGACTCTTGAGTCTTCCTTCTTGGGGAGGAGGACTATCGGTCTCTCAGGCGATTTAAGTATTTCCTCAGCTCCCTCATCAATTAACACGACGTTCCTCAGCACCTGCGTGTCGAGACCCATGATAGCGAAAGGCTTGGTAGGTCTCTCCTTCCTCCTCCTCAACTTAAGGACTACCTCGTCGTCCGTGGCTAGGGACGCTATGTGGTAGCCCCCGATACCTTTGATAGCTATTATAGCGCCCTCATCGATGAGCTTAGAAGCTTCTTTGATGGGATCTTTAGAATCTATCACGACCCCCGCGTTATCGGTTAGCCAGAGTTTAGGGCCGTCGGCCGGGCAGCTTATGCCTTGAGCGTGGTATCTCCTCAAGTTTTCTAAATCCCTGTACTCGGACGAGCACTCATCACATAACCTGTACTTACCCATGGAAGTGTTCTCCCTATCGTAAGGCACTCTGTACATCATGGTGAATCTAGGCCCGCACCAAGCACAGGAGTTGAAGGCGTATCTATACCTCCTATCACGCGGGTCTAGAACCTCTCTTAAGCAGTCATCGCATATGGCGAAGTCGGGCGGTATCATAGACCTCTTAATGGCTTTTACGTCGCTACTCATTATCGTGAAGTCTTTGAAGCCGCCCGCCTTCTCGAGAACCTCTATCTCAACGCCCTCAACGCGTGCTGTAGGGGGTTTCTCGCTCATCAGCTTCTTAATGAATAGAGCGAGCGTCTCGTAATCTCCTTCGACAACGACCTCCACCTCCGAGCCGCCGACGTTCCTTAAATACCCCTTAACACCTAGCCTCAGCCCTAGCCTGTGGAGGAAGGGTCTGAAGCCTACCCCCTGAACAATGCCCTCAATCACTAACCTCAGTGTAGGCATCTCCTACTCCACTAGACACGACCCTACACAGTTAATTAATGATGAGATTCTTATAGTGTTTTAACTCTTTTATGAGTCTATAACAAGCTTATTATTGTTAAGACCCCCTCCATAGCCAACACTACTATGAGGGAAGCTACCACAACCCCGATAACTATAGCTAGCGAAGCCCTCAACTTACTCAACCCAAATACGTGAGCTATTAACGAAGCGGTCCAAGCCCCTGTCGCGGGCAGCGGTATCGCCACGAAAACCGCTAACCCTAAGTAACCCCACCTCCTCAAGTACTTACCCCCCTCCCTCCTCGCTCGACTAACTAAGCGGGAATACAGTTGTTTAACGCTTCCCAAGACCCCGCTAGTGGACCTCAGTAACATGTCCTCAAAGACCTGCAGTGCTTCCAAAGCTATGAAGGGGATTAAGGAATTGAATACGGTGGCTAGGGTCACGAGCAACCACTTAGTATTACCGTCTTGAGCGATGACGTAGGCTAGCGGTATAGCGCCCCTAACCTCCGATACGGGGGCTAGCGCCGCCAAGACGACGAGGAGAGCGCTGGTAGCGAGGGACGTCACCGTATCACCTAATCCTCCCGTTATGAATTCCTGGAAACCTAAATATAGGTTTCACGCCGCCGCGTTCTAAGCTTAAAAACGCTTGAGTTAATATATTGGCGGGTCGTGTGGGTAAGTCTGGGTTCTTGCGATTAAGTGGTGGGGGTTCTCACGAGCACCTCGTCATGCCTGCTAAGGTTTACTCGAACAACGTCTTGAGTAGTAGGTTCCGGATGATTAAGGTCAAGCCCTTAAGTGATTTAAGGGTTCCTGAACCGCCGCAGTTCTTCATGGTTTGGGTGCCGGGGGTTGACGAAATACCCTTGAGTGTGGCTGATTATGACGGGGAGGTGCTGTCCTTCATATACGAGGTTAAGGGAGCGGGTACCGGCGCTCTATCTAGGCTTGGTCCGGGGTCTTACGTAGGTCTTAAAGGACCTTTAGGCAGGCCTCTCAACGTGGTTGAGGGTTCCTCAGCCCTCCTCGTGGTCGGGGGTTCAGGGGTTGCGCCAACACCCTACATAACCAAGTACTTAGCTTCTAGGGGGTGTAGGTTCGAGGTTGTTTGGGGTGTTAAGAAGAGGGGCGAGCTCTTCAACCTAGGTTCCGTTATGAGCGGTGTTGAGTATATCCACGTAGCTACTGAGGACTGCAGTATCGGTTACTGCGGTCTGGCTTCAGAGCTTGCTAGGGAGTTGGTGGGTAGGTATAGGTATGACTTAATCATAGGTGTAGGGCCTAAGGGGATGCTTAAGTCTTTATGCGAGGTTACTTCAGGGGTTAACACCTACGTGGTTTTGGAGGCCATGGTTAAGTGCGGTGTCGGGCTCTGCGGTTCCTGCGCCCTACCAAACACGGATAAGTTGCTGTGTGTTGACGGCCCAGCATTTAAGTGTGGGGAGGTGATGCATTATCTCAGGACGTGAGGTAGATCTAAGCACTGTCTTGGCCGGGGTTAAGCTCAAGCACGTCTTAATGAACGCTAGCGGGGTTCTCGGGGCCCTCCCAGAACACGTGGTTAGGCTAGCTAGCTACGGTCTGGCGGCGGTGGTGACTAAGACCTTCACCGAGAAGCCGAGGGAGGGGTACGGCCCCCCAATAATACTTAGGTTGAGGAACGGCGGGTACATAAACGCTGTTGGCTTAGCCAACCCTGGCGTGGAGTCGTTGCCTCAGGTCGTGAGGAAGGGTAAGGAGTTAGGGCTCGTGACCATAGTCAGCGTTGGTGGCTCAAGCTTGGACGAGTTCGTTAAGGTTTCCACGGCAGCTCTGGACGCTGGCGCGGACATGATCGAGCTGAACCTGGGCTGCCCGCACACGAAGGGTTACGGGCTGGACGTGGGGAGCGATCCCGCGAACGTCTACGAGGTCGTTAAGGCTGTTTCCTCGGTGAGTAGGGTTCCAGTGATAGCTAAGTTAGGGTTCAGCGATAACTACGTTAAGTCGTCGGGTAAGGCGCTTGAGGGAGGGGCTAGGGCTCTAACACTTATCAACACTGTTAGAGCGATGGTCATAGACGTGTACTCAGCCAAGCCCATACTCACCAACGTGTTCGGGGGTATGTCAGGCCCTCCAATACACCCGATAGCTGTCAAGGTAGTCTACGACGTCTACAGAGAGTACGAGCCGGAGATAGTCGGGGTTGGCGGGGTGACGGACTGGGTATCGGCTGCTGAGCTAATACTCGCCGGAGCTAAAGCACTTCAGGTAGGCTCGGCACTAACCGCGAAACCTAGGGAGGTAGTTAACTCAATACTTGAGGGTCTGAGGGAGTGGGTCGCTGAGTTAGGGTATGAGAGGATCGGGGACCTCGTAGGGCTAGCGCATAAGAGGTGAGGTGAGCGAGAGAAAAACACTTAGTGGGGCCGCGGGGATTTGAACCCCGGACCACGGGGACCCGAACCCCGCATTCTACCAAGCTAAACTACGGCCCCTCACCCAATAACTTTAATCAAAGACCCTATTAAAAATTCCTTGAAGCTTCAGCCATTGCGTGACGCTCCTAGCGTTTCAGCATGTCCTGCAACGCCCTCAGGTAATCGTATACTCCCTCCTCCACAGCTCTAGACTCAAGGTATTCGTGGTCTATCCTCTCACGCCATAAAGCGTACAGCCAGTAAGCCTTGTCCCTATCCTCCGTGGATTCCCTGAATCTCCATCCTGCGAGGTACGTAATCACTAACTCCTCAACAGGTTCTACGTACACGTGGAAGTCACCCACGACTAGTTTTGTGGGCTGGGACTTCCTCCCGTAAACCACTGACACTACTTCTATGGATTTTAGCTGGAGGAGCTCGTACTTCGGTAGGAAGCCTCTAGCGATCTTCTCGGAAAATTTCTCGAGAAATCTCTCTACGAGGCTTCCGGCGTTGATTCCCTCAACGATTACGTCTACGTCCATGGTTCTGTAGATTCTTCCAGTATAGACTTCCACGGCGAAACCTCCTGTAATGATTATTCTTCCCAGACCCCCTCCCTCAAGTTTTGTGTTAAGCCACGCGATTAAGTAGAGGTATCTCTTAGTTTCCTCGGTAATTTCCTTGAGTCTAGGGAGTATCTCTTTCTCGAATTCCACGTATAAGCTCTCAGCAAGCTCTCCTAAACCTTCAACATCAAAACTCTTTGAAACCCTCTCCACTCAACCACCTCCAGATATAGGGGGAGGAGCTCCCTGCCCAGCGCCGCGAGCCTAGCCAAGTCCTCCACACTCCTCCTAGAGGTCCTCCTCTTACTGCTTGAACGCATGAGGTACGCGGACTTGAACACCTCCCTAAACTTCTCAGCGCTCATGACGTACCACACAACAATACTTAAGACGAAATATAAACGGATAATCCAGCGTAAATAGCTAGTTATTAAACTACCTACGGTGTCCCCCCGAGTTCGCTACGGCGCTTACGTGGGGTTGGCGGCTACTTTAAGTTTGTTGTTTTGGTGTGCTGTATCTCTTAATGGTTTTTCCTAGAGCTAGGTACATTAGGGCGTAGGATATGAGTGTTGCGATATTTATGAATATCCCTATTATGAGTAGGATTCCTGCAGCCATGTAGAGGTCGCCTCCCTCGTTAGAGTGTAGTTTGAAGCACAGCATTATCATACCGATTAACCCGATTATCAGCAGTACTAGGCTAGCTACCAATATGAGGAGTCCGAAAACAGACCAACTCAGCAACATGCCGAATATGAGTAGTATTAACCCGAACATATATCCGTTCTCGATTAGTAGAGCGGGTTTAGAGTATTCCGGCTCGACCCCCTTAAGATCCGTGATGCCCGGGATGAACATGAAGTAGAACCCTACGAGACCTAATATCACGCCCACCAATGCTAGAGCGGCTGTAGCGAAACCTCCCAGCCCGGCGCCGAGGAAAGCCACCGCTATCGCCGGGTTGGCGAACGCTGCGGCAGTCCCGGCACTCGTTGAGAGAGCTCCTGAGGTAAGGAGACTTCCGAGAATGACTGTGAGGAGCCCTCTCCGCATCGCTCTGAAGGAAAACACTAAATCTGCATATTCTTGACTTGATTCAAGCACTATCACACCAAATTATTATCTGGTTCGAGAAATAAATTCTTTCTCTCGCTATCTAGTCTTGAACGTATTTAAGTGTTGAGTAATAATTAAGTTATTGGTGGTTGGGGTGAGGTCTTACTGCGAGGTTTACGTGAGGAGCGTGTTACCGGCGATCAGGCTATACCTAGCTGAGAGGTTGGTTAGGGATTACGGTTTAACTCAGTTAGAGGT
>Ga0078972_1007303_pt1 | contig 24763 bp, 22 predicted proteins | sample YelNatPaOPGAMG01_FD_67568 | JGI IMG/M metagenome (GOLD analysis project Ga0078972, IMG submission 67568) | Hot spring thermophilic microbial communities from Obsidian Pool, Yellowstone National Park, USA - OP-RAMG-01 (SPADES assembly) (version 2) | ecosystem: Environmental > Aquatic > Thermal...
CAGTAACCTGGTTTATAGTCTATTTCTACCCACCTCATGCTGGATGGCAAGGTGAAAGACAAACAGAGCTTTTGGCACAAGAGGTTCCCGGAGGTAGTTCATGGAGTAATCGATTTAATATTCAATTCAGCACATCAAGACCACAAGGCTATGTTGATTGCACATACAGATTTGATAAAAATACAAAATACATTTCAACCAGGCCAAAAAATTATGAAATCAAAAACAAATAAAAAATTGTGAAAACACCAACTTGCAAATTTTATCCCGAAACCAAAGCTGAAAAATATAAACTCTCTCCCCTCTTTATTTATAAAGCTTTATTTTAAATGTTTAAAAGGCGGTTTTATGAGGTTTGATAAAAAATGTAAGGATTGTGTGTATTTCAAAAAAGTTGTGCCCATGGAAATCAGTTGTCCAAATAATAAAGGAGATGTGTGGAACCCTTCTGAAAAGGCGTGCGATGACTTCAAAGAGAAGTTAAAGCCAAGGTAAATTGTAAACTTGTGCATAAAATTTTGAATTTTATAACAGTTGTGTATAGATTTTTATTTCTAACTAGTAAAATTAAAGCATGATAGTTCTTGGTAGATATGGAGACCCTTTTGCAAAGAATTTATCTGAAGAATTGCAAAAATACAGAGAAAACATTTCTTACCATCCTTATAACTACACAATATTTCCTAACGGTGAGCCATTGATAAGGATTGCTGACGAACCTTATATGGAAATAACAATGGCAATAACAAAAAAGGGTTTATCGCTTATGGGCGCTGATATAAGATTTCCACCCACTTCTGAAAAAATCAGAAAGAAAATAAAAAATGATCCAAACGTGATTTTGGTTATAAGAGGTGCTTCTGGGTCTGAATGGCGCCCTGTGTATGAAGTATGGAATGCTTGGGTGACTTCAAAGTATTTGAAAGAAGAAATGGACGCAGAAAAGGTATATTTACTACTTCCTAACATGCCATTTGGTAAACAGGATAAATTGTTCTATGATGAAGATGATAATTTGGTTGACGGAGCACCGATAACAGTTAGATATGCAAGAGAACTTTTAAGAGAATATGCAGATCTGCTTGTCAGTTTCAATCCGCATGATTTTAGGGACAAAACAGGTTGGATAAAAAAGGGTGAGACAACGATACCTGGTGCGTCAAAGGATAAAAAAGGGAGGGTATTGGACGAAAAAGGAAGGGTTATTTTGCCTGAAGCTGAGGATTGGACAGGATTTGCCTATGCCATAAATGCTATGCCTTTGTTAGTTAAATATGTTTTGAATTCTTTAGAAAATCCGTATGTTATAGGGCCGGACCAATCTATTAAAAATGCTATAGAAACCGCATGTCCTGAAATCAAAGTTAAGTATGCTGAAAAACACAGAGATAGAAATGAAAGTTTAGAAGTCGAATCAAAAATAGAGCTTCCTGATATGAAAGGATATGATGCTGTTTTATTTGATGATACTATACAAGCAGGGACAACAATGTATAATGTTGTTGAAGAAGCGAAAAAGAGAAACCCAAAATCCATAACCTGCGCAGCCGTGCACGGGGAATTTGTGTTTAATAAAAAGTTGGGAAAATCTGCTTATGATCTTTTGAAAGAAACCGGAGCTGATATTGTTGTGACCAATACTATTGATACACCAGTAAGCAAAGTTGATGTTGTACCTCTTCTGGTCGAAGAATTGTACTCAGCTAAACTTTTAAAATAAAAAATCCTAATTTATGCTATGCAAACAGAACTTCTATTCATGAAAGATTGTTACATAAAAGAGTTCGATGCAAAAATTATTGATAGAGGCCCGAATTATGTAGTGCTTGATCGCACCGCATTCTATCCGCTTGGTGGAGGACAACCTGCTGACCACGGATTCATAGACGGCATAAGAGTTACAAATGTTGTAAAGGAATCCGGTCAGATAAAGCATTTTCTTGAACGCATACCGGAGAAAGATGAGATACATGCTGTTATTGACTGGGAAAGGCGTTACGCACATATGAGGATGCACACTGCACAGCATCTGCTTTCAGCTATTATTTTGGACAAATACGGAGCAGAAACAGCAGGAAATCAGATAGATACTTCTGCCTCGAGAATAGATTTTCACCCTCTTAAAATAGACGAGTCGGGGTTGGCTGAAATCACAAAAAAATTCAACGAGATAGTGGATAAAGGTGTGCCTGTCTATATAAAAGAAATGAACAGAGAGGATATGATGGCATCTGTAGATGAAAGAAGAAGAAAGCTTTTTTCAAGAGTGCCTGAATCTGTAAAAGTTGTAAGGGTTATTGAGATATATGGCATAGACAAATGCCCGTGCGCAGGAACACATGTTGCGAATACGAAGGAAATCGGTCACATAAAAATAACAAAGGTTGAGAACAAGGGTAAGGATACAATTAGAATAAGGTTTGAGCTTGAAAAGCCAAAAATATGATATGCGGAGGCTGGGATTTCCGTTTGTTTTGACGCCAATTTTCTTTTTAAGAAAGGTCTAGTTTCGAACCCAGGAAGGCATTGCTTGCAGTCTTTTCGTAAGGCCTGCTCTAAGCCACTAGGTATCTCAATCTGGAATTTCCAGCAGGCTCCTGAACTTAGCCATACCTAAGCTTAGCTTCTACCTTTTCAGCATATGCTGAAGTATTCTAGCCCCTTTAGCCGAGATGCATATTTCTATACATCATTGACCGCTTGGGTACCTCCGCACAATATTTAAATTAGAAAGAGGGGAATTTATATATCTAATGTGAGATGCAATCTATTTTTTAGTTCTTTAAGAATTTTGTTGTAATCCTCTTTTGTTTCATTCGGAAGTCTGATGAAATTAACATTAAACTCTTCCACTTCTTCGCCAACAGGTTCCCAATTTTTTTTGAAATCTTTTAACTCCTTTTCTACTGTTTCCGTGTCAGCTTTTCTTAAGTACGCATTTTTTAAAACAATATCGTCACTAACATCTACCAATACCAGGTATCTTTTAAGATCTAACCCCTCCTCTTTTAATTTATTTAAAACACCCTCTTCCACATTCAAAAACCTTCTTCTTTCTGACCGAGAAGGTGCCACTGAACAAATTATAGGACTAAGTCCTTTAAGGAGGGCTGAATTCCTTAGATAAATAACCGCTTTATTTAAATATTCATTTCTTTGAGAAGGATCCACATCCATACCAAGATGTTGCAAAAAAGCAGGAATAAAGCTCATGTAAATGTATTTTAACATAGTTGTTGTTAAATCTTACTATCTTCTTTGCTATACTCCCTACTCCGCTATATGGAGGCCCTGTCATCAAGACCAAATTTAAACTATTTTCGTTAATTTTCTCACCTAAAAATAAATAATAATAATAATTTTAAAAAGATATGCCAAATGTTCTACAAATATCTTCTGTTAAAGCTGTATAGAGTTTCTATCATTTCATTTGGTTTAGCAGCTTCTGAATCGCGCAAAAGATAGAAAAATCTTTGCAGTGTTTTTGGAAAATCAGGATTCATGAATTTGTTTTCATCTATAGCTTTTATGAGCATTTTTATAAAAATCGGGTTATATCTTCCTTTTTTGCTGAATATTATATTTGCTTTCCTGATTTTTACCCACTCAGCAATATCAAGAGAAGCTAAATAAATTGCAAGTCCTGTGAACAAAGGTTTTGTAGGTTTGTAATTAAATATATCGATGTACTCATCTTTCTGTGCTTTCAAACCTTCGATTTGGATTGTAAATTCTCTGAAAAGATCCTCTTTTTTGCATTTCTGTAAATTTTTCAAAATCAGCATGAGAATATCCCTTGTGAATATCTTACCTGCATATTGATAAAAAACAAAATCCGTATCCTCTTTTGAAGCCTTTATTTTGTTATGTGGGAATTTTCTGCATGCATAAGGTTTGTTCTGCTTGCCAAATTTTCTATGAATTTCGCATCTACCATCCTCTTCGAGAAATAAGCATCTTTTTTCTTTTCCAATTTGTTTCAGTCGAGGTGTTGGTTTTGTTATAAGAAATTTCTTGAGCGGGTAGCCTGCTTTAACAAGTTTCCTTATATCACCTTTAGAAAGCTCTATGGGCCACAATTTGCAACAAAAATAGTTTCCACAATAAAATCCGCATTCTTTGCAAACACCCTTTCCAGGTATGACCTCGAGTTTTCTTCCTACGTATTCCATAAAATTATATTTGAAATTGGAATTAAAATTAATGTCGTTTTTGTGCAGGTGAATTTTTTACAGCGCTCAATGCTATGATATCGCCTATTAAAATACCATTATTAATCACATCTCTACGCAAAGTACAATCTCTTGTTTCGTATCCGAGGCTATTTAAAAAAGGCGCATAACCAAGTATGCTGTATGAATTGGTAGCTTGGATCATCTCTATCCTCGGTGAAAAACTTGAAATGCTCTGCAATAATTCTTTATAATTCGTTTTCACCATATATCCTGCAGCATCAATAAAGGTTGATATGTTTAAATCCTTTATTCTGTAATTTTCCGGTTTCTCAACAATCCTCTTTGCAGCATTCAAACACTCATCCTTTATTCTGTAAATTTTTTCTAATGGCAAGCCAAACATTTTAGCATTTTTTTCTATAAGTTGGTAAACATCTTCACTTAAATCAACTGTATACAACATCCCTACTTTCTTTATTTTTTGTGGGAATTCTTTTTGTAAAAACAAAATAGCGGTTGGTACAACAGCATCGCCTGAAAACCAGTCAATAACAACACTTTCATCTTCAAGTTGTGTTAATAAATATTTTACCATAGGATTTCTTAATTCTATTTGTTCTTTGCCCATATCCTTGTTTAAATGTTGGTTTCTGTTATGCGTTATTCTATCATAAAATTCCTTTAAGCACCTATCTATATCTTCTATTTTTACACCTAACAATTCATCCCTAGGCTCATCGTAAACACTATCCTGATCACTCATAACCTTCATAAAATAGAATGGATTATATATTTATAAACTTAACTACTTTTAAGTTACAAATGCCCCGACCGGGATTTGAATTCCCGAGCCGTTTTTTATCCTTTCTTTTGGAAAGGGGCTTCCCGGGTCCCCGGCTTTCTTCATTTGGGTTCTATCATCAATTCGCAGATTTGCTGCGATTTTCAATCCTTCCAAGCTATTCCGCTCCAAGCGGAATCTTAACAAGCCTTTTTAAAGGCTCACTCGAAAGGCCGATATCCGTCTTCGTTGGAAACTCCAACTTTGACCGGACTAGACTATCGGGGCATTTTTGTTTTGATGTGTATTTTTTGGTCAAAACATTTTTCCTAAATGGTTTTATGGGTCCGGCCGGATTTCCACTTTCGGATAATAGCATTTTTCTAAAAGCCTGCTTTGAACCGGCGATCTTTCGCATTCTGAAGCCCTCTTTCAACAAGGCCTTTCTAAAAGGGCTTCGTCAAGCGAACGTCATGGTTGGGACTCAGCATATGCAGTCCCTATAACCAATTATCCCTTACGAACCTCTAAGGGTTCACCCAGACCATTTCGGTATGGGTACTAGACCACGGACCCATGATTAATTATTAATAATAATTATTTAATCTTTATCTTAATTAAAAGATTTTTATTTTAATACCAAGTTTTATTCATTTTGTGTATTTTTGAAATACTCTTTTATCCTTTTCTTCACGTAAAGTTCAATGGGTATTAAAATGAATTCTATATAAAAAATATTCAATCCTGTTTCTTCTTTCACTACCTTCTTAAACATCTTCGATTTTCTCACAAATCTCGATATGCCAGCCTGGAATTGTATATTTGATTTAAATTTAATCATTATGGGCCCACTGGGAATTGAACCCAGAACCTCTGCCGTTCTCATGTAGGCTTTTCTGTTTTTGATCAAGCTTTTTGATAAAAACCTTGCTGTGAGGGCAGCGTCATAACCATTAGACCATGGGCCCTATTATAAATATTGAGTAAAATGTTTAAATATCGTTTTTTTTGTTTAAATAACAGAACGTATTTAGTTAAGCAAAGTTCGCGAAGAGATTTCCACCGAGCAAAGAATAAGTTTTATAAAATATTGCTAGGTGAAACGACAAAAATGAGCGGCTTAACGGTTTTCAATCGCCTTGAGTATGGTTCTCCGCCAGCATGATTATAAAAGAGAATTTCGTTCAATACTTCGATGTCTAATTGCTCGGCGGCGCAATTGAAGAAAAGTTTAAATGTCTAACTTTTTACTAATTATTATGGTAAATGATATAACTGAAGAAGAACGTATAAGAGCAAGGGAATATATAAAAGCACTGGATGAGGGAGTGAAGCGCCTTGAAGAAAATCTAAAAAATGGTGATCGAAATACTCTTATTAAATTAGTAAGAGTTTATTTAGTAGACTGGTATTTGTTGGGTAGAAACAGTCCTTGTCCAAAATCTGAATTAAATATCCCTGAAAAAGTTTATAAAGAATTTAGAGAGCAAGATTTTATGGATGAGAATGATAAAATGACCGACTTGGTAAAGAATATACTTCTCGGTGGTATAATGAACTTTTAAATAAACTTTTTATAGAGCGTGGCCGAGAATATCACACTTGGATAGAAGCTAGAAGACATTACTTAGATTTGCCTATGCCTCTCTCCTCACCAGATCTCTTTAAATAAATAATTTCACGCCGCCTCGCAACTCAAAGTCCTTTGGATTTTGCCATGCTGCGCTCTCCTCCTTTCAGTCATCGGGAGAGCATAACAGCAATTTAACGGTTCAGCTCACCTGCAGTTCGCTCCACTCAAATTCTGCTACGCAGGACTTCGTTATATTCACTGCCGCATTTTCTAAATTAATTGATGTTTAAAAATGGGGCTTAAAACTAATGTATTGCGTAATTCCTTAAAGATAAATTTTTTGTTAAAGCACAGATTGGGTGAGAGCATGGATTGAGGTGAGCAGAATAGTAATAGGGACGCTTTCTACTCTACCCAAAATACATAGTTTTATAAATCTTCTCTTTAAAATTTTAGATGGATTGTAATGGGAGTTTCAAAAATAGCGCAATTTAGGAAAATACCGGAATTTGAGTATTCAGGTATCCATTTTCCAGGATTAGAAATTTTCCCTTATCCTATATGCACAGATATGCTATCTTCGGTATCAAAAGTTGCTAACTCATCCCCTCTCATATGGAGACTTGGTTTTTACATAATCGGTAGAAATTTAAAATGGAAACTGCGTGATGTTGAAATGCTTCCTAAGGAAGCAAAAGAACTTGGAGAACTCGTTTACAATGACGTTCAGGAAAACAGGAAGTATTTATACGGTACATGGCATAATGATGCTCTTTTAAGAGAAAAAGACAGATATATTTATTTTAGGGAAATCTTAGGTTTTGAGTTTAAGGATGGCTTATACGTGCCCTCTATATCTGATCACACATTTGAAAAGGAATTCAAACATCTTCCAGATAGTGGAATTATAGTTCCTACTAATGATGGCGAATTTGACCCGGAAACAGGCATACCTTTCGAAACCGTTAATAACGAGGAAAAAGCAATAGAAAGATATATAGAAAGATTTAGTGATTTGACGCCAACATCCATTAAAAATAATTTGATGTATTTTGCTAAACCACCTGAAAAATCATCAGAGATAAATTACCATCCCGTATGCTCACTCTCAGGTAAAGGGTCGGCTTTTTCCATCATAACCAGTTATAGGTTGGAAGATAAAAACACAATAGGCTATTTAAGTGCTACGAGGCTAAAAATATGAAAAAAGCCCAAAAAATGATTAAGTTTTATTAAAATAAGCGCCAGGGACAGGATTTTCATTTCTTTTGGTCTCGACCATTTTCCAAAAGCTGATTTTGAACCTGTATGTCCATCGTCGATAACTATGCTAAGCATAGTTATTTTTAACGGACGCTCGCTCTCTCACATTTGCTCGAGGCGAGTGCGTTAGCCTGGTTCCGCCACCCTGGCATTTATATTATTTTATTTTTGATTAAAATATAAAAAAGAAATATATTTTTACTTAAAGGTGGTTATTTATTAAAGATTTATAAATGCTTATGATAAATAATATTTTATGCCAGAAAAACGATATTTTGAATTACCAGAACCTATTATTTACAGAGGTAAAAAATATTATGAGCTAAACATTGATGGTTTCCCATTTGAAGGAGAAACTTCTGTATTTGAAGAATTTAGAAAAAAGGTTGATTTTAACCTTATAGATGTTGGAGATCCTAAGGTAGCTCTGGATAAATCACTTATTTCAGATCTTGCGGCAGAATACCGGGCATATGGTATTCTTTCAAAGATATTGATAGCTCCTGATTATTATTTATTTAATCCGAGAAAATCTGTGGAATATCTCGATATGAACAGAAGAATTTCTCATTATATTATTAAACAAATGAGACACACTTCAAATGATGATTCGGGTCAATTGTTAAAAATGGTAAAAGAATTGATGAAGGTTTATAGTTTTCCATTACTTGATATTTCTCTTTTACAAAGACTCATGATCTATGCTTATTCCGAAAGAAACTATGACTGGGCCGAACAGATTTCCCAAGAAATTGGAACAAAAATTAAAAATAATGGGCGTCTTTTAAAAAGTCTTGGGTTTGATACTGAGAATATGATTTTTGAGCTCGATAGTTTTTTAAATCATATAAATGAAAGAAGAAAAGAAGATCAAAATCAACATAATCTTAAGCCGGACTACAGCCCACATCCAGAAAGTATAAAGGGACTTATTGAATATTATAAATCTGTTAGAAATTCCAAAATGCTCCAAGAGCTTGAAGAGATCAAACAAAATTTGGCTATTGATCTTTTATCAAAGGATCTGAATCCGATTACACATTGGGTGGGTCAAATAGTTCTCACCGAATTTGTGCCAGCTGAACATAAACTAGAATGTGATAAAGATCGTATCGATTTTTTTGATAAAAAAGGCAAACCTGTTATTTCTGTATCATATAAAGATGACGGATCTTATCCAAGTTTAGATAATCCGCCTAAAATTGATGTTTATGACTATGAAACTTATAGAAGGATTTTTGGGCTTGCAAATGAGGACCGTACTGTTCTAAGATTTAATAGATTCAAATCTATGGAAAATATTTTCTTATATGGCTAGTAGTGCTTTGAAAAATTTTTAATCCTTATTGCTAATTATTCAATCATGGAAGAAAAATGTTTTTGTGGAAGACCTGCTGTTATAGTCCGAAAATACGAAGGCTCTGCGTTGTGTGAGAAACATTTTTGCAAAAGTGTTGAAAAAAAGGTAAAGAAATTGATAAGGGAAAATAAGATGGTAGAAAAAGGGGATAAGATAGCAGTAAGCATGTCAGAAAGCGGTTCATATGTTGCTTTGTACATGCTAAAAAAAATATTTGGTGAAAGAAAGGATATGGAGATATTTCCTATTTCTGAAAAGAAAAAATATAATAAAATTTGTATGGGTAATAGCCTTGATGATGAGATAGTTCATATTTTGACTGATTTTATTAATGGTGATCTATTTCGTAAAAAATCTGCAAAGCGTGTGATAAAACCTTTGCGAAGATTGCCTGAAAATGAAATAGAGCTGTATGCAAAACTGAACAAACTTAAATTCTCAAAATCAAAATACAAAGGTCTTGAGTTAGAGATATCAAATTTCCTTAATGAGATCGAATCAAAGAGCAGCGGGATGAAATTCTCAGCACTAACAACACTTGATCAAATTTCAGCTTGCATAAGGAATCAAAAATAGATATCCCTTTCACCATTTTCTATCCTTTCCAACCTGATTTTTACCTCTTTTCTCATATTTTTGTCAGAAATATTCCTTAACTGTTTATCTATAATCTTCAATCCCATTTTCTTAACATCCTCTGATGCATAATCCTCCAAATACTCCTTGAATGTTAATATCGCATTTGGGGTACAAAGATTTTTAATGTTTCCTGGCTTGGCGATGCTCATGAAAAGCTCTCCTGTTCTACCTTTTCTATAGCAGGCTGTGCAAAAACTTGGTAGAAGTCCTTGCTTCAAAACACTTTTAAGAACATCGTCCAATGTCCTGCGATCAGAAAGTGTAAATTGTGCCAAACCTTCCTCCTTTCCATAACCACCCGGAGAGGTTCTCGAAGCTGCTGATGTCTGTGAAATCCCTATCTCGAATGCTTTAGCTCTTATTTCAGGCCTTTCCCTTGTAGATATTATCATTCCTGTATATGGAACAGCCATCCTGAGAATGGATATTATTTTTAAAAGCTCTTTTTCTGAAACAGGATATGGCGGGCTTTTCCAGCTTACTGTGTCTGCCGGCTGCCATCTTGGAACTGAAAATGTATGCGGACCAACACCATATTTTTCATCAAGATATTGCGCATGTGAAACCAAGCCAAGCACATCAAATCTGTAATCATACAAACCGAAAAGAACGCCTAAGCCAACATCATCAATTCCTGCTTTGAATGCCCTGTCATGAGCAAAAATCTGCCTATCATAATCTGCCTTAGGACCATTATGTAAGCTTTCATAAGTTTTTCTATGGTATGTTTCCTGAAATAGTTGGTATGTTCCTATGCCTGCCTCCTTAAGCTTACGATAATTTTCAACTGTTGTTGCTGCAAGGTTAACATTAACACGCCTTATCTCACCCCTGCCTGATTTTGTGCTGTAAACTGTTTTTATAACATCAACAACATAATCAATAGGATTTTCTTTTGGATGCTCACCAAATTCAAGAAGAAGCCTTTTGTGTCCCATGTTCTCAAGAATTTTTACCTGTTGCCTGACCTCTTCAAGAGTTAGTTTTTTTCGCGGAGCAGGGTTCCTTCTGTGAAATCCGCAGTATTCACAATCATTTATGCAGAAGTTTGAAACATAAAGCGGTGCGAAGAAAACAAGCCTATCACCATATATCTCTTTCTTTATTCTCCCTGATACAGCAAACATTTTTTTAATAAGTTTTGGATCTTCTGTGTTAACTAAATATCCAACCTCTTCTAATTCCAAACCCCTTTTCTTTAAAGCCTTTTTTAATATTTCCAAAATCTTATTTCTACTCGGATTTCTTGTTGCTTCCAAAATTTCATTAATCTTTTTCTCATTAACTATTTTCATCTAAATACCCAAATCTGTTGGTGCCCTGCCTAAGGAATAAAGCAGTTCCAATGTTTCATCAATATTCTCTTTAACGCTTTTATCAATTCCCGCCCTATTGGGATATATGGAATAAAGCTTTTTATATCTCTCCGGAGTTATGTTGATCATCAATGAATTGGCTCCTGATAACAGGCCTAATCTTTTCCCATTTTTTTTGTCCAAGGTTTCCAAAGCAGTGGTTACCAATATTTTTGCATTAGGATCTAAAAGCCTACACACTGCTATTACTTTTAAAACAGTTTCTATATCAACTGTTTTTGCTTTACTCAATGGTGTCTCTGGATGGGGGATAAAAGGTCCAAATGAATACATATCCGGATTTAAGGATTTTGTCAGCATAACATCGTTTATCAAATCCTCCTCTGTTTGGCCAGGAAGCCCGATCAAAAAGCCCGTAGCAACAACATAACCTAATTTTTTTGTGTATTTTATGAGTTCTAATCTTTTATTAAAATCTGATTTTGAATTTATGTGGAGGTTTTTGTAAAGATCAGGGTTTGATGTTTCAAATCTTATTAAAACCCCCCTAGCGCCTGCTTCGTACATTTTTTTGTAACAATTAAAGCTCCTTGTACCTATGCTCATGAACAAAAGGACACCGCATTTTTTTCTGACCCTTTTTATTATTTCAACAAGTTTTTCTGTTGTGTACCATGGATCTTCACCTGACTGAAGGACAAGAGCTTTAAAACTCAAATCATTGACAGCATGCTCTGCTATTTGAACGATCTCGTCAATGTCCATTCTATACCTTATAAGTTTTTTGTTATCCTTCCTAATCCCACAATATGCGCAATTGCTTATACAATAATTTGAAAACTCTATTATACCGTGCACACAGGATGCATTCTTCAAATATCTCTGCCTCAATCCGTTTGCAAATTTAAAAAGTGTTTCCATTTCATTTTTATTTTCCATTCTTATAAGTTCCAGAATTTCTGATCTATTTAAAATAGAACCTTTCTCCGCTTTTTCAAAAATATTTTTTAGTTTGGGGTTAGGTTTTCCCTTTCTTTCAGAAATTTTTTGATCAACCCTTTTTAATTGAAAAAATTTGTCTTTCCAATAATCGAGTATTTGTTTTGCATATTTTTCCGAAACCTTTTCTACAACAATCCCGCCTTGTGCATAAACATAATCTCCTTGCTTTAAATCTATGAAATCGTTCAGAACATTTCTATGCTCGCCAAAGTAATCAACTACTGCTATCCTCCCTTTTATCTCAACTACCCTTCCCGGAATGGCATAGCACATAATATTTATTTATTAAAACATTAAGTTATATGTATTATGAAAATCCATGTGTACATTTTCATCTCAATTTGCATTTTTTTGTTTTTGTCAAGCAAAGTATATGCTGAGAAGCCGCAAAAGGTTGTGATTGGTACATACATAATCAATATTGGAAAATATGATATCTCAACAGGATCTTACACAGCTGACTTTTATTTGTGGTTTAAATGGAATGGAACAATATCTCCAGAGAAATTCGAATTTATGAATGGAAGGGCAAACAAAATCACAACACTCATTGATCAGCCAGGCTATAAATTCTATCGTGTTGAGGCCCAATTTTATACAAATTCGCAGCTACGTAATTACCCTATTGACCATCATGATCTTTTTATTTCCATAGAGGATCAGGTGCTTACAACAAAAGATATGATATATATCCCAGACTATTCAGAATCAGATATAAATCCAAATTTAAGCATAATAGGTTGGGAAATAATACATTCGAATATATCAGTATCAACAGATTACTATAAAAATTGGGACGAAAGCTACTCCAATTATGTTCACAAAATAACGATCTCAAGGCCTGTGTCAACCATGCTAAAAACACTGATCCCTATAATCTTTATTGCCCTTACTGCATGGCTTTGTTTTTTCATACCACTTCACAAATTTGGTGAAAAATTAGCATTGGGAGGTACATCCTTACTTTCAGCTGTTGCATTTCATATTTATATAACATCCTCTTTACCAGCAGTAGGATATTTAACATTGGCTGATAAACTCATAATAGCGCTTTATGCAATGCTCGTAACGATATTAATAGGTATGATAAAAGTTGAAAATTATGTAAATAACAAAAAAATTGATCAGGCGCAAAGAAGGAATGAAATATATAAAATAATTTCTCTTATCATTCCGATTATAGCGCTTTCTATGCTTTTGTTTTTATGATTTTAGTACTCTTCGCACTTCAGTTGGTAAAAGCTTTTTGGGTGATCGCATGATGGGCATTTCTCCGGTGATTCTTTATCAAAATGCACATATCCGCACTCTCTGCAAACCCACCAAACTTCTTTTTTTTCTTTTTGAAAACCGTTCCTGTTTCTACCTCATTCAAAATTTTTTGTATCTTTCTTCGTGATGCTCTTCTGCTTTAGCAATTGCCCTTAGCCTCCTTGCAATCTCGGGAAATCCCTCTTTTTCAGCATCATCAGCAAATTCTTGATACATTTTTGTGTATTCTTAATTTTCTCCTGCAATAGCAGCTTTCAGATTTTCAGCTGTTGTGCCCAATATTGTTGGTGTTGTTGCCTCAACTTTGATCTCATCCAAATTCTCCTTGCTTCTACTTTTCAATTCGTTGATTATCCTAAAAAGCCAGCTTGCATGCTCTTTTTCATTCTCTGCTTATGAGAAATATCTCAGCGATCTGTTCAAAACCTTCTTTTCTGGCGATTTTTGCATAGAAATTGTACTGTTTCTAGCCTGACTTTCACCAATAAATGCTTTTGCAAGATTTTATATGGTTTTTTTCATGACCCTCTTTGGCAATTTAAAAAGAAAAGATTTATATTTTCATGTACTGTTGCTTTCATCACAGGTGCTTCGTTAACATCACTTTTGCAATTCCTTGCGAACAGCCACGATATCGATCGGACCAATACTGATTAAATGGGATCTTTTCTTAGCGCATAACAAACTTTGTTATCATAGCGAAACTTTTAAATGCATATTAAAACAAATATTCTTATATTACAGGTGGTTTTTTGCAAGAGAGATACGACCCAAAAGCATTCGAAAGCGAAATTTTAAAGTTTTGGTTAGACAAAAAAATTCCGGATAAAATTGTAAAGTTTGATCCAAAAAAGGATAAATTTTATCTTCTTGATGGCCCTCCTTATGTGAATGGCGTACCTCATGTCGGCCATGTAAAAACAACAACAACAAAGGACATTTGGGGTAAATTTATGACAATGCAGGGATTTTCAGTTTGGTATCAGCCTGGATTTGATTGCGGAGGACTTCCAATAGAAAATGCTGTTGAAAAAAAGCTTGGTATAAAATCAAAAAGGGATATTGAAGAGAAGATAGGAATTGACCGTTTTATTGAAGAATGCAAAAAATTGGCCGAAGGAAATAAGCATATATGGTTAGATCTTTACAAAAAACTTGGCGCTTGGAGAGGATGGTTAGAGCCTTATATGACATACAAAAATTATTATTTAGAATCTGGCTGGTGGACAATAAAACAGATGTATGAAAGAGGACTTATGGTTCAGGGAGAAAAACCACTTTTCTGGTGTCCCCATTGCCAAACAACACTTTCTGGTTATGAGGTAACGGATAGTTATTCTGATGTTACAGACTACTCGATTTATGTAAAGTATCCTATAAAAGGTGAGGAAAAAACATTCATAGTGATATGGACAACAACACCTTGGACACTTCCCGCAAACGTATCTATTGTTGTGCATCCGGACGAAACATATGTAAAAGTGCTTGTAGGCGAGGAGAAATACATACTTGCTGAGAAAAGACTTGAAGAGGCTATGAAAGAGATTGGAATAGAAAATTACACTGTGCTTGAGAAATTTCCTGGAAGAAACCTTGATGGTGTTAAATACGAACCTATACTTGATATTCCGATACAAAATGAACTCAAAAAGCAGAAGAATGCTTTTATAATAATCCTTTCAATTCCGCTTTTTAAAAAAGGTGTTTCTGGAAAGATTCTCGCAAAAAAAGGTATAAGTATTGATGGCTCTGATATAGAATCCGGAATGGAGCATATGGTAACAATGGATGTAGGATCCGGGTGCGTTCATTGCGCCCCTGGACATGGTGATGAGGATTATAGAATAGGTGTTCATTACAGCCTTCCAAAACCATCTCCTGTTGACGAGGAGGGAAAGCTTACAAAGGAAACTGGTGAATTTGCAGGGCTTTTCGTAAAGGATGCTGATCCTATCATAATAGATTATTTGAAGAAAAAAGGCTTTCTTCTAAAAGATATCAAGATTACACATTCATATCCATTATGCTGGAGATGCAAGACCCCGCTTATTTTCAGATTAAGCAAGCAATGGTTTTTCAAAATAGATCCAATAAAAAATAAAATGTTGGAGGAGAATGAGAAGGTTGTTTGGTTACCAGAATTCGCAAGAAATAGATTTGAAAAATGGGTTATGAATGCGACAGATTGGGCTATTTCTATGCAAAGATACTGGGGTATACCAATACCTATATGGATATGTAAAAATGGTCATATCGAAGTCATAGGTTCGAGAAAAGAGCTTAAGGAAAAAGCTATTACAGAGATAAGCGAGGACATAGATCTTCATAAAAATGTTGTGGATAAGATAAAACTTAGATGCGGAAAATGCAACAGTGAGATGGAGAGAATAAAAGACACAATGAATGTGTGGTTCGATTCAGGAATTTCTCCATGGGCATCTTTGGGATATCCATTCCAGAATAAGGAGATATTTGAAAAACTTTGGCCTGTTGATCTTATATCAGAATCCCAGGATCAGATTCGTGGTTGGTTCTATTCACTCATGTTTTGTAGTGTAGGAGCATTTGACACAGGACCATACAGAACAGTAGCAATGACTGGCTGGGTGCTTGATGAGAAAGGAGAGAAGATGAGCAAATCCTTAGGTAATGTTATATATGCAGAGGATGCTGTTGAAAATCTTGGTGCGGATGTATTGAGGTTTTATTATTGTTGGAATGTTGCTCCTTGGGAAACGCAAAATTTCAGCTTTACACAGGCAAAAGAGGTGAGAAAAACATTAGATATTTTATGGAATTGTTGCGTTTTCACAAAAAATTATTCGGATCTAAAGCTCGCAGATGAGAAGTTAAAAATAAAAGAGATGAATGTGGAGGATAGGTGGATAATTTCAAGGATAAATACGCTTGTGAAAAATGTTACCCAGGATATGGAAAATTTCAAGTTACATTTTGTTGGCAGAGGTATAAGCGATTTTATAGTAAATGACTTCTCAAGATGGTACATAAAAATAATAAGAAACAGGGTATCACCTTGGTACAACGGGAAGGATAAAATCTCTGCACAATTTACATTACTATATGTTTTTGAAGTTCTTACAAGACTTATGGCACCCATAACACCATTCATTTCAGAAAAGATATATAAAACCCTTTATCCGAATAAAAAGCCTGAGTCAATACACCTTACAAAATGGCCGAAAGTTGATGAGAAGCTGATAGATGAGGATCTTGAAAAAAGAATGAAAATTATAAGCTCTTTGATAGACGCTGTTAACTCACTCAAACAAACAACAGGTGTGAAATTGAGATGGCCGATATCTCAGATATATGTCAAATTGGATGAAGGTGTTGAGAAAAAAACAATTGAGGAGTTTGTGCCCATAATAAAAACACTTGCAAACACAAAGCATGTGGAAATTGTGCAAAAATTACCAAAAATGGCTAAAAAAAGGTTTGAATGTGGAGAGGTTGTTCTTGGTGAGGTTTTGAAGGATGAAGCTTTCTTGAGGGAATTTGTACGCAGAGTACAGGTTATGAGGAAGGAGAACAAGCTTAATGTGAAGGAAAAAATCAATTTATGGATAAAATCAGACAAGCAAACTGAAAATAAAATAAATGAATTTGAGAATGAGATAAGGTTGGGGGTTGGAGCTGATCAGATATATATAGGAGTTCTTAAGGACAAGCCCAAAGGTGTTATCGAATTAGAGGGCAAAAAGATAGAAATTTATTTTGATAAAGCATAAATTAATTATGGTTCTGTCAAAATATCAGGAAAGGCAGAAAGGCCAGCTTGGTGATTTCATATATTTGATTGTAATTCTTGGTCTTATATTGATGATAGCGGCTGTAATTGTCGGTGGATTCTGGTATATGATAACAAAGGGTCTGACAAAGGTCATAGGAATACTTTTCATGGTCATAGGCATATTTCTTTCTGTGCTCCTCTTAGAGCAAACAAAACACTTGCTAGTCGGCATATTGTTAATAATAATAGGTATTATATTGATAATTATTGGCTAAAATGCGATTAAGTGATGTTAGCTAAAATTTCCTGCCAGCTTGGGTGGTAATTGAAGAGATTAATCGCAGCTAATTGTTGATCTTCGTTCATCAGATCCCAACGATTTGTAATAGATCGTAAATATGAACCATACCATCCGCAGAAACAGGTTGAACAAATGTAAATTCATATAATTAGATTTTAAATAACTTTGCCTTTAAAAACATATAAAAACCTAAATCTAATTAAAATTCTATGACTTCAAATTTGGAGATCGCCCTTTCAAAGCTTTTTGCAGCCGAAGGTAGAAAGTTGCTTTTTCATCACATTGACTCAGATGGTATTTGCTCTGCTGCACTAATTCTCAAGTTTTTTCACAGCTTTACATTTAGAGGAAGGGAAGGCCCTGTATTGGACAAAAAAACAATGAAATATATAGAATCGAAGAAGCCGAATGTTGTTGCTTGGATTGATATACCAATTGATCAAGAATGGAAAAAACTTCTAGCGCTGAAAGAGAAATTGCCTGAAACAAAGTTTGTGATAATCGATCACCATATAATAACCGCGAATATGAACTATTATGGAATGATTCATATAAATCCAAGGTTAAGAAAAAGGGATGCATACATACCAACAAGTTATGTTGTTTATAAAATTCTTGAAAAAATGAAATGCGATGTAAAACCTTATAAATGGATAGCATGTGCTGGCATAATAGGAGATTATGGAAAATGTATGATGGAAAGAGAGATCATGAAGCATGGAAAAAGGGTGTCTGATCTCATAACATCAGCTATTGTTCTGAAAAGTGTGAAAGGCTCTGAAAAAGCGCTAAAACTTCTTTTAAGATCAGAGACGCCTTATGATTTTTCAACCTCAGAATTGGAGAAATGGCACAAAATTTTTGTGAAGGAAAAAAATAGGATAATCGCTGATTTTGAAACAAAAAAGGAAATTTATGGAGATTTCATATTTTATGAGATAAAAAGCAGGATGAATCTTACGTCAACAATTTCAAGTGTGATTTCTGAGAGATATCCAAGAAATGTCATAATAATAAGAAAAAAGTCAGGGGATTTTTGGAAAATATCTCTAAGATGTCAGTCTGGAAAATTGAATGTAGGTGAGATTGCAAGAAAAGCATCAGAAGGTATAGGATCTGGCGGAGGTCATGAAAAATCTTCGGGCGCTGTTGTAAATGATTGGGAAACTTTCAAAAAAAGGGTTTTGTTGTTTGGTAGTTAAAAAATATTTTTTGAGATCCTCCAATAAATGATCGCTGCGATTAGTATAAGCAAAATTATTGCCCATATTTGGAATTCAGGGAAGTTTGGTGGGAAAAGGACATAGATTGTCATAGTATCTGTGTCTGAGAGCATATGTGGGGGCGTACTTGAGGTCGCTGTTAGTGTTATCTCATAAGTTTTTTGCACGGAAGGCAGGACTTTTGCATATATTATTCTTTCCTCTTGCGGGTTCAAAACACCTTGCCATTTATATCCGCCTGTATCCACAAAAACAAGTATGCTCTCTGATAGCTCAAGGGAAATTATGGATGGTTTTGACATAACATTTCTCACTCTTATGGGCACAAATTCTGACCTACCAACATTTATAAAGAGCTTTTTTATGAGGAATTCTGCAACCGGGTGCTTGTACATGAAGAAATAGAAATTGCCTGTTGGAGGTAATCTTTCATAATCAGAATTTTCATGAGCCACAGCCACATAATCTACAATCATATCATCTTGGTAAGGACCAACAGTGACATTACATTCTAAAGCATTTTCACATTCTACCTGGGTCCAACCGGTCTGTTTCCACCTAATTTCTTCGCCAAACCTACGCACATTATATATTATTGTTATGTTGTCTAAAGCAGTTTCAGATTTACTTCCCACATTTATTGTGACATTCAGGCTTGCAGATGTTTTTGCGCCATAGTAATTATCATTTTCTGGAGAAGATATCACATTTCCAAGCATGTCAATAACCCTAACTTCTATAAGTCTTGGTATATAGATTGTTGTGTTTGTGTCTGGTTTTGGATGATCATCCTCCCAGTTTCCTGCATTATCAACTGCTTTTGATCTGAAATAGAATGTGTAACCATCAGAGCATTGAGGAGTAGAACCTCCACACACTGCATAGTCTGCATCAAATTCCCACCTTGTTAATTTTGTACAGTCCCCATCAGGGAATGATATATTTGTCCATTGGGATTGAATATCAGCAGTTTCCTTTTCATAGTAATATTGAATGACATAGCAATTTATACCACTTGATGGGCTTGTTACACCACTAACTACTCCTTCTTTTTGCCCAGGATCATAACCTGACCATGAGATGTTAAACTTTGTTGTGAATTGGTAAGGATCTAATGGATGCACGTGAGATATTGGGGGTGTTGTGTCAGTGCTTACAGTAAAGTTCTTTCTATCGCAGCATGGTTTATATCCTGTTGGTTCGGGTACGGTAGATTGACATTCTTTACTATCAGGATCAAGGCAAACATTGCCAGCAGTATCATTTGCATAAACTGTTATTGTATATCGACCGTCTACGAGGTCTTTAAGCGTTGTGTTTTCGCAGTCAGGAAGTATTACAATTATGTTAGGAGAGACCCCTTCTTTTTCTTTTACAGGACCAATAAGTGAGTACCAGCATGTGTCAACCTTCCCGTAGATTTCACATTCTGCTGTGCCTCCGGTTTGCGGTTCTTCAGCGCTTCGAAGTTTTGCACAATCTATGGCTGTGTAGTTTAGATCGATATTTTTTTTATTATATATCCTTTCCTCAGGCGAATAGATTTTAACGCTCGGCCGTATTTCATCCTTAAATCCGACAAAGAATGTAACACGAGTTGAGTTTGTGTTCCCTTTTTCATCTGTTGCATTAATATATAAATTATGTGTTCCGTCTGAAAGCCAGTTAAAAATATCATGATATTCACATATATGGACAACTTTACCGTTTCTTATTTCTTGGCTGTAGGAACATAGAAGATGTTTAGGTTCAAATTCATCCAGAATGTAATAGCTGTCACTTATATTTATATCTACGGATTCTACTGTGTAATTGAGTTCTATTGGGGTTCTTGGATAAACCCTTCCATTTTCAGGCGAGATTACAGTAATTGTAAGGCTATATTCTGGTATGCCCTCTGAAGTGCAACATATATTATGCTCATAGAAACCGCAGCCTGCAACATGCGCATTCGTTCCTGTGTAATAGCCTAATGAAGCATCATTGCTTATACTTCCAAGGCATGTTTCTCTTTCTGTACATGCTGAAACATATCTGCATGTTATTGTTGCTGTGTTGGACGATAAGCAGGCTGTATATTTATAATTGTTTTGTGTCCCTTCCTCAACATGCGCATTTGTGATATCGCTTAGCCTCAAAACTATTACATAATTTCCTGAGCATTCATTGCTTAGGCCGCTTACACCAGAACAGCATACATGCCAATCATAGTTTGTCTGGTCGGGCATCTCTGCATGGGATTCTACACTTTCATTATCATACATATGAAAAACATCAATTTCTGATTCAGTGCATGGCATTTTGGCTACATTCTGTATCCTGCATGTCAAAGCTGCATTTGCATATTGTGATAAAGCTAGAAAAAATATGGAGAAAAAAAGCAGTGATATAAGCGGGATTTTTAAATGCTTGTTTATAAAATGGTTAAAAGTGTTGTGTATAATTATATCCAAGCCCATATCCATATAAATTTTTTGTCAGAGCGAATTTAAATAGATTTTTAGGTTAATTAAGCTGTAATAACCTAAATCTGGAAACCTAACTCTGGAAAACTCTGGAAAGTTATCTGTTTTGAATATCTATCATGCCTATCCTTGCGAATTGACCAAATTTGACAAATTTCTATAAACTATCAAAGAATCCGAGAACTCCCAAGGCTTGCCTTTAAGGTCTACAAGACACAAAATCTGGGAAACGTTGCATAGATACAAACCTAAATCCTCTCATAAAATCGAAATCATAAAATCAAAATCTTCTTTTTAGGCACAAAAAATTTTAGCATGGAAAAAATTCGGTATCAAGGAGCTTTATTCTTTAAGGACTTTATTCTGAATGCATTAAGAATGATCCACATTGAAAAGTTTTTTTCTATCTCTGCTATTTCCAGCATCAAAATGCCATATATTTGGATTATTTTTCTTTCGTTTTTCTATTTTTCTAAAAGTTGATAGAATAGAAAATAAAGTTTGTTTGCTGATAATCTTCAAATTCACCAAAAGGATAAAAATAAAATCCATTTTCATCGATATAGAGAAATCTTCCCGGCTCCCGCCATTCATTAAGTCTTCCCATTGTATAATCAACTTCCCAATCTCCCTCGCCAAGCTTCTCGTTCCATTGGGTAGTGGAAGAAATATAACATTTGTTTAACAAATTAGTATCTCTTTCCAATCCTTCTTGAGCCAAATAAACAGCAATTGTTTTAATAGAAATTGTTTTTAGATATTGACCGGGGTTGCTCAACTAATAACAAAATAGCAACAATTCCAATGGTAAAAATAAAAATAGATTTCAATTAAACTAGCCCATTCTGAAACGTTATGCTCTTGACCAGCCAAAACAAACCCAAAAACCGCCAAAGGAATTATTAAAATAAGCAATTTATGTGTCTTTGAACTCATATTATTAAATTACTGGCAACATCAAACATTGCCAATTATTACCGCGTTAATAATCCACATTAGCACATATAGCATAAGCCGTCGCCTGCCGTGACTCTATAAATCGACATGACCAACCCTCGATTCTTCCCCCAGTGTCCGGGTCTACTGGACCGCTTGTTCTAATAGCAGCATATGGTGATTGCCAACAACCCCCACCTAATACTTTTTTACCTGAAGGACAGTAAGCTATAGGAACACCATTTTCCGCCGTTGCTGTTACCACCTCGTATCCAAACTTAACCTTGCCAGCAACGTGAATATCTCCTTTTACATCCAACTTCGCCCCTGGTGCCGTCGTCCCGATGCCGACGTTGCCGTTCCTACTGACAAATAAAGAAGCATCATCTTTTGCCTCAAATTTTATACTAGCTCGAGTAGTATCTATTTTGAATTGGTCATAACAAATACTTCCAGTAGGATCAGAAGTCTCAAATGAACTTGGGCAGTCTATTGTAGTATTTCTTAAATCGCATTGACATCTTGGTGTCTGCCAACCATAAACAATCTCTACCGTAGCATAAATATGATTACTTACTTGCAATTTTCCACTTGGTGCCGTCGTCCCGATGCCGACGTTGCCTGAGGAGTCGATTCTGATTCGTTCAGCATTATTAGTTCTGATAGTAAATGGAACATTATTTTGAGAACCAACAAAAGGAATCCCGCCTGTAGTGCCTAATAAAGCTACTCCTGTACCATCCCTGATTGTCATATATGCATCTCCAGTTTTTGCTATTTGAAATAACTCATTCGCATTAAAAATACTTTGAGGATTCGGACCTACTGTCAGCATTGCCGTAGGCCCCGCCGTCCCAATTCCGACATTGCCACCGACAGGATTGATAGCTAAGGTTCCAGCATCAAAAGTGGGAGTAACTCCTTGAATTGCTGGTTGACCGTATGTTGCTGACTGAGTAATATATACACCACCTGAAGAAGTACTCATATAACCAATGACTGCATCTCCGCCTGCAACATGTAATTTTCTAAAAGGTGCGGTTGTCCCGATGCCAATATTCTCTCCGGCTTGATAAACTATGGAACTTCCTAAGGTATTAGGACCTGTCCAAAGAGGAAGGTAACTTGTTCTTGCAGAGCCGCTAACTCCAATGCAATCTACCCATACTCCATTTTGATAACATCGGAATTTTTTTAATGAAGAATCATAATAGATAACTCCGTTGTCTGCGGTTGGTTGAGAAGATGGTTGAAGTCTTAAAGCACCTGAAACATCTAATTTATAAGCTGGGTCTGTTGTTCCTATGCCGATGTTGCCTGTGTTGCTTATGACGAATTGTTGAGTGTTTGCTCCGTAGCCAAAATATACCTGGTCTCTTGAAACACTGTATCCAATAGTTCCTTTTATTTCACCGGCTGAATTTTTTAAGTCCAAAGATGGCCAATTTGTGTCAGTTGTTTGAAGGGTTATTGTTGCTCCAGAGCCTTTTACGTGAAGGATTGAAGATGGTGTTCCTGTTCCTATGCCGATGTTGCCTGTGTTGCTTATGACGAATTGTTGAGTGTTTGCTCCGTAGCCAAAATATACCTGGTCTCTTGAAACACTGTATCCAATAGTTCCTTTTATTTCACCGGCTGAATTTTTTAAGTCCAAAGATGGCCAATTTGTGTCAGTTGTTTGAAGGGTTATTGTTGCCCCAGAGTATACAATACTAACATTACCATAAACATCAAGTGCATAAGCTGTACGTGGTTGTCTTCTAACACCAAGTTGCTCTGCAACTACAGCCTTTCCGCCCACATAAAGCTCACCATTTTCTATTCTCACACCCTGCCCACCAGTGAAATATCCAGAATAACCAAGTCCACCTGGTGAAACATTGCCAACAACAGCGTATCCACTGATTGTTCTGCCATAAACACCATAGCTAGAATCCGAGAAGCCGTGAACGCCATAGCCAGATAAGGAATGACCATAAACACCATAGCTAGAATTCGAGAAGCCGTGAACGCCATAGCCAGATAAGGAATGACCATAAACACCTATCCGAGAACCAACACCTTCGACACCAAACTGTGCTCCTTGCCCGAATATTGATTTATCTTTGCTGGTAGATAACAAACTTATAATACCACTACCATTAAGGGCTGTTTCGCTTGATAATTCATAAACACCTACTTGAAAAGTACCTTGTGTTATTTCTGATATCGGATGTGAAGGTTGTTTTCTTCCGGGCTGTGTTCCGGCAGAAACACATAATGGGATGAAAATTGTCAAAATTATGAGAGTTGATAAAAATAGGTAGAATTTCCTGCTCATATTTTAAATTATTATAATACAATATTTAAATACTTTACTTTTTACTTTTGAATTCTTTTACTTTTTGCACTTATTGTTAAAGAGGGGAGAGAGTTTATATTTTTCAGCTTTGGTTTCGGGATAAAATTTGCAAGTTGGTGTTTTCACAATTTTTTATTTGTTTTTTGTTTCATAATTTTTTGGCCTGGTTGAAATGTATTTTGTATTTTTATCAAATCTGTATGTGCAATCAGCATAGCCTTGTGGTCTTGATGTGCTGAATTGGATATTAAATCGATTACTCCATGAACTACCTCCGGGAACCTCTTGTGCCAAAAGCTCTGTTTGTCTTTCACCTTGCCATCCAGCATGAGGTGGGTAGAAATAGACTATAAACCAGGTTACTG
>Ga0078972_1007304_pt1 | contig 24763 bp, 15 predicted proteins | sample YelNatPaOPGAMG01_FD_67568 | JGI IMG/M metagenome (GOLD analysis project Ga0078972, IMG submission 67568) | Hot spring thermophilic microbial communities from Obsidian Pool, Yellowstone National Park, USA - OP-RAMG-01 (SPADES assembly) (version 2) | ecosystem: Environmental > Aquatic > Thermal...
TTTAGGATGTTGGTGTACACCTCAACGGCAGAAGTTACATCCTCAACCGCCACAACCAAATCCTGCACGCCGTCCTTGTTCACATCCACCGCCTGTACCGAGACAGGATTGCCGCCAACGGTTAGTTGAGCAGCGTTGGTGAACGTCCCAAATCCATTGTTGGTGAGCAGATTGATTGCACGGGCCGGGTAATCAGCCACCGCCAGATCAATCCGCAAGTCTTTCTTCAAATCAATCACCGCCAAAGCACGTGGAGACGTGCCTGCCGGGAATGTAACTGCATTGGTGAAGGCGTAAGGCTTCACGTTGTCAAAAAAGGCAACGTCCACCGTCACAGTAGCGGGTTCGCTGGTGTAAACACCGTCGCTAACCGTGTATTCAAAGGTATCCCGACCGTTGAACAGCGGGTCAGGAATGTATGTGGCGATGCCATTTGCAATCGTCACAGTACCATGACGCGGGCCGCTCACAAGTGTAAAAGTCAAAGTGCGTCCAGTCATACCCATGCCATCAAGAATGATTTGCGCAGTTTGATCCTCGGTGCCTGCGCCTTGCACGGGATTGGCAACCGGTATGATGTCCAATATGGCCACCTGACTGGTCACCGAGCCAACTGTATTGCCAACCACCACATAGTAGTTGCCGCCATCTGCAAACTGGGCATTTTCAACAGTCAGAATTGCGCTGTTTGCGCCAGCAATCGGCTGATCCTCATGATACCACTGATAAGTGGGCTGTGTGACTGAGGAAACCGTCACACTAAACTGTCCCGAGCCGCCCGCGCTCGCCGAGGTCCGTTGCGGCTGAGCGGTTATTTCCGGCAGAGTTTCGTTGACCACAACCGGATGGCTGACAGTCTCGCCATCGTCATTGATGGCGACCAATGTGTATGTGCCCCACTTGCTGACGTCAAAGTCGGTTACATTAATTGTATCGCTGGTTGCGCCCGGGATATCAACGCCATTCAATCTCCATTGATACCGCACCGGCACTGTCCAGCCATAGGCGCTGCCTGACAATGTGAACGATGAGCCAGGCGCCTGATACAGCGTAGTGGTGTCAGGCTCGCGGAAGAACAATGGCCGCGGGTTGAACCCGGCAACATTGCGGAAGCGCGCGGTTGTGGCATTGCCCTGGCTGTGTGAAGTTGTGGCAAGGCCGACAAACACTTCATTCGGATAACTGCTGTCGGAGCCTATCCATACCTGGTTCCAGTTGACGGCGTCGGATGATGCATAAACCGCAAACTGCCCGCCACTGCGGGTGAACCTGACCCAGGTATTTGGATAACTCACGCTCCAAAATTCGTTGTAAACACCGGAACCGCCCCAATAAGAATCGCGATACACAGCTTGATAGCGGCCATTGCCAGTAGGCGTGGCTGCAATGGTGATATGGCGGCTTGGCGCGGCCAATTGCTGACGCATCATGATACCGGCTTTGCCCCAGTAATCGCGCTGCACCAATTCCTCGAGACGCGCTTTCACGTCGAAGTCGCCAACCATCCGCTGGTAGATGAAATTGATGCCGTCACGGTTGTTCCAGATGTCAGAGCCGCCGACGCTCACATCGAAGCTGTTGGCGTCATAAGTTGTCACAACACCCGGCGGATTCGGATCATTCGGATCGCCATCAGTCATCTGGCTGCTGTCAATCGAGCGCAAATGCCAGTAGCGCATTGAAGCCGAGCCAGGAACAACCGTGTTGCCGGAAACATCCTTAACATTTGCATAATTTACCGTGTATGTTCCAAAGGCAGTCCGGTCAACTTCGACCGCCACGGTCATGCCGTCGGCCTGCAAGGCGGCGCTGGTTACATTCACCGGCTCATTCTCGGCCAGCCTGAAGAGCTGGCACTCTGCCAGTTGCATCATCGAATCGCCTCTGAGCGTCGGGAAGGTCACCCGATAGATCGAATACGGCGTCGAGTTCTCAAAGCCAATATACTGCGAGGTGAATCTGCCGCTGAACACCGGCACTTCGCCCGATGCGATTACCGTGAAGGTATTTCCATCGGTGGAGCCCTCGATCACGTAGGTGGCAGGATCGCGCCCTGGTGAATCGTTGGCTGAAGTCAGCCGTATTGCGCGCACAACGGCTGGCGCGCCGATTGTGACGGTGAATCCTGAGCCAGGCCCGTCAAAGTTGAGGTACTTGGTATTGACATTGTTGTCAATCACATTGGCCACGCCCTCATTGGGCGGAGTATTTCCGGAGCTGCCCACGATGGTATCGGAAGGCTGTATCACCGGGAACATGCCATTGAAGGTCACGCTGTAATTTGCCGTTTGATTTGCAATCGGGGCGTACAGAGTTTCATTGAATTTCAGATAGATGGCGCCCAATGACCATGTTGAAACAAGAGTCGGCGGGTCCAACTCCGCCGGATTAACCGTCAGCGGAGCGTCATCCGTCAAGACACCGGCGCCGATGGTTGAAACCACGCAACGGAAGACATCACCGTTATTTCCAACGACAGAAAGCGGGCCATAGACCAATGTGTCGCTGTTTGCGCCCGGGATGTCCACACCATTACGCTGCCATTGGTACCGGACATAATTGGTCAGCACCGTCGGCACAATAAGCACCTGCACCGAATTGGTGTAGTACTGACCGGCCAGGTAAGTGCGTGCAGCCGGCTGGCGTGTGACAACCATGAAGGCGTTGCTTGTGCCAACCGTTGAGATGGAGCCTAACTGCGCTTTTCCTATGCGCTGAATGCCGCCGCTGCCATATTGGTAGCCGACGTCAAGATAATCGCCGCCGCCGCCTTCCTTGACCAATGCTTCGATGTAGTAAAGCCGGCCGGCATAGAGATACTTGGTGGAACCTGATATATTGTTGACATATCCATTGCAACAACCGTCTTCCCTTGCAACCATGACTTTGTTGGCCGGGTTGCTATCCGTGCTCAGGAACACCTGCGATGCGTCATCGCTTGAGGTGTAGAATGTGTAGTTGCCAGTCTGCGGCGGCAGGAAATAACCGGTTAATCTGCCGCCCCAGTTGTCGCCCTGCGATGGGATGTACATCTCAAACAATGTAGCTGTATAATCTGGTGAATTGGGGAATTTTGGATTACTGGTCAAATCGGAAACTGCTGTCCCTCCACCAATATTATCATAGCGCTGGAACAGAACCGCGCCACCCGCCAGAATCTTGCTGGTGAACTGGCCGGTCGAAGGATTCGGGTCAATCAAGTTATGACCTATTGTCGCATCCTGAATGTCAGAGACCTGTATGTCGTAGGTCTGACCAGGCAGTTGCAACCTTGTGTTGAGATAGACAGTCATCCCATTGGGGTCCAATACCGCGCTGTCAACCACCAACGAAGGCGTGAATGTATAGTTGGCCAAATTTGTGGCAGTTGACGGCAACAACCGCTTCGAGAATGTAAGGATGACCGTGTACGGGTCCGGTGCTGCGACACTGGTCAATGTCGGCGGGGTGGTATCCGGCGTTATAGTTACCGTAGCGACCGCGCTTGTCACCACGTACAGACCGCCGCCGTAGCTGACGATGCAACGATAGCTGTTGCCATCGTCAGTCAGGATGCTCAAAGACGGTGTGGTGTAAGAAATGCTGTTGGCGCCCGCTATGTTGCTGAAATCAGGATCAGACGACCCCTTCTTTTGCCATTGGTAGGCTATCGGGTAGAATTCGCGATTAACTCCGACATCGAAGGTTGCAACGCCGCCATCCAACACGGTGGTGTTGCTCGGATGCCGCGTCAGAGCGGCTTCCGCCGAGTTGATTGCAACCAACAGGTTGGCCGACGAGAATGAGGTGAAGGTCGGCACCGAGGCATTGTTACGATACCAGGCGGTGAATCCATCACCACCGCCGCCTTCCTGGAACAGACCTTCGATGTAGTAGGCACGCCCGCCAATGAGGTGAACAGGTTGATTGAAGCAATAACCCGGGAACGATTCAGTGTTCACATTCTGGCAGCACCAATTCTCGTAACGGATGAGTGTCAGCTTGTTGCTCTGCATGGCGTCGGTGCTCAGCATCAACCAGCCGGAGTCATCCGACAATATCTGGAACCAGTAGTCGGCCGTTTCCGGCGCCACAAACCATCCGTTCACTCGATATGAGTAATTGTCCACATTCGGGTTGGTTTGCGGATAATCAAGCGTGGTGGCACTATTGACTATGTCGGGATTGTACGGGAATTTGACGTTATTGGACATGGTTGACCAGAAATTGCCGCCGGAGTTGCCCAGATAGATGGACTGGCGGACAATCCCCGGATACACCGCCCAACCACTGAAGTTGGCCTCGGTATATGCAGTTGAATTGCCGAAAGCATCCTGAACACCGGAAACCTTTAGTGTATAAGTTACATACGGGCTGAACACAAACGGGTTGGATGTGTTCGGGTCTATGAACATCAGGTACACCGTCATGTTGTCAGGCTCAAGAACAGCGGTGGTCGGCCCAATGTCGCCTCCCTCAGTCGTTACCGCATAATTAAACGTGTCCGAAGCCGAAGCTGGATCAACCGGGCCGTCAAACTTCACCACCACGGTGCCCGGGATTGGGTCGGCGCGCACTGATTCAACCACCGGCGGCACTGTGTCTTCCAATACAGTCAGGGTCGTAACCGGGCTGTACACGAAGAATGCGCCGCCAACAGTCACTTTACAACGGAATTGCGCGCCGTTGTCAGCCGGATACGCTGCGGTTGAACTGTAGCCGACACCGGTTGCGCCGGGGATGTCTTCCCATTGAGTCAGTGCAGTGTTATACCGCTGCCACTGGTACTGGTATTGGTTTGGCATCTGGAAGTTGGCTGTCATCGGCGCCTGCATGTTATACACACGGCCCTCAATAACCGATATGGAGGCCGGTTGCGGCAGGAAGTGGAACCAATCCGGGTTGAGCACATATAATAGATTCGATGAAGGAATCAGGTTGTAGCTTTCAGCCAAGTCTTCATTGCGCCAGCGCACCGTGATGTAGTCGCCGCCGCCGCCCTCAGACATGAAAGCCTCGACCCAGTACCACTGGCCGGCTTGCAGCGAAACGGTGCCTGACTCCCTATATGCACAGCATGATGGCTCATTGACCAGCACGAATTTGTTGGTCGGGTCTGCATTGCTGCTCAGGAATACCACAGAGTTGTCATCGGAGTGCAACTGGAAGCGGTACGTGCCGGACACAGATGGAACCAATATGCCATAGATGTGAACTGCATAGTTATTGTAGGTGTCGCCACCCTCAGTAGCAAAGGCCAGGGTGTTGACGTACTGGTTGACTTCGGCCAAATCGTTGTTCGGCCATTTGGCAAGGTTATTTGTCAGGCTGCCCAACGAGGCATCTGTACCCGTATAACGGTCATACCTTAACCCGTTGGCATGGCCGCCGTAGAGGGCGCGGATGCCCGAAATGCTGTTGCGATTCGGGTCCAAGTAATTGCCGGCCAGGTCTTCCAGGAACGTTTCAACCGTGACGGTATAAGCAACTCCCGCATCCAAAGGATTGTCCAAAACCAATATCGCCGTTATGCCATCGGGAGGCAGGATAACCTGCGTGACACCTTTTTCAGGCGTCACCGTGTAGTTGAATGAATCGCCCATTGTATTAGTATTCATTGGCTCTGAGAACGTCAGGATGATGCGTGTTGGGTCAAAGACGTCAGCTCTGGCGGCTTCAAGGAATGGCGCAACATTATCAGACAACACGGTAATGGTGGCGGTGTCGCTGTACACCATGGCGAGGCTGCCATTTGGATTTGCGATCTGGCAGCGCCAGACACTGCCGTCTTCATTCGCACTCAAGTAGCCGGTGATATATGTGGCTGAATTTGCGCCTGGCACATTGGTGAACAAGCCGGAGACAGGATCAAGCCGCTGCCATTGATAGATCAGATCCGCGCAGCATGGCGCCAGATTTGTCGGGCTGCTGCCGGTCGCCTGAACGCTCAAAATAGCGCGCGAGTTCAAACCGGTGCTGACATTTGATGGCTGTTGTGCGATGGTTATGGTAGTCGGCCCTGCGCCATAAGGACCAGCCAGCGCCAGCACATTGCCGCTGATTGGCGGAGCGGGCGGATTGTTGGGATCCGCCGGGACACCGTTAAGTGAGTAGGTAACCCGGACATAATCGCCACCGCCGCCCTCCTTGTGGCGCACCTCATAGTAGTAGAGCCGTCCGGCCTGGAGTGTTCGTGTTGAGTTGGCTACATTATTTACGTAACCTCCGCAGCAGCCGCCTTCATTTGCCACCAATTGCAGATTGGCAGCCGTCTCATCCGTGCTCAGCCAAACCTCGGAGTTGTCATCGCTCGATGTGAAGAACTGGTAATTGCCAGTTTCCGGAGGCACAAAATAACCAAACATGCGCGTGCCGTAGCAGTCCAGGTTGGGCGCATAATTTAGTATGGTAGTAAAAGTGTCCAAATCTGGCCGGAACGGATAATAGGGGCTTGAATACAGCGCGAATATTCCGGCGTCGCAAGTTCCACTGTAGCGCTGCAACCGCGCCAGTCCGTTGATTACAATCGCGCTGGTGTAGGAGAGGCTGCTGGAAGCCATTATGTTGCCGGATAGATCGGCAACATTCTGTACCGTGATTGAATACGGCCTCGCCAGCACATGCGGCGTGGTGTAGAGAACAACAGTCGAGCCATCGGCAGCCAAAACCGCCTGTTGCACTGTCACCGTCCCCTCCGGGGCTGTGATTGAATAATTGCCAACCGCAGTCGCCGAGGCTGGTGAAAGCGCCTCTGAGAACCGCAGGTAAAGTTTGTCCGGGCTGACCGAGGGCGTCACAGACACCAAAGTTGGCGCGACCGTGTCATTGACAAAGTTCAATGTTGCCACGCTGCTTGTAACCGTGACCTGTCCACCGGCCATTCCAACCAAACAACGGAATTGCGCGCCGTCATCAAGGCCCTGGATTGCCTGAAGCTGCAGGGTCGGTGTATTTGCAGTCTCGATCGTCAGATTCTCCCATTGCGAGCTGGTTGTATTGTAACGCTGCCACTGGTAAACGACCGGTGCGCCTGCCGCAGCGGCTGCAACCGAGAAGGTCGCCTGTTGAACTGGCAGTTGCTCAACCTGCGAGCTGAAACTCAGGCTGTCAATCTGCCAGTTGGGTTCGGTGCCTTCGCAACAATCATCATAAGCGGCAACGAAACGCAGGATAATTACATCGTTTTGATTGAATGTGCCCAACGTGGCCGTACTGGTGATGAATGTGCCGTTGGCATAATCGGCAGATTGACTGATGAATGCATTCTGTCCCTGGAAGTCGTTGTTTGAACCAGGGTCAACCTGGCCGTTATAACCATTCGCCGTGAAATTGTTGACCACAGTGAACGGCCCGCCATTGACACTGATATGGACCTGGCCACCGTCCCAAGCGGCCGTCCCATCAAACTCAAAGCTGTGACGATGGTTGAATGACAGAGTCAGCTCGCCTGCAGTCAAAACTTTGAATGGCGGGCTGATTAGCTCGCTGTGTCGGAAAGGCGGCGCACCATCCGGGCGGTCTGAAGTCGTCCAACTGCCGGCAGAATAAGCCCACGGCTTGCCCACCTGACCGACTGTCTTGACGATAAATCCGCCGTTGCCGCTCTCGAAATCCTGTGTGGTGAGTTGTCCTGTGGATGGCAGTATGGGCAGTGTGAAGTTCGCAGGTTGCTGTGTAATCTGAAGCTGATTCGGGGCATAGGCATACAACAGGACGCTGCCATCGGCAGGAACAAAATTTGGAATGTTTGCATCGTCTTTGGCAAAAACCCGCAAGTAGTCTCCACCCCATCCTTCAACCATGATAGCGGAGAAATAATAGGGCAGACCACCGATCAGCCGCACAGGTTGCGATTGCAACCCACCACATGCCGCGCAGACTCCTTCGGCACGGACAAGCGTAGAAAGATTCAGTGGATCAGCCGGGTCCAGACCCATCAGGAGCCACGCCGAATCATCAGCCTCCACTCGGAAGGTGTAATTGGCCGTCTCCGGCGGCACAAAGTAACCCGAAAGCCGCAATACGTACCGGTCGGCCCGGTTATCGGGCGTAATGCTCGAATTGGTGAAAACAACCGACGTTGGATTATCTGGGAAACCAGGATGATTGGTCCAAGCCGCAAAGGAGCCGCCCAACAAATTGTCCCAAATTTCGAGTTTAATGACGCCGTTGGTGACCAGCAGCCTCGGGAAAGGCGTCGAGTCAACCGGAGTAATTGCGTTGTGTGCCAAATCTTCGACTCCTTCAACATGCAACGTGTAGCTTGCGCCGGGCGTAAGCGTGCCATTGACAACAGGCAACAGAACAGTCCGCTCATCGAGCATCACGCCCATGCCCACCTCCGCATCCGCCGGATTCAAGGAATAATTAAACCCGTCGGTTGCGCCATCAGCCAGCACCGGCTCTGAAAACCGCACGATCAAGTGTGTGCCGGTCGCGTCGGCTCGCGCCGAAACCAGCGTGGGCGGGACGGAGTCCGGGATTACAGTAAATGTCAATTCCTTGAAATCGGTGCCGAAATCGTTTGCCACCTCGACCCGGTACACATCGCCATTGTTTGCAACTGCGGCATTGGTGGTGATGGTGTAGTCAATGGATTTGGTCAGCGTTGTCCCGGAGGCAACAACCACGCCATTTGACAGCACACGGTAGGTGTATGGCCAGTTGCCGTCGAAGTCGGCATGGAATGACGCCGGGTTGTTCTGGATGACAGATACCGTCGCCGGCATGCTCACCGTCGCCGGGCCGGGATGGTAGAGGGTGTCAACTGACAAATCGTCAATCTGATGGCGGTCATTGCAGCCGCCGGTGCGCGCGCTGAATCCCAGCCGCGGCGCCAGCATCGGAACGAATCCGCTGATGATGTAATTGCTCAACACCACCCGGTTGCCGAATTTGACAAACAGGCCGCTCTCAGGGTCCAAATTCATCTGCACATTTACCCAGTCGGGGTATGTAATCAAATCTGCAAGTGCCAATGGGACATGTGCGATGGTGTTTCCGCCCCATTTCACATCAAAGGCAGGGGCCTCGCCGCCGCCGTTGTCGTAAGTGTCGAAACAGAGCGACAATCCGGTGCCTCCGCCTTCCTCACTCCAGGTATCAGGCAGGTCTGTGGCCATGCTGAAGGCCATGCCGTCGGCATGACAGGTTCCAGAGGTTGAGTCGCCAATGCGGACTTTGAAATTGATGAAAAACCGGTCAATTGGATCGGCGCCGGCAAAGTTTTGGTTCAGAACAAACGCCCCCTGCTGGCCGTTTTGATTTGGCGTCAACTGAAGCAGGCCGCCGGTAATCGAGGCGTTGCCGCGTATGGAACTGTTCGGCGGCATTGAAGAAAAGTCGGAGAAGAAGGATGGCTGCACGTACCTGACCAGGAATGCCGCAAATTGCGGGTCAGGATCAATCCGGAGTCCATTGGTGTCAGTCAGATTGTGAACTATAACAACGTAATCCAAACCATTGCTAAGTGTCGTGGTGTGCAAAACCACCTTGGAGGGATTCACCGGAGAAATTTGGGCGGAAAGCACCTGCGCGTTGTTGTTCAGTTGATAATTGGCTGTATTTGCAGCAATGGTCGGGTCCATCGGCTGCGAGAATGTCAAAAGCACCGCGTTGGTGTTGTTACCGGTTCCAGCAGCCATCAACCACGGTTCGGGCGCAACATTGATGGTAGCGGTGGCAGAGGCAACCGTACCATTAAGCCTGTTGCTGGCAATAATTGTATATTGCGCGCCGTTATCAGCATAACTCAGCGGCGGGGTGGTGTAAGTGCGGCTGTTTGCGCCGGGGATGTCCACGCCATTCTTCTGCCATTTGAAATCGTATGCATACAACCAGCCCACGGGCAGGGGGTTGAATGTGTGGGTTTCACCAATTCGTTTGTTCGCATTTGCAGGAGGAGTGTAAAACGCGGCGGTAATGCTGGCGGCATTATCGCTGTAATTGCGGTATTCGCAGCGCGCAAGCGTGTAGCGTGAGCAGCCGTGTCGGGAAGCTGCTATGCCAACCAGCGCAAGCGGATTAAACGGCGTGTTGGCGCCGCCAACCGGCACCTTCCAGCCAGAAGTGTCCTGGCTTTGGGGACCTGCCCAATTCACGCCGTCCTGGCTGGCGTAGGCCCTGAACACATTGCCCTGTCGCACCAACCGCAACCATTGATAGGTCGGATACCCCGGATCGGAGACTATCCTGTCTTCATGCTGGCCGCCGTTGGCGCCACCAACACCGGCCAGCCAGGTGCGGTACATGAATGATACATCCGCTGCGCCGCTGGTGTTGTTGCAATTATCATTGAACGAGCCGTACGGTGATGCCTTGGCAAAGGCCATGCGGCTGTCAACATTCAGCGACTCGCGCGCCATCACACCGGCCTTTGTAAAGCGCGATGCCTGGTCTATGTATGTGACTTGGACGCGCACGTCAAAGTCGCCCACCACCTCAGTGTAGTGGAAGGTAAATTCATCCTGCGTGTCCCAGATGTCATTACCACCGGCTTGCACGGTGAATGAACCTGGTTCAGCGTTCACAGTGATTGACCCTGTCGGGCCGCCACCAATTTGTCTTGTTGTCCACGTCGGCTGTGCCGCCAGCACAGTCAGACTCGTGGCCATCAAACCAAACATTACTTTATTCATCATTGACTGTTTCATATTTCCTTTCCTCCGACACTGGTTTTGCCGAGACACAACAACTCCCCTGCGGTGCGACAAACATCTTCCGCAATTGCCTTTCGGGTAGTCATTATTCGGTTATTATTTTGAGAAGTTACATGATTGCAAAAAGAATGCAACAATTTTTTTCAAAAAAATGAAAATTTTTTGATGGGCGTAAGTAGTTGGGGGGCAATGGGTTACAGATCCGACTGATCCGACTGATCTGACAGATAGCCAAATTTTACCTCTGTATCCGCGCTGAGCCGCCCTTTGCAAATGCGCGCACGTGTTCCACTGTGGCCATGGTAGTGTCGCCCGGAAATGTTGTGAGCAACGCGCCATGTGCCCAGCCGAGTCTGACGGCCTGCTCCGGTGATTCGCCTGTCAACAGGCCGTAAAAGAAACCGGCGGCAAAGCCATCGCCACCGCCAACGCGATCGTAAACATCCAGCTCGCATGTCGGGGCGAGGCAGGTCTGTCCGTTGATCCAAGCGACAGCGCTCCAACTGTGGCGGTTGGTGGAATGGACCTCGCGCAAGGTGGTGGCGACAATTTTGAGCTGCGGATATTTGCGAGTGACATTTTGCATCATGCTCAGGAACGCGCTTGGATCGAGTTTGGACTTTGCGGCAACTTCAGGCCCTGGCATGCCGAGACCCATCTGGAGGTCCTCTTCATTTCCAACGAGAACATCCACCAATTTAACAATGCGATCGAGCACAGCCACGGCGCGCTGCTGGCCGCCGGAGAAATTCCAAAGCTTGGCGCGATAATTGAGGTCGAAGGAGACAACCGCGCCCGCGGCCTTTGCGGCCTGCATGGCCTCGATGATAAGCTCTGCAGTTGTCGGAGAAAGCGAAGCAAAGATGCCGCCGCTGTGGAACCAGCGGATGCCTTGGGAGAAAATGGCGGCCCAATCGAAATCACCGGGCTTCAATTGTGCAGCGGCCTCGTTGCAGCGATTGTAAAAGACAACCGGCGCCCGGACACCGAATCCGCGGTCGCTGTAAACAGTGGCCATGTTCGGGCCTTGAACACCGTCATGTTTGAAGTGCTTGTAGAAAGGCTTCACGCCCATGGCGCGGACGCGCTCGGCGATGAGGTCGCCAATGGGATAATCCACCATGGCGGTTGCGATGCCTGTTTTCAGTCCGAAGCAATCGGACAGGTTTGCAGCCACGTTGTACTCGCCGCCGCTGACATGAATCTGACACTGGGTAGCCTTGCGAAAAGGGACGATTCCAGGGTCAAGCCGATGAACCAACGCGCCCAATGACAGCAGGTCAAGGGCGCCCGTATTTGGGATGTTAATTCCGTAATTCATTTTGCTGAAGAGATTTAATGATGGCCGATGGCGATAAAGTCAAGAAACCTTTCAAATTGAGATTTGAAATTCGAAGTAAGAGACGGCTTTTTTGGCTTGGCATCTGCGGCAGCCACCGGTAGATTGAATCTGTATTATTTAGCTGCCGCCCCTATAGCTCAAATGGATAGAGCAGCGGTTTCCTAAACCGCGGATCCCTGTTCAATTCAGGGTAGGGGTACCAGCATGGTTAACAGGGCTGTAAAGAACCAGTCATTTGCCGTTACCATCAATTTTCCGCCTTATCCGGCCAGACCCATTTTCCATCAATCATGGTCTCCCTGGCATTCCCCTGGTAATTGACCACCGCTTCCGCAACTGAAGCCACAGGGCCGGCATACGGAATGGTAATCAAATCGGCGCAGGCGCCTTCGCGCAGTTCGCCGATTTTACCGCTCAGGCCAAGGGCACGCGCCCCGTTGATGGTTGCCATTTTCAGAATTGCCTCCGGCGGGATGAGCGGGTTGTTAATGGCGAACTGGCGCATCTCCTCGAACATGCTTAAAAACAGAGGCTGGCGGCCGATTTTGCGAACCGTGGCAAGGCTGTCGGTGCCCAGACAGATGTTTACGCGTGCGCGGCTGAGGTTCTTGTAGGGAAAGGGAGCATGTCCAAAATAAATGTGGCTGCGTGGACAATGGACGACGCTGCTGCCGGAAGCGGCCAGAAGTTTTGCATCATCGTGGGCAAGGTAATTTACATGCACGGCTATGAAATTATCGCCCAGCACTTCATGGCGCGCCAGGAGCTGAACCGGCGAGATGCCGCCACAATCGCCGGCATCCCGCCTGCGCCTGAGCCATTCAAACATCGGGCCGCGACGGTGCATGAACATCTCAAATTCCTCGCTGGATTCGGCAACATGCGTGGAGACAAGCCAGCCTTTCCACCTTGCCTGCATGGCGGCAAGCGCCAGCAAATCCGGGGTTGTGGAATATGGTGCATGCGGGGAAAGGCCGGCGGACTTGAGGCCGCGCGGGAGGCTTTTAATTTTAAGCACTGCATCGCGAAGAATCAGGTGTGGCGGGCGCTCGCTCTTGATGCCGGTCATTTCGAGCAGGGAGATGACGCGCAAAGGTGTTGTCTGCCAAACTTCGGGCAACAACTCCGGCATTGCCTCTATGTCCGCGACGGTGGTGACACCGCTCTGCAGCAACTGGCGGGCGCCGGCAATCCATGACTCGGCAAACTCGCTGTAACTCCAGGATGATTTAAGGGCGAGCATGCCGCTTATCCAATCGCTGAAACTTCGAGGCGGCGGCAGGCAGCCGGCCATCTGGGTGTAATCGAGGTGACAGTGGGCGTTGACAAGCCCTGGCATCAGTACGGCTTCGCCAAGGTCAACAACTGATGCCGTAAGCCGATGCGGACGCAAATCCCGCCAGCGACCAACAGCCGCAATCCGCCCGCCAATCAACCGGACCGCTCCATCCTCAATTGGCGGCCGGCTGACGGGCAAAACTATTCGCGCTCGCAATAACACGTCATTTCAACCGGCGGGAATTTCAGTTAAAAAAACGGCGCGCGCCCGGAGGCCACAACGCCATGCGGCTCACGGAATTCCAGCCGACTTTTGGGAAGGCCCGGCGCCGCCCTTGCGGGCCGCTTTTCGCAACAACCGGATGCGGTCACGCAACTGGGCGGCCTGCTCGAATGCCTGCTCCTTGATGGCGCGCTTCAACCGCCGTTCCAGCCGTTCTATTTCCGATATCGGCCGTTTTTTCTGGATATCAGCAAGCAGCCTGCGTAACGCTGCCAGGACACGTTTGCGTTCTGAATCAAACGGCTGCTCATAGGTCTCAGGCATGGCGGAGATTCGATGGATGCCGTCCCGCAAAACATCCAGAGCCTCGTCATAGTGTTTGCATGAAACGGCATGGCGGGCCAGAGCCTCGGTTTCGCGCCCAAGGAAAAAGACTCTGTACAATTCCATCCCGGCCCGGTCATTGGCATTTGCGGCGTAACGGTTCACCAAATCCAAAATTCGCAAAACATGCTGCAGGTCGGTGGCGGCTCGGCGCCATTCGTGCAGTTGTCCGAGCCAATGGCTCCGCATATTGTACAGGGCCGCCTCTTCAAACAGCTCATAACACTCCGAGGAATTCAACTGCGTGCCCTGTTTCCGCTTCCTGGCAAGCGCGCGCGTAATCCTGTTGTAATAGTACTCCAGGAAAGATTCGCGCCCACGCGGACGCCGGCCGTCCGGCCGTCCGGTGGTCTCACACTGCTGCAATCCCAGCGGAAGGCGCACCTGAAGAATTTCGCGCCCGTCATCCCCACGCACCATGCGAACTTCATGGGATGGGTCCACCGGCCAGCCATCAAGCATACCACGGATATCAGGCGAATTACTCATAGCCCGCTCTAATTATGCGCCAGTCTGCCCGGATATGCAAGCAACTTAACCGGCGCGCCCCACTTTTTCAGCGTTACAGCGCAAACGGCTCACCGGCGCGCGATTTAATTTCCAAAAACAACCGCAATCTGATATTCTAAGGCTGTTATGTGCAAAGAATGTGGATGCGGCAGGCCGGCGGAGTACAAAATCGAAGGGCAGGGAAAAAAAAGCGGCAAACGCGGCTCGAAAAGCGCCGGCGCAAATCCGCCGGCTGGATGCGAATCTGAAGCTCTGGCGGGCCACGAGCATGCACATCCTCATGAGCACGGCCACGAGCATGCAGGGGAACATTCGCATGAGCATCGGGTGGTGGATATCAACCAGGCGTTGCTGGAAAAGAACGACCGGCTGGCGGAAAGAAATCGCGGCTTCTTTCAAGCCAGGGGCCTGCTCGTGTTGAACATGCTCTCTTCGCCCGGCTCCGGGAAGACAACGCTGCTGGAAAAAACCGCCGCAATGCTCAAGCGGCGCCTGCGAATGGGCGTAATCACGGGTGACCTTGCCACTGATAATGACGCGGCGCGGCTGCGCAAGGCGGGAATTCCGGTTGTGCAGATTACCACAGGGACAATGTGCCATCTGGAAGCCGAAATGATCGGGCGCGCCCTTGAAAAGCTGCCTCTTGAGCGGCTGGATTTGCTGGTAATTGAAAATGTAGGCAACCTTGTTTGCCCGGCGGCTTATGATCTGGGGGAGCATCTGCGGGTTGTCCTGCTCTCAGTAACCGAAGGCGAGGACAAGCCGCTGAAATATCCGCCCATATTCCACTCGGCCAACGTTGTTGTGGTCACAAAAACCGATCTGGCGGCAGCCTGTGGTTTCAACCGGGCCGCAGCGATGGAAAACCTCCGGCGCATAAGCCATCACGCGCAAATTCTTGAGCTATCGGCAAAAACCGGCAGGGGAATGGAGGCATGGCGCGATTTCCTGCTGGCCGAGTGGAAACGGCTGGCGCCGGCTCACAGGAGGGAAAGAGCGCGCCGTGCAATATCCTCGACGGGCCACAGCCGCCCAATGCCCTCATAACCACAGGCGAGCATCCCCTCCTCCGGCCCGATGAAATGGACGCCGCGCTGTTTGAGGGTGGCGACATTTGAGCGGGTGGCCGGATGCAGCCACATGCGCCCGTTCATGGCCGGTGCAATGAGTATTTTCGCCCGCTCGTTAAGTGCAAGCGCAAGGCATGTCAGCGCGTTGTCGGCCAGACCATGCGCAAGCCTGGCAATAACATTGGCGGTGGCGGGCGCAATCAACAGCAGATCGGCTTCATCGGCCAGCGCAATGTGCAAAGGCTTCCAGCCGCCTTCGACATCGTACAAATCCGTCACCACCGGCTGTCGGGAAAGAGTCTGGAAAGGCAGCGGGGTGACAAATCGCTGCGCGTCGGCGGTCATCACCACATGCACCTCCGCCCCGTTTTTAACCAGCAGGCTTGCCAAATCCACCGCCTTGTGGGCCGCTATTGAGCCGGTCACGCCCAGGATTATCTTTTTGCCTGCGCCGGTTTTGTCCGATGCCTTTTTTTTCATCTGTCAGCGTGTGGATTATAAGTTCGTCGGTATCTGGAATCCATGAAAATGAGCTACAATTGAGGGGCAGTGACGCGATGCCGGCGCAGGCGCTCGGCGGTGACGATTGCCCTGAGCCTGAGCAAGTCCTCCTCTTTCGAGCCGCTGACAATCAAATAATCAAACTCCCGCCATCTGGCGGCTTCCTGGCGGGCGGCGGAAAGACGCCGTTGAATGACTTCCTCGCTGTCTTGTGCGCGCGAGCGCAATCGCGTCTCAAGCACGGCAACAGACGGGACGGTCAGGAAAACCGTAACAAGCGCCGCCGCAAGCGTTGAATCGCTGGCGGCGCGGCTGCGGACAGTGGCCGCCCCCTGCACGTCAATGTTCAATATTACATCCAGCCCGGAGCGCAGCCGCTCGAGCACTTCCTGTTTCAATGTCCCGTACCGGTGCCCGTGAACCACCGCGTGTTCCAAAAATTCATCCGCCTGCACCCTCCGCTCAAATTCAGTTTCCGAGAGGAAATGGTAATCCACGTCTGCGCGCTCCCCCGGCCTTGGAGACCGCGTTGTGCAGGTGATTGCCCGGCTTATGCCGGAATCGGCGGCCAGAAGGCCGTTGCACAAAGTTGTCTTGCCCGCTCCAGAGGGCGCGGACAACACAATTAAAAGCGGTTGATGCTGCTGCGTCATTCGACGTTCATCGCTTGTTCGCGGAATTTTTCCAGCTCGGTCTTCAATATCACAACTTCACGCGCGATTTCCGCGTCATTTGCCTTTGAACCGATGGTGTTGACTTCGCGGTTTATTTCCTGCGCAAGAAAATCAAGCATCCGGCCAACCGGCTTGGAAGATTTCATGCAATCGTCAAACTGCTTGAAGTGGCTTTTCAACCGGGCCAATTCCTCTGAAATATCGGAGCGGTCGGCAAACAGGACGAGTTCCTTCAACAACCTTTCATCGTCAAGAGCCTCTTTTGGCAGGCCGGCGGCCTTGAGTCTTGCCATAAGCTGCCGGCGGTAGCGTTCCTGGACAGAAGGGGCGCGTTTCTCGATGCGCGCAACGGCCATGCGCATGAGCTGGATGTGCCGTGCCAAATCTTTCGCCAGATGCCCCCCTTCCCGGGCGCGGGTCTCCAGCAAGGCGTTCAGCGCCTCATTGAGGGCTGATTCGATGACAGGCCAGAACGCCTCGGCATCGCCTTCCAATGATTCAACCTCAAGCACTCCGGGCGCGCGCGCCAATGTTTCGATGGTGAGCGGCCCTTCCAATTTCAGCTCCCTGGCAAGGTGTCGCAATTCACGCGCATAAGCCTGCGCCAACCGGCGGTTGACAAGCAACCGCGGCGCCGCGGCATTGCCCGCGGCATGAAGCATGATGCGCGCCGTAACCTTGCCGCGTGAAACCACACGGTTGACGACATCCCGCACCTGCGCCTCCAGCACCTCAAGCTCGCGCGGCAGGATCACCTGCAGCTCGGCCTGTTTGCGGTTCACCGAGCTTAGCTCGACAGTTGCCTTGTAACCGCCACGGGCGCATTCGCCCCGCCCATAGCCCGTCATGGACTGCATGAGATGAACTATGCAAAAACGCCCTCGCGATGGCCAACAAAATCTGGCCAGGACAATCACCGAATCCCAAACCAGAAGCCGCGCCTTTTCTTGTTTGCCAGCGGTTGAAAAGGCGGCATACCATTGGCGCGTCAATGACCAATAGCGCCGAACATGACAAGATTGCAGTTGCGCGGCTGTCGGTGGCATCCAACTCGGCACTGGTGTTGGCGAAGTTGCTGGTTGGCCTTTGGATTGGCTCTGTGGCCGTCATATCGGAGGCCATCCATTCAGCCGTTGACCTCGTGGCCGCGTTTATTGCCCTTTTTGCTGTGCGCCAGTCGGCAAAGCCTGCCGATGCAGACCATCCTTTTGGCCACGGCAAATTCGAGAACATCTCCGGCACCGTGGAGGCGCTGCTGATTTTCGGCGCCGGCGCATGGATAATTTATGAGGCAGTAAAAAAATTGATGGTTCCGGAACCGCCCGCCATGCCAGTCTGGGGCGTGGTCGTCATGGGCGTTTCGGTCATCGTGAACATATTTGTCTCAAAACGCCTCTTTCAAGTTGGCCGGCGCACTGACTCGGCGGCGCTTCTGGCCGACGCATGGCATTTGCGCACCGATATTTGGACTAGCGCCGGCGTCATGTCCGCATTGCTCGCAATCTGGCTGGGGGGGCGTTTTTTGCCTGGCAGCAATCTTTGGTGGATTGACCCGGTGGCCGCAATTGCCGTAGCCACTCTGATTCTCAAAGCTGCGTGGGATTTGACCATTCAATCCGGGCGCGATTTGCTCGACACACGCCTTGCCGGAGAAGAGGAATCCGACATCCGCGCCATTGTCGGCGGCTTCGCCCCGCGCGCAGATCATCTGCATAAACTGCGCACGCGAAAGGCGGGCGCGGAGCGATTCGTGGAATTTCATCTTGAAGTGGATGGCCGGATGAGCGTGGCCGACGCCCATGCGTTGAGCCATGAAATCGCCGAGGCAATCAAACGCAAATATCCGCAAACCTCGATCAACATTCACATAGAACCCCGAAGCGAAGCCGTAAAAGCGCCGGACTTCGCTCCGGACAAAACACCTTGAAAGGAGACTCAAAAATGAAAAAGACAACCGTGGCAAGATTCAGCGTGTCCATACCAGCGCCGCTTTTGCGCGACCTGGATCAAATGGTGGCCGAAAAAGGCTATGCAAACAGGTCCGTGGCGGTGGCCGACATGGTCAGGGACGCCCTTGTTGAGCACCGCCAGCAGTTCGGCGATCGGGAAATTGCCGGCACAATCACCATTGTCTATGACCACCACAAGCCGCATCTGCAGGAACTTCTCACCAACATGCAGCATGACCACGGCCAAATTATCATTTCAACCATGCACGTGCATCTCGATCACCATCACTGCCTGGAAGTGCTCGTTGTCAAAGGCCCGGCTGCGGAAATTCGCCACCTTGCAGACCACATCATCGGCGCAAAGGGCGTCAAACACGGCAAACTCAGCATCACCACCACCGGCCAGGACCTTGCTTGAATTACACACATCCGCACCGAAGCCACTGCCATGAGAACGAAAAATCATACATACACAATTTGGCGCGACATCATGCGCTGCACATTGGCGGCGGCATTTCCCCTGATTGCCGCCCTCGCAGCCGCAGCCGCTCCAAGGCAGACCATCAGCCTCGATGGCCGGTGGGAAATTCAGGACACGCTTGCGCCGGATACACCGCCAGCCAGATTCCTCCATACGGTGCCGGTGCCGGGCCTTGCGAACCTTGCAAAACCGGCCTTTCCGAATGTGGATGATTTTTACAGCCGTGAGTTGATCTTCAACCGGGTGCGCGCCGGCAAAATGCCCGAAAGCGCCAAGACAAATTACTGGCTTGGCAAAATCAACCAGGACAGAAATTATTTTTGGTATCGCAAAATTTTCCAGGCCCCGGCAGGGCGCGCGGTGGCAAGGCTTAAAATCGCCAAGGCACAATTCGGAACCGCCGTCTGGCTCAACGGCAGGCCGCTGGGCGAATATCCGGGCTGTTTCTCGGCAAGTTATTGGGATTTGACACCGGCAATCAAATGGGGTGAAAAAAACGAGCTTGTTGTCCGCATCGGCGCCCATCCGGCCGTGCTGCCGGATAATTTCCCAACAGGCTCCGATTTCGAGAAAATCAAATGGACACCCGGCATTTACGACAGCGTGACGGTCGCATTCATGGACAACCCAATCATTGAATCGGTGCAGGTGGCGCCGCGAATTCAATCCGGTGAAATCCTTGTCCAGACTGTTGTGCGCAACCTCGGAGCGGCAGGCCGCTTCACGCTTCTACATCAAGTCAAAACATGGAAAGGCGGAGACTTCGCCGGCGCAGGCAGCCCGCAAGAGCTTGAACTGGCGGCGGGTGAAACCAAAACAAACACTCAAACCATAAAAATTTTCCAGCCTGTCTTGTGGTCGCCGGAAAATCCATTTCTGTATGTTCTGGAAACCACCACTGGCGGCGACAGCCTTTCCACGCGTTTTGGAATGCGCGAGTTTCGATTTGACGCAACCACAAAGCGGGCCCATCTGAACGGAAAAATCTACTACTTGCGCGGCTCAAACATAACCCTGCACCGCTTCTTCGAGGACCCGCTCTGCCAGGACAGGCCGTGGAATGAGGCATGGGTCAGGCGGCTTCTCGGTGTTTTGCCAAAACAAATGCACTGGAATTATTTCAGGTTCTGCATCGGGCCGGTCCCCGACCGCTGGCTTGATATTTGCGATGAAACCGGCCTGTTGATTCAAAATGAATTTTTCGTCTGGACAGGCGGGCCGGGATGGTATCCCGGATACTCGCGCAAGTACGACATCCCCGAAATGATACGCCAGTACAAAGATTGGATGCGCGACAACTGGAATCACCCAAGCGTGGTGGTATGGGATGCCAACAACGAAACAAGGGATGATGATTTCGGACGCCACATCATACCGGCGGTGCGCCCGCTTGATCTGTCAAATCGCCCGTGGGAAAACAGCTACAACCCGCCTGCGGCGCCGGATGACCCGGTGGAAGACCATCCTTACCTCATGTACGGCACCGCCATGCAAAGCGGGCGGGGCTTCCGAATGGAGGACCTTGAAAAAATGGACGGCAAACCGCGCCCCAAATCGCTGCCATCGGATACAAATCCGCCTATCATCAACGAGTACGGCTGGCTGTGGCTCAACCGCGATGGCAGCCCGACGTTGCTGACCGAGAAACTCTATCCCAAACTGCTTGGTCCAAATTCAACCGCCGAACAGCGCCTCGCCCTCAACGCCTATCTGCTGGCCGGCAAAACCGAGTTCTGGCGCGCCCACCGCAATTATGCCGGCATCATTCATTTTGTTTATCTGACATGCAGCTATCCCGGCGTTTATACCTCGGACCATTTCAAGGATGTCACCCGCCTGAAACTCAATCCATGGTTTGCCGATTATGTGGCCGAGGCTTTCAAGCCGCTGGGCGTGTACATTAATTTCTGGCAGCCAACCCTCACGGCAGGCGTCCAACGCACATTTACAATCATGATGATCAACGATGATTATTCGCAGGCTAACGGCAGGCTTGAGCTGGCCCTGGAGACAAAATCCGGCAAACGACTGGCTGCCACCAACTGCGTTTATTCACTGGCGCCCCTCGGCTCCCAAACATATCAGTTGACGCTCACTCCGCCGGCTGCCGCCACCAACTGCATACTCAAGGCAACTGCGGCCCCTGACAAGCGCGCAGCCTCCCCAACCCTCAGCCGCCGCTGGGTTGATGTTGTCTCACCCTGAGTCGCGCCCAATTATGCCGCCACTTAAAAATTTCAAGCGCTTTGACGCCCGGCCAATTCTAGCCAGAGGCGAAAAGCCGCTGCCGGCAATCCTGGCAGCAGCGCAAGGCCTGAAGCCCGGGCAAGGTCTGCTTGTCATCGCACCATTCCTGCCAGCGCCTTTGATTGAACTTTTCCGCTCCGAAGGCTGGCTGTCAGAAACCAAATCTGGCAAGGACGGCCACTGGCGGGTGTATTTTTGGCGCGACAATATGAAAGGGAGCTGCTAATCTTGAGTTGAATGAGCAACTTGGTTGAACTAAAGCAGGCGGTCCTAATTAATACGCTGCGTAGTTGTCAGCTCTTTGCCGGGCTTTCCCAGGATGATCTACAACGCTTGGCCGGAATTGTGGTAATCAAAACAGTTGCCAAGGGCGATTATCTTTTCCGGGAAGGCACCCCGTCGCATGGCTTTTACATTGTGCAGGCAGGCGCAATAAACATTCACCGTTTCAATGCGATGGGCAAGGAACAGGTCATCCACATTTTCCGTCAGGGCGAATCTTTTGCGGAAGCATCCCTGGCAATGCCTGGTGGCTACCCTGCCAGCGCGCGGGCCGTTGAGCCGTCGCAAGTTTTGCTTGTGCAAAAGGACGGCTTCCTGTCGCTGCTGCGCCAACATCCCGAACTGGCAATGCGAATGATAGCATCTTTGAGCCTGCGGCTGCGCGTGCTTGTTGGACAACTTGAGGATATGACATTGAAGGATGTCGAGACGCGCCTTGTGAACTGGCTGCTCAAACGCTGTCCCAATCAAGAAAGCACAACCCCACACACCATCGAGCTGACAGTCACCAAGCGCACACTCGCCGCCGAGATTGGCACAGTCAGCGAAACTTTATCCCGGACACTGGCCAAATTCCGCGAGCAAGGTTTGCTTCGGGTACAGGGGCGACGCCTTACTGTGGTCAGCCCTGCCAAACTAAACGCCGTGCTGAAGCACCACCTTGGAGGCTGATTTGGAGTCAAAAACAGCCGCCTCCCTTCGGATCACATCATGCGCTCGAACAATAATTGGAGCGGATGAATCTGCTCAGGCAAGACCGAGTCGCCGCAAAACTTCGCGGGTGGAGCGGGCTTTGTTCAGTGTGTAAAAATGCAGCCCCGGCACGCCCGCGTCCAACAGCTCGCGGCACTGCCGGGCGGCGTATTCAATCCCAAACGCTGCGCATGCATCATCGTTGTCTGCGAATCTCGCCAGCTCAGCCCGCAATTTATCCGGCAGCCGGGCGCCACACAGGGAAGTGAACTTCTCTATTTGCGCCGCGCTTAAGATCGGGATTATGCCGGGCACAATCGGAATTTTTACGCCGCGCCCCCTCAAATAGTCCCGGAATTGGAAAAAGTCGGCGTTATCGAAAAACAGTTGGGTGAGCACAAAATCCGCGCCGTACCCGATCTTGGCCACCAGATGCTCCCAGTCGGCCAGCTTGCCTTCCTTGCAGGCGGGATGACCTTCGGGAAAGCCGGCCACGCCGATACTGAAGCCGCCTTCTTCCTTCAAGTAACGCACCAATTCCCAGGCGTATTCGAAGCCGCCGGGGATTTTCTCAAAGCCATTGGAACCAGCCGGTGGGTCTCCGCGCAGTGCGAGGATGTTTGTGACCCCCATGCCGCGCAATTGCGCCACGACATTTCCGATCTCAGTCCGGGTTGAATTGACGCATGTCAGATGCGCGAGCGTCACCACGCCATGCCGGCAGGCCAACTGCTCAATCACACGCAATGTCCTGTCGCGCGTCCCGCCGCCGGCGCCGTACGTCACCGAACAGTAATCCGGCTTGAGAGCCAGCAGCTCCGGAAGCGTCCGCCCGAGCAAATTCGCCTCACCTTCAGGCGTCTTGGGCGGGAACAGCTCAAACGAAATCACCGGCCCCTTTTTGCCCTCATAAATGTCCCGAATCCATTGCATCGGCCCGAAATATGTGGACGGTTTGGGCTGTTGGCAAGAACTCAGCGCAATCTTTTTCAGCGATTGCGGTTTTATTCGATGGCGACTGCGCGTTTACAATTGGACGCCGGCGATTTTGCCGTTAGGCTTTGGCGGCCATGAGTCGCGCACAGACATTGCTTGTCGTCAGCGACATTCACTACGCCGGACCAGCCGAGCGGCTGCGCCGCGATTTTGAGTCGCGGGTCATTCGCAACCCATTTACGCGGCTTTTGTCCAGGCTCTACCGGCGCCATATCTGGCTGGCTGACCCGCTGGCGCATTATTCCAAATTGGACCAGCTTCTGCGCGAGCCTGTGCAGCCGGATTTCACCATCGCGCTCGGCGATTACTCATGTGACAGCGCATTTGTGGGAGTCAGTGACGAAGCCGCCTTTGAAAGCGCCCAAGAGTGTCTGGCAAAACTCCGCAAACGTTTTGAGCCGGACTTTGTGGCTTGCATGGGCGATCATGAGCTGGGCAAGTTCAGCCTTTTCGGCCAGGCAGGCGGTCTGCGGCTGGCCAGTTACAAGCGCGCTGTCAACGAGCTTGGCATCGCGCCGCTCTGGCATCGGCGGATGGGCCGCTATTTTCTTTTGGGCGTCGCCTCTTCACTTATTGCATATCCCGTCTTTGAACGGGAAAGCCTGCCCGATGAACGTCCGGATTGGTGGAAACTGCGCGCCGAACATTTGGAACAAATCCGCAAGGTCTTCGACGGGCTTGATTCGAGGCAAAAAGTGCTCCTGTTTTGCCACGACCCAACGGCCCTGCCGTTTTTGGCGCGCGAAGAAGCCATAAGCCGGCGTCTGGGGCAGATTGAAAAAACATTTATCGGCCATCTCCATACCCGGCAGGTGATGCGGCTTGCGCAAAAGTTGTCCGGCATGCCGGTAATCCGCTGCCTGGGCAACTCGGTGCGCCGAATGAGCAGCGGCCTGCGCGAGGCGCGGTATTGGGAGCAATTCAATCTTTCGCTATGCCCATCCCCAACCGGTATTCAACTGCTCAAGGACGGTGGTTACCTGACCGTGGTGGTTGATGGCGAAGGCGCCGATTCCATACAAATCAATTTTCACCCCCTTGCATGGCAATGATAAATTTGGAAATTCAAGGCTTGTGATGGTGTTTGTGTTGGAATAAACATCACCACATGAAAGCATTGTGGTTCGCCATCGCACTAACCGGAGCCGTTTGCTGTGTGCATGCATCCGAATTATTGAATCCGCCCACGCCGTTTTTGCCTCCAGCGCCGGAAGGCCTGCAGTGGAAATTGGTCTGGCATGATGAATTTGACGGGCCGGCGCTCGATGAAACCAAGTGGAACAAGCTGGGCGACTGGAAACGGCGGGATGGCTATTGGGTCAAGGAAGATGCCTACGTTGACGGCAAGGGGCGGCGACATAACCAAAGCGCGGCTGCCGGACTACTTTGAGGTTGAGTTTGTGAGAGTGTACGATTTGGCGCCAAAACAGCCCCGTTAAAAAATTTCAAAAAAATACTTGCATGGCAGGCGTTTTGGGGTATTTTTGTTTCCGCGC
>Ga0078972_1007305_pt1 | contig 24762 bp, 29 predicted proteins | sample YelNatPaOPGAMG01_FD_67568 | JGI IMG/M metagenome (GOLD analysis project Ga0078972, IMG submission 67568) | Hot spring thermophilic microbial communities from Obsidian Pool, Yellowstone National Park, USA - OP-RAMG-01 (SPADES assembly) (version 2) | ecosystem: Environmental > Aquatic > Thermal...
CTTCTATGTTATCTTGCACCGCCGTCCCAGCCAATCCGATAAACTCTGTATAGTCCTGCCAGTCCTCATCACCGCTTGTGTTAGAAGAAACCTGCACAATAAATCGTGTGCCGTTATGAGCAGTGGTCGTGTTTAAAGCCGCCTGGATACATAATAGAGTAGCAGCGTGGCCAGAACAATCTATTATCCCTGATTTGCTTACAGTATTCTGGGCAACACTTGTCCAATCCGTCACCGCTTCTACGGATTTAGAGACAACCGGACCGCCGGCAACCCCTCCTCCGCCACCAAATGCCTCGTAAAAAAGTTTCCCATCCGACAACCTCACCGGAATGTATTCCTCTGGCCTTCTGTGAGTAAGAGTCACCTTCTGGGTCAGTTGCTTGACCATCCCCAAAAAGCCATTTTCCAAAATCTTAATCAGGGTCTTGAAATTGAACTCTTTCAGATTCTCAGGCACCTCCACTTTCGGCCTAGGCAACTCGTGAAGGTTAGATACCCGGACTTCCTTTGTTTCTACCTTCACTTGAGGAGGTGGCAAGTCCTTCAAGTTGGATACCTTAACCTCTTCCGGAAACTCGGCAGGGATCTCCCTAACCATATCCCTAATCTGCTCAAGTTTTGCTGCAATCTCTTCAATTTCCGGATTCTGAAGTTTCTGGGTTTCCTTTATCTTGGCTATCTCTGAACCAATAAGTTCTAATGCCTTGTAGATTTTCTTCTTCTCCTCAACTGGTTCAGAAAGCAAGGCATCTAAAATCTCAATCTTATTTTTTAGTGCCTGAATTTTTTTAGTTGTGTTCTCGTCCATCATTCCTCCAGGATTTTCTTTATTTCTTTCTCAATGTCGTTTTTCCCTTCTTCTGACTCTTTATTGGGTTCCATTCCCTTTGTCGGTCCCTCTACAGAAGGAACAACCACACATCGGCAATTAGGATGCAAAGGAGGATACTCTCCGCTTCCATAATCTGCCTCAAAGAAATCCTCGTTGATTCCAACTATCTTTCCTTCGTGTTCCATACAAATATCACAGGCACCTGGAGCGGTGAACCACTTCTTGTAGCTAATCCCTGCCTGCTTGTAGGCGTCCAAAGTCCCAAAGTTTGAAGCCCTCATCACCTCAGTCCTGGCAATCCTATCAACTTCCCAATCTCTCAACTCATTGAAGACCTCTCTTAGCCTTCCGCTTATCTTCTCCACTCCTTCGCCTGCAGCCATTCCTTCTTTCAATTCATTTTTCAATCTATCTGTGATGGTATCGTTGAATGACTTGGCAAATTCATAAGTACTCTTTTTGACGAAGCTCAAAGCCGATGAGGTCTCTGGATAATCGTCCGGAATCCCCAAGTAATCATAGGCCTGGTCTCCCATCTCTTTTACCAGTTCCCTGATGACGGGCGTTGAGAGGTCAATCGTCGTCTGGATTCCTTCTTTCTTGTCAAACAGGTAATCCGACACTGCCTTGTATTTCTTGGCCAACTTCTTCAAAACCTCTTCCAACTGCCAGGCCATAACCTTGTCTATCTTACTACTCAGTAGCTTTCTCCATTTCTCGGAAAGGTTGGTGATTGCCTTGTAGTATCTCATCTCCGGATGCTCCAGTTCCTTCTTCTTCACGTTCATAGTCGGTTTCTTGAGGTGGTTCTTCAAGACCTTAATCAACTTTTGAGAGAACTCGGCCTTCAGTCTCTTTAGCTTAACATTCCGGTTCTGCAACATCACCAGCTGCTCGGTGAAGTCTTTCTGCTTCTTTCTCAGCTTCCTAGAGGCTTTCAACTTAATAATCTTTGTTTCTGAAGGACTGCCAAGCGGCATTAGGTTTATTGGCATATAAATGACATCACCGCCTTCTACCGGCTCATATCCCTCCTGGGTCCGAATTTCATTGATTGTTAACCACTTGTTCCATCCTGACTCATATTCCTTCAGCTTCAATTCAACCGACTCCGGCACCGGGTCTTCAAAGTCCAAGAATAAATCGTCTCCATAAAGCGGGACAAGAAACTCATTCAAGAACTCCACTATCCTTTTCATCAGGGGGCGGATGATGTTTCTCATATGGACATACTCGGAGGCCTCTGCGTTGGCTCTGTTCACATCTTCTACTATCCCAAGGGCAATCTTGGTGTTTCGAAACATCGCCATTATCTTGTCTCTTGTCCATTTTTGCCCTTCAAGGAACTGCATCTCTTGGGCTGACATCTGGATTTTCTCATACCTCAGACCCTGCTCTAGGATAGCTGTCCGCCTTGCCCTATCTATCCCGCCATAGGTTCCTGACCATATTTTACTCAACCTTTGTATCGCCTCTGGGGTTAGTTTTTGGTCGGTATAAAGTATGGCATCTGGTTGGGCGGAATTGAAAAAGAAATTCCTGTTCCACATTTCAGAATATTCTTCAATATCCAAGGTTGTCGCCGCCGCCTCAATCACCCCTAATCCCCTGTAGGGATTCTTGGGGTTTGGGGTTTTAAGAAACAAAATCTCCCAAGGCTCAAATCTAACTTTCTCTTTCCCTGTCACCATATACTCATAATGAGAAATGAACTGCCCTTTCGACAGGTCTCCTGGTATGACTTTGAATTTGTCCGGCCTCAAAGGATAGATTTCAGTCGGAAGGTCTTTTGGGTTATTGGAGTTCCTTCTGACCAAGTACCACATTGCCTCACCAAGCAACCTAAGATGGGTAACCGTGGTATAGATGAGTTCGTGCTTTGTCATACTGGGATTGACCTGATAAAGAAGCTCCAACAAGGGATGCTCCTTAACTTCCTGCACCTCCATCTTCCCGCCTCTTCTGACGGCACGATACAACTTAAATATAATATCGGCGACATCATCGGCTTGGGCTGCGATATTGGCATAAACCCAACCCTTATATGCCTCGACATATTGGCTGGCTTTTTTGGCTGGTGGTTGAGAATACCTAAATGGAACCAAAGTCAAGTCAAAATCCTTACTCGCCTCTTCTTTGAGTTCGTTCTTTAGCGGTTCAATGATGGTTTTCTTAAAGAATCTGTCAAATAGTCCCATATTATTCTCCTTCAAAAGGCTCTCCGCCTATGATTGTTATCTCTGGTTCACCTCTCTCTTGCTCCTTCATATAAGCATACTCGGCAAGCGACCAACTATCTGAATAATCATCGTGGGCGTTCGGGTCATCCGGATGATGGCAAGACAACAATTCTCCTTTGTATTCCTTCTGCAAATCCAAAAGCTGTTGCTTAAACCTTTCTGCTTCTTTTGTCTCAATTCTAGGCACTTCTGTCAAGAAGTTCCTTATTACATTCAAAAGATTCTTATATAGGATATCCTTCATTGGAAGTGAAAACTTAACCCTGTAAAGCCCTGACCTCTCATCTCTCCATTGAGTTTCCCTTTCAAACATATCGGGCATAAAATCCCCTTGTGCGGTTGAGTCAATCGCCACTGCCTTGACATTGTAATTGGACAAGAAATTCATAATGATATCAAACTGGTCTTTGTAGTTATCCCCCTTCAATTCTAACCAGTTTATTATCTGCTTCTTTCTCTTATCTGAGTTCCAGCGTAAAGCCGTCACAACGGTCGAATCTGGGTCTTTGGCGGTATCAATCCCGGCATAGACTGGATCTTTCTTCTCTTGATAACACCTAGAGAAATTGCCAACCAACTTCTCAAACTGCTCTGAGGTAATAAACTGCCCAGTTCCTAAAACCCAAATCAGACGGTAAGGAGCTTTAAACTCGTCAGAATCCTCGCCAAGTACCTGTTTTTCCCTCTCTATGTATCTTTCATACTGAAGATGGAAAGGATTCTTGGTCGGCTCATAAGCCTCTCTCTTCTGTCTTATTACCTCATCATAAGAATAAATGAACTTTTTGGTATCCTCTCTTTGGAGGCCACGATAGAAATAGCAAATCCGGAATCCACCACTGCCTATAAATATCCTGACAGCATTCCTTGCAGCCCCCATCGGAAAAACATCCCGAATCATCTTCTGGTCGTTGATGTCTTGGGCTTCTTCAAAAACCATTAAGTCCAAGAACTTCGATTCAGGATGAGAAGTCTCTGTTATCGGAAAAATGTAGGCCACGCCTTTACCTTTGATATTCAATGTTTGGGCATTGTATTCATCAAACTCAACCGTTGTTCCTAGTCTTTTCAAAGCCTCAAAGTACTGCTTGAGCCTATCAAAGTCTGTCTTTGCTTGTTCCCTCTGTGGTGCGAATATCCCGATTGTAATTTCTTGCCCTAAAAAAGGCTTCGTGAACCCAAAAAGAAACTCTACTGTATAAGCAACAGCTGTCGTTTTTCCGGCCTGCCGTGAAACTTCCACAAAGATTTCCTCGCCAGGAACTTCGGCTTGCAATCGCAATGGGTCATAGACCGCCCGGATGATAGCATTGCTTATTTCTCTCTGAAAAGGATAAAAAACAATTCCGTGCCTCTCAAGCAAATAGTCTCTTGCCCGGAAGATTTTTTCGAAGTTTAACTCCATTTCTTAAAACTTCTATTCTTGTTTTTTCACCCATTCGGCAAGGTCTTTAAAAATATCCCCTTTTAGTTCCGCCTCCATTATCTCCTTTGCCTTACCAAGCTCCCGGTTGATAATTTCTTTTGCCGCATCTATCTGTATCCTCTCATCAGAAGAACCAAGCTTAGAAATCAAAAGCAAAACCGCTCTCTTTAGGTTGGCACGGAAAAGGTTAATCGCCTCTTGTCTCCTAATTTCATTTTCTCTTTCGGCATACCTTTCATACTCTCCCCTCAGCCTACCGTCTTTAGTAAACCAGTCGGCAATTGCCTTTGGAGTCCTCTCAATTTTAAACTCCTCAAGCAAGGTTTTGGAAATTTTATCATAAGAGGCACCTTCATACTTCAACTGGATTGCCCTTTGCTCATAGGCTTTTAAAAGTCTGGGTTGTGGGTTGCTTTTTTCTTCCATAGTTTTACCTTCTTAAAAATGCTAATTTTTGAAATTGACATTTTGGTTCAATTATTCCATGTTTAGCATTCTTATTTATTTTAATAATATCTCTTCCCCATTTTTTTAACAAATACAAAACACTTTCTTTGGCTTGTTTCTGTCTATCATAGGAATTACAACCACCCTTACCGTATCCCATTGGTGTTTTCTCAACCACCAAAAAGAATGTTTTACCTGTTAACAACCCTTTATCAATAATCTGTAATGTCAAATCGAAATCTTCAAAATGGGTTAAGTTTGTATCATAGTTAATTTTATATTTTTGTAGCATTCGATTATCCAACAAATAACAGTCGCTACAATGCTGGAAAAACCTTAAATCTCTGGTGGCATGAATTGCAGAACGAGGTTGTCCAAATCCTAACTGAGCCAAACCATATTTTTTCATCTTTGCCAAAGCCTTCTCGATAAACTCACCAAAATCTATCCTTTTAAAACCATAAGTATCTTTTTCCAGCCAATCCAGCAAGTCATCATCAACCATTAGTACTATTTCGTCTTTTAAGTACTCTAAAGCGTAGTTTCTTGCTTTAATGACCCCCTGTCCATTTAATCCAGTATTGACGATTCGAAGACCATTTAAAGTACTAAAAGACACTAAATATTTATCGACCTCATCATTGTCAACAAAGATTACAACATTCTGTTCATACCCATGTAAGATTTTTAAGGTTCTCAAATTGTTCCATCTTCCTTTTGAAACTATACAAATTTTCATCTTATTGCTTTTACTAATAAATACCAGTTTTTGTCTACATTTTTTTTATATTTTAATTTAAAATTATTTTTACTTAATATATTTATTAACTCAAAATATCTTTTCTCACCTAAAATATTAAAATGATATTCAAAAACAATTTTTTTTAAATTTTTAAAATCTCTAATTGCTTTTATTATTTCGTATTCACAACCCTCAGTATCAATTTTCATCCCATCAATTTCGTCTGTAATAATAGAATTAATATTAACACAATTTACCCACTCTTTCTTTGTCCGCCTTTTATTGATATAAAATGAGTGTGAACCCATATTCCTATTAGTATTTAAATACAACAAACGCTTATTATCATTATTACCAACAACTGCCAAATTAAAGATTGGAATATCATAGTTATTCAATTTAAAATTTTCTTTAGCCATTAAAAAATTTTCTTTATTTGGTTCATAGGCAATCACATCACATCCCAAAGATTTGACAAGAATACTAAAACTTCCAATGTGAGCTCCAATATCAAGCCATTTTTCTTTACTTTTGATGGGAAAATCTCTAAAATAAACATTTCTTTTAATTACTTCATCACAGGTGAATTTATCATAAGCATTTGGACGTATTAGAAAAAGAAATTTTTTTATCCAATATTTTTCATTTTCCTTCATGCTTCTTCCTGTTAAACTTATACACAATATCGCCATTCTCATCTAACCTATCTGGAATTAACATCCCTTCAAAGTATTTATAAGGAGAATGTCCATCTTTTGGATTGTTCCAAACCGACCTCATAACATCCAGCATTGTTAGAAAGTAATTTTTTTCTCTATAAACAGAATGTAATCCTCCAGCTCCAACATACAATGTTTTTTCCAAAAATTCATGCTCGTTTTTTGCTATATCTGAAAATCTAACCTCTCCCTTCTCCTTGGCAATCACAATCGCTTCTGTAAACTGACATTTAGCATAATTGCTAAAATATTTATCTTTTGGCAATCCACAACAAGAACCCCAAGGACACCTTTCTTTATGATGAGCATCTGAAACAAAAAAGCCAATCCCCAATTTTTTACAAAGAGACTCCATTTGCTCCATATAAGGCCTCATCACTTCATAATCCAACCTTAAATAACCTGTTGTGTGAGAATTTAGCCGATAAAACTCCCACAAATCAAAACCGCACGCTTCAGACATAATTTTGTATCGAGCTCTACCAGGCTTCACTATTCTTCTGTCTAAACAAAAAAACTCAGTAGAAACTGCCTGTGCACCTCTTTTTGCCGCTTCTTTAATCAAATCTAAATAGCTTGGCGTGCTAATTCCTATAATAAATGGCCGCAATCTTAAATTAACACCGGCTGTTCCCAGCTTAGCTACTTCCTCTAATGCTTTTAGCCTTAATTGTGGTGAAGGTACTCTCTGTTCAACCTTCCGGGCTTTCTCTTCATCTAAAGTGATAATAGTAAACTTAAAATGAAAATTCTTTGCCCCTTTAATCACCTTTCTGTATTCAGGATGCCAAGGCCACCAAACTGATTTAGTAGAAAAAGCAACAGGGTAATCAATCTCTCTAAAAAACTTCAAAAGTTGAAGCCCAATACCAAGTTTTGGTTCCGCCAAATCAAATGGCTCAGAAAGTCCGCCCCATTGTAAAGGTATCCTCTTTTTTATATAAGGACCAAATTGAGAACTATCTGGGTCAAGAAATATCTTTTTTACTTTTTCTACATTAACCCATCGTATATTCTTTTTTAAATAATCTTTAAATTGGACTCTTTGATAATAACTAAAACAATACTGACATCTGTAAGAACACAGGTTATACTGGTCAAATGTCATTGGCATTGAACAATCTAAAAATTCATAAGACCAGCGAGGTGAACCGTAAAATTTTTCCATTTTAACCTCTTTCTATTTAGTAGCAGATTTCTCTTCGCTCTTCTTCAAAATCGCAAGCAAATCCTCTCCTAAAATTTTCTTTTTCTTATCTTCTTCTACCAAAACCAAATCTTTAAACTCCTCATATTCGTTCATATCCCGGAATATAACGGAAATTATATTTGAACGAGGCTTCCCATTACTAACTCTTTTCAAAAACTCAAAGTAAAGATTGGCTTCTCTGAAAACCAAAGTAATCGTTAAAGGTGGTGCTGGTGTATAACCTTTTAATTCTTCCAGCTCCTTTTCAAACTCTTCATTGGTTGGTCCAGGGTTATAGAAATCCAGCTCCCAAGGCTCAAACCCCGACAACTCCAAATCAACCTCCTTCTGGCTCAACTCGTAAAGCAGCTTCTCCAACTTCTCCCTCTCCCACCTACCCTGTATCCTGTTCAAGGCAAGGTTGAGCAGTTTTGCTTTCTCGTCCGGCAAATCCACATACACCACCGGCACCTCTTCAATCCCCAATTCTTGTGCCGCTTTAACCCGCATATGTCCCCCAACAATCTCGTTCCCTCTCTTATTGACAATAATCGGGTCGACAATCCCGAACTCCCTGATAGCATTCTTCAGTGCCTCATAGTCGTGTTCGGTTATTTCTCTTGGGTTGTACTCGGCGAACTTAAGTTCTGAAGTTTTTACATTAACAATTTCCATTTTGTCTCCTTTCTAATAATCTGGCTTCTTGCCATTCTTTATCCTTATTTTTCTATTTGACTCCAACATCGCCTTAAGCATAATCGGCTCATATCCTGTCTTCTCGCTTGCCCTGACCAGGGCATTCAAGTCCTTTGGAAGGCATTTCCCAGAGAAGCCACGATTCTCCGGAAACACGGCAGTATGCATCGCATCCACTCTTGGGTCCAAAGCCCAGCCTTTCCAAACCCTGTACCAATCCGCTCCAAACTTCTGGCAGATATCATACATCTCTTGGGCGAAGGTTATCTTAACTCCGAAGTAGGTGTTCTCCATATATTTGATTAACTCTGCTTCAATAGGCTTAACTTTATAATACATCTTTTCTGGTCCAAGAATAGGAACAAGCAAATCTAAAACATAGTTGCAATCCTCATCATCCCCGCCAAGAATCAAGAAAGGGCATTTCTTCATATTATTATGAAAATCTTTCTCTGGACTGATATAATAATGACCTTCTCCTATGTATTCCGGACTCATCACTATCCTTTTCTTATACTTCTTTTTCAGGTAGTCGGTGGTTCCAGGAGCAACGGTTGACTTAATCAAAATGACAGGCGTATTAAGATTCTTTACTGCCTCTTCAACGATTGATGTATCGCATTCCTTGTTTTCCTTCATAGGGGTTGGGACACATACCACCCCTAAGTCAGCATCGTTTAAGGCTGAGTAATCATCTTTGGAAGACAGGTCTACCTCTGTATAAGAGTTCTTAAATATGTTGTAGTACTTCTTGGTATCCCTCGCTGCGACCTCGTAATGGTCTCTCACCATCTCTACGAAGGCCTTGCCAACATAACCATAACCAACAACCGCAATTTTTTTCATTTTATCTCCTTTCTTTCTGCTGTCTCTTTTAGGTTTAAGTAAAGCTTCTCCAAGTCTGCTAAACCTGGTTTGTTAATAGAATTTGCCTTTTGCCTCAAAGAATCATATCTCTCTGCTCCTAATTTCACCTTAACAAAATCGGCAAAGTCTAGTGGCCTATCGTGTGCTTTGCGATGACAAGCAGGACACAATGCAAGCCCATTATTTATATCCCAACGGGTAGAAAGAAATCGCCTTGAAAAAATATGTGCCGCATTGAGGTAGGGCTTCACCTCTCCACACCACTCACACCTTCCTTTTGAACGGATAATCTTTCCCCAAAGGTCGTCAAGGCGGTTCTTGAGTTGTCGGTATTCTTTTTGTCTTTTTTTGTAGTTCATTTCTTCAACCTCCCAATCAATTCCCTAAACTGAACCACGCTCTGGCGAACATCATACTTCTCCTTTACTTCCCTCAATCTCTTCTCTGCCTCCTTTTTCCTTTCTTCCTCATTCATAAACCTCTTCAACTCATCGTAGTTTGTCGCCACTGGCATCCCAAGAGCCCAAGCGTAGGTCATCTTGTTGTTTGACTTATACTGGTCTTTTAATCTGATGGAACTAGGCAAGAGGACGATATCATGCTTGATAATTTCACTTCCAACCGTATCCAGCTTCCAGAGCTTCCAATTCTCATACTTTTTGAACTCCTCATTTCCATAACTGGATAACACTATTGGCTTCTCCGATATCATGGTCAGCTTCAGGTCAAGCTCCATAAGATAGGGGATTGTCTGCTTCAGGACATGAGAATTGTGAGAGTAGCCAAACCAAGCACAGCTCTTCGCCTTCCCTTTATGTATTTTCTTTTCCTTGCAGTATTCCAGGTCTTGCCTGTCCGGAATGACTACCACCGGCTTGTCTGTCAGCTGTCTCATAAACCTTGCCAATGCTTCTGTGGGGCAGGTCACTGCATCCACCAGGTCAACCATCTCCTTGACCATATGCCCTTCGAGCCAATCAGGGTCGCAAATGTCCAAAATCTTTATCCCTTCAAACTGTTGGACGTGTTCCAGCCAGTAGACCTTCTGGTAAATTACCACATCATATTTCTGTCCCTGCTTGAACACCTCTGCCTCTGGCCAATACTTAATTATCCAATGTCCCCGATACCTGGAGCTGGCGATATCCCTACGGTTATGCCATCTCTCAAAAAGCACAAATCCGACTCTCATTTCTCCTCCCAAGGTGGTTTTCTTATGGCAGGCTTTTTCTTATTAAGAATCATCTTAATTAAGTGATACCAAGTCTCCAAATACCTATCTGTGTGAAAATACTTCTGGGCAGTCTTCTTCCCTTCCTGCCCTATCTTCACCGCTTCCCTGTAGTGCTGGGTTATCAGCATATTGATTAAGTCTGCAATGACTCTGGGGTTGTCCGGCACGATGAAGCCGTTTTTTCCATTCTTAATGAACTGGTCTGCCTCGTGATACTTGGTCGTCACCACGCAACAACCAGACAGCATCGCCTCTGTCCGTGAACGGGGCATCGGTGAATCATAGGTGGGGTTGAAGTAAATCAGGCTTCGTCCCAGAAATCTTTTGTACTCTTCCCAATCGTTCGGAAGGAAGTCTACTGTTATCTGGTAAAGCGTAATTCCATAGTCCTGTATAAGCAATTCTTTAACCGCCCGCAAAAGGTCTCGGTTGTAGTACTTGTCCAGCCCAGCAGGACTTATCATGGTCGTGACCATCGGCTCTTTCGGCAAGTCATACCACTCGTTGGGGTCCATTCCGTGAACTATCGGATATCCCCATCCCCATTCCTTTGCCGATGTATAAGAATTGACCACAAAGAAATTATCCCCCACAAGCTCCTTTATTCCTCTTATCTTAACCACCTCTCCCCTAAAGAAAACACTGCCGCCGTTGATGATTATGTTCTTATCAAACTGCTCAGGCCAAAGAGGAGTGCCGTGGCAAACAACTATCTTAGGGATATCCTTGATGACCTCGTTCAGGTCGTTGTAGAGCCAACCCTTGCCTATTGTTGGGTCAACGCATTGCTGGTCAATATGTAGGATAGCAAGGTCATACTTTCCTGGCTCATAGTGTGTCACCCACTTTAAGTGTTTAGGCATCGGGCGGGCGGAGTTTGACCATTTCCTTGCCATATTCAAGCAGTAATAGAACTCAATCTGCCCGTTCGTGTATGGATTCAACTTGAGCAACTCATACTGATGACCCAGATGCCAAGGACAAGAGAAAATCCTAATCTTCTCCATCTCACATTCCCATCTTTTGTAAAATAATCTTCGACCTCATTATCTCCTCCTTCCTGGTCCATTTGCTATGAGAGGAAATTATCTGCCTAGCCTGAGCAGAATCCACATATAAAAACCTAAATCCTTGCCTCTGGAAGCGTTTCTGGGTCTCTTGGGTCAGTCCCCCGTACTGCTCAATCCTCTCGCAGAACATCCCGGCATTGATGAACTCTTGCCGGTAAATGCAAGAGAAGTTCTCGACAAAGGTGCGTTTCCCGCTTCCTTTGTTGCCGTGTAGGAAGTATCCCGAATAAAGCCTTTTCACAAACTCGGAAATCATATTCTTATTTGGATAGAACCTATCATCCATAAATACAAGAATGTCTCCTTCTGCCTCAATTGCGGCCATATTCCTTGCCTTGGCCAAATGGTATTGATTGGTGTCGTTGGTGTTTACATACTTGATTGGCACGAAAGATTTTTTTCTTTTTTCCATAACCATTTCTTTTGTCCCGTCGGTGCTTCCATCATCGGCGACAACAATCTCAAAGGAAGGATAATCTTGCCTAAACAACCCATCTAAAGCTTTGGCAAGGACATCTTTGCGGTTAAAGGTAGGAACAATTACAGAAACAAGGGTGCTTTTAGACCATATCTTATGATAAATCTTTGAGTATTCCCTTGCCCTTATCTCATCGCTTCTTGTAATAACAGTCTTCCATCCCTTCTCTCGTAGCTCTATTCTCTTTTCCTTGTCTTCCATCAGGTTTTTTAGGCTCTCTTTTAAATCATCCAAGTCGTCTGGTTGGCCTTCCCTAACCACCATATTCATCCCGTCATAAAGTTCTGGAATATGGCCTATCCTTCTGGCAAGAACAGGAACCCCAGTTGCCATTGCTTCAAGTACTGGAAGCGAACCCGCCTCAAAATTATCCACGGAGTTAAAAACATATACGGCCATCTCCTTGTAGGCGTCCTTCAGTTCCTCTTCTGAGACATCATTCCTGAAGTCCACCACACCTGTTCTCAAGACTTCATTAAGATAGTTTAAATCAGAAACCCTGCCAACCAGAATCATCTTATACCCCAATTCTTTACAAACCTGGGCGACAGGCAAAATCCCTTTCTTGCCTTCTATCCTTGCAACAACCATCCCTACCGTCTTTTCCTCTGTGTAATCGGGATTCCATTTGAAGAAGTTCAAATCAATCGCCAGGGGTATCAGTTTGGCATTTGGCAACAATGATTTCTGTTCCTGATTCACGACAATCAGGCCATCAAAATCCTGCCAATCGTTTTCCCAAATCGAATAAGGGTTGTGATGCGTCAATAACTTTTTCTTCCTCTTAAACTCTGGAAACCTCTCAAGCAACATCAGAGCTGTCTTCCAGTACTGGAAGTCCAAGATATCCGCCCATTCTGCTAACTCCTTATATTTTAAAAGTTGACTGTTATCCGGTCTTTTTGGATGAACAGCCAATATCTCAATGTTTAAATGAGGGTTGTATTTCTGAACACCAAGAGCAAGTCGATGAATGGCACTTTTCTCCTTGTCAACTACTGTGAGTATTTTCATAGTTTTCTTTAATAATTTTACTTAAACTTTTAGATATTTGTCAAACCCTAACCAATCGGGCATAAATATCCAACCTACCATTCACAACCAACTCCTCAATCTTCCACTCCCCAAAGCCGTAATCCTCTCCGTACTTCTCCAAGAACTTAACCGTCTCCTCGCACCAAAAAGTCTTGTGCGATAACACCCAAGCCTTATCCTTAATCTTGTGTGGAACTATGAACTCAAACTTTCCCCTGGGCTTTAAAATCCTATGAACCTCGCTGAAGATTGTCCTCAATTGGTCCTGGTCAAAATGCTCTAGAAAATGGTTTGCCATCACCTCGTCGTATGAACCATCCTCAAATCCAGGAAGCAATTTCAAAACATCGCCTTTCCATTCTTGTCCGTAATCAACAATATCCAAGCCCTCATAATCAAGGTAGTCTTGCCAATTCTTGCCGCATCCTAAATTAAGCTTTTTCATTTGAAATAACTCGCTTTCTCCGCCCAACCAAAGCAAGAATAACCAAACTGGTCAGGCGTCATCTTTTTTATCTTGTCTTGAATGTATTTTGGGTGTTCCTCTAACTTGATAATCGTCTGCTTGCCCCTTAGTTTTAACCTATCCTTCATCATATTCTCAAAACCAGGGATGCTACTACCAAACCTTCTCTGCCAAGCCTTCATAAATCTTGAAAAGTCCTTGTCTATTGTTTCCCTTGTCTTGAAACAGAAATCATAATTATAGATGGGAATCCCCAGATTGGGCATTATGTCCTCGTCTATCTCTCTATCATTCAATGAAGGCTGGCATAAATCCCCTCCGGCATCCAACCTGATGTTTGGGTATCTCTTTTTATTAAAAGCAAGAGCTATCCTTGTCTTTATGATATACCTGTCAATAAGGAGAAATTGATACTTGTAAAACTTTGCTACGGGGTAGTTCTGTAGGTTTGGGTCTTCTAGCTGTTTTCTCAGTCTTTTGAAATCATTCTGGTGAATGAAGTAGTCGCAATCTTGCCTGATGCACCATTGGGAATCACAGCTGTCATATCCCAGTTGAAACTGCTGACCAATAAATTCCCAACTAAACTCTTTTGGCCATTTCCTTTCCACTATCTTAATTTTCCTATCCTTCGGGATAGTGTCCAAATATCCGTCCTCGTGTCCGCCGTCAACTATCACCACCTCATCATAGAAATCCAGCATCTGCCCAATGCACTCAAGGTATGGGTCTTGTCTCCAGATAGGGTTGGTCAATGTTAGAAATCCGCCAAGTCTCATAATTTTCTGGTATTTTCTGGTATCCTTTGGTATCCTTAATAACCAAGATTCTGCAGAATTGCCTGTCTTTCCGGAGCCAACTTCGACATCTGATTGCTCAATCCTTCCAATTCGGCTGTCTTCTTTTCTATGGTATTCATATCAAACTGGGAAATGGCATTAAAGATTTCTGAAACAATGATAAAACCCTTATCTGATACGGTGATAATCTCGTCGTCTTTGCTCTTCAGAGATTTCCAATTAGTATAGTCACATTCTTTAACCACCTCTTTAGTTACAGGAACTTCTTTTACAACAGGCACTTCTTTAGTAACCACCCTTTCTTTACTTGCACTTCCCCAACCGATACCAACCATCAATGGGATAAAGATGATAACTAGCCACCAGTACCATTTGATCCCTTTAATTCTCATTTTAGCTCCTTTCTTATTTATTTTTTTTTCGACCCTATTTTACTAGTTTACATAAACTACCTATAACCTCTTCTTTTCCCATCGTATGCATCTCTTCCAAGGTATAAAACTGCCTCAATAATGACTCTCCTTTTGTTGCTACTCTCTCGGTTATCTCCAAGTACTGGTAATTGAAAAGCCTGGCCATCTTCTTTATCCAGTTGTCGGTGTATCTCAAGCAGTCATTGCCTTCTGGTTTGTGAAGCGGATAAACAAAATGAAGAGTCAAATAAAGTGTCCCGCCTTTCTTTAGCCAATTCGTGATGTTCTGGAAGGCAGTATAGGGATTCCAGCAGTACTCAAAGACTTCCAAGCAGAAAATGACGTCATACTGCGGATAGGGGTCAAAGCCAAATAACTCCTCTGGCCTCTTGTAGTAGTTGATGTCCCACTTGAAATCGGGATTGCCTTCTATGTCAAGAGTATGGTAAACCGCACATCTACATCTTTTAATTCTTTTTCTGGCGGGGTTTGAGCCAGCCCCAACATCAAGAACCTTCTCGCAGTCTACCTCTATCTCTTTTAACCAGTTTTCTAATTGTAAGCGTGTTAGTGATGAAATTTTGTCCTCCTATTCGTGTTTACCTTTCCGTCCCAGGGGTTTAGCTATTTTACAATTTTTACCAAACTCACACCTAGAACCAAACTCACAATAAGGACCAAACTCACATTCAGAACCACACAGACACCCAAAATTAAACTCACAATCAGAACCAAATTTACATCCATTACCGAACTCGCACCCAGAACCAAACTCACACCTAGAACCAAACTCACAATGAGAATCAAACTCACACCCAGAAACAAACTTACACCCCAAACCAAACTTACACCCAGAACCAAACAAACACTCAAAGCCAAACTCACACCAAGAATCAAACTCGCACCCAGAACCAAACCAACAGCCAGAACTGAACTCACAATCAGAACCAAACTCACAATCAGAACCAAAAATACATCTAACAAAAATGCAATCATCACCGAACTTACTTCCAGAGGCAAACTTCTTATTCACGAACACCTTTTCTACTGGTTTATCAGTAATCAATACTTCTTCTGCTTTGTTTTCCCAATTATTCTTCATTTTATTTTTCCTTTCATCTTATAATCCCTTCCAATGCTTCTTTATACTCTTTACACATCCTCGTTGCTGTTAGGTATTCCCTGCCATACATCTCAAATTTTTCCTTAATCTCCACTGCCCCGCCTGTAAGACTCAAGTAAATCGGTTGGCCACCACATAGATAAAACTCTATCAGGGTCTGACTGCAAGCATCGTTAAAATATGTATAAAGAAAGTAGTCGGCACTACGATAAATATCTGCCAGCAACTCGGGATTGTCTATGGCTCCCCAGTATTTCCAGTTCTCTCCCTGGAAAAAATCAAAGTTATACTGCAAATGCTCCGGACTAAAATTTCCAACCAACCATAGAATGGCATTCGGTTCCTGCCGCTGAATAAAAATGTAATTATACCAGGCGATGTGAAATTGCTTTGTCTCATCTCGGTTTATCTGGCTGTAAAGGTAGACGGGGCTATTTGGCGATGTTATCTTCCTCCCTTCTGGCTTGAAAATCGTCTCATCGGCACCATTGAGAATCACCAACCCTGTTTTCCTGATGAACGGCTCAATGAACTTCTTTGCCCAAGAACTTTGATAAATCACGAGGTCTGCCCACTGGGCGAAATCATAAAGCCTTGAAGTCCCTGTATTACGATTGCGGCTATTGCGGGGTATGTTGTCAATGCGGAGAACAATAGGTATCTTATTCTCTTTTTCCCTGATGATTGTCTCCCTGGATGTCTGAGTTGCTCCGGCAATCAGGCATAAATCGTGCTTCTCTTCCTGGTTATGGGTGATGACTGCCCAGTCTTTGCTGAACTTTGTGAATGTCCTAATCCACGTCCAGCCACCGCCAAGGGTCTGTTTTGATTCCTGCGGAATGAAAATCTTCATCTTTTCCTCTTCTTTCTTTTTGCCTCGACTATCAATTTTCCGGAACCAGCGGCTGACATCCTTTTGTGGTTAAAACCTTCATCTGGCCTCCTTAGATAAGCCCAACTTCTCTCGGATAAGCGACTTCAATGTCCTGATGATATGGTAATACCTCTGGGGTTCCACTGCTGCTCTGTTGGCATAAAACTCCCTCATCACCCTTATACACTCTTCTTTTCCGTTAAAGCAGAAGACAACCCGTTTCTCCATAAATCCGCTTCCCTTAATCTCTTCTAACTCTGTCTCAAAACCAAAACCCAAATAACTTAGATAGGCGACTAGGCTCAAATCAGCAGTTTTAAATGTCTCGTCGGTTTTCATTCTGGATTCCTTGTAATATACTTTAACACATTTTCTAACTTCACCCATCCTTCTATTTCTCTCTCTATCTCCCAAGAATGCCACCAGATATGATAATAGTTGCCTTCTCCTTGCCTGACCTTATCCCAAAGATTCTTTGCCATCACTTCCCAATCTGTCTTGTCATATTCTTTCCTTTGATAACAATGAACCGTGGAATGGCTCTCCAATGGGTTCTCCGGCATCCATATCTGGAATACCCTCGTTGTTCTTGCCTTCTCATATCCCAAGTATTTCAATATGTTGACAATCTCCTGATTGTATCTACCCCTCGGATAACAGAACCACCTGAAAGACAATTTTCTTTCTGGGGCAAGAATTTCATCTATGGCCTGGTCGATGGAAATCTCAGTAAGAATCCGATGGTTCTCAGTGTGGTTTCCTATCTCAAACCCACGACCCAATAAGTAATCCATCTGCCCAGTATCCAACCTTGCAGTATCTAAGAAAAAAATCGCATTCTTAACCAAACCATACCTCTCCAATAGCTCGGCACTCCTATAGTTTAAAGGGTGGCTGTCGTCAACCGAGATAAGCAATTCTATCTTAGGAGCTTTTTGTCTCTTTGCCATTGTTGGGTTCTTTCTTTGGATATAATTCGGCAAAAAACAAACGATTGCACTCCGAAATGGCGGTCTCTGGTATGAAATATGTTGTGCCAATCCCCTTTCCCTTCTTAACTATCGCTTTAAGATATCCCTCCCGAATTAACTTCAGGATTCCATAACGGGAATGGTATGGCAAACTCCCCATCTTTTGTAGCTGTTGAATGTTATAGAATTTCATCTCTCCTCCCTTCCTCTTACTCTTTAGAATGGAACCTCCTCTTCAACTGATAACTCATCTGGTTCTTCAACCTTCGTGAACCTACCACCGCCAAACAACTTTTCAAGGTAAATCTTAGATTCTGTTATTGCTTTCTTCTCCTCGTCGGTAATCTCTGACTTCTTAGGAGAGGCGACAACGCTGTATTCCGTCTCAAGTCCCTCGCCAGTACGCTTAATCTTGATGTCATACCCGGTCAATGGTCCATAATCCTCATCTTTGGCATAGGCAAGTAATTGTCCATAAATCTGCCAACCCACCTCTAAAACCTTAACCATTCTCTCTGGATTCTGCTCCTTTCTGTCAAGCACTATCCAGGCATAGCGGTTCTTTGGCTCATTCCCTTGCTGGCAGTAGGGGCAATTTTCTCCTTGGCAAATCTTGGAAGAATACTTGCCCTCCGACTTAAAGCCGTGCTTTTTGAAATGGAATGTCTGCGAGGCAATCCTTATCTTGTTCTCTCCGGGCTGCAACTTCATAAAGTTGCTAGGGATGGCTTCAGGTTCATAGGCTAAATCGTCAATGTAAGGCATTTTTCTCCTTTCTCCCCCTTAATTATTCTTCGTGTTTACTTTTCCATCCCAGTAAGGTTTAGCTATTTTACAATTTTTACCAAACCAACATCCAGAACTGAACTCACAATGAGAATTAAACTTGCACTCAGAACCAAACTGGCAATAAGAACCAAACTCGCAATAAGAGTTAAACTCACAATTATCGCCAAACTCACAATAAGAAGCAAAATCACACGCTTCGCCAAATATACATCCACTACCAAATTTACAATTAGAACTAAACCCACACTTAAAACCAAACTCACAATCAGAGCCAAAAATACAATTAATGAAAATGCAGTTTTTACCAAACCTGCTTCCGGAGGCAAACTTCTTGTTCACGAATACCTTCTTTTCTGGTTTATCAGTAATCAAAACCTTCTCTGCTTCATCTTCCCAATTCCACATCAACTTATAATCAGCTGTTGCTACCTTTTCACTTGGAGTAGGTTGCAACTCTTCTACTGGTTCACCATCCAAAATTGTCAACTCTACTACTGGTTCACCTTCTAAAATTGTTCCGTCTTTAGTTTTGAATTTCATTGTTTCTCCTTATTCTTTGTGTTTACCATCTTCATCCCAGTAGGGTAGACCTATTATACATCCACTACCTAATTTATAATCTGAGCCAAACCTACAAAAATTTCCAAAAATAGAACTATTACCGAAATTACAAGAGGAACCAAATGAACAACCGTAATCAAACTTACAGGAAGAGTCAAATACACATCCAGCACCAAAAAAGCATTGTTGACCGAACCTACAACTAAAACCAAACTCACACCAAGAGCCAAAACTACAATAAGAACTAAATTGACAATCATTACCAAATTTACATTCAGAATCAAACTTGCATCCAAAACCAAACTCACACCCAGAGCCAAACTTATAACAAGAATCAAACTTACACCAAGAGCCAAACTTACAATCAGGACCAAAAATGCAGTTAATGAAAATACAATAATCACCAAACTTGCTTCCAGAAGCAAACTTCTTGTTCACAAATATCTTTTGTTTTGGATTATCAGTAATCAATACTTCTTCTGCTTTGTTTTCCCAATCCCCCATAAACTCATAACCAGTCGTTGCTACCTTTTTACTTGGAGTAGGCTCTAACTCTTCTACTAGTTCTCCCTCTAAAATTGTGCCATCTTTTGTTTTAAATTTCATTGTTCCTACTTCTACTTATTGTTTAAGTTGTTTTGCCATTCCCATAATTTCTTGCAGGCCAGAAAAACATCCAGAGACTCGTTGCTAAAATCTATTGTAGTGTATGTTCCATCGTTTTTTAACTGAATAACAACCAGCCTTTTGACTTCCGGCATCTTGATAAAACTACCCTGTTTTCTATCTTCTATCATCTCAAAATTCTTATAGGCAACCATCTGCAATCCTGCCTCTTGATAAATATTCCCAGTCTTCCAGTCAATCATCCATAACTCTCCGGTGTTCTTGTCTCTCATAATCCTATCAACCTGTCCGGCATATTTTAGGGTTCTGTTGAATCCTATCGCCTCTGACAGAACGGTTTCTAGTTGCGGATGGTCGGCTAAGAATCTATCCCTTGCCTCTAAGCACTTTACCACTCCTGGAGCAAGGGTTTTTCTGTCATAGATGATACCCCTCTCTTCGTGGTCGATAACCTCATGAGCCTTTCCGCCTTTCTCGCCGGCCTCGTCTCTGGGCTTGTAGATGGCATCGGCAATCGCTGATTCCATATTGGCAAGCTTCTCTGGGTTCTCGGCAAGCACTATGAACATTCTCTTTGCCGCCCAGTAAATCATAGCAGGAACACTGATAACACCCAGAACTGTCGTAACCGAAACCAATGGCTCATTGTTAACCTCTTTCAGATAATAGAATCCAGCTCGGCGTTTAGGAACTTTCTTTAGTTTTTCTTCCAACTTCTCTTCCATCTATTCCTCCTCTACTGATAATTCCTTAATCTTGCCTGTCCGGCGGTCAAACTCATAAATCCTAACCTCGCTTTTAAACATTTTCTCATCAATTTTCTTTGTTCTTAAAACCTCTGACAGGTCTGAAGATGCAATTCCAAGTGTCCATTTGTCCCTACCATTGCTTTTATCTACATAAAGATATTGTTTGTATTCTTCTGCCATTTTAGCCTCCTTCTGTTGTTTAAATAATATGAATATTTTATTTTGACCCTCTTTTTTGAAAATTTAGATAATCGGCTAAAACCTCTCTGACTATTCCCGCAATTGTTGCCTTCCTATCTCCACTGGCTTTTCTTTGTTCCCTGAGGTGATAAAGACCATCCATAATCTCGGGGTTTAGTTTGATTAGATACATCTAACCTCCTTTCTTAAATCCTCCGGGGTCGGGAAATATCTTCCCAGACCCCAGAAGATTGATAAAGCCTTTATAGAAAGAATTGTTTGGCTGACTCTCCTTTTGAATTGAGCACCACAACATTCTATTCCATAAGGCTTTCTTTATTTTTTAATGTTCTTAATTATATTATATAGTATTCAAAAATTTTTGTCAATACCTTTTAGTTATTCATAATTTTTATATAGTCTCATAAACACCTTCCTACTCTTCTGTTTTTCTTCGAACTTCAAAATCATCTAGTGTTTTTCTGCACTTTTTACAGATAACCAAAGGCTCGTGCTGGCATTCTTCTTGCTTCCGGTCTGGCAGGTATTTCGTGACCAGTTTTGTCCAAGAGATGTTTTTCCCTTCTGGAAGCACATCAAGTATTGTTTCAGATATATCTGAAACAACTTTGTCCTTTAAAAACTTCTCATAGAACTTGAGGCAGTTATATCCGGTATACATACTTAACCCTATCCTAGTGAATAATCTTCTAAGGAACTCTTGGTTGCCTTTGCCATACTTCTGGTAATTGGGGTCGTTGTAAATCCTTTGACCAACCTCTGCATAGCCGACAATCAGTTCCATCCTTGAATTATAAACCCGTTCAGTGATTATCGCCTTACAATCCTCAACTAAGGCCTTGTACCATTCCTCTTGCTCAATTTCTATGGTATCCATTTTTTTCTCCGTATTTTTTAACCAAATAGTTGTTTTTGGCTGTTTTTAGCCGTTTTTAGAGGCTTTTTTGGTTTTTGGGTATAAATTTACTTAAAGTCTCAAAAACTCTTAAAAGAGCAACGATTTTAAGGGGTTTTTTTAATATCTTTTCTTTACCCAATCCTCAAAATCTTCTTTTGCCCCCTCAATCAACCATTGGCGATATAAAGGATTGGCTGAAGAACGGGTCAGGTCTAGTTTTTCTTCCTCTTTCTTTGGCACTTGCATATTGGCTAACTTCTCTACTTGCTCATAGGAGCGGATGATAAAGTCCAGGTCTGCTTGCCAGCCACGGTCATTCTTGCCTCGGTGAAAAGGAGAAGCAGCAGTATTGGCAATGGCTCTCTTTAACATCTCTTTCCCAGCGTCTTCCAAGCGTTTCTTAATCTTTTGTCTTCTAAGAGGGGTCAGTTTGTATTGGTTGGTATTTTTCTTAAAAGAAGAAATAAAGAAGTCGTAAATCCTTTGGATTTCGACATAATTATTCTCATCTCTATTACTAATATCTCTATTTCTCTCTTCCGTTCTTTGACGGGTAGGGGTATCCGTTATCGGACGGATAGGTATCCGTTCTTTAACGGATAGGGGGTATAATCTTCTTTCAACTATTTCATTATTTTCATTTCTGATTATTTCCCTATGTAAAAGGTTTTTTCTGACTAAGGATGAGATGATGTCAGAAACCGTAGAGCTACTCAAACCAATCTGTTCTCCCAACCATTCATTTGAAGCAAAACAATAACCTTCTTTTGTGGTTAAACCATTTATCCTTCCCCATAGAAGTTTTTCATTGGCCGACAAGTCCTTGCGACAGAGAATGGCAGGAGGAATCAAAGACCAACCAAGCTGATAAGCCCTTTTTTTACTTTTTTCTTCCATCTTTCTCCTTTCTATACAAGGAATAGTGGATTTGGAATTGCTTCTATTCTTTTTGTTGCTATTTCTACATACTCCTTTTCTTTCTCTATTCCAATATAATCTCTACCTATTCTCTTAGCAGCCATACAAGTTGTGCCTGAACCAGCAAAAGGGTCTAATACTATTCCACCTGTAGGGGTTTTGGTTAATAAACAAAGATACTCCATTAATTTCAAACTTTTTACCGTTGGGTGATTGTTGTTAACACCGCCCATATTCCTTTCTTTTCTACTTGCTTTGGCTACATAAAAGAAGCGAGAAGTATTTATCCCGCTCTGTTTATCCAACATATGACACGGACATTCGGGGTTGGTGTGTTTTCCCTCTATCACTTCATCACAAATGCATTCCAAAATAACATTTGCTGGGAAACGACCTTTATTTAATTCTTCCAATTCACCATTACAACCATATCCTTTCCCTTGAAATCCGCCAGAATTTGGTTGGATATTAACTTTTTTAACACCACCACTTATTCCAATTCTTCCCCCATCAATATTTAATCCCGCCACCCCCCACTTCAAAGCATTTTCAGTATAAGAACCTTCATTTGGTTTCATTGCCATAATAATTGGTTCCCAAGCGGGTTTAAGAGAATGACTTTTCCAGCCGTTCCAGAGTTGGGCTTCGGGAGTTGCGGGTGCGGTAATATATTGTTCTATATTTTTATAAGAACCACCCTGTTTTTCATTCATTGTCCCATAAGCATCACCTTTTATATTTGGAACTTTATACTTTCCTATTACTTCCCTTGCCCTCCCCGCTCTTTTATCTAATTGCTTACTAATATCAGTCGCTTTAGGGAAACCACTATTTCCTGTAATAAAAATTTTGCCACTTCTTCTGGCTACAAAAGCACCAGTCGGAACTTCTACACACCATACATTCCCTTTGTATTCAATTTCTTCAATTTTTGCTCTTGTGTTTCGTATAGTTTGTGTTCTTTGTTGTTTTGAAACAATATAAGATTCTCTATTCTGTTGTCTTGATGGTTGTGATTGATATGATGAACCACTTCCATTCTTAATAACGGTCTGCCCAATTTTTGTGCCATTATAAGCCGATGTTCCATAACATAACCATCTTTCCGAGCCATAATTAAAAATTCTTTTGGACATCTGACATATTTTATTGGCAAATAATTGCCGTGTTTTCTGAAATAGGTTACTCCACCTTTCCAAGACGGGTTGTTTGCCCCAGTCATTTTTTGGCGATAACTTTCTAAACTCTTTTCTGTCCAATTTTTTCTGCCTAAATATCCTATCTTCTTTAACCAATCTTTTGCTTTTCCCGCACAATGTCTTGAACAATAATGGTTGTTGCTCTTTTTTATCCAAGCCAAAGGAAGCCAAAAATCTTTGCCACAAATCGGACATTTTATTTTTTTCATCTTTCTTTCTCGTAATGGCTTCTTCTTCTTGCTTTTTTGTATTGCTATTTTGAGACACTCTTTTGAGCAAATCTGATTTCTTAATGCCTGTGTGTGATTGAAAGTCATAAATGGTTTCTGGCAAATCTTGCAAACTTTCCAATATGGGTATATTTTCTTCTGGTTGAAGTGTCTCTGCCCTTTGAAATATAAATTTTCCTTCTCGTTCAATAAGGATACGATGGTTTCTGGAGACAATTTGGTCTGTAAAATCTGATTTAATTCTGTAAGCGGGATATTCGTTTTCATACAAAAATTTTCTTGTTGGTTTGTGAAACTCAAAATTATCATTATTTACATTATAACATAATACAGGATACTTATCAATGTCTTTATGGTAGTGTTCCCACCCGTTAATAGTAAGTATTTCAGTATCTTCTGACAAACAACCATAAATCCACATCAATGTATCTTTTATAATCCATCCCGCATCCTCTAACCCACAAGCCAATCTATGCCAAGTTCTTGTCCCACCAAAACATAAAAGTGTTGCTCCTGGTTTAGCTACTCGTAATGCTTCTTTTGCCCATTGTTCTGTCCATTCCTGGTATCCAGTTCCCCCTAATTTTTGCTCTTTACTTTGATTAGCAAAAGGTTTTTTTGGTCCAATATCACTTGGGAATTTATCCCACGCTTTCCCCATGAAACCAAGAGCATAAGGTGGGTCAGTGATAATTGTATCAATAGAGTTATCAGGAAAAGTTTTCAAAACTTCCAGAGCATCACCACACAAAATCTTGTTTTTAATTTCCTCTATCCTATACAACCCATCCTCCAATCCAAAAAATATCGTTTCTACTTTCCAGAAAATCTATCATAAACGAGCAGTGAAAATACAAGATAAAATCCGAATATAATCATAAGTATAGCGCCTACTTCAACATCACTGAGGTTATCTGGCATAAAAGTCATTAAAATGCCTGCTAAGAAAAACAGGGATGAAAAGA
>Ga0078972_1007306_pt1 | contig 24761 bp, 17 predicted proteins | sample YelNatPaOPGAMG01_FD_67568 | JGI IMG/M metagenome (GOLD analysis project Ga0078972, IMG submission 67568) | Hot spring thermophilic microbial communities from Obsidian Pool, Yellowstone National Park, USA - OP-RAMG-01 (SPADES assembly) (version 2) | ecosystem: Environmental > Aquatic > Thermal...
GACCGGGTTGCGGCGCGGCTGCGCGAGCTGACCTACCTCTACGGCAGACTGCCGGCCGCATAGCGGCGCAGCCCCGCCGGTGCGTAGGGGCGAGGCGCCGCCTCGCCCCTACGCCAGCCCGTCGCGTACGCGCACGCCCAGGCCGGCGAGGATGGCCTTGACCTCCGCCAGCCGCCCGGCCGGGACGGCGGCGAGGGCGCGGTCGCCGGCGGGGAAGGGGATGAGCAGGCCCCTGAGGTCGGGGCGCTGGCGCAGCTCGTCGAGAGCCTCGGGGTCGCGGAACTCGATGAGGGTGAGCGTCTCGACGGCGGCGTCGCCATAGTAGCCGCCCCAGGCCCGCACCTGCTCCACGAGCTGCTCGGGCAGGGGGCCGCGGTGCAGGGCGCCGAGCTCGTCGAGCAGGTGCAGCACGCGCGCCCGGTTGCCGGCGGCGCGGCGTACCGAAGTGGGGGTGAGGCACCAGGTGCCGTCGCACGCGGGGCTCTCCTCGGCCAGGCGGGCCAGCCGGCCGCGCAGGTGCAGGCTGGGCACGGTGTGGATAGGGCGGATGGTGCCGTCCTCGGCGATGATGACGCTGTGGTCGGCCGATCCTGGATCAGTGCTTGAGATCGCCGGGAAGAGGCCGCGCTTGACCAGCCCTTCGACGAGGGGGTCCAGAGCTCCCGTCGCGACCAGGGCCGCGTGCGGGGCGACAGTGCGGGCAAGGTAGGGTGCGGTCTCGGGTTGTGCCATGAGCTCGTGCAGCAGCTCTGGCGTAGCCGTCTGCAGCAAGCCGACGCCGCTGCGGAACACGATGCGTTCGTGATGGGCTCCCCACTCCTCGAGGGAGCGGCGTACGTTCTGCGGCAGCTCTACCCCGCTGGCCTCCGTGAGAAAGCGGCTGATCTCCGCTGCGCCCATCCCGAGTTGCTGTGCCCGGTAGACCGATTCACGCGAGAGTTGGTACTCGAAGGCGCCCTGGCCGGCCCGCTGGCGGTCGGCGAAGAGGTCGAGCTGTGCCAAGACGGCCAGGCTGACCGGCCCCAATGCCAGGATCTGAAAGCTGGGCTGGACGACGACGCGGCCCGTGTCGCCATCCGAGGCGCTTGGGGCTGGGGCGCCGGGCGATGGGGGCGGGCTGGCCTCCTCCCCTTGCTCGGCCGGGCTTGCCTGCGACGCGCGACCATCGTGCGACAGGCGCACCGCGGTCAAGCGCTCGCCGTCGTAGCCCAGCTCTACCACGCCCACCTCGAACAGGAATCCCGTCAGGCAGGCCCGGATGAACGCGGCCTCGTGCCGGTCAAGCGTCTGCAGAAGGACCCTGGGCGACCCGGCGTACTGACTGTTCGAGTAGCTGTAGTACCACGTACCGCGGGCCTTTTGGATGCGGCTGTACTCGGCGAACAAAAAGTCAGCATTGTCGCCCTTGATGTGATCGAGCAGGTCCTCCACTTCTACCCAGCGGCCGGCGGCCTGCGCCTTGAGGGCGCGCAGGAGGGCCTCGCGCCCCTGCGAGTAGAGCGGGTCGTAGCTCGCCCCGGCTGTATCGAGCTCAGCCAGCCCCGGCAGACGGGGCCATGCCTCCACGCAGGCGTCCAACTGCATGGCCTGGGGTAGACGCCAGAACTCGGGAATTCCCAGCGCGCCACCGGCGGCGACCAGCCGGCCGCCATGGGCCTCGGCAAGATTGAGCGCAATCAGCAGCCGGCCGAGCAGGCTCAGGCGCGCGGTGTCGGTTTCACTGCGCGCCTCGCCGAGCGAGGGATCTGGCATCAAGAGTTGCTGGTTGATCGCCCGCAGCGCCCGCTTGGAGACCAGACCGGCCTTGGTGAGGGGCACGTCGTTGCGGCGGACATAGTCCCAGTAGAGGTACAGGTCGCGCAAGAGCAGCTCGGGCTCTCCACGCCTGACGATCGCCGGCTCGCTGGGGGGCGCATCGATCGGCCGGGGAGGCGGCAAGTGCTGCAGCACGGCTGCAGGGATGTACACGTGATCTGCGGGGTGGAACTGGAGTTTGAAGTACGGACCCCCGTCCTGTGCATCGCCGAAACGGCTGAAGACGAGGCCGTGCAGGGTCAGCCGGGCGATCACGTCCTCGAAGACGCGCGAGCCGACGTGGTCAGGGCTCCCAACGTACCCCCCGGCGGCGTAGGGCACCGAGGCCTGGCCTGGCCGCCACTCGCTCGGCTCGGCCTGAGTCACCAGCCCTATTCTGACCACCTCGCGCCGCAGGCTGCTCGTGGGGGCGGAGCCGCCGCGAAGCAGCAGGCTGTTGAGCACGCCGCGCTCCCAGCGATCCAGGTGGGCCAGCGAGGCCGACACGCGCTCCTGGGTGAAGAAGCGGGCCTCCATGGTGGCCCGTACGAGTGCCTTGGGGGGAGTCCCCTTGGCCGGCAAAGGGAGGTTGGCATCGCGTGCCATGGCCAGCAGGGTGCCGCCGTGGTAGCTGTCGAGGATGGCGCGGATTTGGGCAGTCCTCTCGTCCGTCATCTCAAACCTGATTCGTCTGTTTGGGCGTATAGCCCGCCTTCTCAAGCTCGGCCACGAGGGTGGGGACGGCCTCTTGCTCGACGACCACAAGGCGCGGCGTGACCTCGGCGACGATGTGCTGCGCCAGGGATGTGACGGCTTTCATCTCGGCGAGGGCGTACTCATCTGCGAATTCGATGACCGACAGGTCCTCGTAGATGTGCACGCGCCCGTAGGCCTCCCACCAGCGAGCGAGTTGGTCGTGGATGGCCTCGGGCATGGGGGTTGGGAACAGCTCCTGCCAGCTTGCGATGATCTCCGAAAGGGCAACTCCGGCCTGGAAGGCGCGGTAGGTGCTCTGGCCGTCCAACTCGTACTCGAAGCGGCCCGAGGTCGCGGCGACCAGCCGGGCGATCTCACCGAGCAGGCCGTGGGCCTGGGCGCTGATGGCGGACGGTCGGACGATGATGCGGCTCCCCTCGGTGGCGACGGCCGGGCTCTGGGGCGCGGGCGCCGTATGAGACTCGATGGCCGGGGCGTCGACGCGGTCCCAGAACAGGTCGGCCAGACCACGCAGGCGGAAGGCGGCGAGTTGGCCGTTCTCGAAACGCAGGTCGGCCAGGCCCAGCCAGTGCAAAGGGCCCGTCAGCATCCGGCGCACAAAGCGGCCCTGTGCCAGGTCCCAGTCCTCGTTGCTCTGTGGCGCAAAGCGGGCATCGCTGTCGGCCCGGGCCAGGAACCAGCAAGTGGCGGGCCCGTAGTAGGGAGTCGTCACCACTGGGGGCTCATCGAAGCGCGGCCAGAGGGCGCGCAGGAGCGGGTACAGGCCATCGAGGCGCAGCCATTCACCGTCGGGCAGGCAGGCCAGAGCGCGCACCACGGCCAGGCGGCAGGCGGCCAGGTCGCGGCGCAGCTTCTCCTGGGTGAACTGCGCATAGCCCGCATGGCGTTTGATCTGCAGGCGTGGCTCGCCCCAAGCCCACAGCCCCCAGACCTCGCTCCAGCCGGTCATGTCAAAGTAGGCTCGGGCAAGAACGGCGCGCTGGCCGGCCTCAGTGCGCTTGAGGTACTGGCGCTTGGCCTCCGGCCACACGGTGACCGGGCTGCCGGGCGCGACGACGCGGCTCGTGGCCAGCAGGGCATAAATGAACTCGAGACGCTCCGCATCGCCTGCGACCGGTGCCAGGCGCGCGATCCCATCGTCGAGCAGCGATGGCGCGGGAGGTGGCACGGTGAGGACGATGTCGCTATAGGAGTTCAGCTTCTGCTTTTGGGTCATGCGGCGCAACTCGTCGGGGTCATAATCCCAACCTCGCAGGCCGGGGTACCGCCTCTCCAGCAACGGGCGTGGCATGGGCGGGCGGAGGGGCACCGGCTCCTGGTCGAGGAGCAGGGCAATCTCGCCGACGGCGCGCACGAAGGGCAGGGGGTCTGCCAGGCGGACCTCGGTGGCGGCGGTAACCGGTTCACGCACCTCGAGGCGCGGGCCCAGAGCCTGAGACAGGGCCTGATGCACCACCGGCAGCAGCCAGCGCCCGATGGTGTCGGGGCAGAAGTCGGAGTATGGGCCGTACGAGCTGGCCGCGGCGGGCAGAGCGAGGCCAAGCTCCTGCAGGCGCAGGGTGTAGGTGGGCAGTTGCTTGGGCGATGGCCCTTTGCCCCACATTCCGAGCACGCGAGCGACTACCTCCGTCGTGGCCTGCCGGCCTGCGACGATCAGGCTCGCCAGGACGCGCTGCAGGTCCTCATTGAGGCCCAGGGCGGTGTCGAGATTGCCCGCCGGGGCTGCCATGGCAGCGGCCACCTGTTGGCAGATGCCAGCCTTATCGGCACCCCTGAGGCGCCAGCCGCGGCGCCGCGCAGTCTGCCGCAGGTCCTGCAGCCGCAAAGAATCGAGCCACCCGGCGAGCTGGCAGACGTCGGTGGCCCTGCGCATGGCGAAAGATGCGACCGCCCAGCCGGGGAGCTCATCGGGGATGCGCGCCGGAGGGGGCTCTAGCTTCCTGACGGCCAGCGGCGGCTCCTGGTCCGCGGCCCGTCCGACAGTGTCGAACGCTTCGGGCTGCCGCAGCCACGCGAGAAGGAGCGCATGAGCATGCCGGCACGGTCCTGGCGAGTCGCAGGTGCAGCGGCAATAGATGCTGTCATCCTGGCAGGTCAGGCTCACCTGGTCCATCGCCTCATCCTGCACCAGGGCCGACAGTGTTTCGCCGTCGCGTACAAGATCGGTGAGTTGGCCGATGCAGGCTTCGGCCAGGGCCAGATCGCGCCGGCTGATGGCCGGGACCACCGTTTCCTCGGTCAAGTCCTTTAGGGTAAGCATCCTACGGAACGCTCCTCGCTCACCCGGCCGGCAACTGCGGGCGGAGGCCCGAGGGCAGGCTGGGTGGGGCTGCCTGGCGGCAAGAGGCGGCCAGCGTTGCCGGCTGGTAGCAGGCAACCTCATCGTCGTAGAGGATGGTGTAGTGATAGCCCTGCTCGGTCAGGAAGAGCTGCCGGTTGGCACTGAAATCCTGATCGTTCGTGTCGCGGCTGACCAGGGTGTAGAAATGGGCCAGCAACCCGTTCCGCTTGGGGCGCAGGATGCGGCCTAGGCGTTGGGCCTCCTCTTGGCGGCTGCCGAAGGTCCCGCTGATCTGGATCATCACATTCGCATCGGGCAGGTCAACGGCAAAGTTGCCCACCTTGGAGACGATCAGGCAGTGGATCGTGCCCTCGCGGAACTGCCGATAGAGCTTCTGCCGCTCGGCGACGGGGGTCTGGCCGGTGATGATCGGATATCCGTAGCGCGCCTGGACCTGCTGGAGCTGTTCCAGGTACATGCCGATGATGATCACCTGGTCCTCGGTGTGTTTGGCGAGCAACTGGTCCAGGACCTCGAACTTGAGTGGGTTCTCGGCAGCCACCCGGTACTTGTCTTGCGCCAGGGCCACCGCATAGTCCATGCGCCGCTCGGGATGGAGGGGGATGCGGACCTCGACCACGTCGGCGGTGGCAATCCAGCCCTGCTTCTCCAGGTCCTTCCAGGGCACATCGTACTTTTTGGGCCCGATGAGCGAGAATACGTCGCTCTCGCGGCCATCTTCACGCACCAGGGTGGCGGTCAGCCCCAGGCGACGCCGCGCCTGGATCTCGGCAGTCATGCGGAAGACCGGCGCCGGCAACAGGTGGACCTCATCGTAGATGATCAGACCCCAATCGCGCTCGTTAAAGAGGGCCAGGTGGGGGAACTCTTCGATGAGGGAGGCCGAGTTGCCCCGGCTGCCACGCTTGCGGTAGGTCATCGTTTGATAGGTAGCAATGGTGACCGGGCGAATCTCCTTGCGCAGACCCGTGTACTCGCCCACCTGGTCGGCAGTGAGGGTGGTCTTGTCGAGGAGTTCGTCGATCCACTGCCGCACGGCCACGGTGTTGGGCGAGAGGATGAGCGTGCTCGTCTGCAGTTGCTCCATGGCCGCCATGCCGACCATCGTCTTGCCTGCTCCACAGGGCAGCACGATCACTCCGGAGCCCCCGTGAACGGCACCGCCCGCATGAAAGACCTCTGCTGCTTCCCGTTGGTACCGGCGCAGGGTGAAAGGCTGGCCGGTGAGGGCCAGGGGCCGCAGCCGGAAGGCCAACTGCTCGCCATCGACATAACCGGCCAGGTCTTCGGCTGGGTAGCCGATATTGACCAGCGCCTGCTTGATATAACCGCGTCGCGCCGGATCGACCTGGAGGGTATGTGGGTCGAGGGGGGCGACGACGAATGGTGAGACCTGCTTGTGCCGCGCGACCTCGGCGATGAGCGCCACGTCGTCGGAGACCAGGAGCAGCGAGCCGTCGCGGCGCACGAGCTTGAGCCGGCCGTAGCGCGCCACATAATCGGCCACATCGACGCGCACGTTGTCGGGCAGTGGATACTTGCTGTAGCGCTCCAGGCCACTGAGGATGGTATCGGCGGTCAGGCCTGCCGAGGCTGCATTCCAGAGCGAGAGCGGCGTGATGCGGTATGTGTGGATGTATTCGGGGCTCTTCTCCAGCTCGGCGAAGCGCGCCAAGACGTCGCGAGCCTCCTGATAGAGGGGGTGATCCACCTCCAACAGGATGCTCTTGTCACCCTGGACGATCATCGGATTGCTCGGGTTATAGGTCACCTGCTCCCCCCCCGTGCTGCCGCTGCTGCGATGCGAAACCATCTCTGCGGCGCTCACGAAATCCGAACGACCTATTATAGTCGAACACGGGGGAAATGGCAAGCCACTTCGCCGTTATGTTCAATCCGCGCCGCGGCATGGCTGCGCCGGAGGCCGGACGTAGCCGTCGGGGCGCAGGGCGCAAGCTCGCGGGGCCTTCACCGGGCCGCTTCGTGGGCCTCCTGTTGCGAGAAGAGCTGCTGCAGGAACCCGCCCTTGCGCAGGGCAAAGCGCCGGCCGCGCCAGGTCACTTGCCGGCCGACCGAAGCGGCGCACCAGATGATATAAGTCAGTATGTCGCGAAGGGGCAGGAGGTACCACGAGCTGCGGTACAGGTCGTCGTGGGTGCGACGCGCGACCTGCCAGCCCACCAGCCAGCGCAGGGCCACCGACATGCCCAGGGCACCCATACCGAGAGGGGAGAACCCCGTTGCTGCCGCCGCAAGCAGGGCCATTGGAGTGGGCAAGGTGAAGAGCAGAGCCGGGTACTCCAGCGGGCGGCTGACGCGGAGGCACTTGGCCCAACGCAGCTCGCGGTTCCACTGCTCCCTGAAGGTCGTGGGGCCCAGGATGCTCTGCGCCATATAGTCCGACAGGTGCACGCGATGGCCGGTGGCCGCGACCCTGGCCCCCAACTGGTAGTCGTCGGCCAGATAGTCGGCCAGGGCCTCAAAACCGCCGATCTCGCGGAGCTGTGGGCGGCGCAGTGCGTTGGAGGCGCCCAGTGCGAAGCGCATGTGCAGGTAGTTGCGTCCCACCAGCACGCCGGGCAGGAAGGTCGTGGCGATGTACTGCGCCTCGAGCTTGGCGGTCAGTGTCTCGGCCTGGGTGCCACGGTAAAGGCAGGTGACCAGGCCAACCGCCGGGTCCTGCAGTGGGGCGCAGATGCGGCGCAGGTAATCTGGTGTGACGCGCATGTCGCTATCGCAGATGACCAGAGTGTCGTAGTAGGCCATCTGGGCGAGATGGCAGAGTATGCTGACCTTGTCGTTGGCGCCGCGTGGCGTGGCCACAAAGGCACGAATCTTGCGTTTGGGGAACTCGCGCTGCAGGCGTGCAATGACTTCCAGGACCGGGTCTTTGGGATCGGTCACACCAAAGAGCACTTCGTACTCGGGGTAATCCTGCAGCATAAAACTGGCAAAGTTCTTGTAGGCCTCGGAATCCAGGCCACGCACCGGTTTGAGGATGGAGACCGGGGGCGCTTTGGGATCGGGTGGCGGCTGCGGCTCGAGGAAGAACTGCTCGACGCACCAGGCAGCGACGAGCCAGTAGACCCAACTTGCGGCGGTCAGGCTCAAGAAGATCAGTGACCAGGGCACGCCATCCTCCTCTGGCTGCTGCCTCGCAAGGCTGGATAGGTGGTTAATTGCGCCCCCCTTTCGTCGATGGCCTGACGGACACGGGGGCTGAGCAGCGTCGCCAGATCCCCCGGGTTTGGCCCGTATGGTCCATCACAGGTCTGCGTGCTCGGATGCAGGTACAGCTCGGCGGTCCTCACCGCTGCCGGAATGCGCCGCAGCAGGCCCACAACGTAGGTCTCGTGCATGGCGCCCGACTGCAGGAGGCCGTAGACGCGGTCGGTGTAGACCACGGCGCTCCGGCAGAGGCGGCGTTGGGCGAGCCGGCAGAGCAGCATATAGATCGACGCCCAGGCCACCTTGCCCGTAAGGTTTGCGGAGTCCAGCCTCACTGCGCACCCCAGGTCGTCACGCGGCAGCCGCAGGCCGCATGCACCGTATTTCTCGGCCAGTGTGAGCACGATTGGGAAGACGGTCGGGTGCAGGTGTAGCAGATGGTGGCTATCCACGTGTGAGAGCGCCAGGCCCGTCTCCTGAAAGCGCTCGAACTGGGCTGTGAGCTCGCGCCGCAACTCGCGGCGTGCAGCCGGGCTGAAAAAGCACAGGATGCCCGCCTGAAATGGGCTATCGGGCAGCCGGCTGTGGCGATCGAGCAGATGGGGCACCTCGTGGGCTGAGAGGACGGCCGGAGCCCCCGTGAGGGCCAGGTGGAGGCCCACGGCCAGCGTCGGGTGCTCGCGGGCCCGTGCGACCGCGTCGCGCGCGGCCCGTCCGGTCACCATCAGGCTGGCACTCGTAAGCACTCCCTCTTCGTGGGCGCGCAGGATGGCCTCGTTGATCTCAGCCGCACGGCCATAGTCGTCGCCGTTGATGATTAGCTGCAGGGCAGTCATCGCCTACCCCGGGCCACCCGCCGCGGCCCGCGCGCCCCAAGCCCCATCGCCAGGGGCCGGTGCCGCCAAGGGGCGCCATAGCTCAGTTGTGCGGCATCCATGGCCAGACCACGTGTGGATTCGCCCCCTTCTGCCTGCGACCCTGCTTCACAGCGGACCCTGCAGGCTCCTGTTGGGGATAGCAAGGTGCATGCCAGCGAACGGCCTCTGGCCATGGCGTCGGACTCCCCTATGGCCGGCGCAGATAGCGCACGCGGCGCTTGCTGCGCCGCAGGTCCACATCCAGCGGCACTACGCTGATCGTCCCATAATCTGCCAGGCGGGTATTGCCAGTTGTATCAGGCTGCCGCCCATCTGGCCTCAAGCTCCCACGGCTGACCTTCCATTTCTGGTCGTGGGAGCAAGAGGCATGCCAGAGCGAGGGCAGGCGTTCTCTTCTGTGGCACGTAGCTTGCTCCTCTACTGGTGATGTTTGGCACGCAGATCACCGAGTCGTATGAGAGTCGCGACAGCATCGCGCACATATGGGGCTACCGCACACCGTATGCGGGGCAGGGGCAGTGGCCGGTGCGGGTGGACGAGCGGGCGCTGGCCGATGCCGACCACTGGGTACAGTCAGCGTGCGTCTTCTGCTCCAACGGCTGTGGCCTGGACATCGGCGTGAGGGATGGGCGCATGGTGGCCGTCCGCGGCCGGGCCCGCGACTGGGGCAACCGCGGCCGGCTGGGGCCGAAAGGACTGCACGGCTGGGAGGCCAACATGAGCCCCGACCGCTTGACGCGGCCGCTCGTCCGTAGGGGAGCTTCCCTTCGCGAAGCCACATGGGAAGAAGCCATGTCGCTCCTGGTTGGGCGCATGCAGGAGGTGTGCAGCACCGCTTCGAGCCTCGCTGTGGCCTTCTATGTTGGGGGGCAACTCTTTCTGGAGGACTATTACACGCTGGCGGTCATCGCTCTGGCGGGGGTAGGCACCCCGCACCTGGATGCGAGCGTGCGCCTTTCCACAGCGGCGGGTGCGGCCGCACTGATGGAGAGCTTTGGCAGCGAAGGCCAGCCCGGCTGCTACGATGATATCGACGTCACCGATGCCCTCCTGCATGTGGGGCACAATGTGGCCGAGCAGCATACCGTGCTTTGGGCACGCATCCTCGACCGCCGCCACGGCCCAAAGCCGCCGCGGCTGGTGGTCATCGACCCACGCACGACTCCCGCCGCCCGGGAGGCCGATGTGCATCTGGCGCCGCGCCCTGGCACCAATGTGGCTGTGTTGAATGGCCTGCTCCATCTCGTCATCCGTGCCGGGCGAGTGGACCATGCCTTCATCGATGCGCACACCGTCGGTTTCGCTCGCTTGAAGGGCGTAGTGGAGGGCTGGCCCCCGGAGCGGGTGGAGGCGGTCTCAGGCGTGCCGGTGGGCGCGCTGCGCGCGGCCGCAGAAGTCCTGGGGGCGACGCCGAGCCTCGTCTCCACGGTGCTGCTGGGCGTGTACCAGTCGCCGCAGGCCACCGCGGCAGCGGTGCAGGTGAACAACCTTCACCTCATCCGCGGCCTGATTGGGCGGCCCGGGTGCGGCGTTCTGCAGATGAGTGGGCAACCGGCAGGCGCGAATGCCCATGAGACGGGCTGTGCAGGCGCCCTGCCGGGTTTCCGCAATTGGGCGAACCCGGTGCATGTGAACCAGTTGGCCCAACTCTGGAAGGTCGACCCCCTACGCATCGCAGCCTGGGGCCCGCCGACACCGGTGGTGGACATGCTGCGCTACATCGAAGAGGGGTCGCTCAGGATGCTGTGGGTGATCGGCAGCAACCCGGCGGTTTCGCTGCCCGACCTCACGCGGGTACGAGCCGTGTTGGACCAGCCGGGGCTCCTGCTCGTGGTGCAGGACGCCTTCATGACCGAGACAGCACGCTATGCAGATATCGTCTTGCCGGCGGCTCTGTGGGGCGAAAAGACTGGCACCTTCACCAGCGCTGACCGTACAGTTCACATCTCCTACACTGCCGTCAGCCCCCCTGGCGAGGCACGCCCCGACCTCGACATCCTGCTCGAGTTTGCGCAGCGCATGAACTTCCGCAACCGCGACGGCGAGCCTCTGATCGGCTGGCGGGACCCGGAGGGCGCCTTTGAGGCCTGGAAGGCCTGCAGTGCCGGCCGCCCCTGTGACTACAGTGGGCTCTCGTACGCCCGCTTGAGCGGCGGCCCAGGGATACGCTGGCCATGCAACGAGCAGTTCCCCGATGGCAGGCCACGCCTGTATACCGACGGCGTATTTTACACCGCCGCCAGCGATTGCGAGAGCTATGGGCATGACCTCCTGACCGCTGCGCCGGTGACTGCGGCCGAGTACTGCCTGGCTGACCCCAGAGGCAGGGCCCTCCTGAAGGCCGCCGACTATACCCCACCGCCGGAGCAGCCCGACTCCGAGTACCCGCTCTGGCTGACGACCGGCCGCGTGGTATACCACTGGCTGACGCGCACCAAGACCGCCCGCTCCAGAGAGCTCAGCGCTGCCGCGCCCGACGCGTTTGTCCAGGTCTCAGACGAGGATGCTGCTCGCTATCGGATCGCCGACGGCCAGTGGCTGGAGGTCCGCTCACGCCGCGGGCGAGCAGTCGCGCGGGCCAGGGTGGGTCAGATCGAGCCGGGGCTCGTGTTCATGCCCTTTCACTATGGCAACGGTGACCCCAAGCACGGGCCACGGGCCGCCAACGAGTTGACGCTGAACGACTGGGACCCCGTGAGCAAGGAGCCATGGCTGAAATGCGCTGCCGTGCGCATTCGCCGCGCGCAGGAGCCAGCCGGCATCCGGCGGCTGCTGTGGCTGGCCGGCCTGCGCAGAGCGCTGGGGGGCGGCCACATCCTGCACAGCCTGGCCCTGCAGATCGCGCGCCTCTTTGCGAAAGGGGGTGGGCGTGCACATCCGGGCGTACCTGGAGCTGCTGCAGATGCGGGAGCAGCAGCTCGCTGAAGCACTCGTCGCCCTGGCCGAGGATCATGCAGATGCTCCGGATCTGGCCGCCACAAGCCGCCGGCTTGCTCGCTGGTCAGGGCAGCACGCGCAGGCTCTGCAAGTGTTCGTGGGCCGTTATCCGCCGGGAGAAGAGCCCGACTTGGCGGCTGCGGTGCCGCCGCTCGCACCTGCGCGTTTCAGTGGAAACTATGGCCTGGTCCATGACCTGCAGATTGTGTGGCTCCTGGTGCAGGATGTGCAGGCGCGTTGGGAGGTACTGAGACAGGTGTCGTGGGCCCTGCGCGACCGCGAGTTGTTTGCGGCCTGCGAGGAGCTGGGCGCTGAGGCACGGCGGCAGGCGGCCTGGGTGCGCGCGCGTCTGGCTGAAGCCGCAGTCCAGGGGATCATCGCCGCGCCTTGAGCAGGAGGTCGATGTCCGAGTTCGCCGGTTGGCCGCTGCGCGTCTGGCTGCGCGCGCTTCTGATCGCTGCCATCTTGGGGATTGCCCTGTATGTCATCGTCGCCGCCTGGCCTGTGGTGGTGCCCTTCGTCCTGGGTGCCATTGCCGCGTGGATCGTCTGGCCGGCGGTGAACTGGATCGAGCGCCACCTGCCGTCATCGCTGCACCGGCATGGCATTGCGCGACTGATTGCCATCTTCAGCATCTATGCCATCGTGTTGGCCATCATCGTCGCCTTCTTTGCGTTCTTTGTGCCTCGCGTCGTTGCTGAGGGGGTAGCTCTGCTGACGCAGGGCCCCGGGCTTTTCCAGGGGATTCAGGAAAGCCTGGCAGGCCTGATTCAGTGGTACCAGCAGAATGTGCCGGCGGCGATCCGCGACTATATCGCCCGCCAGGTGCCGAGCACTCCGCAGGGTTGGCTCAGCCTGCTGCAATCCAGCCTGGTACGTGCGGTGACCGCCGGCCTGAACATCCAGTGGGCTGTCGTTCTGGCGTATGTCAGCGTGCCGTTCTGGCTCATCTACCTCCTCTACGACACTGAGCGGCTGCGTCGGGCAGGGCTGAGCGTGTTCCCTGAGACGTGGCTCCCCGATGTGGGCAACCTGGCGCGCATCGTCAACGAAGTGGCAGGTGACTATCTGCGCGGCCAACTCTTTGTGGCTGCCACGGTGGGCGTGCTCATCGGCGCTGCCTACTACCTGGTGGGCGTCGACTTTCCGATCGTCCTGGGGATTCTCGCTGCAATCGGTGACCTCATCCCCACCTTTGGCCCGATCATCGCTGCCATCCCGGCGGTGGTCATCGCCGTCTTCGAGCGGCCGATCCTGGCCCTCTGGGTGATCCTGATCACCATCGGTGTGCACGAGCTGGAGAACATTCTCATTGGCCCCCGGGTCGTAGGTGCCAGTGTGCGCATTCGGCCGGCAGCGATCATCATCGTCCTGCTGATTGCCGGCTACCTGTGGGGGCTTCTGGGGCTGCTCCTGGTCGTGCCCATCACCGCTGTGCTGCGCGACGTGTCTCGCTACGTGTACCTGCGCACGCACAGGGTGCCCCCCAATGAGGCGCTGCGGCGCGTGCACCGTTCCTGGCGTGGGGAAGGGCTGTGGGCGCGGCGGGGCATCCCTGAGGGCTGGAGCCAAGAGTCCTGAAAGCCGCAGCGGGGGCCCCAGAGCGTTGCGTGGGCTGCGCCGTGCCCGACGCCGCAGACGGCCCGGCCCGCATCTTGCTACATCACCCCGATGGCGTCTCGGGGAGTGGCACGTTCAGGCGACAGCGCTGACCCGGCTCGCAAACGCCCAACCGGGCCCTTCGATGTGGCCATGTGCCTGTGCGCGGCCGGCCACATCTGCGGGCCTGCGCCTGGGCTGGCGGGGAGGAAAGCCCTGATGAGCCGCACGGTAGAGTGGCTGAAGCGCCGCTGGTTGTTGCTGGTTGTCATTGCCGGCTTTGCAGTCCTGGTCATCACCCAGTTCGGCTCTCTGCGCATACTCTTCAGCACTCTTCTGCAGGGGCAGCCGCAATGGCTGGCTGCCGCAGTCTTGCTGCAGGTGGTGTACTACCTGGTGTACGCGGTGCTGTACAAATTCGCCTTTCTGACGGTTGACGTGGCGAGCCGGGTGCTGGAGATCGTACCGGTGCTCTTTGCTTCGATCTTTCTCAAGGCGATTGTGCCATCGGGGGGCGTGAGCGCGATGGCGGTGTTCATCGATGATGCCTGCCGGCGGGGCCAGTCGGGGGCGCGCGTGGCCGAAGGGGCGCTGCTCGTTCTGGTGGCGGACCTGGCGACCATGACGATCCTCATCGCCTATGGGTTGATCTATCTGGCCTCTCGTGGCGCCCTCGCAGCCTATGAGTGGCTTGCGGCGCTCTTTTTCGTGGTCTTTGTGGCGGGGCTGAGCCTGTTCCTCCTTTTGGGGCGCTGGCAGCCGGCGCGCCTGAGCACATTGCTCGGCGCGGCGCAGCGCGGCCTCAACCGGTTGGCGGTGCGCCTGAGGCGCCCACCATTTGTTGCAGAAGACTGGGCCGAGCGGACCGCCTGCGATTTCGTGGGGGCCGCCTGCGACATCTCGGGCCACTCGGTGCGGCTCGGCTACACGCTGACGACCGCCCTGGCTGTGCACCTGATCAACGTAGCCTGCCTGTACACCGTGTCGCTGGCCTACCGCCAGCCGTTGAGCCTCGGCGCCCTGGTGGCCGGGTTCTCGATGGATGTGGTCTTTTCGGTGATCACGTTCATCCCCCACGGCATCGGTATCGTGGAGGGCGTGATGGCCCTGGTCTTCGTCTCCCTGGGGGTGCCAATCGACCGGGCCATCGTCATCACTCTGGTGTTCCGCGGCCTGAACGTGTGGCTGCCGCTGCTCATTGGCTTCCTGTTCCTGCAGCGGGTGCGCTCTTTTGGTGGGGGCCCGCCGGCTGGCGGAGCGGGCGAGCGCCCGCAATAGGCTGGCGCAGGCGCCTGTGGGTGACTGGCCGCGGAGACATCACTATCTGTGAGGGAGTGAGCGCGCTTGCGCATCTTGATTGCCGGGCAGACCTACCGGCCGGCCACGAACGGTGCGGCGGTCTTTGCCGTGCGCCTGGCCGAAGGGCTGGCGGCCGCCGGCCATCGGGTCGATGTCGTCATGCCCTCGGATCGAGGCGCAGGCTATCACGATGTGGAGCGAGGGGTGCGCATCCACGCCATCTCGGCGGTGTCGCTGGCTCCGCTGTACCCAGAGATCTGGGTGACACTGAGGCCGGGCCCTGAGGTGGCGCGGGTGTTCGACCGTGTGCGGCCGCAGGTAGTGCACATCCAGGACCACTATCCGCTGAGCCGGGCCGTGCTGGCGGCGAGCCGGGCGCGCGGGCTGCCAGTGCTTGGCACGAACAACTTTTTGCCCGAGAACATGATCCCGCAATTGCCCTTTCCGGCCAGCCGGGCACTCGTGGAGCGGGTGCTGTGGCGCATGGTGCTCGGGGTGCTCGGGCGTGCGGATGCCGTGACCGCAGCCAGCGAGACATCGGCGCGCATCCTGCGCAGCCGTGGGCTGCAGGCGCCGGTGCTGGCCATCTCTTCGGGGATCGATCTGGCGCGTTTTGCGCCGGATTCACGCCTGGACCGGGAGGCCGTGCGCCGGCGGTACGGCCTCGAACCGCGGCGCGCTCTCTTCCTGTACGTGGGGCGGTTGGACCGTGACAAGCGCGTGGACCTGCTGCTTGCGGCCCTGGCCCGCACCGGCCGCGACGACCTGCAACTGGCCGTGGCCGGGCGGGGCCGCGAGGCCAACGCTCTGGCGGCGCTGGCTGCCCGACTGGGCCTTGGCGCGCGCGCAGCGCTCCTGGGCTACGTGCCCGATAGCGATCTGCCTGCCCTGCTCAACAGTGCCGACGTCTTCGCCATGCCCAGCGAAGTCGAGCTGCAGAGCATTGCCACGCTGGAGGCCATGGCGACCGGCCGGCCGGTGCTGGCTGCCAACGCCCGGGCACTGCCCGAGCTGGTGCGAGATGGCGTCAATGGCTACCTCTTTCGCCCCGGCGATGCCGACGACGCCGCGCGGGCCATGGTGCGCCTGGCCGACGAACGGTGGCGGTGGCCGGCAATGGGTGCGGCCAGCCTGGCCATCGCCCGCAGCCACGCCCTGCCCCGGACGATCGCCTCCTACGAGGCGCTGTATCGCCGGCTGGCCGGTGGGTAGGGCTACGCCCATCCGGTGTGGCTTGTCGTGCGCACGCCGGTGCGCATGGTGCGGGTTGGCGCCGACGCGCAGGCAAGCGTGCCGGTGCGCGCACTACGAACGGGCAAGCACGCAGGCGCGCGGACTACAAGCGGCGCCGGTGCGCCGGCCGCGGCCCGGTGCCAAACCCGCTTGGGGGTGCTGGGCGAGATGGGGGGACGAAGCGACGACGAAGGACTCTGGGCGCGGAACAGCCCTGCGCTCTTCTGGCGGCTGCTGGATTGCGGCGCAGATGGTGAGGAGTGGGAGGCTGCCTGCCGGGCTGCACAGCACTGCCTGGCCGGCTTGCCTGCTGCAGCGCAGGCCATTGGGGTGGCGGGCACGCTGGCGGCGACTCTGGGCGAGGGGCAGCTCGGCGAGCGGCACTGGCAGATGAGCCGCCCTGCCAGGGCCTACTACGCCCTCCGCCCACTGCTGCCCGCCGCAGCCCGCGGCCTCTTGCAGCGGGCAGTGGGCCGGCCGCGCCGGGAGGCCGGTCCCCTGCACTGGCCGGCAGAGGAGCGCTACGTGGCCTGGCAGCGCGAGGCCGTGCGCAGGCTGCTGGCGGCCTTGGGCCGTAGCTCCGCGCCCTACATCCATTTCTGGCCGACGGGCGCGCGCTTCGCCCTGGTGCTCACGCACGACGTCGACTCGGCGCGGGGCCAGGCCTTTGTGCGCGAGTTGGCGTCGCTGGAGGAGCGGCTGGGGTTTCGTTCCTCCTTCAACCTGGTGCCTGAGGGCTATGCGGTGGACCGCCGCCTGCTCGCTGAGCTGCGCGAGCGCGGCTTCGAGGTGGGTGTGCATGGCCTCCGGCACGATGGCAAGCTGTTCTCATCCGAGCAGACTTTTCGGGCGCGTGCGCAGCGCATCAACGCCTACCTGGCCGCCTGGCAGGCCGTCGGCTTTCGTGCGCCGATGACCCATCGCCACCCAGCCTGGATGCAGGCCCTCGAGGTCGAGTACGACTCCTCTTTCTTCGACACAGACCCCTTCGAACCCATGCCCGGTGGCACCATGAGCATCTGGCCGTTCTTCGTCGGTCGCTTCGTCGAGCTGCCCTACACGCTGGCGCAGGACCACACGCTCTTGAGGACCCTGGGCGAGACCTCGCCGCGCCTCTGGCTCGAGAAGGTAGAGTTCGTTGCCCGGCACTGCGGCATGGCGCTGCTCAACACCCACCCCGACTACCTGCGCAACCCGCGCTACCTGGCTGTCTATGAAGAGTTCCTCGGTCGCATGCACGAGAGAGGAGGCTACTGGCACGCCCTCCCGGCAGAGGTGGCGCGATGGTGGCGCCGGCGAGCGGACGCGACGTCAGCCTGCGGCAGCGATGGTCGGCAGGCACTCGACCTGACCGAAGCGACCATCGGCCAATTGACCCTCGATGCGGATGGTGAGCTGATCCTCGCGGCGGAGGGCCGGCGTGGCTGCAGTCGCCCCGCGGCGGGCGGAGATACGAGGAGGTGATGGCTGGATGGTGCCCGAGTATGCGCGCGTCGCGCCGGATGTCGTCCTGGGGCCGGATGTTACGATCCATGGCTTCGTGAACCTGTATGGGTGCGAGATTGGGGCCGAGAGCCGCATCGGTGCCTTTGTGGAGATCCAGAGGGGCGCTCGCATCGGCGCCCGGGTCAAAGTGTCGAGCCATGCCTTCATCTGCGAGGGCGTAACGATCGAAGACGAAGTCTTTGTGGGCCATGGGGTCATGTTCACCAACGACAAGTATCCCCGGGCGACGACTGCCGGCGGCGTACCCCAGGGCGAGGCCGATTGGACCCTCCTCCCAACGCGGGTGAAGAGGGGCGCTTCGATTGGCTCGAATGCTACCATCCTGTGTGGGGTGACCATCGGCGAGCGGGCCATCGTCGGGGCCGGGGCGGTGGTGACCCGCGACGTGCCCGATGGCGCCGTCGTGGCGGGTGTGCCGGCGCGCGTGTTGCGCTACGTCGGCGAGGGTGAGGGCGCGCAGCAGAAGGGCCGCTGAAAGAGGGCGCGCCTTATTCCGGCGCACCTTTCATGCCTGGCCGGCCCCGCCGAGGGGCAGGTCGCGGGCGAGCAGGTCGTCAAGCGTCTCGCGCCGTTGCAGCAGGCGGGCCTGGCCACCGTCTACCAGCACCACGGCCGGCCGCGGCACCAGGTTATAGTTCGAGGCCATGGGCAGGCAGTAGGCGCCGGCGCGGGGGATGGCCACCAGGTCCCCCGGCTGCAGGTGCGGCAGCTCCACATCGCGGGCAATGATGTCGCCCGACTCGCAGAAGCGGCCGGCGAGGGTGACCGTCTCCGCGGCGGGCGCCGAGGCGTGGTCGGCGGCCAGGGCGGCGTAGCGGGCGCCATAGAGGGCGGGGCGGATGTTGTCGCCCATGCCGCCGTCGAGGGCCAGGTAAGTGCGCACGCCCGGGATCTCCTTGCGCCCTCCCACACGGTAGAGGGCCACGCCGGCCGGCGCCACGATGGCCCGGCCCAGTTCCACAGTGAGTGTCGGCAGGGGCAGGCGGTGGCGCGCACAACGCTCCTGCACGGCTGTGGCCACGGCCTGGCCGAAGGCGGCCAGGGGCACATCCTCCTCGCCCGGGCCGGTCGCCACGCCCCAGCCGCCGCCGGGGCTGACCTCCTCGGGCGCAAAGCCGGCGGCTGCCGCCAGGTCGAGCAGGGCTGCAGCAGCCGCTGCGAATGGCTCGGGCTCGAACACGAGCGAGCCGATGTGCGCGTGGAGCCCCACCAGCGCCAGGTCCTCTGTTGCCAGCGCTTCTCGTAGGGCGGCCAGGGCTTCGCCGGTCTCAAGGGTGAAGCCGAACTTGGAGTCGAGCAGGCCGGTCTTGCGGTGGGCGTGGGTGTGCACGTCGATGCCGGGGGCCACGCGCAGCCAGATGCGCTGGCGGCCACCGCGGCCGGCGGCCAACTCGCGCAGCAGGGCCAGCTCCTGCCAGCCGTCGACCACGATGGTGCCGATGCCCCACTCCAGGGCGGCCTGCAGCTCAGCGCGGCTCTTGTTGTTGCCGTGGAGGTGAACGCGCTGGCGCGGGAATCCGGCTGCCCGGGCCACGGCCAGCTCCCCGCCCGAGACCACATCGAGGCCAAGGCCCTCGCGGGCAAGGAGTTGGGCCAGGCCGATGCACAGGAAGGCCTTGGAGGCATAGGCCACCCTGGCGGGGCCGGGGTAGGAGGCCAGCGCCTCGCGCGCCTCGCGGCAGCGCGCAACGAGCGTGGCCTCATCGAAGACATAGAGCGGCGTGCCGAACTGCTCGGCTAGGTCGCGCGCCAGGCAACCGCCGAGCCAGAGGCGGCCGGTGCCGTCGATGCGGGTGGTGATGGGGAAGAGGTCCAGGGTCTGCATGGAGGCTGCTCCTTGCGGCGTGCCAGGTCTTGGGCGGGCGCGCTGGCCCAGTATAGCCCGAAAGCCTCGCCGCGTCCACCGCCCAGATAGCCACGAGCCCGGTGTGCGTGGCGGCGTGGCCGGTCTGCTTCCGGGGTGGGTAATGCGTCGCGTGCCGCTTTGGCCAGGGCGCAGGACGCACTGCGGGAGGGGTTTTGGCGGGCGTCCGTGCACCCGCCAAAACCCCTATGGAGCAGAGGCTGGGCCGCTCGCTTTAGCGTGGGTGCGAAGGATCCTCCGCCAGGCGCAGCGACGGCAGGGCAACAACGGAGCCGACGAGCAGGCACAAGCCCGCCAAGGTCAGCGCGCCGCCGCCAGCAAAGAGCGGCGCCTCGAGCACGTAGACCAGGTTATAGCCCTCCAGCATATGGGTGGGCCCGGCCCACATGGGCGTCGAGAGTGCGGCCACGCCGGCCACGAACATTGCCAGGCCCGCACCGGCCGCCCTGCCTGCGCCACTCTCGAACCGCACCACGTCGACGTGTTTGCGCACGCCTGGCACTCGCCACAGCAGGAAGTAGATCAGTGTGACCAGGGCGACGTAGAGGCGCAGGTCGCTGGGCATGGTGCTGCCGCGAAGCATGTGCGAGAAGTACATTTGGATGGCAGTGAGGATCAGATCGCCGACCAGGACGATGAGTATGGCCGCGAAGGCCCGCAGGCTCCTGCGGACGAGAGCCAAGATGGCCCAGACGGCAGCCAGTGCATCGGCGATGGTCAGCACGACGAGTGCCTGGTACAGTGGTTTGTAGGGGACGATCGCGCGGAAGGGTGGGTACTTTTCCGCGCCCCAGGCCACGCAACTCGTGCCGGCACCGCTCAATAACGTAATTGCTGCGGTGAGCACCATAAGCACGATACCAACGACCAGCAGGACTCTGCCGAGCTTCGACATGGGGCGAAACCTCCTTCTCCTGTCTGCATCCATACGATCGCCGAGAACACAGGGTGTGGGCGCCCTCGCTGCAGCCCAGCCCGCATGTGGCCGCCGGAGCCTGCGGGGCCCGACGCGAGCGCAGCGCCCTGCACCTCACCCTCCAATGATGATGGCCCCCATCGTTCCAAGCATGTAGAGCGATGCCAACTTGTACAGTGTGAAATCCAGACGTGGCGCGGGGCGGAGGACCGCGACCAGGGTCAGACCCAGCAGAGCGACGCCGAGGGCATATGCCGTGTGCAGGAAGCCAGGCCGGACGCCCGTCAGGGTTAGCGCCAGTGACATCACCCCCACAGCAGTCACTGTCGATAGGCCCAGCACCAGGCGCGTAGCCTGTGGCCCATGGGTGTTGGGCAGTACCGGCACGCCAGCCCGCGCATAGTCGGCGGCGTGCTTCAGGCTGAAGGTGAGCACGTGGGTAGGGATCCACAGGAGCACGCCCAGGGTGAGAAGGAAGCCGGCAGTGTCAAGTGTGCCGACAGCCAGCACTCTCCCCGCCAGGATCGGCATCCCACCCGCCACGCCACCCCAGACGATCGACCATGGCGTGCGCTGCTTGAGCCAGATGGTGTAGACCACCACGTCGAGCAGAACGCCCAACAGGACGATAGCTCCACAGGGAAGCGCAAGAGCCGCTGCCCACGCGACGCCGAGCGCAGCCAAGCTCAACCCGAGTATCAGCGCCTCGCCGCTGCTGATGCGGCCGGAGGGCAGGGGTCGCCCGGCAGTGCGCCCCATACAGGCGTCGATCTGGCGATCGTATAGCATGTTGAGCACCGTCGAGCCACTGACGGCAAGGAACAGGCTGCCTGCTAGGGCGAGCGCAGGCCCGGTTGCATGCCGTGGGCGTGCGCTGAGATAGCCAGCCACCCCTGTGATCACCAAAAGGCCGGTCTGCAGGCTCTTGATCAGCGCCCAGTAGGCGCGGAGCCGGTCGAGCAGCGCCTCTGCGCCGCCGAGGGGCAGCGATGCCTGTCCGCGCGCTTCAGCGAGAGCCTTCGGTTGCCCCCCACTCTGCGTTCCCTGCGCGGCCCTTCTTTCCACTTCTGCCCACCCCATTCCACCATCCGCCTGCGACGGATCGTGGTGCGGCAAGGACGCGGCTCAGCGAGCCGCCTCCTTGCCGCTGATGTCGAGACGGCTTTCCGACAGCTCTCCACGCCACTGCCCGCGAGTTCGGAAGAGGTCCACGAGTCGCCAAACCATGAGGGCCGCCAGCACGATGAGCACCACCGCCAGACCGACGTCGGTCAGGCCGATGGCCCAGCTCACCAAAGGCTGCTGAGCTGCCTCGGTGACGAAGAGCCGTTTGGTGGCGTAGACCATCGCCGCCGTGAAGGCCAGGTCAGACCCGCAGATGACCAGCCAACCGAACCACTGGCGAGCGCGGCCCCTGAGCCCGGCAAGGTCGGCGTAGTAGAGCAGGATGATGGTGGCGATGATGCCAGAGAGGACGTGCCAGTGGCCGGTGAGGACCACGCGCTCCTCGCGGGCTGGCCACTGGCGGACGACCTCGTCGAGGCGAATGGCCATGAAAATGCCAACTGCGGTCACAACCACGTTCATGTAGACCATCTGCCAGAGGGCGCCGAAGGGCAGTGGGTCGGCGAGGAGAGCGCGCAGCTTGTGAGCCAGTCTCGCGCCGGCGATCCCCTGGGCTGCCAGGTGCTCGGTGATCAGCTTGCGCCAGCCATAGACGACCAGTAAAGCCCCGGGCACCAAGACGAACACCGAGCCGATGTAGATGATGGTGTGAGCGATCTTCTCAAAGGGCACGACCGCCCAGACGCCGACCGTGACGATGATGGTGCCTGTGATCAGGAGTGGCATGGCGACCTTGTGCAGGCGCCCGCGAAAGTCGAACCAGCGGCCAATGATGAGGAGCAGCGCCACTGCGATCAGGGTGAGCATGATGTGCAGGTGGCCGATCACCGCGAGTTGGAGAGGCGTCTTGGCGGGCTCGCGGACGACATCTTCGGCCAGGAAGGTCGTAAAGCCGTTGCCGTGGAAAGAGCCTGGCACGGCCCCGAAGAGGGCTGAGCCCAGGGTGGCGACGGCCATGGCAAAGAAGGCTACGCGCTCCAAATCCACGCCGCCAGAGGTATGGGCGTACGACGGATCCGAGACGTAGTACTCCCGGCTCCAGGGCCAGAGGGCCCAGGCCAGAAGTAGGCCGGCGAAGAAGACGAGCGACTGGCCGAAGAGGAAGAGGCCATGAAAGGCCCAGTTGTGCCCCAGGTAGGCGAAGGCCAGGCCAAAGACGAGCGAAACGATGTAGCCCAGGGTGATTGTGGCGTTGATCGCCGTCTGCAAGTGACGCTTCATGGCCACGAGGGCTGTGATGAGGTAGACCTCGATGGCTACCACTGCCATGGCAATGGTGTGGTAGAGCATGATGATCCGACCCTCACGCTCGGCCTCGACCAGCCGCAGGCCCAGCAGGCGCACGGTGACATCTCTCGCGCCGTACTGGGCTAGGGGGCCCGAAAGGGTGCCGCCGATGGCCGTGACCAGTGAGATGAGGGCAATCGCGACCAGCACGAGGCCCTTCGTCGAGCCGAACAAGTAGCTGAAGCGATCGGCAATGGCACGCATGGCATCCCTCCAGATGCTGTGTGGCAGTCCTCTCCTGTGCATCATATCACAAGGATGGGCCCACGTCTTTGACTTTGGTCAAGTGGGGGGCTTGCCGCGAGGAGGTCAACCGCCAAACCTGGGTCCCACCTGGGCCAGGCGGGCCAGGCCTTCGGGGTTGATGACAGCGATAGACCTGCGGGTGCACGCGATGAGTCGATCTCTGTGGCAGGCGCTGAGTGCGCGGCTGACCGCTTCGGGGACGGTGGCGATGCGCGCGGCCATCCACTCGATGGAGTACCGCCGGCGGTCGATGGGGTCTCGGCCGTAGTGGCTGAGGTCGAGGAGGAGCTTGGCCGTGCGCGCAGGCACCGAGCGGAAGGATAGGTCCTCGTATTGGGCGACCAGGGTGCGGTTGCGGGCCGCGAGCACCGGCAGCAGACCAAGGCCCACGCGCGGGTACCGTTGCATCAGCTCTTGGAAAACAGGGTAGCCAACCTGCCAGGTCACGCAGTCGCGTATGGCTATGGCGGTGAGTGGGTTTGGCCCCCCATCGAGGACCGTGACTTCGTTGAACATGATCACCGGCTCGATCACGGCCATGATCTGCTGCCGGCCTTCGGGGCTGATGCCACAGAGGTGGACAAGGCCCTCGAGGAGCACATGCATGCCGGCTGTGGGGTCGCCCTGCAGGAAGATGATGGCGCCGGCGGCGAAGTGTTGCAGCCGCCCGGCCGCCACGATCGCCTGCAGGTCAGCCTCGGGCAGGCCTTCGAAGTGGCGGACACGGCCCAGTCGCTGTGCCAGGTCGAGCATGGCGCCTCCCAAAGCGTAGGATGAGGTGATTACCAAGAGTATAGCATGGTCTGGGGTGAGGGTCCACGTGGCTCCATTTCCTCACGGAAAACGTGCACCTGGTGTTTCATCCGGCTGCGAATTGCGAAAGGCCATTTGACGTGGTCCTCTCCGCTGCCTATGCTGAAGGCAGGCTTCGAGGAGGAACACATCAACCATGCGCGTCAAGCTCGCCTACGGCCGTGAAGGCCTCTGGGTCGACCTGCCCGACCGCGATGTGACGGTCGTGGAGCCGTCGCACACGCCGGGGCTTGCCGATGAGGCCGCTGCCATGCGCCAGGCCCTGCGCGCGCCGCTCGGCAGGCCGCCCCTGCGGGAGCTGGTGCGGGCCAGCGACAGGGTGGCGATCGTGTTCAGCGATGGCACGCGCCCCCAGCCTCGCGAGCGCATGCTGCCGGTGCTGCTGGAAGAGCTGGCCCACGTGCCGCGTGAGAACATCGTGCTCATCAATGCGCTGGGCACCCATCGCTGCAACACTGCCGAGGAGCTCGAGGCCATGCTGGGCCGCGATGTGGCGCGCGGCTACCGCGTGGTGCAGCACGATGCCTTCGACCCGGCCGCGCTGGTCCCCCTCGGCCAGCTGGCGGGGCGCGAGGTGCTCATCAACGCCGAGTACGCACGCGCTACCGTGCGCATCCTCACCGGCCTGATCGAGCCCCACTTCTTTGCCGGCTTCTCGGGCGGGCCCAAGGCGGTGTTGCCCGGCATCGTGGACCAGGCCACGGTGCTCGCCAACCACAGCCCCCGGCTGCTCGAACATCCCAAAGCGACCTGGGGTGTGACCCAAGGCAACCCCGTCTGGGAAGCGATGAAGGAAGTGGCGCTCATGGCCGCGCCCACGTTCCTCTTCAACGTCAGCGTCAACCGCGAACGGCAGATCACCGGAGTCTTTGCCGGCGAGCTGCTGGCGGCCCACGCCAGGGGCTGCCGGTTCGTGGCGCGCTCGGCCATGGTGCCTGTAGGCGAACGCTTCGACATCGTCATCACCTCCAACGCAGGCTACCCTCTGGACCAGAACCTCTACCAGGCAGTAAAGGGGATGTCGGCGGCGGCGCAGGTGGTCAAGCCCGGCGGAAGCATCATTATCGCTGCCGAGTG
>Ga0078972_1007307_pt1 | contig 24759 bp, 19 predicted proteins | sample YelNatPaOPGAMG01_FD_67568 | JGI IMG/M metagenome (GOLD analysis project Ga0078972, IMG submission 67568) | Hot spring thermophilic microbial communities from Obsidian Pool, Yellowstone National Park, USA - OP-RAMG-01 (SPADES assembly) (version 2) | ecosystem: Environmental > Aquatic > Thermal...
CAACTATATTTTCAAAAGGATAAGAATGTGGTAAGATAATAGTGAGTCCCCTTGGGGTTCTCTTTTCTTTTTTTCTTTTCTCTTTTAGATAAAACTTAATAATATCAAGGGTTTGTGGTTACTTACCCTTGTCAACCCAAGGGGATAAATATAAGGAGATGGATATGAATAATCTATTTGATAGATTTATCCATTTCTCTAATACATTTTACTCCATGTTTGATATAAAAAGCAAGGTGAAAGATGATAGAAAATCACCACAAATACCTCTGCTGATGGTTCTATGTTTGGTAATTTCTATGGTAGTGTCTTGCAATCGTTAGGAGAAGTAAACCTCCTTCTTGACATAGAAGAGACCACTACTAAAGGTAAGGAATTACCTGCTACAAGGACATTGCTTAATAGAGCTTTCAGTGAGTATGGTAAAGGTTTTGTTGACATGTTCTTGCTTGACGCCCTTTATGCAGACCAACATACCATAAATCTGATTCTTGCCAATGACAGTCATGTCTTGATAAAGACCAAGGAAAAGAGACTGACGATTATACAGGATGCGGATAGTCTATTTAGAGTCTGGGAGACAAATGATTATGTCAAGCATATAACAGGTTTTGATAGCAATCGTTTATGTGAATACGAGATATGGTATTGTGATAGTTTTTCATTTCCTGGGGTGGATAAGACTATGAATGTAGCCCATATAAAGGAGAGTTATGTAAAGACAGGTAAAGAAGAGGATTTCTGGGTTTTATGCACAGATGAGAGTCTTACAGGAGAGCAATTACGGGAGTTAGGACATATACGATGGCGAATATAGAATAATGGTTTTAAGCAATTGAATGCACAAAGCAATTGTGACCATGTATAAACACATGATGCTCATTCTTTTATTGCATTGATGTTGTTGATATTTATATGCTGGAACTTGCTTTTGCTATTCAATCAAGAGGAAACAAGGTCAGGATATGAGGAAGTTAAATGGACATTAGATTTTTTAAGCTCATTGTTATTATTGGATTTCTATGTGAGATATAAATCGGTGAATTATCGAACATTAAGCTGATTAAAGGTTGAGAGAGACCAGAGGTTAGGTTAATAAATTAGTTCATTAAACATGGAGTAATATTTATTAAGGTTTTAATGTGGTGAAGAAACCTTACAGGAGGAGTTTGCCCTTTTCCCTTTATTTTTTTTGACTAAATAACTTTAGATAAAATATAATTTTATTGGAGTATATGTTGAGGAATTTCTAATCAAATCTTGGTTTAGTTGACACAATCATAACAAATGTGATATATTATAGGAGAGATTGTTAAAATAGGAATAAATGATCTTAAAAAATTTTGCGAAGATATAGTATGTATAACACAAGAGAAATAAATATAGGTAATGTAACACTGCCGAACCGCTTATTTTTTGCTCCAATGGCAGGCATCAGTAATATGGCTCTCAGAAAGCTTATGAAATCTCACGGTGCAGGGCTTGTCTTTACTGAGATGATATGTGCAGAAGGCGTTGTCCGAAATATACCAAAAACTATGCGACTAATGGCAGTATCGCCAGAAGAGCGTCCTTCTGCAATCCAGTTGTTCGGACGTAATCCAGATTCTTTGGCAAAAGCCAGTCAAATAGCATCAGAACAAGCGGATATTATTGACCTTAACTTCGGTTGCCCTGCAAGAACAGTCGTCAACAATGGATCAGGATCAGCTTTGATGAGACAGCCTGAACTCATAAGAGAGATAACTAATAATGTGGTAGAACTTTCACATAGTCCTGTGACCGCAAAAATAAGGTCTGGTTGGGACAAAAATAGCATAAACGCCGTTGAAATAGCGAAAATAATAGAGGATTGCGGAGCTTCTGCTGTTATCGTCCATCCAAGAACGAAATCACAGGGATTTTCAGGACTGTCAGATTGGAATATAATAAAAGACGTCAAGAACGCAGTCAAAATACCTGTTATCGGCAATGGTGATATAAAATCTCCCCAAGATGTAAAGGCGATGTTTGAGCTAACCAATTGTGATGCTGTGATGATAGGACGTGGTGCATTAGGCGACCCTTGGATATTTTCAAGGTCATTAACTTTTCTTGAAACTGGCATTATACCTCCAAAACCGTCTGATTATGAGAGACTTACTCAGCTTTTGGACTTCGCGAGATCGTTAGTTGATCTTCAAGGCGAACATAGAGCCTGTAAAGAGATAAGGAAATTTATAAAATGGTGGACAAAAGGATTACCTAATATCACAGAAATAAGGCAAAAAGCGATGCATATCCAAACATTTAGAGAATTGGAAGACCTTATGTCACCTTATATTGAGTTTGCATCAAAAGAACAATGTAATATTTCGGAAATAGATGATGATGAAACTCTTGTTGAAATAAATGAAGAGTGAAAAAATGGTGGTAAATATGAATAAAATTACATTATCAAAGATTCTATTTATTTGTTTGTTATTGATCTCTGCCAATGTATTATCACAGGAGGCACTTATTCTCACTAAGAGCGGTGAAAAGATAAACGGTGTAATTCAAGACGCAGAGATAACCGTCAAAACCCAATCTGGCGAAAGAAAGCTATCAATAAGCGATATAGCTTTAATTGATTTCGTCTCCAATGACAGTCAAGTATCAGCCAAGGCATATCTCCATCTCTTGCGAGGCAGACAGCTTATAAAAGAGGGTTTTGACGACATGGCTTTGGCGGAATTCAAGATAGCGGTTGAGGCTTCTCCAAATTATGTTGACGCGAACTATGAACTTGGAAAGCTATTGTCAAGGATGGGACGAAAAAACGAAGCGATGGGATATTTAGGACGCGTTTTGCTTCTTGATCCTGATCGTCCCGGAATAGATGCAGACCTTAAAGACATAGCTGATTGGTATCTAAACAAAAAGGATTTTCAGTCTGCTGCTGATACTTATTATCTCTTATTCCAAAAATACCCGCAAGATAAGAACGCAGAGTTTGCAGTTTATAAAGCTGGCTTTTTATACGCTTGGGAATTGAACGATAGCAAAAAGGCGATCCCTGCATTAGAAAGTGCGGTTGAGAAATTCCCAAATAATCAAAATGTGGAAAAGGCACTTTATGAAATAGGAAGGCTTTATGCGGAAAGTGGCGACCTTAAATCCGCAGAGAAATATTTCACACAGCTTATTGCAAAGTTTCCATCTGGAGAACGGGCAGATAACGCTCATTTCTCTCTGGCAAAGATATATCAACAAAAAAGAGAGTATCTCAAAGCTCTGGAGGAAGTGAATAAAGTCATCAATGAATCATCAGACCAAACGCTCATCTTATCTGCACAAAAATTGGTTGACGAGTTTATGTGGGACATATACACTTCTGCTGATGGGTTACCTAATGATGATGTACGCGCAATAGCGTTAGATAAAGATTGTGTCTGGGTAGGAACAGCCTCTGGTGTTGGGAAATTTGATCTGAAATCAGATTCTTTCATCGGCGATACAATTCTTCCTAATACTGAGATCACATCTTTAGCTGTTGATGAATCTTATCTTTGGATAGGAACTGCGAATTCTTGGGTTAAGCAATATAATAAAGCAAAAGGCTCTTTGGTGCAAGATTCCGTTGTTGACAATAAAAGCAATATGAGTAAAATTCTGTGTCTGAATGTTGATAAAGATAGCGTTTGGGTTGGAACTGAGTTTGGAATTTATCAATACAATAAAAGCAAGCGTGATTGGAAACATTACACAACATTTGACGGCTTGCCAGACAATAGGATAATATCATTAGCAGTGACGCCAAAAGGTATATGGTGTGGAACATCAAAGACTGGTGTAAGCGTTTTTGATTACTCCACACTTAGGTGGCATAATCCAAACAAACAGGCTTTGCTTTCTGGAAGGTCTGTCCCAGTCATTGCATATAGCGATAATAATATATGGTTTTTATGGTATGAGGATTTTATGAATGGCGTTAGCAGTTATGATCCAAATACTGGAACTTGGGAAGAATTGCCGATCACAGAGTGGGAGGCAGATACGCAATCTATACAAATTTCCGATACTAAACATGTCAATTCTAGTCTGATAAACTTAGGTGCAAATGAAAACGAAGTATGGGTAGGAACTGATTCTGTCGTCATATTCCATAAATCTTCTCAATGGTCACAACCGATCAATTATCCCTCAAAATTTGCTGGAATTGCCCCATCTTGCATTGTCGTTGATAATAAATCTGTCTGGTTTGCCACGTCTAAAGGTTTTGCAAGATTGAAAAAGGATATGATAAAAGGATATTAAAGGAAGTGTAGTTAGCAATGAAAAATAGTAAACATTTATTTATTAGTTATAGCATTATATTCGCTTTTTTGCTTTTGACTGTCACATCTTATGGACAAGTGGATTCAAAAAATGAACTCCTAAAAGACTATGACAAATTAATGAAATCAAACCCAAATAGCCTTGATGCACATAGAAACTTCATAACAAAATGGAAAGATAGAACAGATGACCTTGTCGTCATATACGGAAAATTGGCAAATAATTCGCCAAACAATGCTTTATACCAATACGCACTTGGCTATGTATATGCGTCAAGCGGAAAAGATGAGAATATAGATAAAGCGATTGAGTTTTTCAAAAAATCAGTTGAGTTAGACCCAAATTTTACAATGGCACATTTCAGTCTTGGCTCAATGTTGCTTAAAAAAGGTGATTATAAATTAGCGGAGATTGAGTTGCAGAAAGCTATTGAACTTGATGATAAATTTTACTCTGCATATTTTAATCTCGGCGAGGTATATCGCAACCAAAAGCAGAATGATTTAGCAATGCTTGCATATAAAAAGGCTATGGACATCAACCCTAAGTGGGGATACCCATACTTTGGTATTGGAATGATCTATTTTGATCAGGATAAACTTCAAGATGCTGAACTACAACTTAATCAAGCAGTTAAATATAGTCCAGAGATCGGTATGGCATATTTCAAGTTAGGTCAGATATACGCCAAGCAAGATGCAGATATTGAGTTAGTCAGTAAAGCATATAGGGATGGACAGAAGGCAACTCAAACAACTAAAAAAGATGAGGCAAGGGCTTTTTATGAATTAGGAAAGATATTTTCAGACAAAGGGAAATCAGGGCTTGCGGTTCAGGCTTATAAAAACTCCATCAGTATAGATCCAAATTTGGCAATTGCACAATTTGAACTTGGCACAGAATATTATAAAATGGGCTTAAAAGAAAGGTCTATTGAGCATTATAAACTGGCAATTCAAGCAGACCCATCTATACGAAATTTACTTAATGATGAAGCAAAAAAGCAATATGAGTCTGGAGACTTAGAATCCGCTTTGGCTTCGCTTGACAAAACACTTGCTATTGATCCCGAAAACGCATCTGCACATTTCTATTATGCTGATATACAGCAAAAACAAGGCAATCTTACAGAAGCCATAAAGCATTATGAAGATGCAATTAGGATTGATCCGAACTTTGTAAAAGCATATATGCCACTTGGCGATCTATATTATTCACAAGGTAAAGTTAAAGAAGCAATAAGTATGTTCAGAAAAGCTATGGCGTTGGATCAAAGCCTTGAAAGCTATTTCTTCAAGGAAGGTTCATCTCTATTAGATTCAGTAGAAAAACAGATAGCCAATGGAGAAGATGCTGAAAAAATTAAAGCTAACTTGAATTTAGCAAGAACGAACTTAGAAAAGCATATATTGATAAACCCAGATGATTCAGAAGCTAACTTTAAACTTGCGTATTCCTATGATATGACAGGTGATAAAAGCAATGCTATGAAATACTATCAAAAGACCATAGAGCTTGATCCATCAAGAACAGATGTCCTAATATTGATAGCTGGCATATACAATGATCAAAACAAACTGAACGAGGCAATTTCTACATTATCTAACGTTACAAATTCACAAATTGCAGACCCTAAGTTAAAAGTCAAGGCATACAGGATGCTATCAAAGATTTATGAAAAACAGGGCAATGATGATATGGCAATGTCGTCACTTGAAGAATTATCAAAGATTGACCCTACTGATGTTGATTCACGCTATAAACTTGGTGTTTATTATGAAGATAAAAAGAATGATATTGACAGAGCTATGATGGAATATGAAGCAGTTATAAACTTAGATCAGACAAAAGCCGATCCGTTTTTAAGGTTAGGAGCGATCTATGTAAAAAAAGGTTTGGATGATAAAAAGATAATAGATGTATATGAAAAAGGGCTTGTGTTAGAGCCTAATCATCCACAAATTCAATACGATTTAGCGTTGCTTCATAAAAAATATGGAAATATAGAGAAAGCTATAGAACATTATGATTTAGCTAATGAATATTCGCCCTATAACTATCAATGGCATTATGAATATGCAAAGCTATTAGAAGGTAGAGATAATGCCAAAGCTGTTGATGAATATACGAAAGCTATTGAGTTAAAACGAGATTTTGCACAGGCATATTTTGATAGGGCAATGCTTCTAAAAAAGGTCAAAGCTGTTGGTGGAAGGGTTTATAGAAATGAACAGATAATAGAGGATTTTAAGCAAGTCGTTGAATTAGAACCAAACAGGGCAGAAGCCTATTTTAATATAGCGATGTTATATAAAGAGATGGAGGCAGACGATACTGCAAGGACATATTTTGAAAGGACTATCAAAGCAAATCCATCTTATCCAGGGGCTTATGCTGAATTAGGGCGAATATCTGAAAAGAAAGGCGAACTGTCAAGGGCGATAGATGAATATAAAAAAGAGATAGCTATTAATGATAGCTCCGCAATAGCACATCAAAGGTTAGGTTATTTATATAGCCATCATCTAAACGATTTAGTGAAAGCTGAAGCAGAGTTCCAAAAAGCCCTAAAACTTGATCCTGATAGAATTGATACTCTTGTGCATTATGGCAATATACTTTATACTTTGGAGAAGTATGGTCAGTCTGCGGATATGTTTGAAAGAGTCCTTCAACAAGACCCAAAAAATCCGACAGCGAATTATAATTTAGCATTGGTTTATGAGAGATGGGGAAAAACAAAATTGGCTATTGAACAATGGCAGAAGTTTCTTAATATGAATCCGCCCGGAAGTTGGGCAGAGGAAGCGAGGAAACGTCTTAAAGCACTACAAGGCAAATAAGGAAATATAAAATCTATGTCTGATTGTGGATTAGTGGGAATATTCTCAAAAGATCACAAAAATATTTACGAAAAGCTCGTCCATTCGCTTCATTTCCTTCAACATAGAGGAGAAGACGCTTGTGGGATACTTGTATGTGATGAAAACGAATTTAAGTTGAAGAAAGGAACGGGGTTAGTATCCAATAACTTCGGATTTTCAGAAATAATAGATGGCGATAGAGGTATTGGACATACTCGTTATCCGACTTCAAACTTATCCAGTGGATCAATCATTAATGACATTCAACCTATTGAAATATCATATAGTTGGATAAAGTTTTATATAGCTCATAATGGCACTATAACTTCATTTTGTGGAATTCCGTTATCACAGACAGAGACTGCGGAAAGAAAAAATTTATGCTTTCAAACAGATTTCAAGTGTTTAGAAGAAGATGACGAGATAGATTTTGAGACAGCTAAAATTTTGATTGAAACTGTAAAAAGAGAGATGATCGGAGGAACTGACACCGAAACTGTCGGAAGGATATTAGCCCATATAGCACGCATTTATATTTCACAAGGGATAAAAAAATCAATTAGCACAATCATAGAAAAAGCATTAGAAAAGATTGCACCGAAATTGACTGGTTCTTATGCATTTTTAATTGCTACTGATGACAGCATAATAGGTATCCGTGATCCTTATGGGATAAGACCATTATGTTTTATTGATCTCCCTGATGCCTATATTTTAGCTTCTGAATCGTGTGTGATGAATGAATTAAGAAAAATCTATTATCCAGGGACTAAAATACCTCGTGAGGATGTAGAGCCAGGGACTGCTTTTATTATATCCTATGATGGTAAAAGGTCTGTTCGTTTCGCTGATACTGAAAGGACGGCTTTTTGTATCTTTGAAGACGCATATTTTTCACGTCCAGATAGCAATATCCGCAATCAGATATTAAGCAGTTTTAGAGAGCGATGCGGTGGACGCTTAGGGCAAAGGTTAAAAACTGATTTTACGATTAAAGATGCTAATGAGAGCATTATTATTCCCATTCCAGACGGAGGAATACCTTTCGGTGTTGGATTATCAAGATCAACAGGAATACCGTTGATGTCGCATGGCATTATCAGAGACAAATATACGGGCAGGACATTCATCAGAGGACCTGAAATAAAGGGTCTTAATAGAGCCGATCTTGTTATGCGAAAATTGAGTTTTCTCCATGAAGTTGTTAAAAATAAGACAGTCATATTAGCTGACGATTCAATTGTAAGAGGCACAACGACAGGAAAAGTCAGTGCTATGGCTATTGATGCAGGTGCTAAGGAAGTTATTTGGTGCTTTAATTTTCCTCCAATTCGTTATATATGTCCTCTTGGTATTGAAATGTTTAAGGGAGGGCGAGAACAATTTATAGCAAACAAGGTTGGAACTACCAGTAACCTTTATGAGCTTGAAAAAGGGATCGCTAAAATACTTAATGCAAGGTCTGTATATTATCTATCTCTTGAAGATTATCTTGATGAGTTGCACTTAACCGAGACGTCTGCATGCACAGGTTGCATAACAGGGAAATATCCTTTTGACGAACTCACAAGGCTTTACGGTGAGGAAATGTAATTTTCCGAATATTTTTTGTTTGTAATCGTCAGAATTATCAAACATGGTGCTATTTAATTTTCCATTTTTTGTGCCGAATTGTAATTTCTATCTCAGTTACAAAGGGATAAATTACAAATGAAATCCAGAAAAATCATAATAAGGAATGGACTTCTGCTTCCGCAGGAATGACAGCAGAACTAAACGGCTCTATAAAACTATCTTTTGTTAAAGATTATAAGGAGGGGAATTACAAATGTTCCGCTTAAATAAACGGTTAATAATAATTTCTGTTGCTATATTTCTTATGGCATTATTGTTGTCGGGATGTTATACTCTTATCGGCTATCCTCCTGATGCTAAAGAAAGTATGGAGAAAAAGCACGGAGAAAGATCATACAGAGATTATGAATATTACGAAAGCCCTTATATTTATGATGGTGAGTATTATTTTTATGATTTCTTCCCTTATTATGGCACTTATTACTATTGGTATAGACCTTGGTGGGATCACTGGTATTATTGGGATGATGGCTATTACTATTACACACCGGAAAAGAAACCCGAATCTCATAAACGAGGCACAGATAACCTCCGCAATTCTACCGATGATGATAGACGAGGGGAAAAAAAGCCTGATAGCAATAAAAATGCTGACTCCAAAGGAAAACAAAGAGCTCCAGAAGATGATGAGAGACCGATCAGAAGATATAGATGAGATTTTGTAATCCAAAAGTTGTTTTTTCTCGTCTGAAAACTGAAAAGTTGAAACAAAAAACTATATTAGAAAGGTGGTTATGATATGTTTAGATTTACATTAAGACTCGTGATTTTGTTTGTAATATCATGCTTTTTTGTGCAGATTTCAATGGCACAACAGGAAGTAACCGTCGGAAATGAGTTTTATGTTGGTGCTAGAGCCATTGGCATCGGTGGGGCTTATACAAGCGTTGCCGATGACTTCACTGCATTATATTGGAATCCTGCGGGTTTATCACGCATAAGGAACATGCAATTTTATGGTTCACTGTCGCATGAAAAGATTGACACTGAGGTAGAATATTTCGGCGAAAAGGAGTCAACATTTGCCTCTAACACAAGACCTAACTCCTTTGGCGTCGTTATTCCTATACCAACATATCGCGGTGGTCTGGCTTTCGCGTTTGGTATGAACAGAATTCAAAGCTATGATTCAAGGATTATGACGAAAGGATTTAATGAACTCACATTAGAAGAAGACCCCGAACTTGGTCAATTGTATATTGACGAGATCATCAAAGAGTCAGGCGGGATATATTCTTGGGATTTCGGAGTAGCTGTGGACGTTGCCCCAAATGTGTCTGTCGGCGCTTCTCTTGGATTTCTCAGCGGAAGTTATGATTATAGTTTAGATTTAATCGCAACTGATACCAAAAGTTTAGATAAAAATATTGATACTATTAATTATATAGATACAACTGCAACTGACTATATGGGGGCAGATGCAAAGATCGGAATTCTTGCAAGAGTGGCGAAACCTATCAAACTCGGTGCGACAATTAATATACCATTGAGTTTAACAGCTAACGAATATTGGACTCAGGACAGTTATTACACTTATGATGATGGAACTGAAGAATCAGATTTAAATGACGGAAGCATAGATTATGATATATCATGTCCATTTAAATTTTCTCTTGGTTTATCTATGAGTCCGATGCCAAATGCCCTAATATCTGCTGATGCGTCTTATATAGATTGGACACAAACAAAATATAGCGAACCGCCAGCTGGTGACGTTAGCAATGAAGACTTTATCAATGATTATAGAGATATCCTAAGACTGAGCGTTGGTTGCGAATTTTTCATACCAAACTCTGGATTGGCTCTGAGATTAGGATATATGCGTGATCCACTTCCATATACTCCAAAAGGGACAGAGATAGAAAAAGAACGACAATATATTACAGCAGGGATCGGAATTATAGCAGAAGATGCTTTCAATTTAGATATTGCCTATATGAGAGGCTTTTATAAACTGAGAGTTAATTCAGATAAAGTTAAAGATTACACATCAAACCGAATATTCCTTTCAGCAGGATTTAAGTTTTAGGAAACTTACAAATTGAAGGGCATTACGTGGCGATCTGTCCTCATCGGATTATTGCTTATCCCAATAAATTCGTTCTGGATTGCGCTAAGCGAAACTGGTAGCACTATCTTTTATTCTACCACATCCTCGCTATTTTGCAATGCCATATTTACGCTTTTTATCCTTACTTTATTAAATGCAGGGGCAAGGCTATTTTTCAAATCGGGATTATTAGATCAAAACGAATTATTAACCGTGTATATAATGGTATCTTGTGCCTCTGCATTATCAGGCGAAAGCGTAGGACAACAGCTTGTCCGAGATATAAGCGCCCCATTTTGGTATGCTACACCAGAAAATGAATGGTCGGCGCTTTTTTTTCATTATCTACCAAAATGGCTCACCGTTGACAATAAGCATGTCCTTAAAGGCTTTTATGAAGCCAGTCAAGGCAATTCTTCTTTATTATATACCGCTCTACATATTAAAACTTGGCTATTGGCACTCCTTCCTTGGTTCGGATTGATACTTCTGCTTGTGTTTATTATGATATGTATAAACGTAATTGTCAGAAGACAATGGATAGAATATGAGAAGCTAACCTATCCAGTAATACAACTTCCACTTGCGATGACAAGTCCATCTGATAACCTACTAAAAAACAAGAGGATGTGGATTGGTTTTAGTATTGGTGCTGGGATTACCCTATTAAACGGGTTTCATGCACTTATCCCATCAGTGCCGGGAATTCGCAATATATATAATATAAGCGATCTGTTCGTCTCTAAGCCTTGGGATTCAATGCAACCTATGGTGATCGCATTTTATCCTTGTGCAGTCGGGCTTGCCTATTTTATGCCGCTTGATCTCGCATTTTCAACATGGTTTTTCTTTTTCTTTTGGAAAGCACAATTATTGATCGGAAGCATTTTAGGACTTCATAATCTCCCTGATTTTCCTTATGCTAAATGGCAACAGACAGGGGCATATCTTGCAGTTGGCGTGCTTGCATTATGGCTTGGACGATCTCATATAATCAACATCATCAAGATCGCTTGGAAAGGCAGATCAAAAGACACAGAAAACGAACCGATGAGTTATAGAACTGCATTATTAGGTGCAATAATCGGATTTGGGCTTTTGCTAATTTTTGGGCTTAAAATAGGGATTAATTTATGGGTAGGATTGCTTTTCTTCGGTATCTATTTCGTATTATCAATATCTGTTACTCGTATGCGGGCGGAGTTAGGACCTCTTGTCCATGAGTTATATTATAGCAATAGCGATCAAGTTATAACCGCATTTTTCGGCACGCGTCAAATACCGTCTAATAGTCTTACCGCTATATCAATGTTTTGGTGGCTATCACGAAGCCAAAACTCGCATGTCATGCCTCATCAGCTTGAAGCATTTAAGATGGCTGAAAAAACTAATATCAATTCGCGTGGTTTATGGGTTGTTATGCTCATCTCAGCAGTTTTAGGGACGTTTTTTTGCTCTTGGGCGGTCCTTGACACAGGATACCGTCACGGTGGAAACGGCGGATTTGCTCACGAAGCTTATGGAAGATTGCAATCTTGGTTGACAAATCCCAGAACAACTGATATTGCAGCAAGCATTTTTACAGGCGTCGGATTCTTTTTCTCATTCTTCCTTATGTGGATGAAAAGGCGGTTTCTCTGGTGGCAATTCCATCCTATCGGATATGCTGTCACGCAAGGCGATTGGGCTATTACTTATATTTGGTTCCCTATATTTTTGTCGTGGCTGATGAAGTTATCCATATTAAAATATGGAAGCATAAAAGCCCATAGAAAGGCAGTGCCTATTTTTTTAGGGCTGATCCTTGGTGATTTTATAATAGGCGCGATCTGGGGAATATTCGGTCTGATTACGGGAATGCCTGTCTATCATTTTAAGAATTGGTAGTTGAATTGTTGTCCTTTTCACGAATGAAAAGCCGACGAAGTTCCTTAGGAGTGCCGAGCATCTTTTCTATTTCATCTATTGATGGAAGCTCGGACAAATCTTTTAGCCCAAAATGTATTAAAAACTCTGTTGTAGTCCCGTATAGCAACGGTCTGCCCGGGGCATCTTTTCTACCGACAATGCTTATAAGGTTTCTTTCCAAAAGTGTTCGTATTACACTGTCGCTTATTACGCCTCTTATTTCCTCTATTTCAGCTCTTGTGACAGGCTGTTTATATGCGACTATGGCAAGTGCTTCAAGTGCCGATGTTGAAAGCCTTGATGATATTTCCGTTGTATAGAACTTTTTTATCCAAGTAGCATATTCGCTACGGGTGCAGATTTGGTATCCGTTAGCTATTTCTGCTATTTGAAAGCTACGTTTGGTCTCGTCATATTCTTTCTGTAATTCTTGAATTATCATCTCAACATCGTCGCTGTCCATCTCAACAAGCACTGCCAATTGATCCGCAGACACAGGTCTATCGGCGACGAATAAGATAGCTTCAATTATGGATTTCGCTTCCGCTATGATCATTTTTAAAATATCAGTTTAAGTATCTGACTTTGGGGCGGGATAAAGCCATATTCCGCCGAATAATTGTGATTGTCTAATTATAATCTGTTTGGATTTTGCCAATTCAAGGATCGCAAGGAACGTGATTATGATTTCAAGCCGAGTGCTTAGATCAGATAAAAATGTAGTGAATTCAACCCTCTTACGTTTGGATAATATCCGTAATATCTCCTCAATTTTCTGCTGGACGGTGACGGTTTCTTGTTGGAATCCTTCTAATTTATCTTCTGGCAACGACTTTAAAATCTTACTGAATGCAGATAGCAGATCAAAAAGCGTTACAGAAATTCTATATTCTTTTAAATTAAATCCAGAAATTACAGGGTCTTGAAATGATCTGAAATATATATTTCTTTGATATTCCTCTTGATATGAGAGTGCAATTGCCGCATCACGGAATTTCTTATATTCCAACAATTGCCTGACAAGCTCTTCTCTTGTCATCATCGGCTCATCAAAGTCACTGCTGACGCCTGACGGCAACATAGCCTCTGATTTCATTTGAAGAAGCGTCGCTGCCATAAGTAAAAACTCACCTGCGATGTCTAAATCAAGAGATTGCATTAAGTTGATATATTCTATATATTGATCGGTGATCTCGGCGATAGGTATATTGTATATGTCCATCTCGTTTTTTCTGATGAGATAAAGCAATAGGTCAAGTGGTCCCTCAAATATATCAAGTTTGACTTTATACATAGTTTCTAACTCTGATCATCAGTCAATATAAATAATTCCTATATCATCTTTAATATCAATTTTCGTATTAAATTCCTTTGATAGTTCTTCTAACATTTTGAGGGCATCTTCCGCAGACTGTCCATTGATCATAGTTGGCAGATATGATCCTGTTTTGGCATCAGATATAGAAACAGGGATTATTTCAAGTTTTTTCAGTTTCTTTTCAGATAATATCAATCTCAGTATATAGCCATAAGCTGATTGTTTAGCATAAGTGCCATATATAAAATCGCCTAAACTATAAAATATCGGTTTTCCTTTGTATATCTCAAATCCTTGAAGCGTGTTAAGTTTTTGTCCGATAACAATATCTGCTCCTGAATCTATGGCTTTTTGTGCATATAATTTTTGGCGATCGGTTATTTCTGGTCCTTCTACTCTTGCTCCCCAATGTATAGAGACAACGACAATATCTGATTCCGCTTTCGCTTTAAGTATATCAGAACTAAGCTCTTCATAGATAGGCAATGCGGGACCTAACTTATTTTCGCTTGCAAAGAAGAGTCTATCAAATTGACTTCCCCTATAATATGAAATAAAACCGACTTTTGTATCCTTTGCAGAGATTATAACAGGCATCCTCGCTTCTTGAAGATTCATACCTGCCCCGACGTATTTGACACCATACCAAGACAGATATTCTAATGTATCTATGAATCCCTCATCGCCATAATCTAATATATGAGGTGTAGCGATAGAGACTACATCAAATCCAGAATTGGCTAATCCTCTGGCAGATGATGGTTTTGAGCGAAAGACAACTTTTTTATCTTTGGCAGGTTCGCCACGAGTTGAGATCACTCCCTCAAATGTGCCGAATGTTATGTCTGCATTTTTTAGAATTGGCAAAACCCCAGCAAATGGGGCAGTAGAACCCTCTCTATCCATTAATTGACCAAGCTCTGAACCGAACATTATATCGCCAACGATAACCACAGAAGATTCATCAGCTATTGAAGGAGAAATTAAATTAGGTAAGAGCAAAAAACAAAAGATGAGGCAAGCACAAAACTTGCCTTTATCAAATAAATTCTGCATAATCTATTCCTCGACAGCCATCATCTCAATTTCAGGTCTTGGAAAATCTGGTGGAATAAAGACAGCCATTGACGAAGATTTGCGGATGCTATCCCAATATGGACCTCTATTATCAAGTGAGAAATAAACATATCCTGACTTTCTAGGGATGGCACTGGGAGGCAAAGCAGAATAGAAAAGTGAAACACCGGGCAAAGCGGAGTGCGTAAGCAATTCTATGGTTTCTATTGAACCGATCTTCGCTTTTTTGGGTATTTCATCAATGATCTTCTCCTGTGATACATCAGCCTTTATGCCCATAAAGAATCTATATTGTGGCATAAACAGGCTTGAATCATCAATACGCCCTTGAAAACTTGTTTCACTGACTTTTTGAAGAGGAATAGGTTTATACTTACTCGGTGGAGCGGAGACAAGGTTTAAAAGCGTCCTTATCATAGTATCAATTCCGCTGAAAGTATACATAAGGTCATCGTGTCTATATTCAGGCACATCGCTAGCGCGAATATTGACTGCAAGCGTGGACAATTGACCAACAAACTGTGCTAATGCTTTATAAACCTCAATAGGATGTGATGTTTGCGATTTATAAAAGTGACCAAGAAGCGGGATAAAAGAGTTCAGAGTTTGAATTAACCACAAGACAAAGACATCAGTAGCGCCAAATTCATAGACTTCATTTGTCCTTTGACGGCATTGTAAAGAAAGCTCGTTACTTTTAGCTATAAGTATCTCAAACAAGCCACGAATAATGCCGATCAAGCGGGGCGAACTTGATATATTCAGGCACGGGGGAATATATTCGTTTTGAAGTCCAATTGCACCTGTGGGAGTCCGCACCAATCTTGCAATTTTTATCGTCTCATATTCATCTGATAGCTCATCGGCAAAGAGAATTTTTATATTTTTACGGGCTACTGAGATCTGCTTTTCGTTTTCGCCTGTGTTATAGTCTAAAACACCTGCAAAATTTTCTATATATCGCGTTTCTCTTGTCGCTTTCCTTCCACTAAGCAGACAGTTTGCAGAATTAGGGCGTTCTAACGGTATTGCCATATATACTTCCAAAGCGTCCATATTAGGTAGAAAATGCTCTTCAGCCTTTCTCGGAGATGGTGATTCTTCTAAGTCTGGGATGTCAAAAAAGCATCCGCTTTTAAATACACCACGACATGATAATAATGTAAAATTTCCATTTGTTAAGCTGTCACGATCTACTGTTAATTCACTGACTCCCCAATCGTAGGGCATAAGGGAACGCACACGTGCATTGAGAATCTCATTTTGATAAATATCCCATTGCTGAAAATGATGGGGAGTAAGGAACATGCCCTCACTCCATACGATTTTATTATATTTTGCCATTTGTAGAATTACCTCATTAAAACCAAGAATTGATCTGGTCAAGCAATAGCTTTTATGGAGAATATAACTAAGTGATAAAAATATCTTAATAATCTAATTTTTAGTATATACCTATAACGTTAATCCGTCAAGAAAAATTTACTCGTCTTATAGACTTATGGGAATAATTTTGTTCATTTTAATTGTTAAATTTTATACAATAAATATAGTTGTGGTAATTTTAGTATCTTTTCAATTTCACTATCAAAAAGGAGATTTTAAATGGCAGAAAAATTGGAAGTTTATGTTTGTGAAGTTTGTGGAAATATTATTGAAGTCCTGCATGCAGGTATCGGCGAACTTGTTTGCTGCGATGAACCGATGAAACTCCTTAAAGAAAATACCGTTGATGCTGCAAAAGAGAAACATGTCCCAGTGATTGAAAAAACAGACCATGGTTTCAAAGTAAAGATTGGAAGCGTCCCTCATCCAATGGAACAGAAGCATTATATTGAGTGGATAGAAGTAATCGCAGACGGAAAAGCATATAGGACGTTTCTAAATCCGGGAGATGCACCAGAAGCGGTTTTTTGTGTTGATGCAAAAGAGATCACAGCTCGGGAATACTGCAATCTTCATGGTTTATGGAAAGCCTAATTTCAGAACATTCTCTTTAAATAACGAATAATCAGATCAATTATGTTGTTTATGAATTCCTCTAAGTCTCTTTTTAAAGGGAGGCTTAGAGGTTTTTCAAATTTTATTTTGTCTTTAGACCACCCCAAACATAGGCGAGTTTTTCTTTAGCAGAAATTACTGTTAATGCTGCTTTGTAGCCTTTCATCATATCATTGATTTCGCTTTGCTTTAAAGCTCTGTTGAAAAGAAATATTTCGTCCATACCCCCTGTATAAGATTCCGCGCCATATTTTAATTGAAGAGCATCGGCAGGGACTCCGATTTTGCCGGTCCATTCACCGTTGAAATTCGCATTCCCGTCTGTTTTAAGTTCTTTTTCCTCTACACCATTTATATAAAGTTTCATAGTCTTTCCATCATAAGTTCCTGCAATATGCGTCCATTCTCCCTTTTTCACTTTGGTCGTGCCATAGGCGCCAGGACTGAGTCCTGATGAAGTCCAAATTCTAAAAGACCAACCATCAGGCACCGGCTCAGATGCAGATTGATCTTCTAACAAATAAGCATTTTGACGTCTGATACCTGTATCGGAATCGCCATCAACGCGAAACCATCCTGCTATTGTTACAGCTTCTGTTATGCTATTGATGCTGTCCGATGTCTTGACGTCTATACTACCGCCTCCGGATGCTACTAAACAGCCGTCAAATTTGCCTTTTTCCCACTTGAAAGCACCGTTTATAGAGGCATCATTCTTATTTCCAGAGAAATCTTTGACAGTGTTTCCGCTACCATCGTCAAAAAGCCATACACCTACAAGACCTTTTAAATCAAGAACAGCAAAAACTTGTGTTGATATTAGTAAGAATGAAATCGTTAAAACTAAAAGACACACAATAAATGATGAATGTCTCATAACAGACCTCCTTACTTTAAAGATTATAGTTTTTGCTCACTACAAAAAATATTATAAAACTTTCAGAGAAAAAAAGCAAGAAAAAAACATAAGCTGAGTGTGTTAGCTAAAGACATTAATCCCGACATTTCAAAAACTCTCCTTTTATCATCATTTCTCAATCTAAACACATTTACATCCAAAAATCAGAAAAAAATACTTGAAAAATCTATGTTTAAGTTGTATCATAGTGTCGTGAGCTAATTATAAAGCGATAATACGACTTTAATAGCGAATTGTATTTGGTGAGTATTCAGTTTTTGTTTGCATTATTGGATAGAAAGTGTTAATATAATATATAGCTTATGATTGTTAATATTATAAAAGAAGGTGGTTTTTGTAGATGGATGTATTGTGTTTGGGAATATTTGTGGCTGATATAGTGGCAAAGCCTATTGTAAGCATGCCAGATAAAGGGAAATTAGCATTAGTGGATACTATGGAATTGCATACAGGCGGTTGTGCAAGTAACACAGGCTATGCACTTAACAAACTTGGCATATCAACTGGTTTAATGGGCAAGGTTGGAATAGATGGCTTTGGCGATTACTTTATCAATTATATGAAATCCGCTGGTCTTGATATTCGTGGAATTAAGCGGACATCAAAAGCTAATACATCAGCCACAATGGTTATGGTGTCGCCGGATGGGGAAAGGACATTTTTTCACTATCTCGGCGCAAATGCAGAACTATGTTATGAAGACATAGATTTTGACATTATAAAGGAGGCAAAGATATTACATATAGCTGGTTCATTTCTTATGCCAAAGTTTGACGGAGAACCTGCTTCTATGGTGCTTAAACAGGCAAAAGAATGGGGAATCACAACCTCACTTGATACCGCATGGGATTCAAAAGGCAAATGGATGAGCGTCATTGAGCCTTGTTTGCAGTATCTTGATATTTTTATGCCAAGTATAGAAGAGGCAAAGATGATCACAGGAAAAGATAAACCAAGTGATGTAGCGGAATTCCTTTTATCTTATGGAATAAAAGTTGTCGCATTAAAAATGGGCGAAAAAGGAAGCTATATCCGCACAAAAGATTGGGAAATTCATCTGCCTATATACAAGGTAGATACTGTTGACGCTACCGGTGCTGGAGATGCCTTTGCTGCTGGTTTTCTGGCTGGCGTTGCCAAAGGATGGGACTATAAAGAGTCCGCTCGTTTAGGTAATGCGGTTGGTGCTTGTTGTGTTACCGCCATAGGCTCTGTCGCTGGCATCAAAAATATGGATGAAACTCTTGAATTTATGAGGAGTTATTCTGAATGACGGTTGAATGATCTATTCAACCAAAAATTTATAAAACGATGTAATATGGATTACAATTCACTGATAGATAATATTACAAAAAAAATATTACAGGAATTAGCTCAACGTGAAAAGCCTTCATGGGATGCGTATTCAAACAAAGTATCCAAAACTGATGGCAATTGGATCCCTGTTGGTATATCCGCAAGGCATGTCCATCTTACTCGTGAGGTCTTTGAACAGTTATATGGCAAAGGTTCTGAGTTAACAGTTTATACAGAGTTATATCAGCCAGGGGAATTTGCTGCGGGAGAAGTGGTAACTCTTATCGGACCAAGGTTAAGAGCGATCCAAGAAGTTCGGATATTAGGACCTTTCAGAGAATATACTCAAGTAGAGTTATCTCGGACTGATGGAGTTGCATTAGGTATAGACCCACCCGTTAGAGAATCTGGTGATCTCAAAGGTTCTGAATCCATAGTGATAGTAGGTCCTGCTGGTGCTGTATCATTAAAAGAAGGTGCTATTTGTGCAAATCGCCATATCCATCTTAATCCAAACGATGCAGAACGGCTGAAAGTGAAAAATAATGATATAGTGAAAGTTAGAACGACAGGTATTAGGGCTATAACTTTTGAAAATGTCCAAATTCGCGTTAGTGATAAATTTCTTTTGCAGATGCATCTTGATACTGACGATGCTAATGCCGCTGGTATCAGATGTGGAGATTCCGTGGAACTGATAAGACCTTAAATAAATGGTGTTGTTTATAATATTTCACTTTGGAATAGTTAGTTTTTCATTTGCAAAAAGCATCAGTTTTTTATGGCAAGACTTGAAAAGCTAAAAAATTTCCAAGTGCGTTGATTTTTTGGGGAGGTATGAAAGATGGAAATTGCAAGGGAAATAAAGAGCTTTGGTTATAGACACATCGCTGAGGCTTTGTTTAACTACCTTGCTGAGGCTTCTGACGAAAGTATAATCAAATTTCTAAAATTTGCCAGAAAAATCCCTATGGTGAACCCCGAAAATGATATATTAACAGGGATTGATTATATAATCAAGGTATTTGAAAATAAGCATCCAGCGTTGATAGTTGCAAGAAAAATCTTAACGAAAACACATCCAAATGTAAGGAAAAGAGTCCTTGAAAATTGGATAGTAAACGGTCTATTGCTCGGAACAAATAAACGAGATGAATATAAGAAAAAACATGGAATGCATGTTCCATCATTGCTTGTGATAAGCCCAACGATGCAGTGTAATCTCAATTGTTATGGCTGTTATGCTGGCGAATATTCACAGGCACACTCAGGATTACCATTTGAGTTAGTTGATCGCATTATAACTGAAGCCAAAGAAATGGGAATTTACTTTATCGTTATAAGCGGAGGTGAGGCGTTTACTCGGAAGGACCTTCTTGATATATATGAAAAGCATAATGACGTTGGATTCCAAATATACACAAACGGAAGCCTTTTAAATGAAAAGACCGTTGAAAGATTAGCCGAATTAGGTAATGTCATGCCTTGCATAAGTGTTGAAGGTTTTGAAAAAGAGACTGACGAAAGGCGAGGAAAAGGACATTTCAACAGGATCATGTCCGCAATGGAAAGGCTCAGAGATACTGGCGTGTTATTTGGATTTTCTGCGACATCAACAAGATATAATACAGATGTCATATTAAGCGATGAGTTTATAGATTTAATGATTGAAAAGGGCGCAACTCTTGGCTGGTATTTCACATATATACCGATAGGCAGAGAACCCGATCTTGATCTCATGCAGACACCTGAGCAACGTGATTATCAGCGTCAGAGAGTAAGTGAACTCCGCAACAGCAAGCCTATATTGTTAGCGGATTTCTGGAACGACGGCTGGTTGACAAACGGATGTCTATCTGGCGGTGAACGATATTGCCATATTAACGCAAATGGTGATGTAGAACCATGCGTCTTTGCACATTTTGCTATGGACAATATCAAAGAAAAATCACTCGCAGAAGCGTTAAATTCCCCATTGTTCAGGAAAATAAGGGATTCTCGCCCATATTGCACAAATCCTTATCGTCCATGTATGTTAATTGACGTGCCACAGGTTTCAAGAGAGGCGTTTTCAATGCCGGGCGTTTATCCTACACATCCTGGCGCAGAGACACTATTTAAGGATTTAGGTCCTGCTATTGATAAATACTCAGAAGAGTATGGAAAATTAGCTGATATTGCTTTTGAAAAATGTCCACATAGACCTGTGAGAAAAGTTGAAGACCCCGTGCCAAAAGTTAAGAGAATTTCAAAAATACGCAATAGACTTAGCAGACGTTCAAAAGTCGCAATCAGTGGCGATTGATAGCAATTGAGATATAAAACATGTTGTTAGCTTAATCCGCTTCTATCCATGGGCTGACAACATGTATCATTTTTCAGATATGAATATAGACAAACTTGCTCAAATTGTTGAGGCTGAAGTCAAGAAAGCCCTTATGGAGATGAGATCCGATCAAAAGACGGAGACCTCATCTTCCGATAATAGACATATCCTTGCCCTTTTCACAGGTGGATATTCAAAGTTAGATGAAGCGATAGCTCAAATAGAAAAGCTCATAAAATCATCATATTCTGTTGATGTGGTAATGTCTCAGTCTGCGGTGAATGTCATCGGTAGAGATAAAATTGAAAGTATTTCAGGCATTGGCGAGTTAGTCTGTGAACCTGCCCCATCATTCTCTTCATTGAAAGCTGTTCAGAAAAGCGATATTATTATCGTCCCTATATTGACCAGAAATTCATCTGCTAAAATTGCTCTTGGGATAACAGATACGCTTGTGACAAATATAATAATGCAAGCGATCATATCAGGCAAACCTGTTATCGCAGGAAGAAATTCAGCAGACCCAGACTTAAATGACTGCCCTTGCATAGCTACATCAAACACACCACAGCCATTAATTTTATTAGCCAAAAATTATCTCAAAACATTAGAATCTTATGGCATTAAGCTTGTAGATGTATCTGAAATCGCTAACCTAATAATTAGCGGATCAAATAAAAATGAGATTTTAGATCAAAAATTGATAACACAAGAGACAATATCAAAACTTCCGCAAGGCATAAATAAGATCAATGTCCCTAAGGGAACGATAATAACTCCTATGGCAAAGGACATAGCAAAAGAAAGAGGCATTGAAATAGTTTTTGTTAATCTCCCTCTTTGACCCAATCTTCATTGAAGTTAGCATGCTTTATAGTTTTCAAAGTCTCCCCTTTTGAATCTCTGAAAGAGAAACTATATACTACATGGATTGTCCCGTCATGCCCTTCTATGATAGATGGATATGACGCGGAGATTTCGCCTTTGTTGCCTCTTTCAAGATGCCTTGTCCAGCTCCATGATTTCCCCTCATCGCTTGAAATAGAGACAGCTAAACTATGCCTTCCATCTTCGGTATCGTTATAAGCCAATGCCCAATGACCGTTTTTGAGCGTTACTATGTCTGCACCAGAACCCGGATTTGGAATATCAGAATCCCTGACAGGACTCCAAGTCATACCGTTATCTTTTGAAGTGCTTATATGGAGTCTTTTTGGAGGAGGACCATTATCTCGCATGTAAGCGACAAGTGTTCCATCGGATTTTATAGCGATAGAAGGTTGTATGTTGCCAGGTCCGACTAATGGCTCGCTAAACTGCCATGTTTCCCCGTCATCATCAGTGATTGCCATCAATGAAAAATCAAATCCATCAGAATATAAAGGCAGAATAAGCCTTTTACCTATAATCACAGCTTTATTTTTTGTTTGCCAACCCATACGTTGGAAGTAAGGATACCCCATATCTTGCTCAATATATCCGCCCTTATCATCATAAAGTAACCCTTTACGGATCATATCCTCGCCTTTCGCTTTTGACAACATTGATTTGCCCCATTCATGCCATTTTGCCAAGCTTTGACGTCTTATTTCCTCGTCTTCAATAGTGTTTTCTAAATAATTAGCATATTCTTTGATCTGTCTTTCAACGGATTTGACAAAGCGATCATTCGGCTGTATCCCTCTTTCCGCAGAATCGCCGGGCTTGACAAGTATAACATTCTGCCAAGACCATATTGGCGCACCTTTCGGTCTCAAATAATTTTTGCTAATTCTATACATCAATAAAGACGTATCCCACTGATGCGCGATGACAGTATACCATACTAACCAAAGGCGATCTTGAGTGTCAAAAAAGAGGACAGGATTTATGTCTGGAAATCCCGGTACATCTGCCATCACAAACCGCTTGCTCCATTCGCTTTTGCCTTTTCTAAGCCTTGATCCCATTATAAGGACATCATCGGCTTGACGTTCACCTGATCCTTGAAACCATGCAGACAATAGATCGCCATTACTTAATTCAACTATTGTAGAAGCATGGGCATGTTTTTTGATATAAGGGAATATCGGAATTGACCTGTAATAGATTTTATTTTGCATTTTCTGCTCCATATTATCAGAAATGTTACTGTGCTTTTTGCACTTGGACACCTTTTTGGACGCCTCGTCTCATCTGATCAAACTCATTAAGCCTGTTACTCTGTATTGCCTGATTCATCATCTCTACATTAGAGCGATAATCAGCTTTATATCCCGCTTCTGGATATTTAAGCTGTTGCTGAACTTGTTGCTGTCCGGGAACTGACGGAGCGCCAAGCCAATTCTTGCCACGATAAAAAGCATAGGTATCTTTTCCTTCTCTGGCGATAACCGTAACAATTCCGTTAATTCCCTCAGCGATATATAGACCCCTAAGATCAGTCTTTCCAGATACAAAACTGGACTGTGCCGAGCCGATCGCTTTGACGTGGACGTTTTCTCTATATCCACCTTTCACAACATCACGGACATTGATCCTAACACGCCCACTTACCGCATCCTCTTGAACATCTAAATCAAGTGGAGTTACCAATACAAGCCCGCTTGTAAATATATCATCACCACGACAGATGACAAGATAAGCCCCGTCTTTATAGGTTTTATCATCTTTAATTGCAGTTAGATCAATTTCTTTCTCTTTGTCTATATAGTCCTTGCCATCGCCTAATGTGACAGTCCCACTTTGTTCTGGTGCGATACCTGCAAGATGGACTTGGCTGATCTTATTTAAATCTTTCTCTCTTAGATACAGTTTCATCAGGTCAACGCGATAGACTTGGTAAGACAATTCTTTTATATTACGATACTTTATCTTGATCTTGACCGCCTCTTTGGGTCTAAAAATCTTAACCTCGTCCATTGATATTTGTTTCTGTTGGAAGTAAGCGATAGATTCCTTTGCATCAGGATATATGTCCTCAACTTTTTTATACCATTCCATCGCCATATCGGGCTTACCTTGTGCGTGATAGATTTGACCGACGATGTATTCCGCAAGGTTTTTGTCTTGACTCTTGCCATCTGC